>Ga0247844_1001787_pt1 | contig 37585 bp, 33 predicted proteins | sample LaCtaG_FD_192421 | JGI IMG/M metagenome (GOLD analysis project Ga0247844, IMG submission 192421) | Freshwater microbial communities from meromictic Lake La Cruz, Castile-La Mancha, Spain - LaCruzMarch201714.5m_1 | ecosystem: Environmental > Aquatic > Freshwater > Lake | place: Spain: Castile-La... | reverse complement strand
GGTTCGCCGCGACGACCCGCGCCTTGCCCCGATTGCTCTGCTCGTCCGCCATCGTCATCCCTCCCGCCAACCCCATCAAGGAATCACAATTCATCTGGAATTGGCAGAATTTCTTCACAGGCTCGAATGCGCGCTTCCCCATCACCAAGCAAGTCAGCATCGGCGCTGGCAAATCGCTCATGGTGCAGTTCCCAACCGGTCTTAAAGACGTTCTCGTCGCCGACCCGCTGCGGATGGACGCGATCGTGCAATCGGCAACCCAGGTGTTCCTGATCGCCAAATCGACCGGTGCGACGAACGCCTTCTTCTTTGATCAGAATGGCCAGCAGGTCTTGACGCTCGAAGTCACCATCGGTGCCGACATGGGCGGCCTCGAAAACCTCCTGCGCCGTTTGCTGCCCGGCTCGGCGATCAAGCTCGAAACAGCCGGCAAGTCGATTGTTTTGATGGGCAAGGTTCGCACCCCCATCGATAGCAAGCGCGCGTCCGATATCGCCCGCGAATTCGTCAGCGCCTCAAAGGGCGCCTTGGCTGGCGGAAGTTCTTCGCAATTCAATTCGACGTCGAGCACCGGCGGCAACCAAACGTCGGGTTCCACGACGTTCAATCTGACCAACGCGAACGGCGGCGGCGATGGCGAACTGGAAAAAGAACGCTCTGTCATCAACATGCTCTCGGTCGATGGCGAAGAGCAGGTTCAGCTCCGCGTTCACGTCGCCGAAGTTTCGCGCACGCTCATGAAGCAGCTCGGCATCAACCTTGGTGCTCAAGTCAACTCCGGAAGCTTCTCAACGTCGCTTCTGACCCAGAACGCTCTGCCACTCACGGCGGCCGCAGGCCTCGGCACCTTGCCGATCCCCGGCATCGGAACGCAAGCTCTCGAAGCCGGCGCGGTCGCCACATGCGCCACCGCAGGGGTCTTGTGTAATTACAACCCCGGTCCTGGCACCTCGTTTGGCGGCTCCGGCACGTCGGGTTCAGTCAATCTCGGCGGCGGCAACTCGATCTCCCACGCTCTCCAGGCTCTGGAACGTGACGGTCTGATCCGCACCCTTGCCGAACCCAACCTGACTGCCGTCTCCGGTGAAGCAGCCAAGTTCCTCGCCGGTGGTGAATTTCCAATCCCGACCGTCGACTCGACCGGCTCGATCTCCGTGACCTTCAAGGAGTTCGGTATCGGCGTGGCGTTCACCCCAATTGTCCTCTCGGAAGGCCGCATCAGCCTGAAGATCGAAACCGAAGTCAGCGAACTGTCGACCGAAGGCGCTGTGACCCTGTCCAACCTGATTATCCCGGCCCTGAAGAAGCGACAGGCACGCTCGACGGTTGAACTGCCCTCCGGTGGCTCGATCGCCCTTGCCGGCCTCATCTCCGACAAGGCCCGTCAGAACATCGACGGCTTCCCCGGCCTGAAAGACCTGCCGGTTCTGGGTGCACTGTTCCGCTCGAAAGACTTCATCAAAGAAGAAACCGAACTCGTGATCATCGTCACGCCCTACCTCGTCCGGCCCACATCGCGTCAAAACCTCGCCCTGCCCAGCGATGGCCTGGCCGAAGCCTCCGACCTGCGCGGCAATCTTCTGGGACACCTCAACCGGGTGTACGGCAAGACCGCCTCGCAGCCCCCGGTTGGCGACTTGAAGGGCGACTACGGGTTCATCGTTGATTGAAGGCCGGCGTGCCAGGAGAATGATCATGACGACCACTTCCAAACTTGACGCGGCCCGAGCCCGCTTCCCCCTCGCGCCGTTTGCAGCAGCCCTCGTCTCTCTCTCGCTGATTGGCTGCGGCCACGAACAGGTTAGCGTCCAGGCGCCGAGCTTTGCGCTCGTGTCCCCGGCCCAGCGACACCCGATCCTCGTGTCACAGAAACCGACGACCATGTCGGTTCATGTGCCGCGCGGCTCTTCGGGGCTCTCGCCAAAAGCCCGCGCCGATCTGCTGGAGTTTGCCGATCGCTTCCGTGCCAGCGATGCCGGCGACAGTCGGCTCGTGATTCAGGCTCCCAGCGGGTCGAGTAACGAAGTCGCGGCCATGAATGCTGTCCAGCAGATTCGTGGCCTGCTCACCGACTATGGCTACGCCGAAAGCGCCGTCTCCGTCGAAGCCGTCGACGCAAGCGCCGATAGTGCGCCCTCCGTCAAGGTCTCGTACATGCGCTACGTCGCCGAAGGCCCTGAGTGCGGCAACTGGCCAGTCAACGTCGCCTACGAACCGCAGAACATGCCGATGGCAAACACCGGCTGCGCCAATCAGAAAAACTTAGCCGCCATGATCGCGAACCCGGCAGACCTGCTCGGCCCCCGCACCGAGACAGCGCGCGCGTCCAGCCGCCGCGATGTCGTGTTCGACAAGTACACCAAGGGTGAAACGACCGCCTCGCAGAAGAACGAAGACGGTAAGGTTTCGACCCGTAGTCAAGGGAACTAATTGCACATGAGCAAGATCACGCAAACCGCACTCGATCATCCCCACGACGACTTCGATTCAGATGACGGCCAAGGCGGCAACGGCAGCCAGGCGGCACGCCCGATCCCGCGCATCTCGATTCAGGCCTTCTGCGAAGATCAGGCCTTGGCCAACGTTCTCCAGCATGCCGCGGAAGATCGCCGCCTCAGCAAAGCCCATGTCAGCGTGCACATGGGCGGCGCTCAGGCAGCCGTCGTGCATTACCAGGAAAGCCCGACACCGAACCTGATCATCATTCAGTGCTCGTTACCGCGCGCCGAAATGCTGTCCGAACTCGAACAGCTCGCCGAAAGCTGCGACGCCGGCACGAAGGTGTTGATGGTCGGCCGTGAAAACGACGTGGCGCTCTACCGCGAACTGCTCCGCCGCGGCGTCAGCGAATACCTCGTCAGCCCGGTCACGCCGATCCACCTGATGGAAACGATTTCGGGCCTCTACAACAATCCGACCTCAGATCCCGTTGGCCACATCTTTGCGTTCATCGGCGCGAAGGGTGGAGTGGGCTCGTCCACCGTGTGCCACAACACGAGTTGGGCCCTGTCTGAAATGCTGAAAAGCAACGTCGTGATCGCCGATCTCGACTTGGCTTTTGGCACGGCGGGTCTTGATTTCAACCAGGACCCGGTCCAAGGCATCGCCGATGCGTTGGCCAGCCCCGAGCGCCTCGATGAAGTGCTCCTCGACCGCTTGCTGACCAAGTGCTCGGAAAAGCTGTCGATTTTCGCAGCCCCCGTCGTCCTTGATCGCGACCACGACATCGCGCCCGACGCCTGCGATACGGTGCTCGACATCGTCCGCCAGTCGGTGCCCTACGTCACCGTCGACTTGCCCCACAACTGGTCCGCCTGGACCAAGCGTGTTCTGATTCAGGCCGACGAAGTGGTCATCACCGCCGAACCCGATCTTGCCAACCTGCGCAACGCAAAGAACATCCTCGATCTGCTGAAGACCGCGCGTAAGAACGACAGCCAGCCGCGCCTTATCATCAATCGCGTGAATATGCCAAAGCGGCCCGAAATCACGATCAAGGAATTCGAAGCGAACCTCGGTCTGAAAGCCTGCTCGGTCATCGACTTCGACATCGAAACCTTCGGCCAGGCCGCCAACAACGGACAGATGATTGAAGAAGTGAATGCGAAATCGGCTGCCGCCATCGCCTTCCGCTCCATCGCCATGAGCGTCACCAACCGCCGGGATATGAAAATCGAGAAAGCCGTGAAGCCCTCGGCCGCCTCCGCCCTTGCGCCATTCCTGGAAAAACTACGCCTCAAGCGCTAATCATTTAGCAACACTACGAACTGAAAATATGGGCGCGTTTGCAATTCAATCAGCAAACGTGCCCTAAATTTTTTGCAAAGAAAAATTGCCGGAATCGAGTGATCGTTGGTTAATGAAACGGCTTGTTCATCACCGTGTGCGAATAATTGAGCCAAGTGCCTGCGATGTTTCAAAAAAAACGGCGTTTTTGCGAAATGCCTGGCAGGCAGAGACTGAAACTCGAGGAGTGACGCGACATGTTTGGACGGCGTACGGGTGAACCAACGGCACCGAAACTTCCAGCCCCCTCGGTTGCGGGCGGCCAGAAAGCTGCACCCGCTCCCATGAAACAGGCAGCCGGAAAGCCGCCAGCTGCCAGCGCTCCCGCGCCTCAAACGCGCGCCGAAGTCGCCGAGACCAAGCGCCGCCATTCCGAAGAATACTACGACGTCAAAACGACGGTGTTCAACGCACTGATCGACACCATCGACTTGACCCAGTTGGCCAAGCTCGATAGCGCCGCCGCGCGCGAGGAAATTCGCGACATCGTCAGCGAAATCATCCAGATCAAAAACGTCGTGATGTCGATTGCCGAGCAGGAAGAACTGCTTGAAGACATCTGTAACGACGTTCTGGGATATGGTCCCCTCGAACCGTTGCTCGCCCGCGACGACATCGCCGACATCATGGTCAATGGGGCCAACACGACCTTCATCGAAGTGAACGGCAAGGTCCAGCAGACCGGCGTTCGCTTTGCCGACAACCAGCAGCTGATGAACATCTGCCAGCGCATCGTCAGCCAGGTCGGTCGCCGCGTCGATGAATCAAGCCCGATCTGCGACGCCCGTCTCCCCGACGGTTCGCGCGTCAACGTCATCGCCCCCCCGCTCGCCATCGACGGCCCCTGCCTCACCATTCGTAAATTCAAAAAAGACCGTCTCAAGCTCGACAACCTCGTCAAGTTCGGCTCGATCAGTCCCGCCGCCAAGACGATCCTTGAGATCATCGGCCGCGTCCGCTGCAACGTGTTGATTTCGGGCGGTACCGGTTCGGGCAAGACGACGCTGCTCAACTGTCTGACCGGTTCGATCGACATGGAAGAGCGCATTATTACCTGCGAAGACTCCGCCGAATTGCAGCTCCAGCAGCCCCACGTCGTCCGCCTCGAAACGCGCCCGCCCAACCTCGAAGGCGAAGGCGAGATCAAGATGCGCGACCTGATCAAGAACTGTCTGCGTATGCGCCCAGAACGCATCATCGTCGGCGAAGTCCGCGGACCCGAAGCCTTCGACTTGTTGCAAGCGATGAACACCGGCCACGACGGTTCGATGGGCACGCTCCACTCCAACTCGCCGCGCGAAGCCATTAGCCGTCTTGAGAGCATGATCATGATGGGCGGCTATGCGCTGCCCGTGAAGACCATCCGCGAAATGATCGCCGGCTCCGTGGACGTCATCGTCCAGGCCTCCCGCCTGCGCGACGGGTCGCGCAAGATCACGCACATCACCGAAGTGTGCGGCATGGAAGGCGAGATCATCACGCTGCAGAACATCATCGTCTACGACATCACCGGTCAGGACGCGAACGAGAAGATCATTGGCCGCCACCGGTCGACCGGCATCGCCCGTCCTCGCTTTTGGGACCGCGCTGAATATTACAATGAAGAAGGCCGCTTGGCCGAAGCGCTTGCCGCCGCCGAAGCCCGCGACGCAAATGGCAACCCGGTAGGAGACCAGAATGCTTGATACAGCAACCTACGACATAGCCTTCTGGGGCCTCATCGCGTTCGCGATCTCGACAGTCATGCTGATCGTGATCTACCCCTACGTCGTGAGCGAAGAAGTCACGCAGCGCATCCAGACCGCAACGACCACCCGCTCCAAAAAAGTTGCCGCTCGCTCAGCAGCCGAAGTCACCGCCAACCGCAAGAAGGCCGTCACCGAAACGCTGCGGGAAATCGACCTCCGCAAGAAGAAGAACGAAAAGACGAGCCTGCGCACCCGCTTGCAGCAGGCCGGCCTCGAAATGGATACCAAGACCTATTGGGTCGGCAGTATGGTCCTTGGTGGCGTCATTGCCATGGTGGTTTTGTTCTCGGCCCCAGCGTCGATGGCCAACATCTCACCGGGCTTGGCGCTTGTCGCAGGCTTCGTCGGCGCTTTGGGCGTGCCCGGCTGGATCTTGGGCTATCTCATCAAGCGCCGCCAAGCCAAGTTCACAGCAAACCTTGCCAACGCCATTGATGTCGTCGTGCGCGGCGTGAAGACCGGTTTGCCGCTCAACGAATGCTTAGGGATCATCGCGCGTGAAAGCCCCGAGCCCCTCCGCAGCGAGTTCAAGGAAGTCGTCGATCAGCAACGGATGGGCGTCACGCTCGCCGAAGCGCTTGAGCGCCTCGTGGTGCGTATGCCCCTGCCCGAAGTCAAGTTCCTGGCGATCGTCATCACCATTCAGCAGAGCTCTGGCGGTAACTTGTCCGAAGCGCTCGGCAACCTCAGCCAGGTTCTGCGCGACCGCTTCGGCATGAAGCTGAAAGTCAAAGCGCTGTCCTCCGAAGCCATGGCATCGGCCATGGTTCTGGGCTCGCTACCGATCGCAGTCGTCTCGCTGATCACGCTGACCTCGCCCGACTATCTGATCCCAATGTACGCCACCAAGGTCGGCAATATGCTGGTTCTGTTCGGTTTGGCCTGGATGGCCTGCGGCATTGCCATGATGCGTAAGATGATCAATTTCAAATACTGAAAAAAGAGCCGCAGGAAACAGTCCAATGCTCGACTTTGCCAACATGATAATGGGACCAGAGTTTCTGATCACCATTTTGGCGGCCATCTGCTCGCTGGCAACCATTTTAACGTTCGCCATGCCGCTGCTGGAACGTGACCGTGTCACGCAGCGCATGCGTGTGATGGCAGTCGAGCGCGACAAACTCCGGTCGGCGCGCTTGGCGGAGATGGCGATTGCCGAGCGCACCGGCGGCAGTCGGCTGCGTCAGGCACCCAAAGGCTACGTGCAGCAGATTGTCGACGCCCTCGATTTGAAATCGAAACTCGATAGCGAGGAATTGCGCAACCAGCTCAAGTCGGCAGGCTTTCGCGGTGAAGGCCCCGTGATGACCTTCATGGCCTTCCGGGTGATCATGCCGCCTGCCGCGTTTCTCGTCACGTTGTTCTACATTTTCCTCGTGATCGACCTCGAATACCCCCCGATCATCAAAGTCCTGATGGCACTTGGCGTCGGCTTCCTCGGCTTCTACATGCCCAACGTGTTCATTCAAAACATTGCCGGCAAGCGCAAGCTCTCCATCGAACAGGCCTTCCCCGACAGCCTCGATATGCTCCTGATCTGCGTCCAGTCGGGCATGTCCGTTGAAGCAGCCTTCGGCAAAGTAGCCCGCGAAATCACCGTCCAATCGGTCGAACTCGCCGAAGAACTGAGCCTGACCACCGCCGAGCTGTCCTACCTCCCCGACCGCCGCATGGCGTATGAAAACTTGGCAAAGCGCACGGGGTTAGAGGGCGTGAAGTCCGTCTGCACCGCCCTGGTCCAGGCTGAGCGCTATGGCACGCCCGTCGGCCAGGCGCTCCGCGTCATGGCCAAGGAAAACCGCGACATCCGTATGTCGAAAGCCGAACAGAAGGCGGCGGCACTTCCCCCGAAGCTGACCGTTCCCATGATCGTGTTTTTCCTGCCGGTCCTGTTCATCGCTATTCTGTCGCCAGCCATCATCGTGACGTTGGGCTGGAACTGATCGGGCAAGCGCTGACAATTCAAGCGCAGACAATTCAAGCGACCGTTCCCTGAGGGGCGGTCGCTTTTTTTATGCCCGGCTGCCGCGACATCCGCCCACAAAAATGCCCGCAGCGATCGCGCGCTGCGGGCCTGATTTTCTATTTTCCAAGCCTCAAAACCTGTGGGGAGTTGAACGTCGCTTACTGGGACATCCCCTTCAGCCCGCTCTGACCCGACACATCCGCTACCTTGGATGGGACCGTTTCGTCGTGCCACGTTGTCTCGCCGACGGCTGGCTTGATCGCAGCCTGCGCAGCCTTGGCGACCCGGGCCGGCGTCGGCTTCTGCCCGCCGTCGACTTTGACCATCCGCTTCAGTGTTTCCATATCGGAAGCAGCCCCACTCGTGCCGATTTCCTGCGATGCGAGCGCCTTCGACTCGTCGAACTTGCCCTGCAGACCCAGCACCAGCGCGAGGTTCTGGCGGCTCTTGCCGTTGCCGCCCTTGGCTTCGATGCGTCGCAGAATGTCTTCCGCTTTCCCGGCCTCACCTGCCATCGCATAGGCCATGGCGAGGTTGTTCATCACCGACGTCTGCTCTTGCGACAGCGTCAACGCGCGTTCGTAAAGCGGGATCGCGTCGTTAAATTTGCCTTCCTTGGCCGCCACCGTTCCCCGCGCCGAGATAACGCGCCAGTCGGGCGAGGCGGGATCGTCAGCCAGTTGCAACATCTGTTTGGCGATGCTGATCTGGTCGAGTTCAAGCGCCAGACGCCCATATTCCGAAGCGACTTTCTTATTGTTGGGGTCGTGTGCCGATGCTGTCTTGATGACACCGAGCGCGAGTTGGCGTTCGCCCATTGCTTTCAGGTTCTTGGCATAGCTGAGGGCCGCCTCGACGTCGCGCGGATTTTCTTTGTACTTCTTGCCCCAGTATTCCGTCGCCTTCTCAAGTTCGGACTTTGGCACAGAAGACGCTTCGGCGGCCTCTGCGGTTTCCTGGGCTTGCACTTTGGCAGACTTGGCGTCGAATAGTGTCGACTGCAATTCTTTGGCGTCTTGAGCACATGCACCAAGCATGAGCGACGCGGTCAGTGTAGCGAAGACGGCAACGGTTTTCACCGTCGCAAATGCGGCTGGACGCGCCATGATACCCTCATGAGAAAAAAGGTGACGCACACACAGACTGTGACGTCACCTTGAGGGAATCGCGTCAATAAACCCTTAATTACCGGCGCATTCCGGCACCTTGTGCCTGCTCCGCATCGCCATCGCGGCCCCATTCGGCCATCGCGGGCAACGCCATCAACACCGAAACATAGTCCGCCGCCGCCCCGTCATCGCAGTAAGCCGTCAGGTCGATCCCGTACGTGACAAATCGCGAAGCGACCGGCGCAAACATCGCGTCTGCCGCACTGAACTCGCCAAACAGAAACGCCCCGCCGTTGCCAAACGTGGTGCGGCACATCCCCCAGATCTCGACGATCCGCATCACGTCGGCGGTGATAGCACCCTCATCCAGTGGAACCAGTCCGCGCGCTGTAAAATCCATAGGACAGTTCACCCGCAAAGGACCAAAGCCCGAATGCATTTCCGCGCTGACCGCCCGCGCAATGGCGCGCGCCTGCCCCGAACGCGGCCAAATCGCGTAATCGGGATGCGCGTCCGCCAGATATTCCATGATTGCAAGCGAATCCCAGATCGTCAGATCGCCCACAACGAGCGCTGGAATCTTGCCCGACGGCGAGTAGACCTTGATCGCGTCGGCAGTCTCGGGAGTTCGTAACGCGATATTGATCTCGTCGAACGCAATGCCGGCCTGGCGCATAAGCAACCAAGGCCGCAGCGACCATGACGACCACATTTTGTTGCCAATAACCAGTTTATAGCGCGATGCCGGCATTGCCTTCCCCTATTGCGTCATCTGTGGGCTTCGTGTGTTGTGAACACCCGCGCGACCCCGGGCTCGGCCCCTGCTGCGCGTAAAAAACATAGGATATCGCGTCTATCATGAATTCGATCGAGATGACCCCGATTTTGCTTGAGCCGCACGCCCTGTTTCAAGACAGCGGGTTCGACGGTGGACCCGATCATGGTCAAGATCGTGGCAAGCCCGTGCCCGTCCGCCTGTTGCGGGACAATCAGCCGGTCTCTGAAAGCGACAATACCCGCCGCTGGCTCGAGACGGTCAAATTCACCCCGGCTGCCAAAAAGCAGGCCCTGCGGTCGGCCCCCGACGGTCAGATGGCCTCCGTCGCCTTCGGCTTTGGCAACGGCATGGCCGGCGAACCGTGCGGACCATCCGAACTGTTGATCGGCCAACTCGCGCAGTCTCTGCCACCTGGCAGCTACGCCCTCCAGGACACCGTGGCCGATCCCGACCTCGCGGCGCTTGCCTGGGGCTTGGGCGCCTATCGCTTTCAACGTTACAAATCCGCACCCGCCACGCCCTCGCCGCGCTTGGTTTGGCCGCACGGCACGAACCGCGCCCGCGTCCTGAACCAGATCGAGGCCGTCTGGCTGGGCCGCGACCTCATCAATACGCCGGCCAACGACATGGGCCCCGACGACATCGAGAACGCCACCCGCGAACTCGCCCTGCGCCATGGCGCATCCGTGTCGGTCATCACCGGCGACGACCTGCTCGCCCAGAACTTCCCGCTGATCCACGCCGTCGGTCGCGCCAGCCCGCGCGCACCCCGCCTCATTGACCTGACCTGGGGCGACCCGAACGCGCCACGTGTCACCCTCGTGGGCAAGGGCATCGTGTTCGATACCGGCGGCCTCGACCTGAAGCCGTCATCGGCCATGCTTTTGATGAAAAAGGACATGGGCGGCGCGGCCACGGCCCTTGCAACGGCCCACATGATCATGGGCCAGCGCTTGCCCGTCCGTCTTCGCGTCTTGATCCCGGCGGCTGAAAACGCCGTCAGCGGCAACGCCTTCCGCCCCAGCGATGTCATCAAAAGCCGATTGGGTCACACCGTCGAAATCGGCAATACCGACGCAGAAGGACGCCTTGTCCTCGCCGATGCGCTCGCTTATGCCGACGAAGAAAGCCCAGCCAGCATCTTCACGTTCTCGACCTTGACCGGGGCTGCCCGCGTTGCCCTTGGTCCCGACCTCCCGGCCTTTTTCACCGACGACGAAGCGCTCGCAGCCTCGGTTATGGCCCGTGGCCGCGCGATTGGCGATCCCGTCTGGCGGCTGCCATTCTGGAACGGTTATGAGCGCAATCTCGACAGCGAAGTCGCCGACATGAACAACGTCTCCGAAAGTCCGTTCTCGGGCGCGATCATTGCAGCGCTGTTCCTGCGCCGGTTCGTCAAACGCGCCCCCCGCTTTGCCCATTTCGACCTCTACGGCTGGCGTCCCGCCCCCCGCGCGCTTGGCCCCAAGGGCGGTGAACCCCAGTCCGCCCGCACCGTCTTCGACGTTCTGGCGCGGGAGTACACGGCGTGACATCCCCCCCCGCGATCCCGCAATCTGCCCCCCCACCCCTCGATCCGCGCCGCAACGCCTACCGCCCCGACGTTGCCGCATCTCACCTGCAAGGCAAGGTCGACGCCGCACGCTTCGTAACGGGAACGCCCGGCCAGATCGCCCGCCCCGTAGTGCCGCTGCGCAAGAACCCGGTACCGTCTGCAGCGCTGGAAACCGAAGCCGTGTTTGGCGAAACCGTGACGGTGTACGACGTGACCGAGGGCTGGGCTTGGGTCCAGTTGGACACAGACGGCTACGTGGGCTACCTCCCCGCCGATGCGCTGAGCCGCGACGTCCAGCAATCCACCCACAAGGTCCGCGCGCTCGGCACCTTCATGTATGCCGCAGCCGACATCAAATCGCCGCCCATGATGCACCTGAGCCTGGGCGCGAGGCTGACCGTGACCGGCACCACCGACCGGTTTTATCAACTCAGCAACGGCGGCTTTGTGATCGCCCGCCACGTCGCTGAACGCGCCAGCCCCGACCGCGATTTCGTCGAGGTCGCCGAACGCTTCCTCGGCACGCCCTACCTGTGGGGTGGCCGCACGCGCATCGGCCTCGATTGCTCAGCTCTCGTGCAGCTCTCTCTCGCCGCCTGCGGAATAGCGGCCCCCCGCGATACCGATATGCAGCAGGCCGAACTGGGCACACCCGTTGCAATCAATCCCGACCCCGACAGCCTCGACGGCATCGCTGGCCTGATGCGCGGCGATCTGGTGTTCTGGAGGGGACACGTCGGCATCATGAGTGATGCGATCATGCTGCTCCACGCCAACGCACACCAGATGTCGGTTTCCACCGAGCCCTTGCCGCAGGCAGCCGCCCGCATCAAAGGCACCGGCAGCGAGATCGTCGCCATCAAACGACTCGGCGTGCAGGCCTAACCCCGCAGGGAGCCCGTCTCATGTCCTACACCGACACCTTTATTCTCGTTGCCGCCGATTGCCCGCAGGAAACCGGCACGGCACCGCCCATGCGCGGCGATAAGCCGACGGTGGCCGTGCTCGAATACGAACTTCTCAGCAAAAGCCCCTATAAATATACCCATGAAGAACTGCTCTTCATCGTCCACATCACCCGCCTCGGCCTTACACCGGACGATCTGAAGCAACGCGGCAAGCAAATCCATGCCGAGTTGTTCTCAAAGCCCCATCCATGCATGCGCGCCTCACCCCTCCCCAAGCGCTACGGCTGGGGCGTGCACCACGACGGCCAGGGCCGCATCGCGCTTATCGCGCGCGGCAGCCCGGAATATACGTCCTTGGCCGAAGGCAAAACCAAGGTTGGCACAATTCTGAAAGCGATGCGCAGCGCGCGCTCTACCTGACACTGACCGTAATGTGATTACCGCCGAAAAGGCACATAACGCCGGTCGTCGTAGAGCGTCGTGTCGTCGGATACGGCATTTGCCACGCGGTAGTCGTGCCCTTTGCGCCAAATGTCTCCCGACGGCAGCGTCACGAGCGTCTCGATCCCGCGCTCGATGCCCGTCACCGCTGACAGATGCCGACGCTGGATCACGAAGCCGCCGACGATGGCTTGGACTAGCGGATCGAACATGCTCAATTGCTTGATGCGGCAGTCCTCGTAAAATTCGGTGCCGATGGAAATGTCGTAAAGCTGGTCCGCCCGCAGCATGATCTCGACCGCGCATGCACCCTGCGCAAACGGCAACAGCGACAGCCGCACGTAGTCTGCCGTCTGAGCGTGGCTGATCTCGGCGACATCGGCAAGCGGCGCGGTGTTTCGCACCAGATCGGCAAACGTCCGGGTCAGTTGCGTGCGGTAGACGTCATCGGACAGCATGGCGCGGTGTTCCCAATAAGCATACGCCGCAACTCTCTCATGTTCGCGTGGCCTTGCACAGCGCAGGCGCGCTAGACTTGAGGCGGAGGCACGCCCGAGCCTATGCGCTCCAATCTCCCACCAGTTTGATCCAAATCACGTGCCTGGCGTTCTTCCAGGAAAAGCACACCCCCGCGAAGGCGGGGGTGTGAGCGGTTTTCCCGAAAGAAGCACGACGAAACAAAGAGCTAGGGTCTGTCTTTGATTCAATCAAAGTCGGCCAGACCCTAGCCGATGGCCTGCAAGCCGATCTCCGCGTCCTTCGCCGTCGAGCGTTGCAACGCGGGTCGCGCGCGCAGCCGCTCCGCGTAGGCTTCCAGTTCCGGCCGTTTGGGGATCGTGCCAAACATCAAGCCCCAGTTCACGCCCGCCCCCACGACCACATCGGCCGCCGTGAAGCGGTCACCCAAAATCCACGGTCCCTTGGCAACGCCTGCCGAGAGGATGTTGATGGTGGTCTCGTAATCAATCCAGCCCTGCATCCCGCGCGGTGCCTGAGGACGGCTCAGCACATGATCTATGATCGCCGGCTCCAGACACGACGGCGCCCAGAACAGCCAATGGAGATAAGGCCCGCGCAACGGATCGGTGACGGCAGGCGCGAGACCGGCTTTGGGATATTTATCGGCGAGGTGACAGCAGATCGCCGCGACTTCCGTGATGGCAACGCCGTCGTCGATCAGCGTGGGAACCTTTCCCATCGGATTGACCGCGAGGTAGTCAGGCTTGAGCTGATCGCCATCTTTAAGGCTGAGCAGGTGCAAGCTGTAAGGCTCCCCCAGTTCTTCTAGCATCCACAACACGATCGACGAGCGCGAAGGCGACCCGTGGTAGAGTTCAAGCGCTGGCTTGGTCATGGATGTCTCCAAAGTTCGCGATCGTGACAGTAACCGGGGGGTAACCAGTCTTGCCCTAAAGTATTGCGATTGTGCAATACTTTGAAGGTGCAGTCATGCAGCAAAAGCCAGCGGTCCCGTTGCGTCGTGCGGTGAACGTGCGGGACTACGTTTCGCTGGCCGTGTCTTTTGTCAAAACGCAGACCGCAGCTTTTGGCCCAGCTAAGGCCAGCCCCGCCCGTCCAGCTTCGCTTGCACAAGCGGCACCTACAGCGGGCCGTATCGTCGCCCTCGACGGTCTCCGTGGACTGATGACGCTGTTCGTCCTGATTTCCCACTATTTCGCAGAAATTCCCAACGGGATAGACGCCTTGGCGGTCGGCTGGATCGCCGTTTTGATGTTCTTCGTGCTGAGCGGCTTTCTGGTGGGCCGTCTTATCCTCGAAAAAGGTCAGCACGCCAACTTTTTTTCGGTCTTTTACATCCGCCGCTGCTTCCGCACGCTCCCGGTCTACTTCTTCTGCGTGCTCGTGGTGTATGCCATGATGAGAATTGTCGGGCATGCGCCATATATGGAGGTCAAAAACGAGTTTCCGCTGTGGTCCTACCTGACCTTTACCCAAAACGTCTTCATGGCCCAGACCGGTGATTTTGGTCCCCATTGGCTGGCCCCGACCTGGACCCTCTCGGTTGAGGAGCAATTCTATCTCGTCGCCCCTGCACTCTTCATTTTTCTTCCCGCGCGCTGGTTGATGCCAGCCCTGATCGCCGGAACGCTGTTCGCCATCGTCTTCCGCGCGGTCGTCATCGGCTCCGGTTTGATGCCGCCACTCTCGGCGTTGGTCTACCTGCCCGGCTGTATGGACCCGCTCTTTCTCGGATTGGCCGCCGCCGTCGTCTACAAAACCGTCAACCTCGATCGTTTCGATTTTGCATTGCGTGTCATCCCGCTAGTGGCTCTGGCGAGCGTTGTCGCGCTTAAACTCCTCGACACCGGCGGCTTCCTGTTTGAAGTTTTCTTCCGGACCATCGCCTCGATCGGCTGCGCGGCCTACATCTTGAGCCTCGTCCGCGGCTCGCCCGAAGCCGCCTCCATGGAAAGCCCTGTCCTGTGCTTCTTCGGTCGGACGTCATACGCTGTCTACCTAACCCACATGATGGTCGTCGGCCTCATGCACGGCGCAATCCTCGGCACCGCCCCAAACATTGCCACATCGGCACAGCTGGCGGTTACCGTTGCCTCGATCCCGGTCGCCATCCTGTTCGGCTGGGTCGTGACGAAGATCATCGAAGAGCCCCTCACCGCGTATGGCCGACAGTTCACTTGGAGCAAGCAACTGCGGGCAAAGTGATGTGCCGACCCAACGGGCCAGAGTTTCCCAACAGCGATCATGCCAAGAAAAAGGGCCAGCCCTTCGGCCAGCCCCTTTTGATCAATCGTCTTTTTTGCGCGGCACGGTGGGCACTGCGCCGCCACCCTTAGAGGCCGGTCTGCGTTCCCGAGGGCTCGGCAAAGCCTTTTTCGGCGGCGCATCGGCCAGCGCTGGCATGACGTCATCGTCGTCGTCGTCGTCGTCTTCCTTGGATTTGGACTTCTTCGACGGGTCGGCTGGGAAGTACTCGAACGCGAGTTTCGCGTCCTCGCCGATCCCCTCAACCGTCACCTTCACAACGCCGCCGTGCTCCAGGCGTCCAAACAGCAACTCGTCGGCGAGTGGCTTCTTGATGTGCTCTTGAATGACGCGCGATAGCGGTCGCGCGCCGAATTTCTCGTCGTAGCCCTTTTCGCCGATCCATTTGGCGGCCGCTTCTGAAAGCTCGATGGTCACGCCGCGGTCGGCCAACTGTGCTTCCAGCTGGAACACGAACTTCTCGACCACCTTGGCAATGACGTCCTGCGGCAGCCCGGAGAACGGGATGACGGCGTCGAGCCGGTTGCGGAATTCCGGCGTGAACAACCGGTTGATTGCTTCCGTGTCTTCGCCTTCGCGCTTGGTCCGATTGAAGCCCATAGCGGCCTTGGCCAGATCAGAGGCACCGGCGTTCGATGTCATGATCAAGATGACGTTGCGGAAGTCGATCTGCTTGCCGTTGTGGTCGGTGAGCTTGCCGTGATCCATGACCTGCAACAAGATGTTAAACAGGTCCGGATGAGCCTTTTCGATTTCATCGAGCAGCAGAACCGAATGCGGATGCTGGTCAACCCCGTCGGTCAGCAACCCGCCTTGATCGAACCCGACATAACCTGGCGGGGCGCCGATTAACCGCGAGATCGTGTGTTTTTCCATGTACTCTGACATGTCGAAGCGCAGCAGTTCGACGCCCATCAGATTAGCCATCTGCTTGGCGACTTCGGTCTTGCCCACGCCGGTGGGGCCTGAGAACAGGTAGCAGCCGATCGGCTTTTCAGGTTCGCGCAGTCCAGCCCGTGCGAGCTTGATCGCCGACGCCAGCAATTCGATCGCCTTGTCCTGCCCAAACACCAGCCGCTTCATGTCCTTTTCGAGGTTGCCGAGCACTTCGGCATCGCTCTTCGTGACAGTCTTGGCCGGGATCCGCGCCATCGTGGCGACGGTCGCCTCGATTTCCTTGACGGTGATCTTCTTCTTGCGCTTCGACTCGGTGACAAGCATCTGCGACGCGCCCGTCTCGTCGATCACGTCGATCGCCTTATCGGGCAGTTTGCGGTCGTGGATGTAGCGCGCCGAAAGCTCGACCGCCGATTTGATCGCTTCGTTGGTGTAGCGCAGCTTGTGGAACTCTTCGAAGTACGGCTTGAGTCCCTTGAGGATCGCGATGGTGTCCTCGATCGAGGGCTCCTTGACGTCGATCTTCTGGAACCGGCGCACCAGGGCGCGGTCCTTTTCAAAGTGCTGGCGGTATTCCTTGTAGGTCGTCGAGCCGATGCAGCGCAGCACGCCCGACTGAAGTGCCGGCTTCAACAGGTTTGAGGCATCCATCGCCCCCCCCGATGTCGCGCCAGCCCCGATCACGGTATGAATTTCGTCGATGAACAAAATCGCCCCTTCATGGGCTTCGATTTCCTTCATGACGGCTTTCAACCGCTCTTCAAAATCGCCGCGATAGCGCGTTCCAGCCAGCAGCGAACCCATGTCGAGCGAGAAGATCGTCGCGTTCAGCAGCACTTCGGGCACTTCGCCACGGATGATTTTCCGCGCCAGACCTTCAGCGATGGCCGTTTTGCCGACGCCGGGATCTCCGACAAACAAAGGGTTGTTCTTCGACCGGCGGCACAACACCTGGATCGTGCGCATGACCTCTTGCTCGCGCCCGATCAGCGGGTCGATTTTGCCATCGCGCGCTTTGATGTTGAGGTTGACGCAATAGGCCGACAGGGCGTCCTGCGCGGGCTTCTTTTCTTCGCTCTCGCCCGATGAATGAGGCTCTTCCGATCCGCGCACGGCACGTGGCTCCGACATTCCGGGACGCTTTGCGATCCCATGAGAGATGTACTGGACGGCATCAAATCGCGTCATGTCCTGTTCTTGCAGGAAAAACGCGGCATGACTTTCCCGCTCGGCGAAAATAGCGACGAGAACGTTAGCACCGGTGACCTCTTCACGCCCCGACGATTGAACGTGGACCACGGCGCGATGGATGACGCGCTGGAACCCTGTCGTCGGCTGCGCCTCCGAGTGATCCTTGATCACAAGCGAGGCAAGCTCGGTGTCGAGATAAGCAACGATGCGGGCCTTGAGCGCCTCCGCATCGACCGCACAGGCTCGCATGACAGACGCGGCGTCGCGGTCGTCCATTAAGGCAAGCAGCAAGTGTTCGAGAGTGGCGAACTCGTGGTTGCGTTCGTTAGCCGCTTCTAAGGCGCGGTGGAGAGCCGTCTCCAGGCTCTTCGAGAATGATGGCACGTGAACCTACTCCTTCTCCATAGTGCATTGTAGAGGGTGGTTGTTGGATCGCGAAAAGTCCATGACTTGCGTCACTTTTGTTTCAGCGATTTCGAACGTGTAAACACCGCAGACGCCGACGCCCTTCTGATGCACGTGCAGCATGATCCGTTCCGCTTCTTCGCGGTTTTTTCCGAAATACTTCTGCAGCACGAGCACGACGAACTCCATCGGCGTGTAATCGTCATTCAAGAGCAACACTTTGTAAAGGGATGGTTTTTTCGTCTTCGGTCGGGTTTTGGTTACCAGTCCGGTCTTGCCCCCCCCATCGCCCCCCGAACCGTCGTCTCCGCCTTTGCCCGGACCCTTGGGGCCTGATGGCCCCGACGCAGCGGTCAGCAGGTCCAACGTGCCGACCGGAAGGGTCGTCATGTTGTCTGCGTCGAAAACGGTTTGGTGTGCTGTCGTCATCGTGGTTGGCTCGCGCATCGTGTCACTGGACTTCCCGTCAGAACGGCAGGTTCTGCCATGAAGCCGTCATCTTATCCCACCCGCATCCATCCGTGAATGGTGTTGCGCCGGAGCCTTTTCTTTCCATCGTCGTATTAGCTCTTACGTACCGAACATGGAGACCGATCAGGACACAAAAAAGGCCCGGATTGCTCCGGGCCAGCACCACGAGGATTACATTCTGGTAACGCGTCGTCGCGCGTTGGTTCAGGCGCCGCTACTTTGGCCCAACCAGCATCATCGCCTGGATCGCACGTGCATGGTCGCTCGCAGCCGACGCATACATGCTGCTGATCCGCGCCATCTGTTCGATGTTTTCTTCAAACGCCTTTTTAGAAAACGCGGCCACCACGTCCAGATATTCGGGAACCGATTTGGCCGATGACATCTGTCCAAGTGCGGTCGTTGCATCCACCACAGATCGCTGCGCATAGTCGCTGGCTTCCGTAGCGATGGCTTGGAATGCGCGCGTTGTTTCGGAAAAAACGGCAAGGCCGTCAGGTGTTTGGTCAAACATTTGGTTAAACATGAGTGTCTCCTTCGTACCCGAGAGACCCCGATAATAATCCGCACAGGTATCGAGGTCCATAAAAATGCTGCACTGCACAATGAAGCATCTCGCGCAGGGTGGAGCTTGCCGCTGACAGCGACGTGCAATCAAAGCTAACGCGTCATTAACGAGTTGCTGGCACGGTGCGCGCAGGTTGTCTGCGCACGACACGCCTGCGCCGCAAAGCTGCCCAAAAACGACGGCTTTTGCCCCGCAAGACACGAGTGCGGCAGCTTGCGGATCAGGGCCGCTGCGGGACGTTGGTATAACTCAACAAATCATCCCGCCGGACCAAAAAAAAGGCAAACGGCAGCAATGATCGCATCGGTTCGCAGATTGTCACTTCAGGTCTCGATGGGCCTTGCCGTCGTCGCAGCCCTCGCCGGCGCGGTCGCGCCAGCCACTGCGGGCGGTGCCCACGCCATGTTCATCATGGATGCCAACACCGGCGCGACGCTGACCGACCAAGATGGCAACGATCACCGCTATCCCGCATCGCTGACCAAAATGATGACGCTTTATCTTGCGTTCGAAGCCATCGAGCAGGGTCGCGCCTCGATGAAGACCAAGATCAAGATCAGCAAGACGGCCTCGAACGCTGCCCCCTCCAAACTCGACCTTTCCCCCGGCGACGAAATCACGCTCGAAGACGCGGTCATGGCTCTGATCACTAAATCGGCCAACGATGTCGCGATCGCTGTTGCCGAGCATTTCGGCGGCACCGAAGCAAACTTCGCCAAGCTCATGACCGCCAAGGCGCGCGAACTTGGCATGAAGTCGACGACATTCCAGAACGCGTCCGGCCTTCCCAACTCCAATCAGCTCACAACCGCGCGCGACATGACCTCGCTCGGCGTGCGCCTGTATGATGATTTCCCGCGCTACTTCCCGCTCTTCTCGACGCGGTCGTACACCTACAACGGTTCGAACTTCCGCAACCACAACACCTTGATGCTGCAGATGCCGGGAATCAACGGTATCAAAACGGGCTACACCCATGCGTCGGGTTTCAACCTTGTGTCGTCCTTGCAGGTGGACGGCAAGCATATCATCGGCGCGATCTTCGGTGGCGAGTCGGCTGGCTCTCGGAACGCGCACATGCGAGTTGCCTTGACCCGTGCCATGGCCAAAGCCTCGACCGTCAAGACCCGCAAGCCGGTCCTTGTGGCCAGTGCACAATCCAAAGCTGCGGAGAAAAAGGCTAAGCCCGCCCCCGTGATCGCAGCTGCCGCTCCCGTCGAACGCGCCGCCCCCGTTGTGCCAGCCCCGCCCGCGCTCAAAATCGAAGTGGCCAAGGTCCGCACGAACGACCTCGCGACCGCCCGCCGCCCCGATACCCCGCCAGTCCAGTCCCCCGTCGTTCAACCCCAAACCGCTCAAGTCCAACTGGCACCAACTCAACCCGCATCCCCCCCATCGGTACAGCCAGTGCCAAAGCCTGCAGCCTTCGCCCAAGCCTCAATGACGACGCCCGTCCGCCCTGCAGCCCCACCCGTGACTACAAACAGCGCGCGTCTGCCGTCGAGCTTTGAAACCCAGATGGCGGGCCTCGCTCAGAACATTCAGCCCCAACAGTCAGTGACGAGCGCCGCCGCGTCGCTGCCCGTTTCGCTGCCCGTAGAGCCTGCTCGCCCCCCGTCTTCGCTTGGTGCGCAACTGGCCGAACTGACCGGTGGTGCCAAGCAAGACAATGCACCAGCCGCGATGGCCAGACCCAGCTACCGCCTGAATGGCCCTGAAGCCGCAGCTGCAACAGTCGCCCAAGTCCCGGCAACGGCCGCCGCCCCCAGCCCAGGGTTTGAAATCCAGATCGGCGCCTACGCAACCGCTGCCGAAGCCGACCGCCAGCTGTCTCAAGTCCTGGCCCAGACGCCAGTTCTCAAGGCCTACATTCCAGCGCGCCGCTCGGTCAAACTTGGCAACAATATGCTCCATCGCGCCCGCTTCGCTGGCTTTGATCAAGCCGGTGCTCAAGCCATGTGCGCCGAGTTGATCCGTCAGAAAATCAACTGCCTCGCCCTTAAGGGAGAGTAAGGCCGTAACTCTGCCGACTTGCACCCCGCGATATGCTCATTCGCGTCCACGCGACGGTGCAATTTAATCCGCTTTTGATAAAATTTGGTCCCCGGCAGAAGCGAGACCGTTCATGCGTGAACAGTATCCTCGCCACCCGTCCGCATTGTGACCAGTCGCGATGGTGGCGGAACCAACGCCCTCGCGCGGCGTTACTACGGTAGTCACCAACCCTATCAGCCGGAAGGACCAATGCCATGCCCGACACCAAGCCTTACGTGGCCATGGCGTCCCTATCGGCCGCACTGGTCACCTTCGCGTTTGGTATCTCCGTTCTGGCCGGTTATTGGACGCTCTGGATGAGCAAGGATGCTGGGCTGCATTGCACTCTGAGCAGTTGGTGCCGGGCGCATTTCGGCTAGTGTGGCGGCACACACAATTCCCGACCTGAGGCTTCAGATTTGGACGACGCCAAGGCCGCAGCGGCATCCGCTCAGCCCTTCAACCTACCAATCGACGCCCAACCTGCCTGGACGCACGGCGCGTCCGCAGGCGCCGCATTTGCGCGCGGCTGGATGATCCTTTTCGAAATCCCATCCCTTATCTTAGGGGCGACCGGCGCTGGCTTCGGAGCACTCGCCCACGACGCTGGCATGAGCTTCGGCCACGCGTCCTTCTTGTCGCTGGTGCTTTACGCAACCCCCGCTCAAGTCGTCCTCATCGACCAGGTCGCGCGCGGCGCATCCCTGCTGGGCGCAGCCTTCGCCGTCACGCTGACGGCCATTCGTCTACTGCCGATGATGGTCACGTTGATGCCAATGCTGCGCGGTCCAGGAACCAAGCGCTGGCACTACATTGCCGCTGCCCACGTTATGGCGATCACCAGCTGGACGGAAGCCTTCCGCCGCTTGCCCATGCTGCCCCCACACCTGCGGATGCCGCACTTCTTGGGGTTGGGATCTGCACTCCTCACCGCACTGCTGATCGGCACGATGATCGGCTACGAACTGGCGGGCGTCGTTCCCCAGTTGCTGACCTCCGCGCTGCTCTTCATGATGCCCTTGTATTTCGTCATGGCGCAATTGCTCAGCGCCCGCCTGCTCATCGACAGAGCAGCCCTCGGCGCGGGTTTTATTCTCGGGCCGGTTATGTTCATCGCAGCCCCCGGCTTCGACCTTCTGCTCACCGGCCTCATTGGCGGCACCCTCGCGTTTCTGATCGGCCATCGCGGAAAGGCATCCGGTCAATGAGCGAACTCCCCGTCGGCCTTTGGGGCTACCTCATCTTGCTCGCTATGGCGCTTGTGTTTCATGAGCCCTGGCGCTGGCTGGGCGTTTTTCTCGGCCGCGACCTCGATGTCAACAGCCCCCTGTTCGCCTGGGTCCGTGCCGTGGCAACCGCCTTGATCGCAGCACTGATCATGCGTCTGACGCTGTTCCCCGCCGGCGCACTGGGACAGATCCCCGTCGGCGTCCGAGTTGCAGCGTTCGCAGTTGGGCTGGCCGTCTTCTACTGGCGCCGCAGTCTGGCACCGGGCGTTGCCGCGGGCGCACTGACCCTCGTCGCCGGTGCCCTCGTCATCGGCACTTAGGTCTAGGAAAACTGGGCGGTCACTTCACCGTATGGCGCTTGCTCACGTCGACCCGCAGCGGCCCAGTTGTCCCCGTGACGACGTAATTGGTCCCGTCTGCCGCATCGTACTTTGCGCTGAAAGCCTTGGCGCCCTTCTTTTCAAACGAAAGCGGCCCGCCTGAGCAGGAGGTCATCGTGATCGACAGGTGCGGGCTTAAGTCTCGCGACTTGCCGTTGAACCCGAACGACACGGTTTCGGTGGTCGTGTTCGACACCTGAAACGAGATCGACATCGACTGCGGTCGCCCGAACAGCTGGACGGCAATGTACTTGGGGTCCTTATCGGGTGCCTTGGCGACCGCCACGCCAATTTCGGTCATCTCGGCGGTCATGATGTTTTTGCGGTGGCCCGGCGAGTTGAGCCAGCCCTCCATGGCGGAGACCGCCAGCGCACGCGACTGAAACCCCCGGCTGTCTTGATAAAGAGCGAGGTTTTCGGCCACGAGACAATGCTGATATCCTGCCCGTTGAGTGCGATCCGACAGCGAACCGTCAGCATCATGGGAAAACTTCCCGCTGGCGGCCAACAGGTTCGCATAGGCCCGCGCCGTAGCGGTGAGTTGCGGACTGACCACAACCGTCCCAAGGTTGGCTTGGGCGCGCACCGTGTTGGTGATCTCGATGATGGCAGCTTCGACTTTGGGGAGTTCGGGCAAGATGGTCGGCATGCGCAATAAGATGTCCTTGAAGGCATTCAGTGGCGAAACGGATCGGAAAGATCTACCACAAGCTCTGCACGTTAAACCGGCGATCCCAAGGCAAAGCACGTACGGGCGGAACAAAACGACACCGTTTGCGTTTGCAAACCCTAACCCGCTCGGAGATCAACCTGGAATTGTGACGACCATGAACCGCGCCGCTGCCATCCTTGCAACCATCGTCTGCCTCGTTTGGGCGCTTGTTTTCGCCAGCATTCACTCAGGGGCTCACGCAGCCAGCCGCAACAACGAGGCTTTCCAGCGGGAATGGAACGCGTCCAAGATCAACTTGAAATCGAGTGCTGACACCCCGTCGGTCCACAGGCAGTCCAAAACCCTCAAGTTGAAATCTGACCAGTCGGCTCAGGCGACGGAGCCCGAGGCAAAACGCAAGCGGCGTGGTTCCTCAACGCCGCCCGGCGTTGTTGAAGGCGATAACACTCGGCGCTCGCAGCGTGCGGTGTGCCGGTCGCAATGCAGCTTGGAACGCATGTCCTGCGACCAACGCCAGACCAACTTCAACACGCCGGGTGCCACCGGCTTCACCAACCGCGAGGACCAACTCCGCGCCACCCAATCCAGCTGCTTCCTCGCCGTCCAATCCTGCCAAAGCCGGTGCTGAAAGGGCGTGGGGTGAGGTGCAAGCCAGTGTCATTGAGATGGTCCCTACCGAGTTCCTCTGCGGTCTGCTAATAGTGGTGCCGATACAGAGTTTGACCTGTAACAGGTTGTCCAATTATGCACATGCGCTCATGTTTTGAATGGTTAGCCAATCATCGCTTATTCAAACCGAGCCGAATACCATTTTTGGTAAGACGGGGCTATGCCAAACCAGAATATGAAGCCAAATTCGCGCTCGGGCATCGCGCGTTAAAGTTCGTGCTCGTGCTCAATATGCCACTATTGGCTTTTGTGATTTTTAGTCTTTTAGTTTTAACGCTCACTACTTTCGCTGAGTGGGTGATGACACATATCCCTGAAACCAACTCTATCCGTCACGAAGTGTTGAGGTCAATTGCGTTTCTCCATTCCGACGAGTCAGTGCGGTTGCAACATTCTATCTTCGCTATTCACTATTTTACCTTAATCGCCGTCTTGGCGTGGGGAGTGGCTAGTACATCTCGCGTGCTTGACTCAATTGTTTTCATTCCCGAATTGCCGACGAAGCCTTTTGTATTATTCCTCCGTAGTTTTTTCATAGAACAGGCTATAAAAGCCGAGGAACCATTTATTCCTCTCGGGAAATTCGATCGCAGTCTGCCGCGCGAGATCCAGCACGCGCTTGGGAACAAAGAACTAGTTTGCAAAATCGGTAGTCGCAAACTTTTTCCCGACCTCGACGGAGGTATCGTGTGGTCCCACGATGCGACGTGGTTCGAGAGATTCAAACTCCTGGCCACCCATGCAAAGGTCGTGATGATGGTGCCAATCGTACTTCCCTCGCAAGAAGGATCAACGGACAAGCCGGGCACGTTAAAGGAAATCGAACATCTGGCGCACGAGCGATTGATCGAAAAAACGGTCTTTGTCGTGCCACCGCCGACGCGTGTCCTGATGTCGCTGAAACGTCGACAGGGGTTGTTTCCGTCCGTATCTGCTCTTTGGGAGCAATCGCGGCAACTCCTCAGGCGTGAAAGCCTCGTGGAACTGCCTCCATATCCCGGTGGTCATGGATTGCTTTTTCCAGATAGAAACGGATGGATATTTGTAAACGCCGTATCTGGGCGGCCTTGGAACTCTTGGCGAGCTCTGAGAGATATTATTCTGAATAGGCGGTTGGCTGATACACCAAGCAGAGATGCACGCCGGATTGCCACACGGTTGGCGTTGATTTTCTTACCAATTTGGTACGTAATAGCTATCTTGATGGCCGAATATGGGCTGCCCTATCTTGCCGAGATCTCTTCTGACCGCTCTTTGGGTCAAGCCATTCAGCAGTTTTCTCACTTAATCGGGGTCAAGAATTTCGTCGTCTTGATGTGGCTAGTGGCGCTTGTTTACCCCATGATGGTCTATTTGCGATACGCGAGCCTATTCCATCTGCGGGATCATGGGGTTTTCGTTTTGAAGGTCACGACTGTGGCCGTCGCGATGCTCGGACATATCGCATGGGTCTCCTATGCGGAGACAGTCAGCCAATTAATCCTTCAAGCCGATGCGGCCTGGAGAGGCAGGCTGCAAGAGCTTAGACTGGTACTGTACTTCGCAACAATGTGGTTAGCCGTTTGGCTAGTGGCGAGATGGGTCTTCGAAGCCTTTCGAGCCAGAACGCCTTCATGGCGTCAGGACGAAGGTGCGGGACAGCCGTGAGCTTGTCACTCCGTCTCAAAAAGGAAGGGGGGTTGGGGGAACTCGTTCCCCCAATTGGGTTTGGGCGAAAGCCCAAGCGCGCAGCGCCAATAGTAAGCCCCTAAAACGCTGGCCCAAACTTATTGCTCCGTGGGAACCCCTTCGGCGCGGCCTTTCCGGCCTGCGCACGCGCCCCCTGCCATTCCGCCAGTTCGGCCCCTGCGAGCGTGAACGTCCGTCCCGCACTGTCGAGCCACGTCAGCCCGGCATCCGCCCCAAACACACGCACGTCGGACAACACGCCGTCTTTGATCCGCTGCAGGATCACGCCTTTGCCGCGCGTCATCTCGTTGACCTCGGAAAGCGGGAACACGAGCAACCGGCGATTGTCGCCAATCGTCGCCACGCTGTCGCCCTCGACCGGCACGATGCACCGCGCCTCCTCACCCTCCGACACGTTCAGGATTTGCTTTCCTTTGCGCGTCGAAGCGATCACTTCGTCCTCCGGCACCACGAACCCATAGCCAGCGGTCGATGCGATCAACAGTTTGCGCCCTGGCGTGAAGATGAACATCTCGACGAAATCGCTCGTTTCCTCGATGTCGACCATCAGGCGCACCGGCTCGCCGTGGCCGCGTCCGCCGGGCAGCGTGTTGGCTTCAAGCGTATACAGCCGCCCGTTTGTTGCCAGCACGATCAGCTTGTCCGTTGTCGAGCATTGAACGGCGCGTCTGAGGCTGTCGCCCTGCTTGAACTCGATCTTCGACAGATCGTTCTGATGCCCCTTCATCGACCGGATCCAGCCCTTATCGGACAACAGCACGGTGACGGGCTCTTTCTCGATCAATGCCTCGTTGAGATCGACGCTGATCTCGGGTGCGTCTTCAAACGTTGAGCGCCGCGCGCCAAGCGCGGTCTTTTTAGAATACTTTTCCCGCGTCGCCTTGATTTCGTCGGTAATCCGCTCCCACTGCAGATCATCGGACGCGAGCAATTCGAGGATGCCCTTGCGCTCCGCCGACAGTTTGTCGTGTTCGGCGCGGATTTCGACTTCCTCGAGCTTCGATAGCGACCGCAGACGCAGGTTGAGGATTGCCTCCGCCTGCACGTCCGATAGCCCGAACGCCGACATCAGTTTGGCTTTCGGTTCGTCTTCGTAACGAACGATCCGGATCACCTCGTCGAGATTGAGGTAGGCGATCAGATAGCCGTCGAGCACTTCAAGCCGATGCTCGATCTTGGCCAAACGGTGCTTGGAGCGCCGGATAAGCACTTCGATGCGATGCTCAAGCCACTGCTGCAACACCTCTTTCAGCGACAGCACATTCGGCACCTGCCCTGCCGACAGAACGTTCATGTTGAGCCCGAACCGCACCTCGAGTTCGGTCAGTTTGAACAGGCTCTCCATCAGCACGAGGGGATCGACGGTGCGCGCCTTCGGCACCAGGATGAGTCGGATTTCCTCCGCGCTCTCGTCGCGCACGTCGTCCAGCATCGGCAATTTCTTCTCGTTGATCAGCTCGGCGAGCTTTTCAATGAGCTTCGATTTCTGCACCTGATACGGGATCTCGGTGACAACGATCTGCCAGGTGCCGCGCCCGGTTTCTTCCTTGCTCCAGCGCGCCCGTTGCCGGAACCCGCCCCGCCCGGTCTTGTAGGCCTCCAGAATGGATTGAGCCGACTCGACGATCACCCCGCCGGTCGGGAAGTCCGGTCCCGGCACAAACTCGACCAGCTTTTCGATCGTCGCATTCGGGTGCTTGATGAGGTGCAGCGCCGCCTGACACAGCTCATCGGCGTTGTGGGGTGGAATGTTGGTCGCCATCCCGACCGCGATCCCCGCCGACCCGTTGGCCAGAATGTTGGGGAATGCGGCCGGCAGCACGACCGGCTCGCGCTCCTTCTCATCGTAGTTGGGCCTGAAATCGACAGCATCCTCGTTGAGGCCATTGAGAATATCCGTCGATGTATTGGTCAGCCGCGCTTCCGTGTAGCGATCGGCGGCCGCACCATCGCCGTCGATGTTACCGAAGTTGCCTTGACCATCGACCAGAGGATACCGCTGCGAGAAATCCTGCGCCAGCCGCACCATCGCTTCGTACAGCGCAACGTTGCCGTGGGGATGATACTTCCCCATCGCCTCCCCTACGATGCGCGCGCACTTCATGAAGCTCGACGGCGGCTCCAGGTTGAGCGTCTGCATCGTGTACAGGATGCGTCGGTGCACCGGCTTCAACCCGTCGCGCACGTCGGGCAAAGCGCGGTGCATGATCGTCGACAGCGCATACGCCAGATAGCGCTCTTCCAGCGCCGTCTTCAGCGGAATGCCTTCAAAGCCGGGACCTTCGGGTTCATCGGGCGGCGGCAGAATCGGTTTTTTGCTCATGCCGCTTGCTAGCCAAGCTCACGGCGAGACTCAAGTGCACTGGGGCCACAGGTGCAGCCAACCGCCAGCCGCCGCAGCGCCATCTCAAACCTACAGCGCCGGAATCACTCACGAATCAGCTATACGTTCCGCTCGATTGAATCGCTTGGAGGATACCATGAGCGACAAGACCTATCTCGCAGTGCCCGGCAAAAAGCTGCTGGTCCCCCGCCTGTTGAAGCGGACGATCCAGGTCGCAGGCTCTGTGGCGCTCACCGCCGGCGTCGCACTGGTCCTCATGTTATCGAGCGGCCTGTTGCAGGCCAAAGGCAATTCCTACCAAGCCTGGAACGTCTGGCTCGCCTTCATCAACCGCCCCGACATTCAAGCCACGATGGTGTTGACCGCCCTCGTCACCGTGCTCTTCGTCTACTGGCAGCGCGACCAGGAACGCGGCAGCAAATAACCCGCCTTTCCCAATCTGAATCTAAAAGAGTCAGGGGTCCAGGGGACGAGTCCCCTGGACTTCACTTCACTCACTCCCCGCCCTTGCGCCGACTTAAAAACGCGAGCCGCTCAAACAAATGAATATCCTGCTCATTCTTGAGCAGCGCACCATGCAGCGGCGGGATCAGCTTTCGCGGGTCCTGTTCGCGCAGCGTTTCCGCGCTGATATCCTCGTTCAACAGCAGCTTGATCCAGTCGAGCAACTCTGACGTCGACGGCTTCTTCTTGATGCCCGGCACGTCGCGCACATCGTAGAAGATCCGCAACGCTTCGGCGACCAGCTTCTGCTTCAAGCCGGGAAAATGCACGTCCACGATTTGCTGCATCGTCTCGGGATCGGGGAACTTGATGTAGTGGAAAAAGCAGCGGCGCAAGAATGCGTCAGGCAGCTCTTTTTCGTTGTTTGAGGTGATGAGAACGATCGGCCGCTTGGTTGCCTTGATCGTTTCGCCGGTCTCGTAGACGAAGAACTCCATCCGGTCGAGTTCCTGCAACAGGTCGTTGGGAAACTCGATGTCGGCTTTGTCGATTTCGTCGATCAGCAGAACGGGGCGTCCGTCGCGGGTGAACGCGTCCCAAAGCTTCCCGCGTTTGATGTAATTCTTGATGTCGGCAACCCGTGCATCACCGAGTTGACTGTCCCGCAACCGCGAAACAGCGTCATACTCATACAACCCCTGATGGGCCTTGGTGGTTGATTTGATATGCCACTCGATCAGCGGCACGCCGAGTGCGTTGGCGACCTCATGCGCGAGCACCGATTTGCCGGTGCCCGGCTCGCCTTTGATCAGCAGCGGACGTTCGAGCGTGATCGCGGCGTTCACGGCCACCTTGAGGTCCTGGGTCGCGACGTAGGCTTTGGTGCCGGTAAATTTCATGATGCGTCCTGCTCACATTCGCTTTCCGCCAACCTATGGGGCTAAGCGGTCGAGCGCAATCAACCAGCACGCCGCAGTAGCGCCCAGTAAAAAGGCACCAGCAAAATAGTGAAAAAACGCCGTCTCCGGGAGGACGGAGACGGCGTTCTCAGGCGCGAGTGCGCCTCACGAGGCAGCGGGTGCGTTAGCGGAGCGTGCAAACAAGCGTTTGTGCCGGGGAGCAACGCTTAGGTGCAGGGGTGCGTCGACACAATCCACTAAGCGACGGTGGAGGAGCGTGTGCCCGCCGCCTCGTCTTCGGGGTTGCGGCTGGCCAGCCGCAGATGTCCTCGTGGGTTGGATGGTTTGCATTTGGAATCGGATGGGTCGTGACTTGGCTAGGAATGATGGTCTTCGGCAGGAGACTTAACTAAGCCCAGGCTCGTGTCTGGACACGCTTAAGTTGCATCAAAGTGGTTAATATTGTCCTAACAGGCAACTAACACGATGAGCGACCGTCATGAGCCCAACACACGACCGATGCAAGGATCCCGCGCACAAGGCTTTGGAAATCGGCCAGATTTTCTTGACAGTAGCGCCCGTCCGCATCAAGAGGAGGCACGATTTTTGCTCGCCATTGCGGTGCAGCCTTTGACCGGCTCAAAGCGAGGGAGAGCCTCACAGAGGCAGATCGATGAGCAAACGAGAGACAAAAGCGAAATCCAGCGCTCCCCCCGGGGGCGAACAGTCCGTTGCAACGGGCGAGGCCAAGCCAGCGAAGACAGGCTTGCCGACTGACTATCACCCGACCGACGACGAGCCGTTCATGAATGACCGGCAACGTGCCTACTTCCGGCGTAAGCTCCAGGTCTGGCGCGACGATATCATTCAGCAGACCCGCGAAACCTTGGTCGGCCTGCATGAAGAAACCTCGCAGCACGCCGATATCACCGACCGCGCGACGTCTGAAACCGACCGCGCACTCGAACTCCGCGACCGCGATCGCAAGCGCAAACTGATCTCCAAAATCGAAGCCGCCATCGAGCGCATTGATAATGGCAGCTACGGCTACTGCGAAGATACCGGCGAACCGATCGGCCTGAAGCGGCTGGAAGCTCGCCCGATCGCCACGCTGTCTCTGGAAGCCCAGGAACGCCACGAACGCCGCGAGAAAGTTTATCGCGAAGAATAATCGCGCCGGCTAAGCATCAGAACGCAAACCGCCCTGAAATCTCATGATTGTCAGGGCGATTCCGTATCCGGGGATATTCAAGCCAACTTCATTGCCCACTTTCTTCTCCCCCTGGGGAGAAGATGCCCTTTAGGGCAGATGAGGGGGCCTTGACGTCACCGCCAAAGCCCTCTCAGCAATTACGCCTTGAACAGGTTAACCCCGCCGCTGGCACCCATGGCGACTTTCAGGTTTTCGTCGACCTTGTCGAGGAAGCCGGTTGTCGACAGCCACTTCTGGTCTGGTCCCACGAGCAACGCGAGGTCCTTGGTCATGAAGCCCGCTTCAACCGTGTCGACGCACACCTTTTCAAGCGTATCGGCAAACTTGGCGAGTTCGGGGTTGTTGTCGAGTTTCGCGCGATGGGCGAGGCCCCGTGTCCAGGCAAAGATCGACGCGATCGAGTTGGTCGAGGTTTCCTTGCCCTTCTGATGCTCGCGGTAGTGGCGCGTCACCGTGCCGTGCGCGGCTTCTGCTTCGACGGTGCGGCCATCCGGCGACATCAGCACGCTGGTCATGAGGCCAAGCGAACCAAAGCCCTGTGCGACCGTGTCGGACTGGACGTCGCCGTCGTAGTTCTTGCACGCCCAGACGTAACCGCCCGACCACTTCATGGCCGACGCCACCATGTCGTCGATCAAGCGATGCTCGTAGACGATCTTCTTCTTATCGAATTCAGCTTTGAATTCAGCCTTGTAGATCTCTTCAAAGATATCCTTGAAGCGCCCGTCGTAGGCTTTGAGGATGGTGTTCTTGGTCGACAGATACAGCGGCCAGCCGCGCAGAAGAGCATAGTTCATCGAGGCGCGGGCAAATTCGCGGATCGATTCGTCGACATTGTACATAGCCATCGCAACGCCAGCACCCGGCGCGTCGTAAACCTCGCGCTCGATAACCGCGCCATCTTCACCAACAAACTTGATGGTGAGTTTTCCCTTGCCCGGGAACTTGAAGTCGGTCGCGCGGTACTGGTCGCCGAACGCATGACGGCCGATCACGATCGGCTGCGTCCAGCCCGGAACGAGACGCGGTACGTTCTTGCAAATGATGGGTTCGCGGAAAATCACGCCACCAAGGATGTTGCGGATTGTCCCGTTCGGCGACTTCCACATCTGCTTGAGCTTAAATTCCTCAACCCGCTGTTCGTCGGGAGTGATCGTCGCGCACTTGACGGCAACGCCATGCTTCTTGGTGGCATGCGCGCTATCGATCGTGACCTGATCGTTGGTGGCATCACGATGCTCGACGCCGAGATCGTAATATTCAAGGTTCACGTCGAGATAAGGGTGGATCAGTTTGTCCTTGATCAGCTGCCAGATGATCCGGGTCATTTCGTCGCCGTCCATCTCGACGACCGTCCCGGAAACTTTGATTTTTTGCATAGGCTGTTGTGTCCTGGTCACGATGAAAATCGGGTCGAACCTACAAGTTTGCCCGCAGCGCAACAAGTAGGGCAAGCGTAGGTTGGCATCATACCAAGGCCTGATACGCCAAACCCAAACCCGCAAGCTGGCCCCAACTTCCTACGACCAAAGGCCGTAGAGACCACAGCGGCACCCCGCCCCCCATATCGCGCCCGCAGGTCGCGCCCTCAGCGCGTGAGGCCCAAAACCAAACCCGCAGGGTTTAGGGAGCACAGTTGCGACCCGGCGGGCCATCCGCCGCCCCGCAGGTCGCGCCTTCAGCGCGTGAGGCCCAAAGAGGCATATACAGTATGCGGCGCTACAACTCACCCAAGAGCGGTTGCCATATTTCCGACAAAAGTCTTTACTCAAACGCGGTGCAGGCCTGGGCGAAGCCCCGACCTGCCCCTCCTTTGTCCGCCTCCCAAGCCACAGGTTTGGCCCGGACACCTCCCATCCTCGGGAATCGGCTGGCGATTGCGGCCCTTCACCGTTGGCTTGGCGATTGCGCGTCACAGAACGCGCTTTTCTTGAAAAATCGTGATGCGCGCGAGCACTGACGCTCGGCCCATGATCCTTGAATTCAAACGGAGATCCCATGCGTAACGTCATTATCGCCACGCTCATCGCCGCCGCCGCGACCATCCTCGCCCCGCTCTCGGCTGAAGCCAAGCGCTACTATGGCGACACCAGCTTGAGCAGCCGCTCAGTCACCAAACACGCCCGTTCCGGCGGCAGCGCGTCCACCTCCCGTTCGTGCCTGACCAGCAGCGCCCGCGCCATTCTGAACAAAATCGAAGCAAAATTCGGCAACGTTCAAATCATCTCGACCTGCCGCCCGGGCGCGCGCATTGCAACGTCCGGCCGCCCGTCTAAACACGCCTCGGGCCAAGCTATTGATTTCCGCGTCCCAGGCAAGAAAAATCAAGTCGTTCAATGGCTTCGTAGTAACCATAGCGGCGGCGGCACGATGACCTACTCGGACATGGACCATATCCACGTTGACGTTGGCTATCACTTCGTTGCGCTCAATCGGCATTCTGGCAAGTAAGTCGTCGACCCAGACCCGTCTCCAAGACTGGCATTAAAATCGAGCAGTGCGCGTCCCGGCGCGCCCTGCCTTGACCTCATGCGTCCATCCATTTAGCGGTTAGGGTTCAAAACCCGAAAGGAACCGCCATGCCGATGGCCGCCAGTGAAATCGAAGATCTGATCATAGCGAAGTTTCCTGACGCGGTGATAACGCTCACCGATTTGGCGGGCGACAACGACCATTGGGAGGCGCATGTCGTGTCGTCGGCATTCGCCGGAAAGTCGCGCGTCCAACAGCACCAGATGGTCTATGAGGCCCTCGGCGGTCGCATGGGCGGCGTTCTGCACGCCCTGAAACTTAAGACAGCGGCCCCTGTTGCCAGTCCCGATCCTTGACAGTCGCCGCAACCCGGCCACATCTAGCGGGCAAACCGGCCCACGTTTCGGCTACGATGATAAGGACATGACATGACCGAACAGACCCAGCAGGTCCAAGACTGGATTCGCACCACCATTGCTGACAACGACGTCGTGCTCTTCATGAAGGGCACCAAGTCGGCCCCGCAGTGCGGCTTCTCCGCACAGGTCGCCCAGATCCTCGCCCATCTCGGCGTGCCTTATAAGGACGTCAACGTGCTGGACGACATGGGCATCCGCGAAGGCATCAAGGCCTACACCAATTGGCCAACCGTCCCGCAGCTTTACGTGAAGGGTGAATTCGTCGGCGGCTGCGACATCGTCCGCGAGATGTTCCAGGCAGGCGAACTCCACGCCATGATCCACGAAAAAGGCATCGCCCACACCGCCCACGCATAATAAACTGTCATCCTCGGGCTCGTCCCGAGGACCCATCGGGCACGGGTGCCCGGAAGGGGGCCCGGGGAAGTGACATATGGTGCGACTAGGCGGCCGTCGATTCCTGTTGAGTCTCGCGATTCTATCGGCGAGCGTCTGCTTGGCGCTAGGCATTTCGCTGCCCATCATCCGCCTGACCAAATACGTGTTCTGGTCAACCGACCACTCCCTGCTGTCGACCGTCACCGTCCTGCTGAACGATGGACAGACGTTCCTCGGCGCAATGGTGCTGGTGTTCTCTATCATCCTGCCGGTGATGAAGCTGCTATATCTGCTGCTCGTCTCGACCTTGCCGGCCGCAGAAGTCTTTCGCCAGCGCCGTCAGTTGCGGGCGCTCGAATGGCTCGGTAAGTGGTCCATGCACGATGTGCTTGTGCTTGCGCTCACCATCTTTTTCATAAAAAGCCAGGGCGTCTACGACGCAGCCAGCCTGTCCGGCGTCTACTTCTTCACCGCCGCTGTTTTGCTGATGATCCTGTCCTACGCGTGGCTTCGCTTGGATGGATCGAGCGAGCAGGCCCTGCGCGAACCCGACCCCGCCGAGCAAAAGCCAATCTCGGCCTTTCGCAATTTTGTCCTGAGTTTCCTGATCATTATCGCGACGGTCTTTTTCGCCCTTGGCATCATCCTGCCCGTCATTCAGTTCACCACCATCTACGTGTGGACCGACAAGCACTCCATCGCGACCATCATCTGGGCGCTCTATCAGAACCAGGAATTCTTCCTCTGCGCCGTCGTTTTCGCGGTCTCGATATTCTTCCCGTTCATGAAGCTGTTCTACTTGCTCACCCTCGTCACCTCCCCCGATCTGTCGAGCGAGTTCCGCGCCAAATCGATTGCGACCATGGAATGGCTCGGCCGCTACTCCATGACCGACGTGATGGTCTTAGCGCTTATGATTTTCTACGTAAATTCATCGGGTTACACGACCGCCTCGGTGCTCCCCGGCGTCTACTTCTTTGCAGCCTCCGCCATCATCACCATGCTCGCCTACGGCTGGGCCAACACCGTCCCCGCCCGCCGCACCGCCCGCATCCCAACCGCCGGCAAACCCGCAACCCCGACAGTGCCAGCCGTCTTGACGCCCACCCCCGTCTCCCTGTCGACCCCCGCGCCATCGCCATCCTCAAAGTCCCCCTCGTCCGGCCCATCCGCACCGGCCAGCGCTTCCAACACCGCCACCGGCCCCCTCGTCCTCCCTAAACCCAACAACCGCCGCTGATAATCTGATGTCGTTATCTTGCCATACGCACCGGCCGGATTCCCCACCCCGTCATCGCGCAGCGATGCTCTGCATCGACGCGGGGAGGATTAGGGGAGGGGGGCGTGCGCGCCTAGCGATAGTGATGTTGACGATCTCTTAAGTCCCAAAAAGACTGAGGGTTTGGGAGCTGTGCTCCCAATGGGGTGTGGGGCGAGCCCCACTGCTTGCGAAGCAAGCACCAACTCCTCCGCAGCCGCAAAGCTCGAAGTTACAGGTGAGGGCCGACGGGAGAGGTCCAATAGATGGTTGAATGCTGTTCTTACCACCCGGCGGCCTCGTCATTTCAAAAGCAAGGATCTGGGCCGGTGCCTTCAGGCAATCGCCTTCCAGCACACCCCTCCCGCATCTGAGCGCCGCCACCACAATGCCGTCCGGCTGATCCGCCGCCCAACGTCGCAAACAAGCCCGAAGGGCTTAACTGCCGCATCACAGTCCCGGTCCAGCTGATGGGTTTCCGGTTACCGCACTCAAACCCGCCTCACCCAATCGACCCAGCTCGTCAGCCGTGACCCTCATGCGAGGCGGTGCAATCAATCTCTCATGGACAAACAGGCGCGGGGATAACTTTCGTCCTCCCTCTCCCCGTCCCCTTACGGGGAGAGGGTCGGGGTGAGGGGCGGCTGCGAGTCGAGCGCAAGAAAGAGGGCATGTCGTCCCCATGCCGACATACCCTGGGCAGGTCGGCAATTCGAGGTAGACTGTCCGTAGTCAGCGGGGTAGCCTCACGGCGGTCGTGACCCTGCGCTGCCGACTTGGCAATCCCGAAGAGTGGGTCCGCTCAACCCTGGTTAGCCTCACACGCCGCGACCTTGCCTTGCGCACCGATTGTGTGTTCACTGGCACAATTTTCGATTGTTCGCTTGCGTGCTGAGGCATACCATGGACGAAACTGCGCATGATGCCGGTAAACTTAGCGTGTTCATTTCATACTCGCGCCGGGATTGCTTGGATTTCGCCGACCAGCTCACCAAGGCGCTGGATGCATTCGGCTATCAGCCGATCATCGATCGCGAGGACATCTCGGGCGGCGAGGAGTGGATCGATCGCCTCGGCGAAATGATTCTGGAGGCCGACACAGTCGTGTTTGTGCTGTCGCCGGAGGCGGCGAATTCGCCGGTTTGCGCTTGGGAGGTTGAGGAGGCAATAAAGCTTGGCAAGCGTATCCTGCCGGTGATTGCCTTGCCGCTTGAAGGTCGGGTAACACACGAGCGCTTGCAGCGGCTTAACTTCATACATTTTTATAATGAGAAGTCGGTTCCGGGCTCGGGGTACGGTCACGGCCTGCAGAAGCTCAATGCGGCACTGAAATCCGATCTCGACTGGCTGCGCCAGCACCGCGATGTGCTGGTGCGCGCGATCGCTTGGCAGGTCAAGGGCTCCGACAGTGACCGTCTACTGCGCGGCAGCGCGCTAGCAGAGGCCGAACGGTGGGCCACCTCGCGCCCAATCACTGCACCGGACCTCGTGGATATTCAGCGCACCTACCTCGCCGCCTCTCGCGCGGCAGAAGACGAAGAGGCGGCGGCCCGCGCCCGTGTTTTAGCTGAGCGCGAGCGACTTCTTGCCGAGAGTGAAGCCGCGCAACGTCGAGAGGTCATCGCACAAGCTGATCGCGAAATGGCGCAGCAAGCGGCGCTCACACAAGCTGAATATGCAAGAACTCAAGCTGAGCTTGTCGCGCGGCGCACGGCGATTGGTTTAATTGCGTCTCTGATACTGACTCTTGCAGCCAGCTCCCTAGGATTTATAGCCTGGACCAAGGAAAATGAGGCTAGGCTTCAAGCGCGACTCGCCGATAATCAGCGCGAAGTTGCCGAGCAACAGAAGTTGAAGGCGCAATACCTTCTTGGCGCAGCGTCGGATCTCATTCTCCACCTCTCAAATCGGTACGCTTTAGATGCCGAAACCCATTCAAAGGCTCGCAAGATATTCGCAAGTGGTGCAGAAATGGACAACCCTGTTTCTTTAAACAGTCTCGGTTATTACAATCAAAAAGGTCTCGGCGGCAAAAGCGACATTGTGGCAGCCCGCGTCCTCTACGAGAGAGCGACCGCGATGGGCCATACTCGGGCCATACGCAACCTGGCGCTGATGTACTATGATGGTCTCGGTGTGGGGAAAGATGTCACGAAGGCTCGGGAACTGTATGCACAAGCGGCGGAACGGGGCGACGCGGGGGCTATGAATAACTTGGGAATAATTTTCGAGGAGGACGAACCTCGTGATTATGAAAAGGCTGTGCATTGGTACTCGATGGCAGCAAATGGCGGCGACGTGAATGCAATTGTAAATTTAGGGCTTCTTTATTCTCGCCTCGATAAGGCGAAGGCCCATGAGTGGCTTCTGGAAGCTGCGGGCAAATTGAAGAATATGGCCGACCGGGGAGATGCCCTTGCAATGAGGGAGGTTGCTGTAAACTACCTGTTGGGTAGAGGGGTCGAACAAAATTTTGCGGGAGCAGTCGAGTGGTTCGAGAAGGCAGCAAAAAGGGGTGAAACGGGTTCTATGCTCCAGCTGGCGAAAATGTACGAGACCGCACACGGTGTACAGCAAAATTTGGAAACTGCGAAAGCTTGGCGCGAAAGGGCAACCATCGTAGGTAACTTGGCTGCAGCTACTACCGAGCCAGATGAACCCCTCCCTGGCGGCATCGAGTAAAAGCACGATAACGCTGTCGAGCCCGTGCGGTAAAAAACGCTCGTCCGCTTCTCATCAGGTAGCCGACGGCCTTTCCTCATATGATAAACGCGTGGGTAAGTCTGCAAGTGTGAAGGGTTCCAGACGACTGCCCGCGGGACCTCGCTGGACGCACGGGGGCCGTCGTCTGGAAGCCTCCAGGGAAGGAACCCGCGAGACGTTTGGCGCCGCCGGTGCAGCGGGCGCTATGGGGAT
>Ga0247844_1001776_pt1 | contig 37725 bp, 32 predicted proteins | sample LaCtaG_FD_192421 | JGI IMG/M metagenome (GOLD analysis project Ga0247844, IMG submission 192421) | Freshwater microbial communities from meromictic Lake La Cruz, Castile-La Mancha, Spain - LaCruzMarch201714.5m_1 | ecosystem: Environmental > Aquatic > Freshwater > Lake | place: Spain: Castile-La... | reverse complement strand
TTAAAGAGGTGATTGTATACGATAAGAGAGGGGCGCATAAGGGGTTAAAGGGCTTTCTTGAAATGGCTAAGTGTTTAAGAGGTAAAAAAATAGATAAAGCCTATATTTTTCACCGCTACCTTCGAAGTGTTGCACTGGCTAAATTTGCGAAAATCCCTGTTCGAATAGGGTATGATATCAGTGGGGGAAGTTGGATGCTTACAAACAAAATTCCTTACATTAAGGGCATTCATGAAGTGGATAGACTATTTGGATTTGAACAGTTTCAAAAAAAGCTTTTACCCTTGAAACTCTACAGTTCACGTACATTAGAGCAAAGTGTCAATCAGCTTTTTGAAAAGTATCGTGTGGATGAGAGCAAACCTATTGTGGCAGTAGCACCTGGGAGCAAATGGTTTACAAAACAGTGGCCAGTGGAGTATGTCTCGAAACTGCTAGAACTGCTCTCGAAAAAAGAGGTTCAAGTACTTTTAATTGGAGGCAAAGAGGAGAGTTTGCTCGACATTTCCAAAAATTATGAGAATGTTAAGGATTTGATGGGTCATACCTCACTTTTAGAGGTGTATGAGATATTTAAACGGTGCTCAGTGGTGGTGAGCAATGATAGTTCGCCTATTCACTTTGCATCGGCAACTAAGACGAAAATCATTGCCATATTTGGCGCTACTGTTAAAGAGTTGGGTTTCTATCCGTGGAGTGAAAATAGTGTTGTTTTAGAAGACTTAAACGTCACATGCAGACCGTGTGGCCTTCATGGCGGAAAAAGTTGTCCTAAAGGGCATTTTGAGTGTATGAAAAACATTACGCCAGAAAGTGTGCTTTTAGAAATAGAGAAGGCATTAAGTGAGGTGCAAAATGAAAAAAATTCTTGTGATTAGATTTAGTTCAATTGGCGATATCATATTAACAACACCGATACTTAGAGCGCTTCGTAGCAAATTTCCAACGGCTAAAATAGATATTTTGGTATTAAAGCAGTTCAAAGAGGCGATACAAGGGGTGGATAGTGTCAGTGAGGTGATACTTTTTGATAAAGAGGCGTATAAAGGGAAATCAGGCATTAAAACTTTTGTTACTGAAAATTTGGATAAAGAGTATGATGTGGTCGTGGACTTACATGCTAAAATTCGGTCGAAATTGGTAGCTAAGTTTTTAGCAAAACCTGTGTATCGTTATAAAAAACGCTCTCTTTGGAAAACGCTACTTGTAAAAATGCGCTTGATAAAGTATCATGTTGACAATACGATAGTGAACAATTATTTTGGTGCAGTGAAGCCATTAGGAGTAAAGAATATCGGTGAAGCGTTGGAGTTTTATATATCCCCAAGCGATAGGGAGAAAATTCCAAAAGGGGAGTATTGTGTTATGGCGATTGGCGCGTCAAAAGAGACAAAGAAATGGCCAGTGGAGTATTTTATAGAGTTAGCACGTAGCTTAAATCATAGGGTGGTATTTGTCGGAGATAAACGCGACTATGAAACCCTTGAAGAGGGATTTTGCAAAGGAAAAAAGAGTGCAAATATTGATAATTGGTGTGGCAAACTTAATTTGAAAGAGAGTGCTGCAGTGATTTCACAGGCGGAGTTTGTTGTATGTAATGATTCGGCAATATTTCATATTGCACGAGCATTTAAAAGAAAAGTGTTTGTATTTTTTGGCCCAACGGACCCCGATATGTTTACTTTTAGTGAAAGAGAGAAACTCATGCAAGCGGAGGTAAAGTGTCAGCCCTGTTCACTTCATGGGGATAAAAAATGTCCAAAGGGGCATTTTAACTGTATGAAAGAGATGACACCTCAAAAAGTAGAAAAAATCTTGAAAAAATAAATAAGACCAAAGCAATTTGCTTTGGTCTTATTTATATTCATAAAAATGTGTAGATTTTATCATCAAAAGGCTTAGGCTCTAGCAACAGTTTTTAAGCATTTAGTACATACTGTTGATTTTACTTTTTCACCGTCCAAGATGATAGTTGCAGTTTGTAAATTTGGTTTCCAAACTCTTCTAGTTAAACGGTGTGAGTGACTAATTTGATTTCCATACATAACACTTTTTCCGCAAACAGCGCATCTTTTCATTGGGTCCACCTCCATTATTTCATTAACTTAAATATTATAACAGAAATACTCAGAAATTTCAAGGGAAATTATTTTAAGTTATCATATTGTATTGCAATGTCAATCTTTTCACTGCTTTGTATCAAACGAATTGTGGATTGTAAATCATCAATGCTCTTACTCACAACACGAATTTGATCTTTTTGATTGGTTGTTTTTACTTTTATGTCTGACTCTTTGATAAGTTCGTTAATTTTTCTGATGTTCTCTTGGTCAATACCTTGCTTAATCTTAGCTGTCATTTTAACGGTTGCTCCAGCTGCAGGCAGTATATCTCCAAAGTCAAATGCTTTGACAGAGAGATTTTGTTTAATACAAGTTGCTTTGAAAATCTCGACGATAGAGTTGATTGAGATGTTTGAAACGCCTGTAAGTTCAAGTTTTTCATCTTTTTCATTAAAATCAATTTGATTTGCCTTGTCTTTTAAATCGAAACGGTTAACAACGGTTTTTTTTGTGATTTGAATGATGTCACGAAGTGTTTGAGTGTTGATTTTAGATACAATGTCCATAGAGTGTTCTTTTGCCATTAAAGCCTCCTAAAATTTTATTTTTTTGGAATTTGTGTTCTTGAAAGAAGCATTTTTGATGCATCCATAACGGTGATTCCACTGTCTGTTTTTTGTCGAATTTCAAAATGGAATGTGCCTGAGGCAGTTCCAATAGGTTTTGAGAAGTCTCCGACATAATCCCCTTTAGCAACAGTGATAGAAGAGAGGTTGTAGTAAATGGTGATATAGTTGTTATCGTTATAAACAAATACAGCATTTCCAAATGAATCCTTATTTCCAGCAAAAATAACTACACCTGAGGCGGATGGGTAGACAGGAGTTGTAGTTGGAACGGTAAAATCAATTCCACCATTTTTAACAGCCATATTTCCAGGATTTGCAATAGGATAATAGAATTGAACCGTACTGCTTGTTGGCACAACTACTTTTGGTGGCACATAAGTAGTTGGTGGTGTTGAAGCTGTCTTGACAGCCGTTGCAGAGCCACTAACGGATTTTGTTGATTTCGATTTTGTTGGCGTGGTAGTAGATTTAGGGTTATTTTTTGCGGTTGAAGATTTTGTAGGTGTTGCAGAATTTTTTGGTAAATTGCTCATAATCAGTTGATTGATGGCCGAGTTTGTTCCATCATCATAGATAGAGGGTCTTGGAACAGAGGTATTAGATTTGAATGTGTTAGTACCATCATCTTGAAGAGAGACGGACTTGCATCCTCCTATGATAAGCATTCCTAAAAGAAATGGAGTTGTAAAATACACAAGTTTCATATAACCTCCCTAAAAACGTTAATTTAATTATACCATATAAAAGCTGTAAAGGTAAATATGTTTAGAAAGATAAAATCTGTTCACAGAATTTATACATATTAATTCTATAATATAGTTGATTGATAATAAATCTCACAGGAGTGATTTTATGATAAAAAATGGTATCCTTATTATGATTGGTATAGGATTTCTGGTATCTTCGGGGGTTATCCTTGCGGGGACGCAAGTGACTCAGCCGACTATAAATGTTAATTTATGCATTGCGAATAATTCGATTAACCGTGATTTTGTATCACTTCCAAACATTCAATTGAGTGTAAACACCAATTTGCAATCGAAAAATGTAACGTATAGTGGACTTTCGAATTTTTATGTTGTGAATGAAATTAAGTATAATACCAGCACGATGGATGATAATGGTAATATTGTAAATCAGTTTATAGATATCTTAACCCTATGTCCAAAAACACCAGGAAATTATACTGTATCTGCGACCATAAAAAATGGAAATGAAACACTAAAGAGCAATCTAGTGAATTTGAGTTTTACACCAACAGTTTGTACAAAGTTACAAAAAATGATAAACATGAATTCTAAACAGCCTTCTCAAGTAAATAAAGTTAGCGTTGTTACCCTTTCTAATCCACAAATGTTAGCGTGCACTTCAGGAAGTTAATACAAAAAAATCAGCCGAACAGTGATGTTCGGCTGATTTTTTATTTTACAACAATATTAACGATACGTTTTTGAATGATGATGATTTTAACAATTTCAACACCTTCAAGATGTTTTGTAACTTTTTCAAGTTTCATTGCTTGAGATTTCACTTCATCTTCACTTGCCATAGCAGAGATTTCTAACTCTCCTCTAAGTTTTCCGTTAACTTGCACGCCCATTTTTACGATAGAGTCTACAGTGAGTGCTTCGTCAAATTTAGGCCATTCAAAAGTGTGAATATCTTCTGTATAGCCTAAATCTTTAAAAATTTCAGCTGTCATAAATGGGGTGAACGGTTGTAGAAGAAGGGTAAGATTTTTCATGATGTGAGAGATAAGTTTGCTATCCTCTTCTGTGGAAAGAGAGGATTTTAGACTTAAAACCAAATTAAGGTACTCCATTACCCCCGCGATTGCAGTGTTGAAATGAAAATTGTCTTCGATAGAACGCGTGACTTTCTTAATGGTTTTATGAAGGTTTTTCAAAAGCTCTTGTCCAGCAGGAGAGAGTTTTCCATGTATGATACTGTCCCAATTTTGATACTGGCTACTGTTGTCTTGGATAAAATTCCAATACTTAGTAATGAAACGGGATGCTCCCATAAGTCCATTTTCACTCCATTCGAGTTCTCTTTCTGGAGGTGCGGCAAATAGAATGAAAAGTCTTGCAGCGTCAGCTCCAAACTCTTTAATGATGCGTTCAGGGTCGATACCGTTGTTTTTAGACTTAGACATTTTTTCCATCTTAGCCATAAGGGGTTTCCCACATTTAGGACAAGTTTGTGTTGCGTTAAGTTCAGTTAAATTAACATAGAGTTTACACTCTTCACAGTAGTAAGAGTTTGCGAGTACCATCCCTTGAGTTAGGAGATTTTGAAAAGGCTCTTTGTGGTTTACGAGTCCAAGATCTCTTAATACTTTAGTGAAAAAACGCGCGTACAAAAGATGAAGAACAGCGTGCTCTACTCCACCAATATATTGATTGACTGGAGTCCATTGGTTCACAATATCACCAAACATAGCTTCATTTTCATGCGGTGTAATATATCTGAAATAGTACCAAGAAGAGTCAACGAAAGTATCCATTGTGTCGGTCTCTCTTTGTGCTTTTCCTCCACACTTAGGACAAGTACAATTCATAAAACTTTCTGAAGTAGCAAGGGGATTTCCATTTTCTGTAAATTCAATGTCTTGTGGTAGAGTGACAGGAAGATTTTCGATATTTTCTGGAACCATTCCACATGTGTCGCAATAAACAAACGGTATAGGCGTTCCCCAGTATCTTTGGCGGGAAACCAACCAGTCACGCAGTTTGTATTTAGTGGTAAAATCGCCACTACCCATTTTTGCAAGAAACTCTGTGATTTTTATGATACTGTCACGGTTAGAAAGACCATTAAACTCACCAGAGTTAACCAATATTCCATCCTCGACAAAGGCTGTTTCAAGGGTAGTGATATCAAGGGTGTTTTCAGAATTTTGAATCACCACTTTAATGTCTAAATTGTATTTTTTAGCAAATTGAAAATCACGAACATCGTGGGCAGGGACAGCCATGACTGCGCCAGTGCCATAATCCATTAATACATAGTTTCCAATCCATAGAGGAACACTTTCACCGTTAATAGGATTTATAACATTAAGACCAGTGAAAACTCCGTGTTTTTCAGCAGATTCACTCGAACGCTCAAATCGATCTTCACTCTTCATAGCGTCAACCACGCTTTTGATATGAGGGGCATTAGTGATAATGTTATTGACTAGAGGATGTTCAGGAGCTAAGACCACATAAGTAACCCCAAAAAGGGTGTCTGGACGGGTTGTAAAGACAGGAATTTTTGTGTCGCTTCCCTCTAGGGTAAATTCAACTTGAGTTCCTTGACTTTTTCCAATCCAGTTTTTTTGCATCGCCAATACTTTGTCAGGCCAGCCCTTTTCTAAGAGGGATAAATCTTGAAGAAGTTCTTCAGAGTAGTCGGTAATTTTAAAGAACCACTGTTCTAAGTCCTTTTGCTCAACATGTGTACCACAACGCCAGCAGCATCCATTTTCAACCTGCTCATTAGCGAGAACAGTTTGATCGTGAGGACACCAATTTACACTGGCTTTTTTCTTGTAAGCAAGCCCTTTTTCAAACATTTTGATAAAAAGCCATTGGTTCCAACGGTAATATTCAGGTGTACATGTTGCAATCTCTCTTTCCCAGTCGTAAGAAAATCCAAGAAGTTTAAGTTGACGTTTCATATTTTCAATGTTTGCAAATGTCCAAACCGCAGGGTGTGATCCATTTTGGATGGCAGCATTTTCAGCGGGAAGCCCGAATGAGTCCCACCCCATTGGATGTATGACATTAAAATGATTCATTGTTTTGTAACGTGCAACCACATCCCCAATGGTGTAGTTTCTTACATGTCCCATATGGAGTTTTCCAGAAGGGTAGGGAAGCATCTCGAGTACGTAGTAATTCTCTTTTCCTTGAGCCTGAGTTTGTTGTTTAAAAGCGCTATTTTTTTCCCATTTGTCACGGAAAAAATATTCTATTTGAGCAAAATCAAATTTTTTCAAATTGTCCTCCTAAAGTTTAGTCTATTTTACTACAATTATATCAAGTTTTGCGCGAAAATGAAAGTATAATATTAAAATGAGTTAAAAGACACGAGGTGTTGAAAATAAAGTTTGAGTAGGATAAATTGGAATTGAAATTTAGCAAATTTTTATAGGTTTTAATGCGAATTTGATAGCGCGAGTATTATTTTTATAATGATTATGATAAAAAAAGAAAAAAATGCTTGCTAATTATTAATTTTGTTGGTAAAATTTCTACATAATTATAATTGTAAAATAGAGTGGAAAAAGGACTATTTTATAGTTGGTTAAGTCAATAAAACTATAACTATTTTCGGGAGGGAATATGGGAAAAGGGTACTATGTTGGACTATCTTCAGCCATTTTGTTAGGACTTTCAGTCATCAGTCTTGCGAAAATGTACGAAGTGGGAGTGGTTTTTGACCAACCCAATGCGGCTAATGCAGCCATTGTTTCAAGTTTGCAGTCAAGCATTAAAGATGGATTTACTTATCAAACCGATAAGGCAGAGATTATGCCTCAAAATGTTTTTATCGCTTCAGGAAGTGCAACGTCAATTCGAAATGTACTGAGTGTGGCAAATGGTCAGAAATTAGATGCTTTAATTGTTGTTGGACCGCTTGGTTCGGATGTAGCAACAAAAATGAATTTTAAAATGCCAGTAGATATTTCTGGTTCACTTGTAAAGGGAAGTCAAACGCCTACGGTGATGACTACATATAATGGTTTTGCAGTAGATAGTGCCATTACAACCTTTTCAAAAGCATTGAACTTATCTTCACTGACTTTGGTTGTGCCGTCAGCGACACTGCCTCTTTATCAAAATTATATAGCAGCTTTAAAATTAAATGTTAAGGTGCAAGTGGTTGGGGCAAGTGATACGAATTTAGTGGATGAAATAGCCACCACTCAAGGGGTTATCTTTTCACCATTTGTGACATTTTCGGCCACCGATGCAACGTCACTCTTGACGATATTGAATCAAAAAAATATTCCGACATTTGCGGTACTACCTCAAAATTTTGATCAGAATTTATTGTATTCAGGATTTTCTGGCTCAAGTATCATAGCACCTTATGCGGCATCAACAGCAATTAACGTTCAGAACTTATTGCAATTCAAGGATCCGTCTGTATATGTGACGACTCAAATATACCAAAAAGCTTCGGTATTTTACAATCAATCACTGATCACTTCTCAACAAAAAGCGCCAACATTTGCTGCAATGGAGAGCGCAACCATGGTTGATACTACCAAAGGTCAGCCCTTAACACTTGATCAAGCTATTCAAATTTCACTGAAAAATAATTTAGATTTGAAAGCTCAAGGGTATCAAACTCAAGCAGCTAAGTCATCATCTGACGCAGCACGAAGTTTATATTTCCCACAAGTAAATGCTACCGTAACAGGTGTAGCGCTTGATCCAGCACTTGCTCAAAGTACCTTTGGCGTTGAAAGACAACAGAGTTTATCAGGAGGACTTTCACTAACTCAGGTTGTGTATAGCCCAGAAGTGAATTTAAACTATGCGCTTCAAAATAATACCTATAAAGCAGCACAGCTTCAAAATCAAATTCAAGAAGAAAATACCATAGTTGGGACAATCAATGCGTATTTAAATGTTTTAAAGGCGCAAGCTTTAGTAAAAGTATCACGTTCTAATATGGAGCTTTCAAAGCAAAACTTAAATGCAGCTAAAGTTAAAACCAATGTGGGAACGACATCTAATATGGAAATTTACCGTTGGGAGAGTAAGTACATCTTAGATTCAAATCAATATGAGCAAGCGAAAGCAACGTATAATCTTGCGATGCAAAATTTAGACACCGTGATGAATGTGGACATAACCACTGTTTATGCACCACAAGATGTTCAGGATAACACACTGTTAACTGCAATCACGCCTTATCTAACGAACATGCTCGTATATCAAAAGCTTCAAAGTTATTTAGTACAAGTGGGAATTAACAATTCTTATGAAATTCAACAAATTAATCAGTACATCAATTCACAACAAAGCAACAAAGAGTTCCAATTTCAACAGTTTTTTATTCCAACAGTGGCGGCATTTGGGGGATATAACTATAATTTCTGGCAATCAAATGCTAGCTATCCAAATGGATTTGATAATTTTATTGGAACTTTACCAGGACCAACTCAGCAAGCTTTTGCTAACTTAGGCTCTGGGCCGAAGGGAAGTTGGAATATTGGTATTCAAGCCTCTCTACCTCTCTTTAGCAGTGGAGGACATTTAGCAGAGTATAGTGGTGCTAATTCAGCCCTTTTAGCGCTTCAAACTAAGAAAGAGGCAGCCATTAATTTAATTCAACAAAATGTTGCTTATGCGCTACAAAATTTAAAAACAAGCAGTATTAACTACACAAAATCTCAAGAAGCGAATATCACTGCAACAAAAAACTTACAACTCGTTTTAAATACGTATCAAAATGGTGTAGCAACGATGTTAGATTTACTAGATGCACAAAATCTTGAGTTCCAAACACAGCAAAATGTTGCTGATGCAAAATACTCTTTACAAAGTAATTACTATGGACTTGAAAGATCAATTTCGTGGATGAGTGTAGAGAAAAGCGATTCGCAAAACCAACAATTCATACAAAATTTAAGTCAAGCAGTTTCGGGAAGTTCGCAAACTGCAAATTCACAAAAATAGGGGGGAAAGATGAAGAAAATCACGTATGTAACAGGAGCGACACTGATTGCACTCTCTGTTTTAGGGGGATGCGGAAAAAAACAAGTGGCGGCGACGGATGTGCCCATTGTTAAATTGGCAACCGTAGAGGCATCTGGAAGTTTACAGCCGTACACTTACAACGGAATCGTACAAGCAAGCACGCAGTCAAATGTAAGTTTTAAAGTTGATGGAAATATCACCAATGTATTTGTAAAGCAGGGAGATCTTGTAAAGGCTGGGACAATTATTGCAACGTTAGATCCTACAAACTATCAATTACAACTGCAAAGTGCGCAGGCCAATTTAAATCAAGCAAAAGCGCAAGCACAAAATGCAAAAAGTGATGTAATTAGAGCTCAACAATTGTATGCTCAAGGGGATGCATCAGCAGCGTCGCTTGATAATGCAACAGCTCAATATCAATATGCACAAAGTGAAGTGGTTTCAATTCAAAAGAAAATTGGAGTGTTGCAAAACCAATTGAGCTATACTCAGTTAGCGGCACCATTTACAGGGACCATTTCAGTTCAACTTGTTGATCAGGGGACGAATGTTGGAGCAGGAACGCCTGTGTTTGTTATGACAAGTGCGAATACAAGCTATCAAGTGTTTGTGGGTGTGCCAATTGATACAATGCAAAAAATCAAAGTAGGTCAAACTGTTCAAATTCAAAATGGCTCAGAGACTTTTAATGGATCAATTCAAAGTATCAGCAATGTTCCTACAGGTGTAGGAAATACCTATCAAGTAAAGGTGAATTTAGTAAATCCACCGCAGGATGTGGTGATTGGAATGACGCTTAATGTGACGTTTAACGTTCCTAATAAAGTGATGGCGAATGTCAGTGGTTCAGGATTTTTAGTTCCTTTAAGTTCTGTAACAAAAGTGAACTCTCAAACTGGGGTATTTGGTGTAGATTCTATTTCTGGTTCAAGCAATTTAAAACTGCACTTTATTCCAGTGGATGTTCAAAAAGCCATGTCGAATGGTTACATTGTAACAGGGGCATTGCAAAATAATCAACCCATTGTAGCAGCAGGAACATATAGTATTAATGATGGACAGATTGTAGCACCTCTTGTAAAGGAGGATTAGAGTATGAAATTAACTAAATTTTCCTTAAAAAATACCCGTGTGATAGTATGGGTTATGATTGTTATCATGGTGACAGGATTGATTGGTTACGTGATGATGCCTAAGGCTGAAGACCCAACGTTTTCTGTTGCAACAGCAGTAATTGTAACATACTATCCTGGTGCCACAGCGGCACAGGTAGAGAATAGGGTAACGATTCCTATCGAGAGGCAACTACAAAATTTGCCAGGATTGTGGTATACCAACAGTACGTCCCAAGACGGAATGTCGACGGTATACGTTAACATTCTAGCGCAATACTCTGAGGGAGCGACACTGCAACAAGAGTGGACATTAATGCGACGTTATATGGATATTCTTGAGCAAAGTGATGGACTTCCAAAAGGGTTAATCGGACCAGTGATTAATGATAACTTCGGAGATGTTTATGGTTCTGTGTATGCACTAACAGGTCCAGGGTACAACAATGGGGATTTAAAAACCCAAACAGATCAAATCACAAGAGAGTTAGGGCTTGTTCCAGGAGTTGGAAAAGTTCAAAATCAAGGTGAACTTCAAAAGATGATTTACCTTAAGTTCGATCTGGATAAAATGGCGAATTTGAAGTTAAACCCTTATTTAGTTGCACAAATTTTAACCACTCAAAACGTGGTTGTACCAAGTGGAATTCTCTATATTAGTGGGTCACAAATCAATTTAAATCCTTCGGGAGATTATGAGACGGTTGACCAAATTAAAAATACTGTTATTGGAATTCCAGGACAAAATCAAACCATTCAATTGAAAGATATTGCGACAGTTGAAGAGACGTATCAAGATCCACCGACAACAGCAACTTATTACAATGGTGAGCCTGCGATACTCTTCTCAATTTCGCTAGCCCCAGGTGGAAATATTTTAACACTTGGTAAAAACTTAACAAATTACTTTAACACAAAAGCGCTTCCTCAGGGGATGCAGTTCCATCAAGTATTCTTTGAAGCGACAACCACAAGCGAAAGTATCAATGCGTTCTTAGAAAATCTCATTGAAGCGATTGTTATTGTATGTATATCGGTAATTGTTTTCGTAGGTATTGGAGGGGGAGTTCTTATAGCAAGTATCATCCCACTTACAATATTTGCAACATTTGCCATTATGAGTATGTTAGGGGTGAGCATCAATCAGGTATCCTTAGCAGCGTTGATGATTGCGCTTGGAATTCTTGTTGACAACGGTATTGTTGTTGTCGAGGGGGCCATTGTAAAAGTAGAAGAGGGAATGGATAAGAAAACAGCCATTATCGAAGCTACCAATGAAGTATGGTTCCCGTTGATTGTATCCACATTTTGCCTTTCATCCACATTTTTGCCGATATATTTGTCACCAACAAGTGCGGGACAATATACTGCGGACCTATTCATTGTAATCACCATAACCCTAGTTGCGTCATGGTTCATTGCGATGATGTGTATACCTGTTCTTTTTGTAAAGTTTTTCAATGAGAAAAAACTCCTTGAACCAAAGAAGAAAAAGAGTTGGTTTAAAAAGAAAAAAGTTACAGAGTCGGCAGTAAGTGAAGTGGTTGAGGAGAAAAAGGAACACAAACCTGAAGACATTTACCTCACACCATTTTATAAGAAATATAGAGCATTGAACTATAAGTTGCTAAAACATCCATGGCGCGTAGTTGGGGTATTTCTATTAGTGCTTGTTATCATGCTTCCATTTTGGAAATATGTTCCACAGGTTTTCTTCCCTTATGCGGACAATTCAACAATTATTTTTAAAGTTGAGTTGGCGAATAATGGCTCAATCTATGGAACCAATGATGTTATTCAAGGGTTGAATAAATACATCGAGGATAATTTAAAAGAGAGTCCTTCTAGACCAAATGGGGTTACGAACTGGACAAGTTTTGTAGGTAGTGATGCACCACGTTTCACACTCACTTACGACCCTACATCGAACTCTCCAAATGAAGCTACAGTGATTATGAATTTAGCGAACACTAAAGACATGGATAAAACAATAGCGCAGCTTCGAGAGTATGGAAGTCAAGAGATTCCAGGCTCGACCATCACGATTGAAAGAATCACGCTAGGACCACCAGCTGACCATGATGTTGAGATTAGACTGCTTGGAGAGAATAAAGAAGCCCTTAAAGCGGCGTCACTGCAACTTCAATCTGTTATGTCTAATATTCCAGGTGCGGAAGATGTGGGCGACAACTGGGGAAATCCAACACCACAATTTAATGTAGAACTTAATCAAGATAAGTTAAGAGATCTAGGTATCACCAGTCAGGACGTGGGATACTCGCTTCAAATGAATTACGGTGGACTTCCTGTAACGGATTACTACATTACAGAAGAGACAGTGCCAATTGCCATTCGCGGAATTAAAACGGGTAGCGAGATTGGAAGTTTAGATACCACGACACTTTACTCAAGTACGCAAAATGCCTATGTTCCACTCAATCAGGTAGCAACAATAAAATCTGATTTTGTATACGAGCAAATTCAACATTATAGTGGATTTGATTGTGTGACGGCGTATTGCAATGCGTCTGGTAATGTAACGCCAACGGATATATTAAAGCAAGTTCTTAAAGCGGTGGATGCAAATCAAGCACAATGGAAAACTCAGGGTATTTTCTGGGAAATTGGTGGGATTGAAGAAAACAGCTCTCAATCGAGTTCATCTATTTTAGGGGGAATGCCAATCACATTTTTTATCATTTTCTCATTGCTAATGCTTAAATTTAATTCATTTAGAAAGCCAATCACACTCTTCTTAATACTGCCATTCAGTCTTATCGGAGTGATTATTGGACTACTTTTGACAGGTCAATCGTTTGGATTTATGCCAATGCTTGGAGTAATCTCCCTGGTCGGTATCATACTCAACCATGCTATTGTACTTATCGATAGAATCGAATTAGAGATGCATCGAAATGGTGGAGACCATTGTGATGCGCTGGTAGAATCTATCGTAAAAAGAACAAGACCGGTTACCATTACGGTAATTACAGCGATACTGGGAATGATTCCACTATGGTTAGGTGGAGGTACACTTTTTGCAGGAATGGCCGTTGTAATCATATTTGGTCTACTTTTTGAAATTTTGTATATTGTATTTCTTGCTCCGGCGATATATACTATATTGTATAAGCTTAACTTTAAAAAATATGTTAAAGAGAAAAAATTGGAGGAAAGAAATTAAATGGGATACGCATACAAGATAGAGGGCGGATCAAAACTTTCTGGAGTCGTTGAAGTTGGAGGGGCAAAGAATTCTGCCCTTCCAATTTTGGCTGCTACGCTTCTTGCAAAAGGGCGTTTTGACTTAGAAAATGTTCCGAACCTAAAAGACATCCACTCAATGGTGGAACTTCTAGCACATTTTGGATTAGAAATTCATTGGGAGAATCCAAATCACTTAGTCATTATTAATCCAGGACTAACCACCATCGAAGCACCCTATAATTTGGTGAAAAAAATGAGAGCTTCATTTTTGGTTATGGGACCAATACTTGCTTCTGAGAGACATTCAAGAGTATCACTTCCAGGTGGCTGTGCCATTGGTGCAAGACCTGTGGACTATCACTTGAAAGGGTTTGAAAAATTAGGGGCTAAAATTGCCATTGAGCATGGATATGTTGAAGCAAAGGCAGATAAACTTGTGGGAACTAAAATAATTTTAGATTTCCCAAGCGTCGGAGCTACAGAAAACATTATGATGGCGGCAACTCTAGCTGAAGGAACTACAATACTAGAAAATGCTGCCCGTGAACCAGAAATAGAGGATTTAGCCAATTTCTTAAATGCCATGGGAGCAAAAATCACAGGAGCAGGTAGCAGTACACTTGTTATTGTTGGTGTAGACCATTTACATGGGGCAAAACACCGTGTTATCAATGATAGAATACAGGCAGGAACATTTATTATTGCCTCAATTTTGCAAGGTGGAAGCATTATTGTAAAAGGAGCCATTCGCCCTCATATTGAAAAATTCTATGAAGTGCTAGAGAAGATGGGTGTTGAGTTTACTGAAGTGGGTGAAGAGCTTCACATTAAAGCGAATCTAAAAACATTAAAACCTGTGCATGTAAAAACGATGCCACATCCAGGATACCCAACAGATTTACAATCACAAATCATGATACTTATGGCAATGATTAATGGTGAGAGCACTGTTGCAGAAACTGTTTTTGAAAACCGTTTTATGCATGTTCCAGAGCTTGAGCGTTTAGGAGCACACATTACGATTGATGGACACACCGCCTTTATCAAAGGGGGAGTTGAAAAATTTTCAGGAACAGAGGTAATGGCATCAGACCTTCGTGCAGGAGCATCACTCGTACTTGCAGGAATTATGGCAGAGGGTGAAACGTTAGTAAGAAGAATTTACCACATCGATAGAGGGTATGATAAATTTGAAGAAAAGCTTACAAAACTTGGGGCAAAAATCACTAGAGTTCGTCTAGAAGAAGAGGTTTAATATTATGGTGATTGAAGGCGCTAATGCGGTCATAGAGTATATCAAAAGTGATAAGAAAATTACTTTAATAGAAATTTATGAAAATATCAAACATTCTAGAAAAGTTCAGATTGAGGAATTGGCTGAAAAAAAAGGAATTATGGTAAAGTTTGTAAAAAAACGTTCTAAAAATCAAGATGGAATTACAGCAATTGTTGATGAAGAGCTTAAACTCATGGAGATTGAAGAGTTTGTCCATGAGAGTGTAGCAAAGGAAAAATCCATAGTACTTATTTTAGACCAAGTTCAAGACCCGAGAAATTTAGGAGCGATTATCCGTAGTGCCGATGCCTTTGGTGTGGATATTATCATCCTACCGGAGCATGGAAGTGCGCGTGTGACGGATACGGCAATAAAAACTTCGACAGGTGCTATTAGTCATATTCCTTTGTGTTATGTGACCAATCTCTCACAAGCAATGGAGAAGTTGAAAAAGGTCGGGTATTGGATTTATAGCATTGATATGGTTGGAGATAAAACGTATTTAGAAGAAAAATATAGCGCTAAATCAGTGATATTATTGGGCAGTGAAGGGTTTGGAATACGCAAAAAGGTACAAGAAAAAGCGGATTTTACTGTAACCATTCCTATGAGTGGTAATGTTAATTCATTGAATGTGTCGGTTGCAGCCGGAATTATTCTAAGTGCGGTTCACGAGAAAATTAGATAAATTTTCAGAAAAATTAATTTTTAAGATTAAAAAGATTGAAAAATTAATCTAAGTGAGATATAATAACCATAAGTACAAAAGTATTTGAGTAAAAAATTTCGCAAAGGAGGATGAATGGAGAATAGTCTAGACATTAACACGATTGCGGTGCTAACGAGTGGTGGAGATTCGCCTGGAATGAATGTTGCGATAAGAGCAGTATGCAAGGCAGCAGCACTATTTGGAATGAAAGTATATGGCGTTCGTCGTGGGTACCAAGGACTTATCAACAATGATATTTTCGAACTTACTAGCAAAGAGGTCGGGGGAATTATTGATAGAGGAGGAACATTTCTCTTAAGCGCAAGGTGTGAAGAGTTTCGACACGCTGAAGGAAGAGCAAAAGCTGCTGAAAATCTTAAAGCATTAGGAATACAAGGGTTGGTTGTTATCGGTGGAGACGGTTCTTATCGTGGAGCAGATATGCTTTATAAAGAGCATGGGATAAAAGTTATTGGACTTCCTGGAACAATTGATAATGATATATCTGGAACAGATTTTACAATTGGATTTGATACAGCGTTGAACACAATTTTAGATGCAGTATCAAAAATTAGAGATACAGCAACTTCTCACGAAAGAACCTATGTTATTGAGGTAATGGGAAGAGATGCTGGGTATCTAGCACTTTACTCATGTATGGCAGGCGGAGGGGATGGGTTACTTATTCCTGAGCGTGGTTATAACATTGAAGAGATGGGAGCACATATTGCTCAGCGTTTTGAAAATGGAAAGCTTCATGATATTGTTATCTGTGCAGAAGGGGTTGCTCCAGCGGAACAAGTGGCTGAAGAGTTAAAACCCTACTTAACGAAAAAAGTTCAAAATGAGATGCGTGTTACCAAACTTGGGCATGTGCAACGCGGAGGCGCACCAACGGCAATGGACAGAATTCTAGCTTCTAAATTGGGTTATTATGCAGTTGAAATGTTAGCGGAGAATCAAGGCGGAATTATGGTTGGAGTGGAGTCAAATAAATTGGTTACTTACCCAATCTCTCATGCTTGGAAGTATAAGAAAAGCATTTCAGAAAAAGATTTTGAAATTACAATGGCATTAGCAAAATAAAAAATATATTATATAAAGTGAGGATGAAAGAAAATGAAAAAAACTAAAATCGTATGTACAATCGGGCCTAAAAGTGAACAAAAAGAGAAAATGAGACAGCTAGTTGATGCAGGAATGAATATTATTCGTTTAAATTTCTCACACGGGGATTTTGAAGAGCATGGTGGAAGAATTAGAACTGTTAGAGAGATAATGAAAGAGACAGGAAAAACAATCGGGATTTTACTTGATACTAAAGGACCAGAAATCAGAACCATTAAACTTGAAGGTGGTCAAGATGTTGATTTAGTTGCAGGACAAACATTTACAATTACCACAGATACAACTGTTATTGGAAACAAAGACAGAGTAGCGGTGACTTATGAGCATTTACCACTTGATTTAAAACCTGGAAACATTGTTTTAATTGATGATGGTCTTATTGAGATGGAAGTTCAAGAAGTTTCAGGAAAAGAGATTAAATGTCTTGTTAAAAACAACGGTGCACTTGGAGAGAACAAAGGGGTAAATTTACCAAATGTTTCAGTAAGTCTTCCAGCTATTTCAGAAAAAGATGCTGCAGATTTAATTTTTGGATGTGAGCAAGGTGTTGACTTCGTAGCTGCATCATTCATCAGAAAGAAATCAGATGTTCTTGAGATGAGAGAGCACTTAGAGAAGCATGGTGGAGAGCATATCAAAATCATTTCTAAAATTGAGAGCCAAGAGGGTGTGGATAACTTTGATGAAATCCTAGCAGTTTCTGATGCAATCATGGTTGCACGTGGAGATTTAGGGGTAGAGGTGCCAATCGAGCAAGTTCCTTTCCTACAAAAAATGATGATTGCAAAATGTAATGCAGCTGGAAAGCCAGTTATTACAGCAACTCAAATGCTAGATTCAATGATTAAAAACCCAAGACCTACAAGAGCTGAGTCAACTGACGTTGCAAATGCAATTTTAGATGGAACAGATGCAGTAATGCTTTCTGGAGAGTCTGCAAAAGGTAAATACCCAGTTGAAGCAGTAACAGTTATGGCAAAAATTTGTGAACTTGCAGATAAAGAGCTTGTGGTTGATGTTGAAAGCCTAGAGTGCGATGCTACAATTACTGGGTCAGTATCGAAAAGTGCTGTTGAAGCAGCAAACAACCTTCATGCTAAAGTGATTTGTGTAGCAACTAGAAGTGGAAAAACAGTTATGAACATTAGAAAATTCTTCCCAGAAGGAAAAATCTTAGCGTTCACACCAAATGCTAAAACAGCACAACAGTTAACCCTTGTTAGAGGTGTTGAGCCAATCACAATCACAGAAAAATTTGCAACGACAGATGATTTTTATGAGTTTTCAGAAAAATATGCTCAAAAGCACGGTTTTGCTTCTAAAGGAGATATCGTTGTAGTTGTAGCAGGAGTACCACTTTTCAAAACAGGTGCAACTAATATGATGAAAGTAGACATCATCCGTTAGGATTTTCCTATGGATGGATATTTAATTCAAAAAAAGAAATTAAAAGAAATTCTATCGAAAGAGAGATATCAACACTCTAAGTCTGTGGCAATAATTGCAGAAAAGCTTGCTTTAAAATATGGAGTAAGCTCTAAGAATGCGATTATTGCCTCGTTACTTCATGACTGCTCAAAGGGACTTGATGATTCAAGTTACTTTGACTATTTGAAGCAAGTTAAAGGGTATGAACATTTGAAAAAAAGTGATTATGTTAGAGATAAGTATAATTCTCTTCATGCCAGTGTGAGTGTTCAGATGGCGAAGGAGTATTTTGACATTGTCGATGAAGAGATACTCACTGCAATATCAAATCATACTTACGGCTCTAAAAATATTGATATGTTGAGTAAAATTCTCTATATTGCAGATGTTGTAGAGCCGCTTAGAAGTGAGAGCGAAGAGTTAAATAAAATTCGAAAAATCCTCGAGTATGAAGGCGTTAATAGCGCAATTGTATATGAAGTTAAATGTAAAATAAAATCGCTACTGAAACGTGACAAAAGAATACCGGGTGAATTAGTTGAAATGTACAATAGCATTACGAAAGAAATGGAGGGTAAAAAGTGAGAATATTAGTTGTAGATGATGAAGAAAATATCGCTAGCTATATATCTAAGGGTCTTAAGGAGAATGGGTATGTTGTAGATACTGTCTATGATGGCGAAACAGCTTTAGAATACTCTGAAAAATTCCCATATGAAGCGATAATTTTAGATATTATGCTTCCTAAAATGAGTGGACTAGAAGTGTGTGAAAAATTGAAAAAAGATGGAAATAAAGCGTATATTATTATGCTTACTGCAAAAGATAAAATCAGTGATAAAATCACAGGTCTTGATTCAGGTGCTGATGATTATATTACTAAACCGTTTGCATTTTCAGAACTTTTAGCAAGACTTCGTGCAATTTTAAGAAGAGATACAGAAAAAAAAGAAGAGATTATGGTCTTAAAGCTTAAAGATGTTGAGCTGAATCTTTTAACACGTGAAGTGACACGTGGAGGTAAAGAGATTGAACTGACAACAAAAGAGTTTGCACTACTTGAGTATTTTATCAGAAATAAGAATCAAACGTTAACACGTACTATGATTGCTGAACAAGTATGGGATATGGACTTTTTAACTGAGAGCAATATCATTGATGTGTATATCAATCATTTAAGAGCAAAGATTGATAAGGGATTTGATGACAAGCTTATTTATACAGTGAGAGGAGTGGGATACATATTAAAAGCGTAAAAAATAGGTCGTTTATTAATAATTATTTTATTAATCTTTTTGTTCTATTTTGTATCATATTTTTACTCGCTTTTTATTTGCAAAAGCTCACATTAACTTATCATATAGATAACGAATTAACGTATCAAACGAACCAAATAAAGGAAAGCTTACAAAATGGGCTCCTTCCCTCTAATTTCACAGCAACAGAGGTATCAACGACCATACCACTCACGACACACTCAATTGTCGTAGGCCCAGATAATCAAGTTCTATACTATAATAATTCGGAATTAATACACGCTTTTTCGACTTATAATATAGGAAGATTGATTGCAAATGGTGGGGAACAGTTCATTACTGTAAGAAATTTACGTATTGGAGTTTTTCCTTTTAAGTATTATGGAAGTCAATACTATTTTGTTGTGTCAACAGATATACAAGCCGCTGAAAAACTAGCGTATAGACTCACTTGGTATTTGTTGGGAATATTTATCATTCTTTTTATCAGCGCGTATTTTCTCTATGCCACTGAGCATGAGAGGTATGTCAGTGAAATTAAAGGAATAACACGTTCAGTTCGTAAAATTCGTGACGATAATTTGTTTTTTAGAATTGATAGTCACTACTATGAAAAAGGCATTGCTGATTTAGCGCAGACATTTAATGAAATGCTAGAGAGAATTGAGAGCAGCTTTAATCGTGTTCAACAATTCACATCAGATGTTTCGCATGAACTTCGAACCCCTATTGCATCGATAAAGAACATGATAGAGGTAGAACTTTCTCAAGAGCGTAGTAAAGAGGAGTATGAAGAGATACTGATAAAAGTAGTTGAAGAGATTAACTGGCTTGGCAACATGGTTACAGACCTTCTCATGTTAGAAAATTTAAATGCTGCAAGCCTTGAAAAAGTAGAGATAAATCTTAAAACAATGGTTGAACAGGTTGTGGAACTCTTGTCAATTCTGACAGTGGATAAAAATATTGAAATGGTAGTCAATATTGCTCCAGGAACCATTATTTTGGGAGATAAAAATAAAATTCGTCGTGTTATTATGAATTTAATCAGTAACTCAATTAAATATAATCGTGAAAATGGCAAAATTTTTATTTCGAGTTTAACGAATAGAAAAGGTGTACTTTTAGAAGTTGAAGATACTGGAATTGGAATTAAAAAAGAGAATATTCAAAAAATATTCCATAGATTTTTTAGGGAAGATAAAGTAAGAACAACCAAAAAAGAGGGACTAGGTCTTGGTCTTGCTATGGTAAAACACATTTTAAGCTTACATGAGGCTGAAGTGACTGTAAATAGCATAGAGGGTCAAGGGACAAAATTTTCCATATTTTTCAAAAATTAAGGGAGGGTCGCAAGGCTCTCTTTATTTTTTTTAAAGGAGAGGTCATGAAATTAGAAATCGAAACAATTCTAAAAAAATATGATGTTTCACAGGCGCAAATTATAGTAAATCAAGGAGATAAGGAGATATTCTCCCTATGTTACGGTGAGGTGTGTGGAGAGAAAATTACCTTAAATCATAAATTTCGAATTGCCTCAATGAGTAAAATGGTAATTGCCGTACTGGTCTTAAAAATGGTTGAAGAGGGAGTAGTTGAGTTAGAGGAAGATATCTCAACGTATCTTGGATTTAAACTTAGAAATCCGTACTACTTGGAAGAGAAAATAACACTGAAGCATCTTTTGTCGCATTCTAGCTCTATTTCTGATTCAGGAATATATTCGAGTATCATTGATTATACACTTTCAGAGCCGGATTTTTCAAAATTCAAAAATACCTCATTAGAAGCGCTTTTTAATCATAATGTGTTGGCACTTCAAGAAAATTTTTACAAAGAGAGTCCAGGCACAACATTTCGTTATTCGAATTTTGGTGTAGGCGTTATGGCAACGGCGGTAGAATATGTTACAGGAAAATTATTGGGTGAGCTAGTCAAGGAATACATTTGTGACCCACTGGGAATAGATGGAAATTTTGATACATCAAAAATACGTGAGAACAGTTTGATTTTGCCTCTGATAAGACATCTTGGGGAAGATAAGCGTATAACACGAGATGGTGATAGGGCAAAAATAATAGCGCATGAAAATCGAGAGGTTGGAAGAGCTCTGTACAGTGAACCGGCAGGCGGGTTTCGAGTGAGCGGGGGAGATTTTAATAAATTTTTAGAGATGTTAGCTAAATCTGGGGAGTATCAGGGAACAAGAGTTCTTTCAAATTCTTCACTAGCACTCATGAGAGAGCCTATAGAATTGGATTATCCAAAAGAGGCTTATTTTGATAGGAGTGGTCTTGGATTGCATATCACTGAAAATATTATGGAAGGGAGTGTTTTTGGCCACACGGGAGATGCTTATGGATTTGTAGGAATGGCTTTCTATTCAACACAGAAAGGGTATAGTTTTTTAATGTTCATTAATGGAGGTATTTTGAGAGCAGATTCTCCCTATCTTTATACCGTAGAGCGTGAAATTGTTGATAAGATAAGTATTTTAATAAAAAATCATAATTAGTGAAAATATTATGTTAAAAAGAGTCTTAAAGGTTGTAAAATGATGTGTAAAAATGCTATAATATAGGTATTAAAATCGATTGAAGGGTGTAGATCAAAGATGATAAAAGCCATAATTTTAGCAGCTGGAAAAGGGACACGCATGAAATCAAGCATCCCAAAGGTAATGCATAGAGTAAATGGAACTCCAATGCTTGAAAGAATATTTAAAACACTCAACCAAGTGGGGATTTTAGAGGAAAATTTAATTACAGTTTTAGGGGATAAAAAAGAGTATATTATTGAAAATATTCCCGGAATATCTTATGTAGTTCAAGAGGAGCAGTTAGGAACAGGACATGCCGTTAAAATTGCTAAAAGTTACTTTGATAATTTCGAGGGTGGGATTATCATCACTTATGGGGATGCTCCACTCATAAAAAAATCTACTTATGAGCGTTTGATATCTGAATATAAGCAGAGTAAGGCTGGGATGATTGTGGTTACGACACAGTTGGAAAATCCTTTTGGATACGGAAGAGTGCTAAAAGATACGTTAGGTGGCGTTGAACGCATTGTAGAAGAGAAAGATGCAAGCAAAGAAGAGAAGAAAGTACGAGAGATTAACACAGGACTCTATATTATAAATGCAAAAAAGCTAGCATACTATATTGAACACGTTAAGTGTAATAATGTAAAAAATGAGTATTATCTTACCGATGTGGTTGAATTAATGCATCAAGCAGGTGAAATTGTTAAAACATTGGAAATTGAAGATTTTGAGCAAATGGTGGGTGTGAATGACAAAGTTCAACTTGCTGAGGTAAGTGAAGTATTAAGACGTGAGAAAAACAGAGAGCTTATGGAGAACGGAGTTATCTTGATTGATCCGAATCACACATATATTGAAGATGACGTTATAATAGGTGAAGACAGTGTTATTTATCCTAATACATTTATTACAGGGAAGAGCGTGATTGGAAAACATACAACCGTTTTAGAAGGCAGCAGGATTGAAGATTCTAAAATAGGAAATTATGTTAAGATAAAATCCTCTGTTATTGAAGAGAGTATTGTGGAGGATGGAAGTGACGTGGGACCCTATGCGCACCTACGCCCTTTGGCACATTTGAAAGAAAATGTACATGTAGGAAATTTTGTTGAGGTGAAAAAAGCGACATTAGAGTGTGGAGTAAAAGCAGGGCACCTTACTTACATTGGTGATGCATTTATCGGAGAAGGAACCAACATTGGGTGCGGAACCATCACATGTAACTATGATGGCAAGAAGAAACATCAAACCATTATTGGAAAAAATAATTTTATCGGAAGCGATACAAAATTTGTGGCTCCTGTAACAACGGGTGACAATGTACTCGTCGGTGCAGGAACAGTTGTAACGAAAAATATCCCATCTGATAGCTTGGTTATTGGAAGAGCTGAACTTGTTGTAAAAGAACAGTACCGTAAAAAAAACATTTAAGGAGTCTAAGGTGAAACATTTTAGTGGAAGATTATTTTCAGGAAGTGCAAACAAACATTTAGCAGAGAGAATTGCAAGATGCTTAGGGGTTGAACTAGGAAATCTGTCTATTTCACAATTTAAAGATGGCGAAACGAATCTGTTTTTTAAAGAGACAATTCGAGGTCAAAAAGTTTTTTTAGTCCAATCAACATCTTATCCGGTAAATGAAAAACTTATGGAGCTTCTAATTGCAATTGATGCAGCGAAGAGAGCTTCGGCTGAGGAAATCATTGTTGTGATTCCTTATTTTGGATACGCAAGACAGGATAGAAAATCTGGACCAAGAGAGCCAATTACCGCTAAACTTGTAGCAAATTTATTGACAACTGCAGGGGCGGATAGAGTTATCACATTTGACCTTCATGCAGCTCAAATTCAAGGATTTTTCGATATTCCAGTGGATGATATGCAAGGACTTCCACTGATTGCAAGCTATTTGATTCGCAAGGGATATAAGGATGACAACATTGTGGTGGTATCTCCTGATATCGGTGGCGTTAAACGTGCGCGAGCACTAGCAGAAAGACTTCATGCGAGTCTTGCTATCATTGATAAGCGTAGACCTAAGCCCAATGTGTCAGAGATTATGAATGTTATTGGCGATGTTGAAGGAAAAACTGCTATTTTTATAGATGATATGATCGATACAGGCGGAACAATAGTTAATGCTGTGAATGGCATTTTAGAGCGTGGTGCAAAAGAAGCTATTATTTGTTGTACCCATGCAGTATTTTCAGACCCTGCTGTAGAGAAGCTTACTGCCTCAAAAGCAATTGAAATTATTGTGACAGATACGATTGATCTTCCAAAAGAGAAGCGTTTTGAAAAATTAACAATTCTATCGGTAGACAAGATGATTGCAGAGTGTATGAGAAGAATTAATAATAAAGAGTCGATAAGCGGACTGTTTAACGAAAAGTAGGGTTAAAAGGAGTTGTCTATGTCAGAGTTAAGAAAAGATCCCGTTAGTAGACGATGGGTAATATTTTCACCAGATAGAGCACATAGACCGGTTGATGTTAAGTCTAAAGGTGAAGAAAAGATACAAGAAGAGGTTGTAAATTGTCCCTTTTGCGAAGGCAAAGAGAAGATAGCGGGTACGGAAATACTTGCATATGACAAAATTTTAGGAAGAAAGCCTAATACACCTGGATGGTGGGTAAGGGTATTGGAAAACAAATATCCAGCTCTTGAGAATAAAGAGAATTTAGAAAAAAGAGCCGAGGGAATCTATGATTGGATGAACGATTTAGGAAGACACGAGATTATCGTTGAAACGCCTAACCATTTTATTCAACTTCCAGATTTAACGGAAGAGGAGATTGAGAAGGTATTACTCTCTTTTAAGGAGAGATACTACAATATCAAAAATAACCCTCATATTGAGTATATTTTAATTTTTAAAAATTATGGTAAAGAGGCAGGAGCGTCGCTTCAGCACTCTCACTCTCAATTGATTGCAACACCTGTTGTTCCGAATCGTGTTAAGGAGGAGATAAAAAACTCCCACGAATATTATACGTTTAGAGACCGTTGTATTTTTTGTGATATCGTAACGCAGGAGCTCTCATCGAGAAAACGTATTATTGAGGAGAATTCTGATTTTGTCTCTTTTGTTTTCTATGCAGGAAGATTTCCCTATGAGACTTGGATTTTACCTAAGGAGCATGCTTCAAATTTTGAGGATACCTCCATTGAAAAAATTCGCTCACTGGCTGAAATTTTAAAGAAAACTTTGACTAAAATTCAAAAGGCTCTTAATGACACGCCATACAATTTGGTGTTTCATACCCTTCCTGTTAAAATGAAGGATAAAGAGTATTTTCATTGGCATATAGAGATTATGCCGAAAACAACACGGGTTGCAGGATTTGAGTGGGGTTCTGGATTTTATATTAACCCGATTCTACCTGAGGATGCAGCTAAAATTTTAAATAGTGTGGAGTAAATATGTTACAAGTTGAAGAAGCAATTAAATGCTTACTAGAAGAGGATATTGTAGCCTTTCCAACAGATACTGTCTATGGTGTCGCAGCAGTTGCGAGTTCGATGAAAGCAATAGAGAAAATTTATGAAATTAAGGAACGAGATCGCGTTAAACCGCTGATTGCCATGGTGCCAGAAGGGTTTAATATTGGAGAACTTGTCGAAATTCCACAAAATTTTAAAAGTGAAGTAGAGAGCTTAATTCAACGCTATTGGCCTGGTGAATTAACTTTGATTTTTAAAATGAAAAAAAATCCTTATATTGTAGTTGAGTATGAAACACTAGGAATTCGTATACCGAACCACGCAATAGCATTAGAGATTATCAATGGTGTAGGCAGACCAATATTTGTTACCAGTGCTAATCGTTCTGGAGAGCCAGCGGGTATCACAGCAGATGAGGTAGAACGCTCAATAGGGGATAATTTAGGTGTGCTCTGTATAGGCGAGTGTGGAAGTGGTGTTGCTTCGACCATCGTGAGCTATATTCAAGACGAGAAAAAGATTATAAGAGAAGGCAATATTAAAGTATAAAGTTTAAGGAGATAGAATGGCAAAGCAAATGGTAAATCCAGGGAGAATGAACAACCTTGAGATGATGAATCAATATAAGCAGATGAGTATGGCATCTAGTATGTTGAAAATTGGAAAAAGTAAGAGAAAATATGAAATCCATCTAAGTGTGAAAAGTAAAAATCTTGTGGGAACACTGGCAAAAGAGATGAAAAAGCAGATGGCTGGACAGTTAACAGATAAGCACAGTGAAGGGATTAAGCAGTTTTTAGACTATTTAGAAAAAGAGTGTGCGGTCGAGAAAAAACCTAAAGGTAAGAGAAGTAAAGAGGAAAAAGCAAAAGATAAAGAGAAGAAGAAAAGAATCAAAGAAAATACACCTGAAATTCTAAAAGTGAGTTTTGAAGAGTTGGATTTTCTTAAGACGACCATAACAAGCTCGGTAACTGAGATGGATAAAATGGAGATAAAATGGTACTCTCTTCTTAAAAAACTCTCTCTTCGTTTAAGCAGAAAGCAGATTCATATACTGCTTGCAGAGATAAAAAAATAACACAGGAGGTGAAGGTGCAGTTTTTATTTGGACCTGTTAAGTCAAGACGACTTGGCAATTCTCTAGGGGTCAATCTTTTTTGTGAAAAACAGTGTAATTTAGATTGTCTCTATTGCGAAGCAGGAAAAACAGTACACCCTCTCTGTGTAAATGAATATTATGTAGAGAGTTCTTCTTTTAAAGAGGAACTTTCTTCTTTTTTAAAAAGCTATGAAGGGGATCTTGATTATATCACTTTTTCAGGAAAAGGGGAGCCAACCCTGTGTAGCAATTTAGAGGAGTTTATTCAAATTATTCGAGAGCTTTCATCATGTAAAATTGGTGTGATTACCAATGGCGTGTTAATCGGGGATAAAAAAGTCAACGAGATCTTGAAATTAGTGGATATGGTGATGCCATCACTAGATTCTGCGATACAATCAACATTTGAACAGATTAACCGTCCTGGGAAGAGAGTGGATGTAAAAGGAGTGATACAGAATTTAAAATTATTTAGAGAGTCTTATAGTGGAGAGTATTTTCTTGAAATGATGCTGCTCTCAGGAATCAATACATCCCCAAAAGAGCTTAAAGCATTAAAAATGGCTGCGGACGATATTGGTGCGATACGTCTCTACTTAAATGTCTTGGATAGAGCACCCGCATATACAGAGTGCAAACCCTTGACAGAGGATGAAAGAGCTCTTGTAAAAGAGATTTTTAATGGTGTGAATGAGATATTACTTTAATATTTAGGAGGAAGTGTATGTATATAGGTATTGATGTAGGGGGAACTAATATTACTGGGGGGCTTTTTTCAGCAACACATGAGATTATTGCGAGAGCAAAAGTAAAATCTCGTGCAAAAGAGGGTACAGCTTCTGTTATTGAACAACTATTTAAGGTGATTCAAGAGCTTAAGGCGAGCTCAAAAGAGGAGATTTTAGGCATAGGCATAGGCATAGCTGGAATTATTGACAGTAAAGCGGGAGTAGTACGTTCAAGCGCTAATATTGATGTGAAAAATTTCCCTTTAAAAGAGGTTGTAGAAACAGAATTTCATATTCCAACTTATATAGAAAATGATGTAAATGTTGGTGTTATTGGTGAATGGAAGTATGGCGGTGCAAAAGGGTATGATAATATTGTTGGGATTTTTGTTGGGACAGGCATCGGAGGAGGACTTGTTCTTGATGGGAAGCTCTATACGGGCAAAATTGGTGCAGCAGGCGAGATTGGTCATATCCCTCTTGATATGAATGGACCATATTGTGGGTGTGGCTCTAAGGGGTGTATAGAGGCGTATGCATCTAAAACGGGAATGGAGAAGTATATTAATGCATTGATAAAACATCAACACAAAAGTCCATTTCTAACACGTGTGGAAGAGAATCATGGAAGGCTGAAAAGTGGTCATCTTGTAGAGGCTCTAAAGGCAAATGATACATATGCCGTAGAAGTTTTGGATTTTGCTATGGAACGTTTAGGTGTAGGGCTTGCGGGAATTATCAATCTACTTAATCCAGATTTAGTGGTATTAGGTGGCGGGGTAATGGAAGCTCTTGGAGAGCAATTGCTTCCTAAAATACAAGAGAGTGCTGTTAAATATGCCATGCCTGAAATATATAAATGTGTGGAGTTTAAAATGGCGAAACTTGGAGACGATGCTGGAATTTACGGTGCAATGGATATTGCGAGTAAGAGGTAGATTATGAGAAGAGATCTGTTTTCTATCATTTTTATTACACTTAAAGCAATCAAATTTAAAATGGTTCAAAAAGTTGAGGAGCATTTTGAGGTATTAGAAGAGGGAGAATATACCCTTAATCTTGCCAACGACCTGTTTTCAAAAGGGAGAGTTGAGTTTAGAAGCGTTGAGTATCTATCAGATGTTATCAATAAAATTAAAACACTTTCGAATGATTATCAAATTCATAAAATTAAGCTTTATGGAATTAGCTCGTTAAAAGAGGCGAGTAATATTGATTACATCTATGATCAATTGTTGCTTAAAACAAAACTTTCTATGAGAATATTGGAAAATCAAGAAGAGCAGCTCTACTTTTATAAAACGGCTCTTAAGGAGATTCGCTCTAAAGAGGATTTGTTAGGAAGCAAAACTCTCTCAATTGTGAGTACAGGTACAGGAAATTTGAGTATAGGGTATTATAGAGATAGAGAGATTCAGTATGTTCATAATTTTAAAAATGGGATTGTTAAACTCACAGAAATATTTTCTGAAATTAGAGATGAGGCTGAAAATATTCATCATATTATTTTAGAACAGTATATGAGAAACTCATTTGAAAGTGTGAAACAGTTTATGCCATTTAAAGAATCTGAACTTTTAGTCGTGAGTGGTCGAGAGATAAAACAACTTAGAGAGCGTCTAGGCTTTGAGGAGAAAAATATTTTTGAAATTTACGAACTTGAAGAGCTTTGTAAAGAGTATGGAAACTATCGAATTGAAGTTTTAGCTGAAAAATTGGACGTTTCTGAAAGTACAGCGGTTGGAATACTCTATACATTGGTTTTATATAAAGTGGTGGCTGAACTCACAGAATCGAAGCGTTTAGTTATATTGGAGACGACCATTCAAGATGCCATTATGGACTCTAAATTTTTTAAAAAAAGAGATTTAAATATTGAAAATCAAGTTGAGAATAGTATTGTAAGGGCGATTAAACAGTTAGCGCGAAGATATCAATACAGTGAAGAGCATGCAATTTTAGTTCAAGACCTTTCGCTCAAAATTTTTGACGAGCTTCAAGAGCTTCATGCGTTGAGCAAAAAAGAGCGTTTTTATCTTGAACTTGCAGCCTTAACGCATGATATGGGGAAATTTGTTAATGTTTCAGAGCATCAAAAATACTCTCACAATATTTTAATGGCAACGGATATCATAGGTCTTCTCACAAAGGAGAAGCAAATTGTCGGTAACGTGATCCTACATCATGGGAAACAGGAAAAAATCAATTTTGATGGTCCAACATTTAGAGATTTTACCGCAAGTGAAAAGGTAACGGTTGCAAAGTTAACAGCCATTTTAAAGATAGCAGACTCCCTTGAAGCTGGGAATGCTCATTTAATGAAAGATACTCTATTTAAACTTGAAGGGAAAGTATTGTATATTTTTGTAAAACAGCGTGTTGAGGAGTTGATGATGATTCAGCTTCATTTTAAGAAGTCGCATTTTTTTACAGATGTTTTTGGAATTCGTGTAGAGCTTAAGAATAGAAGGTAAGGAGGGTTAAATGGAATACATCAACAGAGAATTAAGTTGGCTAGAGTTTAATAGCAGAGTGCTTTCAGAGAGTGTAAACCCAAGAAATCCCCTTCTTGAGCGCGTTAAATTTTTGGCAATTACCGCGTCTAATCTAGATGAATTTTTTATGGTTAGAATTGGTGGGATAAAGCACAAGGTGCAAAATGGTATCGAAGAAGTGGATATTGTAGGGAAAAACATGAAAGAGCAGTCGATAGAGCTCTACAAAAAAACAAAGGAATTTTCTAAGCGTCAATACAATTTTTTATTAACCAGCATCATTCCAAAGCTTGAGGAACAGGGGATTGTCTTTACGCATTACGAAAATCTACCCGTTGAGACACAGGCTTATTTGACAGATTATTTTATGGAGACCCTTTTTCCTATATTGACGCCTTTAGCCGTAGATCCAGCAAGGCCTCTTCCTTTTTTGCAAAATTTGGGGTTGAATTTGGTGGTCAAGCTATTAGATGGTGAGTCAAAGGAACACTATGCCTTTATTCAAGTTCCAGGAATTATTTCAAGATTTGTTGAAGTGCCAGATTTAGGAGACTCACAAAAGCGCTATATACTGCTTGAAGAGCTTATCCTAGAACATGTTTCGGAGCTTTTTCAAGGGTACAAAGTTGAGGATAGGGCGATATTTAGAATCACGCGAGACGCATTTTTGAACTATAACGAGGATGAGACAGAGGATTTACTTAATGAAATAAAAAAGTCTCTTAAAAGTCGTAGATTTGGTGGACTTCCCGTGAGACTTGAAATTCAAAGTCCTGCAACCCCAAGTTTGGAGAAGTTTTTAATTGACTCCTACTCATTGCTTCCTCATGAGATTTACCGTCCAAGTGGGTTTATAGATTTGAAACAGTTTTTCTCATTTTATGAGCAGGTAGATAGAGGGGATTTGAAATTTGCCCGCAAAAAATCCTATTCAGTGCCAGAATTAAGCACAATGAATGTGTTTGATGCCATTAAAGAGAAAGATATTCTCCTTCATCATCCTTTCAACCATTTTGATCATGTTGTAGATTTTGTTGAAGCTGCAGCAAGTGATCCAGAAGTGTTGGCGATAAAACAGACTCTGTATAGAGTAAGTGGAAATTCTCCTATCATTCGGGCACTTATACGTGCCTCAGAACAGGGCAAGCAGGTAACGGTACTTGTTGAACTGAAAGCGCGCTTTGATGAAGCACGAAATATTGATTGGGCAAGACAACTAGAGAAAGCTGGATGTAATGTTGTTTATGGTCTTTTAGGGTTAAAAGTTCATGCCAAAGTATCCTTAGTGGTAAGGCGTGAAGAGGATCGAATTATGAGATATGCTCATATTGGAACAGGAAATTATAATGATTCCACGGCCAATCTTTACACGGATATTGGAATTTTGACAGCGAGCCGCAAGGTGTGTTCGGATATTTCCAAACTTTTTAACATCATTACAGGGTATTCAATTCCCATGCGTTGGGATGCTTTAGCGGTAGCCCCTTTTAATATTAGAACGCGACTTCTTGCGTTGATACATGAAGAGATAAAAAATCATCAGGCAGGATACCCTTCAAAAATCATCATGAAAATCAACTCTTTGGTTGATCAACAAATTATAGATGCGTTATATGAAGCGAGTATTGCAGGGGTGAGCATTGAATTGATTGTAAGAGGAATCTCTTGCTTAAGCGCAAATGTGCAGGGGCAAAGTGAGAATATTCTTTTAAAGAGTGTTGTCGGAAGGTATTTAGAACATAGCAGAATCTATTATTTTGAAAACCAAGGTGAGCCTAAAATATTTATTTCAAGTGCTGATTGTATGGATAGAAATTTTGATAGAAGAATTGAGATAATGCTCCCTATTGAAAGTAAAGAGAATAAGAATAAAATGGTTGATATTTTAGAGCTTTATTTGCTTGACACGGAGAATAGTTTTTTTCAAGATAAGGGACATTATGAGAGTGTGGATCGTCGTGGTAAAATTAGAATCGACGTTCAGCAAGAACTTTTTAATGTAGCGCGTCAAAATTTTAAAGAGTATATGAAAACAGAGTATGCAACACAAGACATTACGGGGTTTGCACAAAAGAGGTAGAATGGATAATAATATTGGTAAGGATATAGCGATACATCGCGAAGATATCCATAGATTGCAATCTCTTTCGGATGGACTTTTTTCTATTGCAATGACAGTGTTGATACTAGAAGTAGGATATGCGGGTCTATTTACAGGAACATTAACTCTTGAGAAAATAGGGGTGATACTGCCTCAGGGAGTGATCTATTTTTTGAGCTTTGCATTGTTGGGAATATATTGGATTGGGCATAAAAATCAATACCTTTACATTCGGTTGACAACGGACAGTTTTGATTGGATTAACCTTATTTTTTTAAGTATGATCGCGCTGATTCCATTTTCTGCAAGACTTTTGGGAGCGCACCCTTTCAATGCAATAGCCATCACGGTATATGCATGCAATTTGATGCTGATTGGATTGGTTCTTTCAATTCACTGGTGGTATGCACATCGTAGGGGACTTTTAAATGAGAAGATAACCAAAAGCATTACTAAAATGGGGTATCGAAAAACACTCGCTGCCCCTCTATGTTATGGAATATCGCTTATTTTTCTTCAATGGACACCTTGGGTGAGCATTGTTGTGTTTTTAGTGGTACCACTGTTTTATATTTTTCCAGGATTAAAAAATATTTGGAAGATAAAAGTATAGTTTTAAACAAGGTTTAAAGTAGATAAATGGGGAAGTTACAGGATATAGAGCTTAAAGGAGAAATGAGTGCATAGAGAAATTAATGGCAAAAATCACGAAATAATAAAGACCTATTTAGACCGATATGGTGTGAAATTTGGTATATATAAAGACAATACCTTTGATGAGAGAATATTTCCCTTTGATATGATTCCGAGGGTGATTGAAGAAGAAGAGTATAAGATTTTGGAAAAAGGTTTGATTCAGCGGGTAAAAGCGTTGAATGCGTTCTTAAATGATATCTATTCAACACAGCAGATTGTAAAGGATGGAATCATTCCTGAGGAGTTTATAACCTCATCTTCTGGATATTTTCCTCAACTATGTGGGGTAAAACCGGTTAAGGGGATATATGCACACATATCTGGAATTGATTTAGTTCAAGGAAAAGATTCAAAATGGTATGTACTGGAGGATAATATTCGTGTTCCTTCTGGGGCGAGTTACTCAGTTGTTGCACGCAATATCACACGGATGGCGGCACCGGAAATATTCAAGGATATCCCAATTCGAGAAAATCGACACTATCCCCAGATGCTTAAGGAGATGATGGATAGCGTGAATACCGGAGGAATAAATGTTATTTTAACGCCAGGGCGTTCTAATGCGGCATTCTTCGAGCATGCTTTTTTAGCGGAGAAATCGGGTGCAAAATTGGTATTTCCGAGTGAACTAGAGGTTGATGGTGAAGGGGTCTATTTTAGACACTTTTCGGGTGAGAAAATTCGAGTGGGGGCAATTTATAGAAGAATTTCAGATGAATTTTTAGACCCTCTTGCATTTAATCCCCACTCTCTTTTAGGTGTTCCAAATTTAATGTCAGCATACCATAAGGGTGAAGTGGCGATTGTTAATGCTGTTGGGAATGGTGTTGCAGATGATAAAGGCATTTACTATTTTGTGCCTAAAATGGTTGAATATTACCTTGGAGAGGAGCCAATACTTGAAAATGCTCCTACCTACCTGCCTTATTTTGAAAAAGATATGCAATACACTCTTGAAAATATTGATAAGTTGGTTATCAAAGATGTTGCAGAAGCTGGAGGGTATGGTGTTTTATTTGGTAGGGATTTAAGTTTAGAGAAGCGAGAAGCTCTGATTGAAAGTATAAAAAAAGAGCCGAGACGGTTCATCTCACAAGAGATTATTGATTTTAAAGAGTTAGAGATTATCAGTGATACTAAAACGAGTCGTAAAGCTGATTTTAGAGCCTATGTCGTTATGGGCGCAGAGGAAATTCATGTTTGGCCAAGTGGACTTACACGTTATACCACACGTACAGATACGTTTATTGTGAATTCATCTCAAGGAGGAGGTTTTAAAGATACATGGATAATAGACTCTCAAAAATAAATTTAGAAAACCTCTACTGGCTAGGACGTTATGTAGAGAGAGTTATCATAACACTTGATCAAATTGTAGATACTTTTGATGAGATGCTTGATAAAAACCCTATGGCATATCAAGTTTTTTGTGAAAAAATAGGGATTACGGATACATTTAAAGATGGGGATCATTTTTTGTCGGAGTATATTTTGAATGAAGCATTGCCTTATTCTATGATATCTAACATCAATATGGCATATCAAAATGCGATGGTATCAAGGGATATTTTGAAAATTCGATGTTTTGGGTATTTGAGAAATGCACTATCGGTATTGAAAAAATGCGATGTTACCAAAATTTATACCTTGAAAGAGGTAAAAGACTCCCTTTTTGCATTTTGGGGAAGTCTTCAAGAGTATCTTGAGAGCCAATCGGTCTACTCAATTATTTTAATGGGAAAATACGTTGAAAAAATAGATTTAGGCTTGCGTTTTCAAAGAGGAGATATGTACCGTTCATGGGCGCGGTTAGAGTGGATGATGAGCCATTTTGAGATCTCTCTAAAATATGAAGAGATAACGTTACAAGGAATCAATTCACTGTTTGATAGGAGTTTTGGTGAGAGTTAAATTTAAGTTCATCACTCATTTGGCATTCAAGGAGAGCATAAAAGTCCATTTTTTTAAATTTGTGTCACTTCCAGTTTCGAACAGTTATCAAGAGATAATAGTAATGCCCATTATTACACCTAGTTCAGAGTACTCTGAGTATGATGATGGGTATGGGAATCGTATTCTTTATGGAAGCGTACATTCGGAACATACTTTTATTTCAATAGAGCTAAAGGGGGAGGCTGATCTAAAAGAGCGTTACTATTTAGATGAGCCGTTAGATAGACGATTTTTACTACCGTATCTTGCAACCCTGCCAAGCAAAATGAGCTTGAATGCCTATAAGCGTGCACTCATGGGATTTGATGGTGATAATGAGAATGTTGAGAGGGTAATCAAGGGATTGATGAAATGGATTGGTTCGGAGTGCCGTTATGAAAAATATCAAACAACCACAATGACTGATGTTGATACATTTCTTCATCTTAAAAGGGGGGTGTGTCAAGATTTTTCCAATCTCTTAATTCTCTTTTTAAGGTATCATGGTATTCCAGCACGGTATGTGGCAGGACTCATGATGGGGATAGGCGAGACCCATGCTTGGGTTGAAGTGTTTGATGGTAAGGGATGGATTGGTGTTGATCCTACGCATAACCGTTTTATAGAGAGCGGCTATATTAAACTTTCGCACGGAAGGGATTCTCGAGAGTGTATGGTTAATCATGGAGTGTTTTCGGGAAATGGAGAACACACCTTGCATGTTGAGGTGAGAGTAGAACAGTAAGGAGTATGATATGATTGAAAGTGTTGTGAGTGTAACGCTTCCAGTGACTGAAAGCTTAAAAATAAAGCGCAAACGCTACATTGGATGTGAACAAGGCAAACGTGTCGCGATAGTTACGGGAAGCCATGGGGATGAATTAGAGGGACAGTATTTGTGTTTTAGATTAGCTCAAGAGCTTGAAAGTTTCAAAGAGCAGGGGAAATTAAAAGGGAGTGTCGACATATATCCGGCGCTAAATCCTTTGGGGGTTGACTCTATTACACGAAATATACCGTACTTTGATGTGGATATGAATAGAACATTTCCGGGAAGAGAAAATGGGTCCCTTCCAGAATTTGTTGCAAAAGGGGTACTTGATTCATTAACAGGTGCTGACTTAGTGATTGATATTCATTCAAGCAATATTTTTTTAAGAGAGATTCCTCAAGTAAGAATGGATGAAGAGAATGCAGATAAACTGATTCATCTTGCAAGAGAGCTCAATGTAGATTTTTTGTGGGTATACCCTGCGATTACTGTTTTAAATTCAACATTAGCTCACTCATTAAACAGCTTAAATACCAAAACATTGGTGGTTGAAATGGGCGTTGGAATGCGAATTACTCAGCAGTATGGCGAACAACTTTTAGAGGGAATACTCAATGTATTAACTAAAATAGGCGTGCTCGAATGCGAAAAACAATTTGATATTCGAAAACCGTTGATATCCTACGGGGAAGAGGTACATTTTATCAATTCACCCTGTTCAGGAATATTTATTCCAAAGATTCAACATTGGATAGGGATAAAAAAGGGAGACCTTTTAGGGCATATTGTAGATGTTCTTGATGGTAAGATAGTCCATAGTGTTCATTCACCCTGTGATGGGGTTGTATTTACTTTACGAGAGTATCCTGTTGTTTATGAAGGGTCGCTTTTGGCAAGAATTTATGAAAATTCTGAGTGTCGTAGGGGGAGTATGTGAAAAAGGAGCTGATTTTTGAGCTCTCGTCAGCTCACAGAGAAAAGCAAGAGGTATTTGGGTATACGTTTGGAACAGGTTCAAAAGCGTTAGCTATTGTAGGCTCTATGCGAGGTACAGAGTTGCAGCAACTCTATATTGCCTCTCAACTGGTTAAATTTTTAACCCAAATGGAACGAGAGGGAAAACTGGTTGAAGGTGTACAAATAACCATTATTCCTGTGGTAAATAGTTATTCTATGAATATTGGAAAACGCTATTTCACATTGGATAACACTGATATTAATCGAATGTTTCCTGGATATTTAGAAGGCGAGACGACTCAGAGAATTGCAGGGAAGCTTTTTGATTTTGTTAAAGGGTATCAAGTTGGAATTAGTTTGACCAGTTTTTATATGACAGGAGAGTTTACACCTCATGTGAGAACACTTCAAACCGGATATGAAGATAGAGAGTTGGGAAAAAAATTTGGACTTTCGTATTATTATATTCGTGAAACGCATCCTCAAGAGACAGCAACATTGAACTACAACTGGCAAATATGGGGTACAAAAGCATTCTCCCTTTATGCTGGAGGAACTGATACCATTGATAATGTAAGCGCGCAAATTGCCATAGATTCAGTGATTCAGTTTATGGTCAATATGGGGTGGATTGAGGGGGAGCTGTCAGAGAGTGGAGAGAGTTCACTTATTTTTGACGATGATTTACAGGTTGTGATGTCAGAAAGAGCTGGAATTTTTTATAAAACCCGAGAAATTTCAACTTATGTAAAATCGGGCGAGATTTTAGGTGAAATCATAGACCCTATTTGTGGTGAGAGTTTAACAAAAATTCTTGCGCCGAGTGATGGAGAAATATTTTATACACATTCAGAAGCGCTTATTTTTGAAAATAAGATTGCTTTTATTCTGGTTAAAAGGAGCTAAAATGAAAAGTATAGCTAGAAAACATTATAGAAAATTGTTGTGTTTCATTATTTTATCTATGATTTTGCTGATGATTGGGGTAAGAGTATACATTCAGGCGGTGATAAATAATAGTGATATTATTCTTCTAACCTCTACAGTGATAGCAGTGGTTGCTTTGGGATTAATGGTTGCATCTATAGTGTTTGGTGCCATGTTGGTCTACCGAATGTGGTATACACTTCGAGAGAGCGAACCCAGAGTGCTTGGAGCTGGAAAAGCGGTGGGCTTTCTATTTATCCCCATTTTTAATATCTACTGGATATTTATTGCTTTAACAGGGTATAGTGAACAGTTGAGAAGGGTGTGTGAAGTGAAAGGGTATAAAGGTGTGAAATACCCGAGTAAAAACCTTTCATTGATTGCCAATATTTTATTTATTATATCGCTATATCCAAAACATGACTTAGGGTTTTTGGTATTGATTGGAGTTATTCTGTATCTTGTGTATCTTTTCCAATGTGCGCGTTCAGTTGAGCAGTTAGAGCATGCTAAG
>Ga0247844_1001766_pt1 | contig 37951 bp, 27 predicted proteins | sample LaCtaG_FD_192421 | JGI IMG/M metagenome (GOLD analysis project Ga0247844, IMG submission 192421) | Freshwater microbial communities from meromictic Lake La Cruz, Castile-La Mancha, Spain - LaCruzMarch201714.5m_1 | ecosystem: Environmental > Aquatic > Freshwater > Lake | place: Spain: Castile-La... | reverse complement strand
GCTTCCGTGGGTCTTTTCGGAGGTATCAGCAGTAAATCATCTTCTTGCCCGACATCCCCGCTGAACACGAACTTTTTGCCCTGAACATGTACTTCGATAAAAGTGGAGCCAATGATGTGGCCATTGGTTTGAAAGCGGGCCGTCACTTGTCCGCCCAAATCAATCCATTGGTTGAGGTCAACCACGCTGAAATGGGTGAGTGTGGATTCCACATCTCGTTCCGTATAGAGCGCTTTGGCGGGATGGTGCTTTGAAAAGCCTTCGTTGTTGGCTTGTTCAGCTTCTTCTTCTTGCAATCTTGCGCTGTCGCGCAGGATGATCTCCGCAATGTCGAGCGTGGGTGCGGTGCCGTAAATTTTGCCTTTGAACCCATCTTTGATCAATCGGGGCAGATACCCGACATGGTCGAGGTGGCCGTGCGTGAGCAGCACAAAATCAATGGTGGGGACATCCACAGGAAGATGGTCCCAGTTCATCAAACGCAATTGTTTCAAGCCCTGAAAGAGACCACAATCCACCAGAAATTTCTTCTCCGGGGCTTCAACGAGGTACTTGGAACCGGTAACGGTGCCGGCTGCGCCCAAGAAGTGTATGAATATATTTTTATCCATTATTGGTAAATGCTGAATGATTATTTTTGCTCCTAATTATGAAAACAACAAAGGTTCCCATTGTATTGTCTGGCGGCGGCGCCCGTGGTTTTGCCCACTTAGGTGTGATTAAAGCCCTGGAAGAAGCCCGTATTTATCCAAGTGCAGTTGCTGCTACCAGTGCGGGTGCATTGGTGGGCGCTTTTGTGGCGGATGGCTACAGCTCAGATGAAATCAAAGCATTGATTCTTAGCAATGTTAACATAGGATTTTTGTTTGATTTTAAGCATGTTAGGTCGAATCTGGTCACCTTAAATAGAATTGGTGATTTTATGAGAAAACACCTTCGTCACACCCAAATTGAAGACTTGCCCATTCCCTTTTATCCTACCGCGACCAATTTTAAGGATGGGAGTCAGCAGGTTTTTAAAAATGGCGATATCGTGGAGGCTGCACTGGCCGCATGTTCCTTGCCAGCGATTTTTCCTCCCAGAATTATTGATAACATTCCTTTTGTAGATGGTGGTTTGGCCAACAACCTTCCTGTCGAGCCTTTTGGAGGCCGAAAGGCCGAAGTTATAGCCATTCATGTTAATCCGATTGCGCCATTTGACGCCCAAAAAAATTCGGCTGCCCAAGTCCTGGAGCGGGCATTCCATTTGGGTTTTATGCATACAATTAGAGCCTCCGCCCATGGTTGTCTTCTTTTTGTTGAGCCCCCGGGACTTTATAAATATGGCCTTTTCGATGTTCACAAATTTCCGGAAATTTATGAAGCAGGTTACAGCTACACCAAGCAATTGTTAAAGATTAAGGGATTAACCCCGGCGGATTGATTACAATAGGATCAATTGGAAATAATCCGCCCGTCTTCCATCTCAATGATCCGATGCGTATTTTCGGCAAAACTCTGATCGTGCGTCACGATGAGCAAAGTTTGCTTAAATTCTTCACAAAGTTGCTTGAAGATATCAAATACAATATCACTGTTTTTCTTGTCCAGATTCCCCGTCGGTTCGTCACCCATGATGATGATCGGGTCGTTGATCAAGGCACGGGCGATGGCTACCCGTTGTTTTTCGCCGCCTGATAGTTGATTGGCTTTTTTCAAGGCAAGCGCTTCGATGCCCAGTGTTTTAAGCCGTTCCATGGCGCGGTGTTCAATCTCTGCTTCGGAGAACTTTTTGAGTTTTAAACCCGGCAACATCACGTTTTTCAAAACGGAAAATTCGGTCAAGAGGTAATGGAACTGAAACACAAATCCAATCTTTTCATTGCGGATTCGGGCCAGCTCTGATTCGGTCTTGCCCCGCATGGGGTCGCCATCAATCCACAAATCCCCTTCGTAATCAGTATCCATCGTAGAAAGAATATACAAAAGCGTGGATTTCCCGCAGCCCGACTTGCCCGTGACGGCCACAAACTCGCCCTGATCCACAGAAAAATGGATGTCTTTCAGCACCTGCGACAATACAGGGTCTTTGAAGTACTTATTGATGCCTTTGGATTGAAGAACGGTTTTTTTCATTTCCCTCGAATAATTATCACCGGATCCACCTTACTCGCCTTTCTAGCCGGAAAAAATCCAGCAAAATAAGTCGTGACCAGCGAAAACACAATCCCAATGATGTAAAACTTGGGATTGTAATTGACCGGATAAGTTTTGATGGTAGGCAGGGCGGCGGTGTTGAACGGAATTTGGTCAATAATCAGCGAGAGCGAAAACCCGAACAAGAGCCCTAGCAAGCCTCCCAAAAGGCCAATGGTGAGCGCAATGCCCAGGAATATTTTCCGCACATCGCTGCCTGAAAAACCAGTGGCCTTCAGGATCGCAATGGTGTCCATTTTTTCGTAGATCATCATGTTGAGGATGTTGTATATGCCAAAGCCGGCCACAATCAACAACACGATGCCCACAGCATAGGAAATGAGGGTTCGGACAAAACTGCCGGTCTCAAATTGGGAATTTGCGGTTTGAATATCCTCGGCATCGGTCTGAAACAGTTGCGCATATTCTTTGGCAACGGCAGGGGCTTGCTGGAGGTCTTTCAGTTTGATTTGAATATCGGTGATATAGTTGTTGGGTTTGCCCAGCAGCTTTTGTGTCGTTGCGATGGAGGCATAACTTTGCACTTTGTCGTAGTCAGCGATGCCTGACTGAAAGATTCCGACCACTTTCAGCGGCAACCGATCGCCTTTGGAGGTGGTTACCTGCACCACATCTCCGATTTCGGCCAGGAGTTTCTCCGCCACACCTTTTCCCAGAATGATGCTGTTGGACACATTTTTAAGATCGAGGGGGTCGCCTTCCCGGACGTAATCCTTGAAAAAGAACAGGGCACTTTCCACCATCACGTCAATACCGTTGACCACCCCGGTAATGTCTATGGTGCCGGCATTGTACAAAACGGGGGCGGTTATTTTGGGTGCGATACCCAGCACACGGGGATCGGCTTTTACGGCTTTAATGATGGCCGCACTGTTGTAAATCTCCAATCTGCTGCCGCTCGATTTGATGGATTGGATGAAGTTGTGCCCGCCTTTGAATTCGCTGGAAAGATTGATCGGCTGGTGGGGGTTGGGCTTTATTTCATTGAAGAGCCGGACATGCGCCGTTCTGTTCAATACGAGACCATCCAACAGGTCGTTCAGACCATTCATAAATCCAAGCAAAGCAATGAACATGGTGATACTGAAAGTCACACCAATGGCAGCGACCAGTGATTGCCGCCATCGAGCCAACAAAAGCGATTTTGCAATGTCTGCGATGAGTTTCAGATTCATTGCTCAGATTTTGGGGCCGATTTTTTATTCGAGCCAAACTGGATTTTATACAATGCGTATCCAAAACCGGCGAGTAAATGCAGCATGACAATGGCAAATATCAGGGTGCCCATGGTTGTTTTATTAAAAAGCAAAATAGTCATTTCGTTGGATTTATGATGAATTCATTTTCTGAAAGGCCGCTCAAAATCTCCACTTTCAGGTAGTCTTTCAGGCCGGTTTCCACTTTCCGTTGTTCCTTGTTTTGCAAGATCACGAGGGAATCTTGAAACAAATACGCCCTCGGAATGGTGAGGGCTTTTTCTTTGGTATGGAGGATGATGTTGGCTTCGGTGTTCAAATTTGGGTAAAGTATGGGCGGCCTTTTGGTGAACTCTGCTTCTACGGTGAAGGTCCGGGAACGTTCGTTCATGAGGGGATCAATTTTGGTCAAATTCGCCTCGAACACCTGGCCTTTGTAACTGTCGAGGGTCAATAAAATGCGCTGCCCTTTTTTGATGCGGGCGATATCGTTTTCGTCAATTTGAAGTTCCGTCACAAACTCCTCTGCATCGCCGATGATGGCCACGGGGCTTTGCGCATTGACGATTTCACCCACTTCTTTGCTGATGCTGTACACGCGTCCGTCAAACTGACTGCGCACGATGTAATCCTGCGCAATGGTTTTGCTGATGGAAAGTAGTTTTTGGGATTGTGCGGCGGAGAATTTGAGTTGTTTTTGCAGGTCTTTATACCGAAGCACTGCCGACTCGTAGCTGTTTGCCGAACTGGTGTACGCTAATTCCCGCTGTTCCAATTCAACTTTTGAGCCGATTTGTTGCGCCCAGAGCCCGCGTTGGCGCATAAGCAGCATGGAGTCATTGAGCATTTTGCTTCGGGCTGCGTCTATGTTGCCTTTTAGCTCGTTGAGCCGGTCGCCCCGGGTATTCAGGTCGGCAAAGTCGGCAGAGAGTTTTGCGTTATCGGTATTCAGTTTGGACGTTTCATTTTGCACGACAAACAATGGGTCGCCTTTTTTGACCACGTCGCCCTCTTTGACCAATATCTTTTGAACCAAACCAGCCACCGTGGAAAATACCTGGTATTGATTTTTGCTTTTGATAATGCCCGAGGCGTAAACGGATTCGGTGATGGGCTCCATCCGGGGCTGGGTTTTTTCGGGCTGCTTTTTGCAGGCCAAAAAGAGGAGCCCGGTTAATACGATGAGGGTTAAGTATTTCAACATGAATAATTTAGCGTATGGATTGGTTTATTGAAGTAGTAAACCTACGAGGTTTGTCGCACAAGATTTTTCAACACCCGCATTGCCCTTAATGTATTCCACCGACTCGGCTTCCCGGAACGTTCCATGTCAACATGTGTTTGGCCGGGATGTTTGCCCTGTAGCGGCCAAGTGCCTTCTGTAGTTTGAAAAGCAATTGAAGCCACCATCTTTCATGTGCTGTGAAAGCAAAAAGTCAACAACAGAATTCAATTCACTTTCAAGCACCTGGAAATAGCAGGCATAGTTTAAAAACATTCCATTGATGCACACATCGCTTTTCATGGTGCTGCCGATGGGCCGAATACCGCCATCAGGCCCTTTTTCTTCACGAAAAACGAGTTCAAGTGTCTCCTGAACAGGCGGCAATCCGGGTTCGATTCCCAGATTTTTCAAATCAAGCAGGGTGTAATGGGTAGAGGTCCATTTGGGCTGGTAGAATTTTTGTCCCCAGTGTCCATTTTCCGATCTTTTTGAAAGCAGCAGTTTTCCCCAACCTTCCAGTTTGATGCGCTGCTGCAAATCTGGGCGCTCATTACCCAAGAGGTCTCTATGAACCTGATACTGAATGGATACATCGCCGCCTAGCAGCCACTGCATGATGGTATCATCGGATTTTATGAAAGGGATTTGGAACACCGTTTCTGGATTAAGTTTTTTCATCCTGCCCTGACGCTGAATAAATCTGCGTAGCGTCTGCGCGAACATCTGTGTAACATCTGCGCGAAATATGCTATTGAATCACACTCGGAATCGGCTTTTCCGGGTATTTCTTAAAAATCGCCTCGGCTGCGGCCCTGATGCGGGCATCCGCTTCTTCGGGCCTCAGGTTTTCCAACACGCCCACGGCTACACCGCGCCAAACCTGATCGCCATTTTTTGTGTCAATGAAGTCAAGAATAAGCGTCCCTTCCTGATAATGTACGGGCAACACCCGATGGCAACGGTCATATTGGCCGGGGGCTTCAAACACTCCTTCACAAGACCAGTCGTGTACATACAGGATCTCGTTTTTTATCACCACATGATAATGCAACATCAAGTCGGGTTTTTCATCGCAAGGCTTGAAGCCGTAGCGACCCAATTGTTCTTCTATCGAAGTCCGAATCTTGCCCTGTGTGCCCCCAGAAAGCCATTCGGGCCCGGAATTGCCTGCTTTAACGGTGGGATTGTCCAGCCAGTGGTAAGTATGGTACTTACTGAGGTTGATGCCCGGTTCTTCCTCCGAATACACTTTGGTAAAGGGGGAGCAGTTTTCAAATAGCAACAGTGCAGCGACCAGCGCGGGGAGTAAAATCAAATAAGTGTTTTTCATTGCGATAAGGAACAGATTTAGCCTAAAAACCATTCTGTTCGGGCATTGTGGTAGTCTGTTGTTTTGACTGTGGGTGAATAATCGTCGAGGGCTTTTGATCCAATTTCATTTTGCCTGCGCAGGCTAAGACCATCCGTTAGCGTGGTCTCGATCCATGAATGGCCGTCCCTGCGAAGCACTTGAACATGAAGCCCGAGTTCTTGCTCAAACAATTGTTCCAGTTCGCCCACTTTCATGTCGGCGCTGATGTCCAGTTCGGCATGGTGGGGGTTTGCCTCGATATGCTCAAGGGGTAGGTTGTGTTCTGTAATGAGATATTTGACTGGGCTGGATCGGTAAATATCGTGCGGCTTGGAGAAAAAGGCCAACGACAAATAGGGAAAGTATTCGCTGAATGCCTGTTGCAAGGCAACGATGGTCATGTGTTCGTCAACTTGTATTTTCATGGTAAGCAATTTTGGACAAAGTTGCAGGGGAAAATTTCTGAAAGCAATGATACTGCTCACTACTTGACATGACTAATATCCATTTACCCTTCCAGGTGCACAATAGCGACTTGACATTAGATGCGTTGAGATTTTCAAACCCACCAGAAAACCAGCCACCCAAATCCCACTAAAAGCACCAGGCCAAAGCCCAATCCCACCGGTTTTCGCAATGAAACCGGACCTCTGAACACACTGACTAACCATTTGAAAAGCGAATTGGACATCACGGCGAGCAAAATGATGATGGCGGCTTCACGACTCTGTCCGGAAGCGCCAGCCGCCCATTTGGCCGTGGAAATAGAGATGGCATCAATGTCGGCAATACCTGCTACGGCGCCAGAAAGATAAGTCAGTGACGGGGTAAGCCACAGGCGGGAGGCCGACATGAGCAGGGTGATGCTGATGTAAAGCAACACAAAGAAAATTGCGTTTTTGACATCCAAGGGATTCCCGGGAGAAAGGGGCGTGGCTTCGTCCGATTTATTATGCTGCCGGAGCACTTGCCAGCTTGGCACCAAACTGACCAGCAACATGATCAATAAGGGTAAAAACAACTCTTTTGCCACAGGAAAAGCAAAGATGGAAGCCCATACGAATACCCGGGCGAACATGATTGTAGAGGCCAGCACAATCCCTGAGCCGTAAGCATGGGCGAGGTCTGCCCGCTCCCTGCTTTTGGAAGCAAACACCCAGGCGACCATGGTGGAAGAAAAAAGTCCGCCAATCACAGCCGAGAGCAAAATGCCCTTGCTAGGGCTGCCAAATTTAAGCAACAAATACCCCGCGAAACTGATGGAAAGCACCACCACTACGATGTACCCTAACTCGCGCGGTACCAGTAAGTTGTCTGGCCCAAAGGGTTCGGTGGGCAACAAGGGCAGAATAAGCAGCGCCAGCACGATAAACTTGATGAACGCGAACAACTCTTCTTCGGTGACTTGCTTAATAAAACCATGCAACTGGTCTTTCAGCGACAACACGGCGGCCATCAGCACCACAACGGCGAGCGATTCTTGCATCAAGCCCTTCGAATTGGCGACGCCCAGCAGAAAAGTCAGTAACAAAGCCACTTCCGTCGTCAGCCCAATTTTTCCCTTTTGGGTTTGTATATAATACGCCACGCAAACCAATAGAAAGAAACCTGCCGAAACCGCTATCAGTAACCCCGAATTCGTGTTTTTTGAAAACCAGTCCGCCACATTGCCCAGAACCGCCACCAGCACAAACGTGCGGATACCCCCCACATGGCCAGGCTCATCCCGGGTATTGAACTCTCGCTCCAAGCCAATGATCAAGCCGATGCCAGCCGATACGATCAAACTGATTAAGGCGGGCGTCAGGTAAGCAGAAAGAGAGGTGAGCCAGTCCATAAGATTTACGATTTACGATTTACGATTTACGATTATTTTGATTGGAAGAAAGAAACGAATCGAGCCTTTTTCGAATCAAAAAAATCGTAAATCGTAAATCCAAAATCCAAAATCCAAAATTATAACGCATTTGCTTCCCGCATCACTTTATCCCGCCGGTCGCTCGAAAGATGGAGCAGGTCTGACCATCTGCCAGGCTTGGACAGTGTTTTGCTAAGGATGATATTGTGTTCCAGTAATTTAGTTTTTTCCTGACGTGTCAAAAGAGTGAGGCAGGTGACCGGGTGCAATTTTGCTTCGTCCACCATTTCTCGGAGACTTCCTTTGGAGGGGTAATTCCAGCCAACCAGGTGCATTCCGGCACAGCGTCCGTAGTCCATGGCGTCATCCGAAAAACGGGTGTTTGTCACGATCCAGCCTTCCACATTTTGTCCCTCTTTTTGGGGCTGATTTTTTGCCCAGTATTGCTCCATGTCCCGAAATCTGGAATGAATGTACAGGGGAATTTTGACATTACTCACCGACCCTGCCATTGGATGGTATTTGCATTCCACCCAAATCAGGGTGTGTTCGTTTTCAGCCACCGCGTCTACTTCATGCTGTATGCACACGCCAGGGAGCAGTTGCCGTGTTTGCACCTGATAGCCTCGGCTTTTTAAAATTTCGGCAAAAAAATCTTCGAAAGGAAAGCCGGAAGGGCCAAAATCAAACATAGCTTGCTTCAGGGTATATCGGGCCGCTGCGGATCGGTGCTGGCGTTTCAGCATCTTGAATGCCCGCTTGAAAATGGACTTGGTTGAGATGCCTTCATACCATTGCCCTGCCAGTTCTTGAAGGATTTGATCTATCGTGATTTCATCCGCTCCTGCACGAAGCAGAGAGCGGCGCAGTTTTTCTTCGTCGAATAATTCAGTTTGCCCGGAGGCTTTGGTTACCTGAAAGTCCTGGCTCATTATTTTCGCTTAAAAACTTTGGAGTTATATTCAATGTCTGTAGTTCGGAACGTTCCGTAGGTTAAAGTGCCTTCAGGATAAGTATAAATAGCTTCTGCATATCCTGGAACTTGCTGTCCGTTCAGCAGCTTATAGTCTTTCAAAGGCGTGGCCCAAGGGATTTGTTTCGCCCCACCATCATCAGAAACAGCAAAACGGTCCTCCGAGATGAAGTTGACGAGTGCTCCCTGGTCATCAAAAAACAGCCAGGCGCTGATCGTGATACCATGGTTGGTGAAGGAAGCTTTTACTTTATTACCCACTGTTTCCAGCCATTGGATCCGCGGGTCAATCAAGGTGGCAGGGGCCATGCAGCACATATCGTTGAAAAAAGTAACCGTCTCTGCAATGCCCATTTCTTTTCCGGTCTGATATTGAACCTTGAACAGGGAGAACAAGCGGATGTCCATAAAAGCGTCGCCGTTTTTGAAACTGTGAAACCCGGCTACCGGCAGGTGTTTCATGGTTGCTTTCATAAAAAACAAGCGGGTGGCCGGTTCCATGAAATTATATTGCTCGGAGGTAAAAGGCATCCATTCGCTTTGTTCATTCTTTCTGATTTGTCCGTCGAATTCAACCTTGAAATGCGTGACTTTGGGCTTTCCAACGGCCCCGGTGTAGCGGAGGTATTTGCGCACAGGCTCGGGCAAGCCTTGTAAATCAGATTCGGTCAATAGGGACGACAGTATCGAAGTAGAGCGCTTTAATCCGTTTTCCACCTCATTTTTATAGGTGTTGAAATAACTCCAGGTCCCATAAGCTATTACAATCCCGATGAGGGCGATTACATTGGCAACCGTGCCAAACCTGGCATCCTGCCAACTGGTAAAAATCAATCCCTGCGAAATCATGACCGCAGGTAAAGCGACCATCCACCAATGGTCTTTTTGAAGAAAAAACAATACGGTTGCGACCGTGAACAATAAGGCCGTAATCAGCCACAAGAAGCCAGCAAATCGTGAAATAGGCTGCGTGAGTTGACTGATTTCAGCAAATTTGAACGCTTTGGCGAAGCCCATCAGGTGGATGAGCCCGTGCGCAAGGAGCAGGAAGGTAAATAAATAGCGCATGGGATTTAGTGAATAAGGGTTGTTATGCGCAGACTAAACCGCAAAATTTAAAACCGCAAAATTTAAAATTTAAAATTGCGGCAAATTTCCTGAGCTTAATGAGTGCATCTGAGACTTGGTTTTAAATTTTAAATTTTCCGGTTTTAAATTTTCCGGTTTTTATATCTTTTTAATTCGGCATCTCCCGAAGTTTCTCCAATTTCAGCACCGTCACCACCCCATCCTTGATATCTACCATGTTTTCGTTTTTGAAATCGGTGAGGGTACGGATGAGGGTTTCTTTGGCAGTGCCTGCCAGGGCCGCGAGGTCTTCCCGCAAGAGTTGGATAACGGGGCCGCCTTGGTCGCAGAGTTGTGTGAGTGCAGTAGCAACCCGCTTTCGCACGGAGTTGTAGGCCAATTCGATGAGTTGTTGTTCTCGCTCGGCAATGTGGCCCGCAAGCATTTTGATAAAGCGGGCATTTACGTCGCGGTTGCCAAATACAAGTGCTGCAAAGTCCTGCTTAGGTACCAATTTGATGCTGCAATCCTCCAGGGCTGCAGCGCTTTCAGGATAGGAATCTTCTTTAAAAAGGGCAAGAAAGCCTAAAAAGTCGCCTTGTTGAGCCACTTTCACGATGAGTTCGCGACCGTCTTCACTGGTTTTGAAAACCTTGACCTTGCCAGCTTCCACAAAATAAAGCCAGCGAGGGTGTTCGCCCTCGCGGAACACAACGTCTTTTTTCTTGTAGTGCCGCACCTCTCGATTTTCGGAAAGGTGTTTGATGGCCTCCATGGCGCGAGCTTCGTCAATGAAATGTTCGAGCGAATTGCTGGATTGTTCGGACGCAGCACGCAAACGCTCGCTCTTTTTCAGGCGTTTTTCAATGGTTTGCAGCAGCACAACATCGTCAAACGGCTTGATAATGTAGTCGTCGGCACCCAGTGACATGCCCCGGCGGAAATCTTCCTTTTCAGCTTTCGCCGTGAGGAAGATGAATGGGATGTCGGCCGTACTGGTTTGTCGGCTCAAAATGTGCAACACACCGTAGCCGTCGAGCTCGGGCATCATGATGTCGCACAAGATGAGGTCAGGTGGTTCTGCCTGGGCTTTTGCTGCACCAATTTTGCCGTTTTCGGCAATAAGGGCTTCGTAGCCGCTCAAGGTCAGGATCTCGGCGAGGTTTTCGCGGACATCCGAATTGTCTTCGATAATAAGGATCTTTTTCATTTCGAAGCAAAGTTAGAAACCTTCCTCACTTCACCTACTGATTTCAATCAATTGATTCACTAACCTGCGTCATCATCGCCACATCAGCAGTACGGGCATCTTTGTACCATCATTCAACTGAAAAATAAATCTCTTTTTGATTATGAACATCTTTGCTCCCATCTCTTCCCTTATGACCGACCACAAACACTTGATTACGGTCGCACCAGAAGAAAACCTCACCAAAGTTAAAGAAATATTCGATCAACATAAATTCCACCATATTCCTGTGGTGCATTTCCGCGAAATCGTAGGGATTGTGAGCCGCTCCGACTTCGAATACTTTATGGGCGGTGCATCGCACTATGACGAGGACAAGTATGTGAACGAATTGCGGTTGGAGCGTACCCAGGTAAAAGAAATCATGGTAAAACGTTTGGGCAAAGTTGCACCTGACGACCGCATCAATGTTGCGCTGGAAGTTTTTATGATCAATCGTTTCCACGCCTTGCCAGTAGTTGAAGATGGCGAATTGGTGGGCATCCTCACACCTTACGACATTATGGCTGCTTTGGCTAAGCAAGTTCCTGCCGACTCCAGTTTGGTGTACGAAAACAAGGATTAACCATGAAAGAAATAGCGACCATTGCTTCGGCTGATTCTGCTGCTTGCACGGGCAATTGTCAAGGCTGTGGCAAAATTCACATCAAGATATTGGGAGCACATGATGGGTCGTCGCGGCTATTGGCAGAGCGGGTTCATTTAGCATTGGCGTCCACCGGAATAGAGGGCAAGGTGTTGGAAATTGCTGACCCCATTGCCCTTCAGGCTTATGGTGTGAGCGTCCTGCCTGCGCTCATGATAGAAGGTAAGGTTATTTTGCAAGGCTTTATACCTGAAGTTGCTGAAATCGCCCGACTTATGAAAAACAAAGATTTATTCAATAGCAAGCTGTTTCAACTGCGTACCCTGAGTGTAGCGGTTGACATGAGTGACGTTTCAGCAAATGCCTTAGGATTTGCCTGGAAAATTGCACACAAAATGGACAGCAATCTGGAAATTGTGTATGCGATGGACAGCATTTTTGAAGGCACCGTACCTTCTGCGTCCGGTTTTTTGTCGAGCTACACCAAAACGATGCAGTCCGAGCTGGATACTTTTATCGGTGAAACCATGGGGAAGCTTGGAGTGGAATATAAACCGCCCACCCGATTTGCCGGGGAACCAGGCGATCTTGATGAGGCTAAAAAAGCACTGCCAAACATTGCCTCCAAGGTGATCTATGGGGCGCCCGATGTTGCGCTCACGGAATATTCGAAGCGTACAGACCTCTTGGTGATGGGAGCGACCGGTCGAGGGGGGCTGGGGAAAAAGCTCTTTGGTTCGGTAAGCATCGAAGTGTCGAGGAGTGCCCACTGCCCTGTGTTGTTTGTCTCGAAAGAGGCTGAATTCAACGGTTTTGCAAATGTGTTGTACGCCAGCGATTTTGATTCGCTCAACCCGCTGTCGGTGCAGCAAACCGTTTCGTTTACCAAACGCTTTGACGGGCAAGTCCATTTTGTGCATGTTGGGCCAGGCGGGGAAAGGGACCTTGACCAACAGCGCGAGCGGTTTGAAGCTAGTTTTGGCGACGCTGACCACGGCAAGCCCTTCATTTTTAGCAAAATGGTGAGTGACGACATTGTGGGAGCACTTTACGAATATGCCTTTTACCACCGGATTGATCTGATGGTCTTTGTGACGCATCACCGCGCATTCTGGGACAATATTCTGCACAAAAGTGTCACGAATGAGGTACTTGCAAGTAGCGATATCCCAATTTTGGTCATCCACTCGGATGATGATATGTTGTAAATAATAATAAATAGAGTTCTTATTCGTCCCTGTCGAGCGTTGCGCTGGGCGGGGGTTTTTTATTTACGATTTACGATTTTGGATTTTTTTGATTCGAAGAAGGCACGATTCGTTTCTTTCTTCGAATCAAAAAAATCGTAAATCCAAAATCGCAAATCCAAAATCCCAATTCGTAAATCCACCCCTTTTGTCCATTTGAAGCAAAATTGACGAGGCATAATCCGTCAAAGACGTTGGGACGACGTTTACCTTTGGCGTCCATCCGGCAAAAAGAAATCTCCGGTTTTTTATCAATAATGCGAATGCGTTGCCTTATTCTTCTGTGTATCTGTTTGGGAAACAACTTGTTAGCCCAAACATTCCATGCCGTCCCCGGCCCATTGCTCCAAAAGGAAATCCAGTTCAACCAGGCCAACGAGTGCTATATTTATTTTGATAACCCCAGCGGCGACAGCCTGCAACTGCACTGGCGGCTGATAGAATCCAATTTGCCAGAGGACTGGGACGCGGATCTCTGTGATTACGGCCTATGCTACATTGGAATTCCTTCCAATGGCTTGATGAGCACCGTTTACGACACCATCCAGCCTTACCTTAAACTCATTGTACAGCCTGAAAATGCACCCGGCGCGACCTGGATATGGTTCCGCGTGTATGAAGAAGGCAACGAAGACAATTTTGTGGATGTGTTTTTTAGCCTGCATACGCCTGGAACACTGAGCACCTACACACAGGACAAAACTATGCTACGCGTCTACCCAAATCCAGCGAGCAATTTTATTTTTTTGGAGAATAATCAGTCAACTATCTCGCTTTCAGGAGTGTTTAATACCAATGGTCAATGGATGTGGCAGGGGGCGATTCCTGCATTTGGCCGGGAACGGATGGAGGTGGGGGAGTGGCCAGATGGGGTGTATTTTTTGCAAAGTGGGGGGCGGATAGAGAAAATTGTTAAATACAGGTAGGTCTGTCCCTAGCCACCCCGAGTGGCCAAGATTTGTCATTCTGTCGGAACCCGTCCGCATCAAGTGCGCGTAACCCGAGTATTTGCACACCAAGGCACCCAAAAGTGCAAATACTCGGCCAAAGCGCACTTGATGCGGACGGGTTCCGACAGAATGACAAATCTTGGGATTCCTGCTTCACCAACCGACATAAAGTTGTTCACCGCTTTCAAAAAACTTCTTTTCAATAGTACAATGCTTTCAATGAAAAATCTCGCCACCTTCCTTTTCTGTTGTCTGTCCACGACCCTGTTGTTCAGCCAGACACGCGTTACCGTGTTGTCCAAATCGGCTACCGAAACCACGGTCAACCTGAGCCTCAGCGGTATTGAAAAAACATCCGTAAGCACGCCCCAGGGCCAGGCCTTTATCATCGGTTTCGAAAAAGGGACTCCCTTGCTCGAAGCGGGCGCACCCGATGTGGCCAAATTCGCTACCTCGCTCCAGATTCCCAATACCGGGAACATGGCCGTAGAAATTATCGCCTCCGATTTTCAGGACATCCCGAACATTTCCGTGGCGCCTTCCAAAGGAAACCTCCTGCGCAACGTGGATCCTGCTACCGTGCCGTACACGTATGGTACGCAGTATGAGCGCAACGCCTTTTTCCCGGCGCAATTGACGGAGCTGCACCAGCCATTCGTCATGCGCGATCTGCGCGGACAAGCGCTGTGGGTTTATCCCGTGCAGTACAACGCGGTTACAAAAACACTTCGGGTTTATTCCAACATCACCCTGCGCGTGTATCACACGGCGGGACAGGGGGAAAACGAATTCACGCCCAATCGCGAACGCAACCTAAGCCAGCCGTTCCAGCAATTGTACAAAAAGCTGTTTTTGAACTACGACAAGCAATATTTGTCAGAAAATCGCAATGGTGATGAGCCAGAGCGCATGTTGGTAATCGCCAAAGATGAGTTCATTCCGGCCCTTGAATCTTTTGTAGCCTGGAAACGTCAGATGGGCATCCATACCACGGTGGTGCCAAGTTCTGAAGTGAGTGCCGACCCTGCGGGGATGTACACTTTCGTGAAAGACTATTACACCCAGCAAAATATCAGCTACCTCTTGTTGGTAGGCGATGAATACGCACTGGCCCCTCTGGTTCGCCCGGGCAGCGTCTATTCCTGCGACAATTGTCTTGGATACATGGAAGGGAACGACCATTTCCCGGAAGTTTTTGTCGGACGGTTCCATGCCGCCAATGTGGAGGAACTGAATATCATGGTCAACCGTAATTTGGATTACGAAAAAACACCCCTTGCAGACACGCTGAACAATTGGTGTGCCACCGGCATGGCCTCTGCCTCCAATGAGGGTCAGGGCATCGGCGATGACAACCAGGCCGACTACGAGCAAGGCAACGAGTGGAAAGCAAAGCATTTGGCCGACGGTTTTGAAAAATATTGGGAATTCTACGATGGCGACCAGGCTGCCATTTCACCTACTCTTGGCGACGAAACAGCAGATAAACCCGGCAATCCCGTCAATTCACAATTGGTTGCAGTAATGAATGATCCTGGGGTCAGCATCTATAATTACACTGGTCATGGTTGGGAACAGGGTCTTTCCAGCGGCAATTTCAATACCGACGCAGTGCGGAACCTGCGCAATTTTCACCGCTATCCCATCGTGGTTGCGGTGGCTTGTTGCGCGGGCAACTTCACCAACAACGGCGGCGGCGATTGCCTCGGCGAAGCCATGCAACGCGCTGGAAATCCGGCTACCGGAGAAGCCTGGGGCGGCATTGCCGGTTTTTATTCCAGTGACTTCCAAAGTTGGGCGCCACCCATGGAGGGCCAGGACGGAATGAACCAATACCTGATTGATGCCGATGGTGTTACCCTCGATCCAAACATTGGCGCGATGGCAACTTATGGCAATGCACTGATGATTGCGGCGTATGGTCAGGGCGGTATTGACATGGCGGACACCTGGAATCCTTTTTGCGACCCAAGCACCGTGCCGCGCACAGCCCTGCCTTTGGCCCTGACGGCCAGCCACACGAACGCATTAACGATTGGAATGAGCACCCTGGAGGTTACTTGCGATGTGGAAGGCGCCCTGGTCAGCCTTTTCTGGCAGGGACAAACGCTGACGGTTGCCACGGTAACTGGCGGCGTTGCTTTGCTACAATTTCCGGCCTTGGACAATGTCGGCGACATGACCGTGACGGCCACTCAGTTCAACCATATCCCTTACCAGGGAATTGTTGTAGTCAGCCCTGCTGCCGGCGCTTATGTAATCAACGGAGCCCTGGTGCTCGATGATGCAGCAGGCAACAACAACCAGCAAGCAGATTACGGCGAAACCATTGCCTTAAACCTGACGCTCTCCAACATTGGCGACCTTTTGGCCAACGCTACCAGCGCGACCCTTGAAACCGACGATATCAACGTCATCCTTACCGACAACTCGGAAGTATTTGGCGACCTTCTGGCAGGCGGTTCCCTTGAAAAACTGGCTGCGTTTGCATTTACAGTCAACGACGATGTGGTAGATGGTCATATTGTGCCTTTTAAACTGCACATTGAATTCAACAGCGGTCAAATTTATGAGTCCACGCTACCGATCAAACTTTTGGCCCCTGAACTAGACTTGGGCGCCTTTCAAATGCTGGATGTGCAAGGAGGGGATGGCGACAATCGTTTGGAAACCGGCGAAGTGGCTACCATCACCCTCAAAAACCTCAACCTCGGTGGAAGCCAAAGCCCGGATGCCCTGGGCCAACTGAGCACCGATTCGCCCTGGCTGACGATCAGTAATGTTGTGGCGCTGGGTCCCCTGGATGCACTCACGGGCACGGCGGATGCCGTTTTTGAGGTCACGGTTTCGGACGATGCTCCGCAGGCCGTTTCGGCTAATTTCCAATACGTAGTGAATGCCGGCGCTTATTCCGCGACGAAAGACTTTGGGCCGTTTACGATCAATGCCATTTTGGAGACCTATGAATCCGGTGGTTACACCACCTTCCCTTGGGATATGGACGGCAATAAACCCTGGATCATCACAACAAACACCCCATACTCAGGCACTTTTGCTTCGCGTTCAGGGGCTATTACCCACAACCAGCAGTCTATCATGGAACTCAGGCTCGACTTCACCGCCGACGGAACCCTGAGCTTTGCCCGCAAAGTGGGCAGCGAGCTGGATTACGATTTCCTGCGTTTTCTGATGGACGATGTGGAAGTGGAAAGATGGAGCGGCGTAGTGCCTTGGGCCGAAGTGAGTTACCCATTAACTGCTGGTATCCACAAACTTTCCTGGATTTACGTGAAAGATGGAGTCGGCAGTACCAACGGCGACCGTGCCTGGGTGGACGATATTTCGCTGCCACCGCATGAAGTGCTGGTAAGTACTTCCACTCCGAATCAGGGAGATTTTCAAGTGCGCGTATCCCCGAACCCGACCTCTGGAAAGGCCTGGTTGCAAGTCACCCTGCCTACCGCCCAAAGCCTGGAAATGCAGATTCTGGACTGCCTGGGTCATTTCGTGAAACATTACCCGGCGCCTGCACAACGCCTGAACGGCCTGTACTCGGTAGAACTTGATCTGAGTGATCTGGCTTCCGGGCTTTATTTTGTGCAATTGCGCGGGGAAAGTGGGACGCGGGTGGTGAAAGTGGTGAAGGAATAGGGTTGGGTGGATTTATTTGCCAGACTATAACGAGGTGACATCTCCGACGAAGGAGGAGGTGTCACCTCGTTGTTTTTATGACCCTGGCTCCTCGAAAAAGCCAAAGCCCTCAAAGAAAAACCTTAGGTAAAACGTCCCCTTTCTACGCCCGAAATCCCTATACTTGCCCCGCCAAAACACAATCTCATGCCCAACCAAAACCCGGAACAACTCGCCCGCGACCAAATTGACCAGCAGCTCCTGGCCTGCGGCTGGGTCATTCAGGACAAAACAAAAGTAAACCTGAGTGCCGCCCTGGGCATTGCCGTGCGCGAGTACCTCACGGATGTAGGTCCGGCGGATTATGTGCTGTTTGTGGATAAAAAGCCGGTGGGCCTGATCGAGGCGAAACGACCCGAAGAAGGGGTGCGCCTTACCACCGTGGAAGAACAATCCGGCGAATACGCGGCAGCCAAACTCAAACACCTGAACAACGACCCGCTGCGCTTCGTGTACGAAAGCACGGGGGAATTGACCCGCTTCACGGATTATCACGACCCAAAGCCGCGCTCCCGACCAGAGTTCAGTTTCCACCGCCCGGAAACCTTTCAGAAATGGGTCAAAGAGGAGAAAACCTTACGTTCCAGATTTTTCGATATTCCTGTGTTGCAGCCCGAAGGGTTAAGGGACTGCCAGGTGACCGCTATTACCAATCTGGAACAATCGTTCCGGGAAAACCGCCCCAAAGCCCTGGTTCAAATGGCCACGGGATCTGGCAAGACTTTCACGGCCATAACGTTTATTTACCGACTGCTCAAATTCGCCAAAGCCAAACGGGTGCTGTTTCTGGTGGATACCAAAAACCTCGGCGAGCAGGCGGAGCAGGAATTCCGGCGTTTCGAGCCGCAGGACGACAACCGTCTTTTCCCCGAACTCTACGGCGTGACCCGCCTCAGCAGTTCCTTCATTCCCGGCGATAGTCAGGTGTATATCAGCACAATACAACGCCTGTATTCCATCCTGAAAGGGGAAGAACTCGACGAGCGGAACGAGGAGGAAAACCCGAACGAAAAATGGTTGCCCAAGGAACCCCTCCCGGTGGTGTACAGCGAGCGCACGCCCCCGGAGTTTTTTGATTTTATCGTCATTGATGAGTGCCACCGCAGCATTTACAACCTCTGGAAGCAGGTGCTGGATTATTTCGATGCCTTCCAGATCGGGCTGACGGCCACGCCGGACAACCGCACGTTTGGCTATTTCAACCAAAATCTGGTCTGCGATTACGGTTACCGCAAGGCCGTGGAAGACGGGGTGCTGGTGCCTTACAATGTCTTTGAGATCGTCACGAAAATCACGAAGGAGGGCGCGGCACTGGCCTTGGGCGAATACATCGGCACCCGCGAAAAACTGACCCGGAAACAGTTCTGGAATACGCTCGATGAAAACGTGGAATACTCCGCCAAGCAGTTGGACAACGATGTGGTGAATGTCAATCAGATTCGGTTGATTGTCAAGGCTGTGCGAGAACAATTGCCTGCCATGTTCCCGGACAGAATAGGGGCAGATGGCACGTTTGAAACACCCAAAATGCTGGTATTCGCCAAGAGCGACAGCCACGCCGACGACATCATTCAGATAATTCGGGATGAATTCGCGGAGGGCAACCAGTTTTGCAAAAAGATCACGTACCGCAGCGAGGAAGACCCCAAATCGGTGCTTCGGCAGTTTCGTACCGGGTACTATCCCCGCGTGGCAGTTACGGTGGACATGATCGCTACGGGCACCGATATTCGTCCGCTGGAGGTGCTGTTGTTTATGCGCGATGTGAAAAGCCGCAGTTATTACGAGCAGATGAAAGGCCGCGGTACGCGCACCTGCAGCCTCGAAGAACTGCGCACAACAGGCACGCCGGCGGCCAAATTCACCAAAGACCATTTTGTGATTATTGATGCCATCGGGGTGGAAAAAAGCCAGAAGACCGACAGCCGTCCGCTCGAAAAGAAACCCGGCGCGTCGCTGAAAGAAGTGCTCGAAGCCGTGTCCATGGGCAATACCGACGAAGACCTGCTCAGCACCCTGGCCAACCGCCTCATCCGGCTGGACAAACAGATCAACGAGCGCGAGCAAAAGACCTTTGCCGAACACGCCGGGGGCAAAACCATCCCGCAGGTGGTGAAACAACTGCTCAACGCCCACGATCCCGACACGATTGAAATGGTTAAGTTGGAGATGGGTGATCGGTTATTGGGCGCCGCACCCGAAGTCATCGAAAGCGCCATAAAGGAGCGACACCAACAGATGCTTGAGCAGGCCATCGCCATTTTCCACAACCCCGATCTCCGGGATTTCGTGATTGATGTGCGCAAAAAATACGACCAGATCATTGACGATATCAACCGCGACGAGATCCTGGACATCGGGTGGGTGAAAGACAACAAAGCCGGGGCAGAAATCCTGGTGAACGAGTTCCGCGACTGGATCGAAGCGCACAAAACCGAGATCACGGCCCTGCAAATCTTTTACGGGCAGCCCTACCAGCGCCGCGACCTCAGTTTCAAAATGATCAAGGACCTGTCCGAAACCCTCAAAAATGCCAAACCCACGCTCGCGCCCCTACACGTGTGGCGCGCCTGGGAACAATTGGAAAAGGCCAACGGACAACCCAAACACGAACTCATGGCCCTCGTCTCGCTCATCCGCCGCCTGATTGGCAACGACGAGACGCTGACGGCCTACGACAAAACCGTGGACAAAAACTTCCAGGATTGGGTGTTCCGCAAACAAGCGGGGGCCGTGAAATTCAGCGAAGAACAAATGCAATGGCTGCGCATGATCAAAGACTATGTGACCACCTCCTTCCATATTGACCGCGACGATTTTGACCTCAGTCCGTTCAATGCCGCAGGCGGTTTGGGCAAATTATATCAGGTGTTCGGCCCGGAGGCGGAGGACATGATTTTGGAATTAAATGAAGTATTGGCTGCTTAAAACATTTTGTTTTTTACCTTTGCCAAAAAGAAAGACAGGAATGTACTACCGGAGAAAAATATTGCTTTCGTTGCTTCAGACATTTGGCAATCAGTTGGAGAAGTTGCAATTGCAGAAACTGCTATTTTTATTTTCAAAAATGCAGAAGGAGGCAAACTTTGATTTTGTCCCCTACAAATACGGCTGTTTTTCTTTCCAAGCTAATGCAGATCTTAGCACACTTTCAAAATATGGGCTGGTTAGCGCAACAGAGCAACACTGGAAAAAAGACACACCTGAAAACTTCCTGCTATCACTGCGAAAACAAGATGCAGATACTATAAAGGCGCTCAAGCACCTGTACGAGCATAAATCCTCTGATGAACTGATAGCCATTACCTACCGAAAATTCCCCTATTACGCTATAAAAAGTAAAATCGCTGATAAAATCCTCAACGAGACGGAATGCTCAGTCGTTAAATCACACATTCCGGTCAGCGATAAAAAATGCCTGTTTACAATTGGATATGAAGGGGTTTCACTGGAGGAGTACCTAAATAAATTAATAAAATTAGATGTAAAAGTACTGTGCGACGTAAGGAAAAACTCCTTTAGTATGAAATATGGGTTCAGCAAAAGCCAACTGAAAGGAGCCTGCGAAGGGCTCGGGATTTTATTCTACCATTTCCCGGAGGTTGGAATTGACAGCGAAAATCGTCAAAACCTGCAAACGCGGGCTGACCGGGATGCCCTGTTTCAACAATATAGGGCCGAGGTTCTACCGCGTACAAAAAACACACAGCAAACTATTATTGATTTGTTGCACGAACATGATCGGGTCGCCATTACCTGTTTTGAAGCACACAGCTGTGATTGTCATAGAAGCCATCTCGCAAATGCCATTATGCAATTGCCAGCATTCAATTACGAAGTAAAACACCTTTGAACGATGCACTAAAACATATTATTTATGCCTAGAAAGAAGATCCTATTATCTGTTACAACCTATCCGCTGCCCTCCCGTAATTATGATGAATTAGTATGTACCGCAGGCTTTTTGGAGGATGGTTCCTGGATACGCCTGTATCCAGTTCCGTTGAGTTTTCTTTATGAGTTAAAGAGTTCCGGTGTTGTTCAGCGAACTAAATACACCTGGATAGAATTGGATGTAGAAAAACGTACCGATGACTTTCGCCCCGAAAGTCATTCGCCACGGGATTATGAGTTCAAAGATTTGGTCGTTGGGGAACGCTTGAATACAGACCATAACTGGGATGCACGGAAAAAGATCTGCTTAAACAAGGTATATACAAACCTCGCCCAATTGTTGGAGGACTCCACAGCTCCCTCCAATGTCTCTCTGGCTACCTTCAAACCAACCAAAATCACCGGATTTGAAGTCGAGGCGGATACGACCGACTGGAAGCCCGTTTGGCTTGCCCTTCAACAGCAATTATCTCTTTTTAGCAATACTCCGGAAGAACCTCGCAAGGTCTTTCCCAAAGTGCCTTACAAATTTTATTACCGATTCGAAGATGATGCTGGGCAGAGTTCCCGACTGATGATCGAAGATTGGGAAATTGGCGCACTTTACTGGAACTGCCTCCGGGATGCTGAAGGCGACGAAAAGAAAGCCCTGGAAAAAGTACGCCAGAAGTATGATGAAAATTTTCGCTTGTATAAGGACATCTATCTTTTTCTGGGCACCACCAAAGAGTGGCATTTTAGACGCGTAAAGAACCCCTTTGTAATCATCGGAGTCTTTTATCCGAAAAAAGAAACACAACTATCGCTTTTTTGAAAAATGATTGATTATGAATGAATTACCGGAAGGATGGGTGTGGAAGAAGTTGGGTGAGGTGTGTGAAACAACGAGCGGAGGTACACCAAACAGAAAAGACCCTTCATTTTATGGAGGCAATATTCCTTGGGTTAAATCGGGCGAATTGGATAAAGGATTGATAACCGATACCGAGGAAAAAATCACAGAAGCAGCAATCAAAAACTCAAGTGCCAAAGTATTCCCCAAAGGCACTTTATTGATTGCTTTATATGGCGCAACTATTGGCAAACTTGCATTTCTTGGAATAGATGCTGCAACAAATCAAGCCATTTGCGGAATTTTTGAAAATAAAAAGATTGATTCAAAATACCTGTATCAATTCTTGTTTTTCAGCAAGGCGGGCTTAGTAAAACAAGGCATTGGAGGAGCGCAGCCCAATATCAGTCAAGGGATTTTGAAAAACCTTGACATCCCCCTCCCGCCGCTCCCCGTCCAACACGCCATTGTCACCAAAATAGAAGAGATTTTCAGCGAATTGGATCACGGGGTGGAGCAATTGAAAACGGCGCGGCAGCAGTTGAAGGTTTATCGGCAAGCGGTGTTGAAGTGGGCGTTTGAGGGGAGGTTGACGAATGAAGGAGTGAAGGATGGGGAATTGGTGGAGGGTTGGAAGTGGGTGAAGTTGGGAAGTTTTGCTGTTAAGATTACAGACGGAGAGCATATCACCCCTCGGAGAACGCAGGAAGGAGTATATCTTTTATCAGCAAGAAATATACAGAATGGTTTTTTAGATATTTCAAATGTTGACTATATTCCTGAAGATGAATACCTGAGGATTATTAAACGATGCAATCCAGAGGAAGGAGATATTCTTATTTCATGTTCTGGTTCAATTGGCAGAGTTTGTCGTGTTCCATCCAATGTTAGATTTACTTTGGTGAGAAGTGTCGCATTGATAAAATTACCGCGAAGTATCGCCGACTCGAAGTTTTTCGAGTATCAATTTCAGTCCCCAATATTACAGAAGCAAATTGAAAAGGGTAAAAAGGCAACTGCTCAAGCCAACTTGTTTTTGGGCCCAATCAATAACCTTGAGGTGCTGATCCCTCCAATTGAAGAGCAGCACCTTATCGTATCCGAGATCGAGCGTCGTCTGAGCGTGTGTGACAAGCTGGAGGAGACGATAGAAGGGAGTTTGAAGGCGGCGGAGGTTTTGAGGGCGGGGGTATTGAAAAGGGCGTTTGAGGGGCGATTGGTGGGGGAATGAATCACTTACATCAGGCAAAAAGACGGGGATTTGGACGGAAAAAGCAATGTGCAAAAAATACACATTGCAAATTCTGACAAACAAAATTGCACTTATTCGCTGGAACAACCACCGAGTTTTCCCCGGTAGTTCAATCAGAAGACAAAATGCATGTTGGAGATTTTTGTGCGTATCTCCGGCAATCAAACTCCACCTGCGTTGAGTATGGTAAATGGGATCCGTTTCAGGAATGGCTAAACAAAAATACCTAATTTTGCGCCCTTAGACTAAAAAAACAGCTACGTCATGGCATCCTCCACCAACTTGTTAGACACCAAAACAGTCAACCTAAACGATGTGTTGGGCAACGGGAAAATCTACCGGGTGCCACAGTTTCAGCGCGACTACTCGTGGGATGAGGACAACTGGGAAGACTTATGGAATGACTTGATGTATGCGCATAAGCATGACGAGCCTCACTACATGGGCTCCATTGTGCTTCAATCGGAAGGCGATTCCGAACGTCAATTTCAGGTTATTGATGGTCAGCAACGTTTTTCCACCCTCAGCATCCTGGCATTGGCGGTCATAAAAAAGATTCGCATGCTGGCAGAAAAGGGTGTAGAACCAGAGGCCAACCGTGAGCGGGTTGAAATTCTGACCAGACAATTTATCGGCCAAAAAGACCCCGCCTCGCTTACCTATTCGAGCAAGTTGTTTTTGAATGAGAATAATGATGGGTTTTATCAGTCACGGCTGATTCAATTTCGAGACCCTGTGTCGGTTTCAAAACTTTCAGACTCTGAAAAATTGCTGTGGAAGGCTTATCAGTATTTTTTGGGCCGTATCGAAGCCATGTTTGGTCAAAGTACCCGAGGCGACGAAATCACCACTTTCCTAACACACTCGGTGGCTGAAAACCTGCGGTTCATTCAAATCACTGTCAAGGATGAGTTGAATGCCTACACCGTATTTGAAACCTTGAATTCCAGGGGGGTAGACCTTACAGCGACTGATCTACTTAAGAACTTTCTTTTCTCGTTGGTGAGCAAAAGCCCGAGTGACTTGTCTGTAGTCAAAAACCAGTGGAAAAAAATTGTTGATGCTATTGGGCTGAAAAAATTCCCGGTTTTCCTGCGGCATTACCTGAACTCCAGGCGCGATTTAGTGGCAAAAGAATACTTGTTTAAATCTGTGAAACAGATTGTCAAAACGGACAGTGATGTGTTGGATTTATTGGATCATTTGGAATCTCAGGCTTACACTTATAATGCATTCATGAGTCCTTCTGACGACTATTGGAAAACAGATAAAGAACTTGAGGGGTTGATTAGTGCGCTTTCTCTATTTAATGTAACGCTGTGCCATCCTTTGCTTCTGGCAGGTTATGATAAACTCCCGCAAACAGAATTTAAAAAGGTGCTCAGGGTAATTGTAAATTTATCTTTCCGCTACAACGTGATAGGCAGATTGCAGACCAATCGAATGGAGGAGGTTTATAACCGTGTGGCAGTAAAGGTTTTTTCCGGAAAGATTGAAAGGGTTCAGGATATTGTTCAAGGGTTGAATGATATTTATCTTCCAGACGAAGAATTTAGAAAGTATTTTGAGCTACGCTCCTTTAATACAAGTAACAGCCAGCAACGCAAAGTCGTCCGTTACATTTTGTATCAGTTGAATGCCCAAATGGCTGGTGGCGCCGAGTTTGATTTTGACACAGACGAAGGGACGATTGAGCATATTTTACCCGAATCGCTCAATGATATTTGGCGCGAAAACTTTAAGGAGGAGCAACATGAAAAGTATGTTTACATGATTGGTAATTTGACCCTTCTGGAACCTACTAAAAATAATAAAGAAGCTGCAGACAAATCTTTTACAGAGAAATTGCAGGTTTATCAATCCAGCAAATATGCCCTGACCTCAAAAATTGAGGTTTTAAGTTGGACGCCTAAAATGATAGAACACCGTCAGGTGGGGCTTGCAAAAACCGCTTGTGGTATCTGGAAAATATGATATCCCTGCTGTCTTCTAATCTCAATAAAAAGCCATAATGTCCAACAACAACTCCGCCATCGTCACCAAAGTCTGGTCCTTCTGCAATACCCTTCGCGACGACGGCGTGGGCTACGGCGATTATCTCGAACAACTCACCTATTTGCTTTTCCTTAAAATGGCGGACGAGTACAGCAAGCCGCCCTACAGCCGGAAATTGCCTATCCCGGACGAATACAGCTGGGAGAGTCTGGTGGACTTGAAAGGTGCTGAACTCGAAGTTCACTATACTACCCTGCTTCGGGAACTGGGCAAAGGCAAGGGAATGCTTGGACAGATTTTTACCAAGAGCCAGAACAAGATTCAAGACCCTGCCAAACTCTCCAAAATAATCGCCATGATAGATGCCGAGCAATGGTTGATGATGGGCGTAAAAGACAAGGGCGATATTTACGAAGGCTTGCTCGAGAAAAACGCGGAGGACACCAAAAGTGGTGCTGGTCAATACTTTACGCCCCGCGCACTCATCCGAGCCATGGTGGAATGTGTGCGGCCACAACCGCTCAAGACCATCTCTGACCCGGCCTGCGGAACGGGCGGGTTCTTTCTGGCGGCGTATGATTACCTGCTGGAACACAACCAAATGGACAAAGAGGAACGGGAGTTTTTGAAGCACCAGACGTTCTTCGGGAACGAGATCGTGGCCAGCACCCGCCGTTTGGCATTGATGAACCTCTTTCTGCACAACATCGGGGATATTGACAGCGACAATTTCATCTCTCCCGCCGATGCGCTCATTGCTGATCCAGGCGAACGCTATGATTACGTGCTGGCCAATCCGCCCTTTGGCAAAAAGAGCAGCCAGACCTTCACCAACGAAGAAGGAGAGCAAGAAAAAGAAGACCTGACCTACAACCGTCAGGATTTCTGGGCCACTACGAGCAACAAACAACTCAATTTCCTTCAACATATCCGCACCCTGCTCAAATCGGACGGATTGGCAGCGGTCGTTCTACCGGACAATGTGCTCTTTGAGGGCGGCGCAGGCGAAACTGTGCGCAAAAAACTGTTGGAAACCACGGATTTACACACCATCCTGCGTTTGCCCACGGGCATCTTCTATGCGCAAGGCGTCAAAGCCAACGTGGTGTTTTTTGACAACAAGCCCAGCAGCAAAACAGCCTGGAGCAAGGATATCTGGGTGTATGATTACCGCACCAACATTCACCACACGCTCAAGAAAAACCCGCTGAAACTGGAAGACCTGCGGGACTTTATAAATTGCTACAATCCCGGCAATCGCCACAAGCGCAGCGCAACGTACCATCCCGAAGCCAACCCCGAGGGGCGCTGGCGGATGTTTTCGTATGAGGAGATTATCGCTCGGGATAAAACCAGCCTGGATATTACCTGGCTCAAAGACCAGTCGTTGGCGGATTTGGACAATCTTCCTGACCCGGATGTGCTGGCGCTGGAAATCATGGAGAATTTGGAGGCCGGGCTGGAGAGTTTTCGGGCGGTGGCTTTAGGGTTGCAACGTTAGCGATAGGCCCCGCTGGCGCAAAGGCTCTGCCTTGTGACCTCTATTCAAGTTGGCTGTGCCGACCTTCTTAAATTGGCAGATGCTCGCTCCTCCCCCTCACCTCCGCTCATACACCCAAACCTGCGCCGCGCTGCGCTGCTAACAGGGGGAGCTTATACCTTGACTATACCCAAAACCCTTATTTTTGCAAAAAAAGCAATTATGACGCAGGCTGCATTGGAGCAATTAATACACGACACCGAATCTGAAAGGTTGGAGAAAACGATTTCGCTGACCAACACAGATAAATTCTCGGAAGCTGTTTGTGCATTTGCCAACGACATGGGGCATCACAAAGCGCCGGGATATTTGCTTATTGGCGTAAACGACGACAATACGCTTGCCGGCATGTCCATAAGCGACGAGTTTTTGCGGCTCTTGTCCGACATCCGTTCGGCAGGCAACATTCTACCCCAGCCGGCTTTAACGGTTGAAAAGGTTGTTTTGCCTGGCGGGGAGCTCGCGGTTGTTACGGTTCAGCCCTCTGATTTGCCGCCGGTTCGATACAAAGGCAAGGTTTTTATCCGGGTAGGCCCGCGCAGGGCGGTTGCAAACGAGCAGGAAGAACGTATACTCAGCGAGCGCCGCGCGGCTACGGCACTTACTTTCGATATGCAGCCCTGCCAAGAGGCGACTTTAGGCGATCTCACCCCCGGTCTTTTTGAAGCTTACCGGCTACGGGCAGTGGACGAAGAGACCATTATGGCCAATCATCGTAACTTAGAAGCGCAAATGGCTTCCTTACGGTTTTATAGTCAGCGTTTCGGCTGCCCAACCAATGCGGGCGCAGTGCTTTTTGGGAGAAAACCGCGCTATTTTTTTCCGGGGCATTATGTCCAATATCTCCTGTTCGCCGGTACCGACATGACCGAGTTGCCGAATGACCAGGCAGAGATAGAAGGCGATCTGCCGTCCATGATCCGGGAAATGGAATTGCGCATTCGCACGGTAACCACCAATACATTGAAACAGGTGGAGGGTTGGCGCGAGCAGATTACGCCCGATTACCCGGAGTGGGCAGTGCGGGAGCTGCTGTTGAATGCATTGGTACACAGGGACTATTCCGCTACAACTCCGGTTCGCTTTTATGTCTTTGCAGACCGGATCGAAATATCCAATCCGGGCGGTCTTTTTGGTGGCAGCAGGCCGGAAAATTTCCCCAACGTAAATGCGTATCGCAACCCCGTGCTCGCCGAAGCCGTGAAAACCCTAGGCTTTATCAATCGCTTTGGCTATGGTGTGTTGCGTGCCCAAACCTTACTGGCCAACAACGGCAACCGGGCACCCGAATTCGAGTTTTCCTCTGTGGGCGTGAAGGTCACTGTATGGAAGCAAAAAGAAGTATAATCATGTCAAATCTTGCCAACGCCTTGTCCCGCTGGCGTAAAGGCTCCGCCTTGTGCCCTCTATTCAAGTCGGCTGTGCCGACCTGCTTTAAACTGGAAGACTAACGCCCGCCCTCACCTCCGCTCATACACCCAAACCTGCGCCTTATTCTTCGGCGTATATCCGTTCATCGCTTCCCGCCACACGTAAGTGGGCTTGCCCGTCGGATTCAGGTCAACCAGGCCGACCATATTGTATTGGCTGCGGTATTGGTCGCACCAGTTGAAAATATCCTGGGCGGAGGCCTCGGATTTGGTCCAGGAAAACGGTGAATTGACAAAGATCAGGAATTTAGGCCGGGCATTTTCGATTTCAGAAATCATTTCCTTTTGCATTTCCAGGCTGTAGGGCTGGTTTTCCATCAAAGGATAGGCATAAATATAGCCCGTGGCGGGCAGTCGCTTGCTGTAAAAACAGATCTGCGGCTCGGAGCCGAGGATGGCTATTTTGTCCTGCTCCCTGGAGTTGGCGCGGATAAACCGGGCGATTTCCACCGAGGCTTCGAAGGGGTTGGTGGGTGAGTAGGTTCTGGCCGCCATTTTGCTCAGGTCTTCTTTGAAAAACGGGTTGCTATGTCGCCCAATCGCGAGAACAGCCATGCCGGCGAAAAGCAGCAGCGGCAAGGAGCGCATCCAGGGCGTATGTGGCAAACGTTCTGCAAAAAGATGCAGGGCAGCCCCGACCAGCAAGGCCAATGCGGGCAAAAACACGATGAAATAGTGCTGGCGGAAATACAAGCCCGGCACCACACAGGCCAGGGAACAGATTGCGAACGCTACCATCAGCCATCGGTGTTTAACGCTCGTCCGGGGAATAAACAAGGTCGCCAAACCCGCGAGTCCGGTGAGCCAGAACAGGCCATATCCTTCCATTACCCCTGGGAAATTCAATTTCAACAATCGTCCGGCGTCGCTGCCGGTTTTGATCCCGACATACTGCCCCGCATATTCCACCGTCCAGTGCCAAAATGGTTCCAAGGTGCCTGTCAACCAGGCCGTTAGCAGGACCAACAGGTAAGGCAGGCTCATTGCCCCTGCGTATCCTGCAAGTCGGGGCAGCATTTGTGTCCGCTCGGAAGGCTCCCTTCGCCGCTCGATCAGCCAGAACGCCAGCTGCCCGAACAACATCAAAAAAACTGCCTGTTGTTTCATCACAAACGCCAGCCCGAAACAAAATCCGCTGACGGCCAAACGGAACCAGTTGGGCCGTTCTGCATACTGTAACAAGGCGAGTAAACCGCACAAACCAAACAGCGCATTGAAATGCGTGGCGTGCGCCGCAAAGCCAAAGCATCCGGGCGACAAGGACAGCAAGGCAAAAGATGCCGCTGCAAACAAAGCAGCGGTTTCGTTGAGCAGTTTTTTCCCGATAAAGAATACAAGCAAGATGCTCGCCAGATTGACCACCAGCAGACCCAGGTGAATCCCGGTCGCGCTTTGCCCAAAAACAGCCATAAACAGGGCGTATAGATAATAAGTGCCGGGCAATTTCATGCTGTAGGCCATTTCATAAGGGGGAATACCTTTCAGAATGAGCTGGCCCATAAGTGCGTATTCCCCTTCGTCGCGTTCGAGTGACAGGCCGAGCAGGCGGTAGCGCACCAGTGTGACGAACAACAGGATGACTGCGAGGCAGGTGTATAGGAAAATCTTATTTCCAAGGGGATTTTGGAGTGGTTTTTTCATCTTAAGATTGTTGCGGTGACATCCATTTTCTTTTAATGGCAAATGCAGTAAATCCCAAGCCAATGAATAACCCTGAGCAGGCTGGGATGATTAAAAAGACGGAATAATCTTTATTCCAAATAATGCTGATAAAAACCAGAATAGAACCAAAAACATAAATCCCACTCACATTGAGTCCAAGAATTTGTCCCCAATACTGGTTTTTTAAAATGCCATAGCCACAAACGATGGATAAGGGTCCGGTGAGCAGGATGTCAGCCCAGGGAATCAAAACTTTCACCAATTCATTTTGAACAAATATACTTCCATCGCCCCAGGTGTATAAACCACCCGCCGTGGCGAAAATACCCGTCAAAATAAATAGAATTCCAAAAGCTTTATTCATAAATGGTGCTTTTCTTCTACCAGGTAAATAGTATCACAGGTGGTTGCCAGTATATTTTGTTCAAACAATTGATGTGGAAACAGGAGGCCTGTTTTGTTCATGGATGTTGTTCTGCATTTTCACGGCAATGTATTACATTTTCTCTGACTTCAGTCGAAGCGCTACTCCTGTTTCTGTAATTTCCCGGCGTGGTGGTAGCGGGGCGGTAACTTGGAGTTACCGCCCCGCTACCACCACGAATAAGTGGGAGGATAAATGTGCACTTCTCTTTTACTACATTTGCCCAACACTTTTTGATAAACGAGGTGTCACCTCGTTACAACATCACAGGCAGCAATTCGGGGGATGAAAAAAAAGGTGAATGGGTTGAACCTTGACAAACGAACATTCTGCTGGCATCTGGCATTAAGTGATTTACCATCCTTCATTCATCAAAAAGCATAAACCTATGCGGACATTTTATTTTTTCCTATTCTTTCTCCATGCTGCCTTGTCTGCTTTTTCACAAGGTACCAGCATTGAGCTGATCACCGTCAAACCGGCAGGATATGATGGTGAGGTGAAATATTTTGAAATCACTTTCAAGGTGATCAGCGGTAAGGTGGAAGGCACCGGAACCCCTCTGGCGATGGCGATACCATTACCCGACAAAACCAAAGCGTTTGCCTACCTGATTGCGTTCGATCCGCTAAGCGCCGGCAAGACCTCTGTTAGTCCCGCTCAGTTGAACACGATTAATTATATACCTAAAGCAGGTCAAAAGGTGGTATCGCATGAGCTCGCACCCGTGAACATTCCGGATAAACGCAGCCTGCAATGCAAAACAGGTTATGCTTATTTGTTAGATAGTGATGATAAACTATTGACCGTCACGATCCAGGAGATCAAGGGCCATGCCAAAATAGGTGATGTGATTCATTACGTCAATGACCGCGGACAAAAGGGAAGCGGTACGATCAAGGACATTGAAATAAAGGGCGGATATCACACCGACTACCTGTTTGAGGGCATTGCAGATCAAGCGGTTACTTTAAAAGTATACACCAACGGCGTTGACCTCAGCAATGCAAGCGTGGGTACAAATTTACCTTCGTCAGATGCTGCCGCCTCTAAGCCTCCGGCAGGCAGCCCGGTAGCCCGACACAAAACCCAAACCATAACGGTAGAAAAAATACTGGAGAACAAGGATGTCAGGATCACAGTACACAATCTGATCAAGTTCAATCCCAATCCAAACGCTGGCGATTTTGATCTCTTTAAGGTTGACTATACGATGGATTATTACATCGTGGACGCTACCATTGAAAACAAAACAGATCAACCCCTGGATGCGGGCGACTACCTGTTGCGGTTCAATTTCTTTACAGCAAATGGCAAAAGCGCCGACGATTTCCTCCGGGTATTTCGCAGCGGTGAAAACACCAATGATCCTGCCAGGCAAGATGCGAACAAGGTAGATGTAAGCATTTTTGGCGGCACCAGCAAAATCCCGCTGGCACAGGTGATGGTGAAATACATTTCGACGCTTCCCGACTATGACACCCGTTACAAGCCACAAACGGAAGCGATCAACAAACCCATCCCTGCGCGACAAAAAATCCGTAGCGTCAACGCCACCCTCATGGGCGTACCGCCATCCTATACCATTGAAGGGCTTGGAACCTGGGACGGCGTGGCTTTTGACAAGAAAAAATTAATGTTTGTTCCGATAAAGCTTTGAAGAAGGTTAAATGAGGTGACATCTCCGACTCAGGAGGAGGTGTTACCTCGTTTGCCATTCAACAGACGCTAGGAGGGCAAAACGCTGGTGCTCGAAGGCACCCTCAATCTGGTAGACTGGGGTGAACAGGCTGCCCTTAGGGACGATGCCTTGGGTAAGAAGGGGGTAAATGATCTAACCATTTATGAAACACAGGTCGCAGAGCGGGAACTGTCTTGCAGGAAAAAAAATGTTTTTACAGCAAATGAAACATCTTTGCCCAAGAAACAAAAATCATCGTCCATTTTTCCTAGTATATGAAATTCAGCCTCGCTTCTTCCGGTTTGTATTTTGCTGTGTTTTCACAAAAAAAATCAGCATTTATATTCCCAGCATTATTCGCCATCTTGTTTTTTGCAGGGAATGCGCAAGCCCAGACCAAGCTCTGGTCGCCAGCGCCCTTTGCCAGAGACCAGGCAAAAACGGCACACACCCCCGACCTGCCTGACTTCGATAAAGGTGTCCTCCTGCAACTCGACCTGGCGGCCATGCAACAGCTGGGCAAAACCGCCCAACATGAGTTCGGCGACACGCGCAGCGCCACGACGATCATTGATCTGCCGCTGCCGGATGGCAGTTTTCAAAAATTTAAAATCTGGGAAAGCCCCTTGATGGAGCCAGCACTGGCGGCAAAATTCCCGGATATCAAAACCTACCTTTTGAAGGGCGTGGATGATCCCTTCGCGAGTGGACGTATGTCGGTCAGCCCGGATGAGTTCGGCGCATTTTTCACTTCCCGGCAGTTTGAACAGGACGTGTATATACGTAAAGCCTTGAAAAATTCCGCCTCCGTTTACCTCAGTTATTGGGGTAAGGACGACCCCGAGCTTGAAAAACCTTTCCATTGCCTGTGGGAAGGCACTCCAGACACGCCAGAAACTTTGCAGGAGCACCGGCCTGGCGCAAACGAAACGGGGGATGTGCTGCGCGTTTTCCGACTGGCTATGACGATTCCGGGCAAACTCTCCGAAAACTATGGCTGGACGACCAAAGCCCAGGCAATGGCCTCACTGGTCGCCTTTTTAGGTACACTGAACGCGATATTTGAACGGGATTTGTCCGTCCGTTTTGTGCTGCCCGCCAAACAGGATGAAATCGTTTTCGTCAGCAGCGCCAACGACCCCTTCACGGCCCTGGGTGGTGGCGAAGCGGCCAATGAAAACATTGCTGTGATCAACCAACTCATTGGTCAGGAAGGTTTTGATGTGGGCCTGATCTTTGTCACCGGCGCTTGTTGCGCGGCGGGTAAACCGACGATCTGCGGCGACTACAAGGCCTGGAACTTTAGCGCCTTTTGGAGCCTGAGGGTCACCGCCCACGAGATCGGGCATCAATTCGACGGAGACCATACCTGGACCAGTTGCGGGCCTTCCAACAACGGTCAATTTGGCACCAACGAGTATGGCTCAGGCACCAGTATCTTGTCTTATGCCAATATCTGCGGCATAGACAACATCCTGCCCGTCGGCGATGAGCGGTACTTCGGGGTGTATTCGCAGATCCAGATGACCAATCATATCAACGCCCGAACCTGCTACAAATCACTGGAAACCGGCAATCATATTCCCGTTTCGAGTGTGCCTGCAAGCGGCTTTTACATTCCGATCTCTACCCCTTTTGAACTCGTTGGCTCTGCAAGCGACGCGGATGGAGACAACCTGACGTACTCCTGGGAGCAAGTCAATATCCGGAACATTGATTTTACCTCGTCCACCATTTCTATCCAAACGCCGCCTGTCCCTGCGGATGGCAATGTGCCGATCGCACGGATCTTCAATCCTTCAAGTTCGCCACGCCGTACCATCCCGCAACTTTCGGACCTTTTGTCAAATACTTCGTCGGTGAACGAACGCCTCCCGACTTATTCCCGCAACATCAAATACCGAATGTATGTGCGCGACAACCACCCGGGTGCAGGGGGCACGACGCATGAGCAAGTCAGTTTTGACGTGGATGGCTCGGCCGGGCCCTTTCTGGTCAGCTTCCCGAATACCTGCGTCAGCTGGCAGGCGGGAAGTAGCCAGACCATCACCTGGGAGGTGGCCAATACGGACAACGCCACGGTCAATTGCCAAAATGTAAAGATCAGCCTTTCGCTGGATGGCGGCTACAACTACGCCCACGTTTTGGCGGCAAACACGCCGAACGACGGATCTGAAACCATAACCCTTCCCAGTGGAATCTGCTCCAACAAATCTCGCATCAAAATCGAGGCCGAGGGCAACATCTTTTTTGATGTTTCCAATGCCGATTTCAATATTGAAACCAACGGAATCCCGATCGTGAAGGCCAGCGCCTTGCAATTGGATGGTTCCGACGATCAGGTTGAAATACAGGACCCGAGCCTTGGCAACTTCGGAACGGGCAATTTTACCATCGAAATGTGGGCGCAAACGACGGACAACAACTGTGCGCTCATCGGCAAACGAGCGATTTGTGGCTGCGATAATTTTTGGAATTTTTTCATTGAAAACGGACGCCTAAGAGCAGAGTTTTCGGGATCAAACACCTGCAGTAATTATCTGAATGTTGTAGGTTCAACCAACACCCTGGCAGACGGCAACTGGCATCACATCGCCTTTGTCCGCAACGGCACGGCGCTTCGTTTTTATGTGGATGGCGTTTTGGACCTGAGCACCTTTTCCAGCCAGGATTTCAACAATCCGGCAAAGATCTCCCTCGGGAATATTGTTTGTGGCGGACAGAATTTCGCCGGCAGCATGGATGAAATTCGCCTCTGGAACCTCGCCCGCAGCACGGACGAGATCAACGAAAAAATGAACTGTACCCTCGCCGGAAACGAGGCCGGGTTACTTGCCTACTATCCTGCGAGCAGTCAGGATTGTGGCGCCTGTTCAGGGGGGGCAAGCACTTTTACCGATAAAACGGTCAACGGATACCACGGCATCCTGCAAAACGGCGCTTTTACCAGCCTTTCGACGGTCAATATCACGGAATGTCCAAGTTGTCCAAACGGCCCGGTTACAATCGTCACGAACCCCGCCAACCAATCCGTTTCCGTTGGCGGGACGGCCACATTTACCCTGATCGCTTCGGGCAACAACCTTTCGTACCAATGGTATAGCAGCACGGATGGCGGCGCTACTTTTACAGAGATCGTTGGCGCTACAGCAAACGATTACAGTTTCATCGTCGCCAACAGCGGGCAGAATGGCGGACAATTCAAATGTTTCGTCTCGAACGGTTGCGACGTAAAATCTGCCGCCGCTGCGACCTTGAGTTTGCCTTGTCCGCCCCAAACCCTGAGCAGTATCACCGGCCCTGCAGCGCCTTGTGTGGACAATTATTACACTTATTTTGTAACACCCAATCCAAACATCGTCACATGGTCCTGGACGAGCCCGGCAGATTGGTCGGTGACGAATAACGGGAACATGATTTTTGTTCAAGCTGGCCCTAGCTCAGGCACGCTCAGCGTAACCGGAACGGATGCCTGTGGTGTACAAACGGCGGCGCAAACTTTTGCGGTTGTGCCCGTAGTCGTGGCCATTACGACACAGCCTGTTTCGCAGACGGTCAACGAGGGCACAGTAGTCGAATTCTCCGTGGCCGTGTCGAATGACGGTGGCACGACGACTTATGTCTGGCAAGAAAGCAGCGACTTTGGCTCGAGCTATTCAAACATTCCCGGAGCGAACGCAGCCACTTATTCCATTCCTTCTGCGGCGCTTGCGCACGACGAACGCCAGTTCCGCTGTATCGTCTCCAATGCTTGTCTCACAGACACTTCTCATCTGGCAATATTGAAGGTAAACTGTACCTCCAATGCACCCGATTTGCCTGGGCCGATTTCCGGCGGCGATCTGATTTGCCCGGATGTGTCTTTGACCTATTCAATTGACCCGGTTGCTGGCGCGACAAGTTATGCCTGGACGCTTCCCTCGGGCTGGATCGGGAATTCAACTTCCACCAGCATTGACGTAACGTCTAACGGCACAGGCGGTCTTTTGAAAGTAATGGCCTTGAACGACTGCGGAGCTTCGCTCGAACGGACGCTTCCGATCGCCATCAATCAAGATCCCTGCCGTCGTGGGGTGCATTTCGATGGGGAGAATGACCACCTCACGGTCGGGCAAAATGGGCAGGCCCTGTCTGGCGATTTGACCCTTTCGTTTTGGGTAAAACCCGAACGATTAATCGGAGAACAAACCTTGATTTTCAACGGTCGCGAATGCATCATCGGATTGAGCAACAATCAAATCAGATACAAACACTCGGACGATTGCTGCGGCTACGACAATACCGTGGACATGATCTTTTCCGCCAACCTGGAAACGGGGAAATGGACAAACATTGCGATCACTCGGGCGACAGAAAACCGAAGCGTGAGTGTTTATGCGAACGGCAATTTGGTTCAAACCCAAACCTACGGCGCTTCCTCCGCTCAACCGGGCGACCATACCACCGATATGATCTTTGGCGCAGGGAAGAATGGCGTCTGGTCCCATTTCAATGGGGCGCTCGATGAGATCAAAATTTGGAGCGTCATCCGCACGGACGATCAGTTGAAGGAGGACATGGTTTGTGTTCCCCTTGGCAATGAACCGGATTTGAAAGCTTACTACGATTTTGAAACCGGGCAGCCTTACGGCAACAACCTGGCGCTGACGAATTTTTCGAATCTGGCAAGTGCATACGGCGTGGCTTCCGTCCAGCAAATGGCGATGAGCTCCACTACATCTAACGTCGTTTCTGGCGACCAGCCCTCGTTTTTATTCCAGGATCTAGACGGAGACGGCTTCGGTGGCGCGAGCATCGGCTGTAATTTCACCGGCCCAAGCGTGACCAATTCGGGCGACTGCGACGACCAAAACAGTGCCATCAACCCGAATGCCAGCGAAATCTGCAATGGAATTGACGACGACTGCAGCGGCATCATAGACGATATCCCGAACGCCTTTGCCAGTACCAATGTGCCGGTTCCAATACCTGCTGGACAGACCATTACTTCCAGCTTCTCGGTCAGCAGTCCGGTAACTTCTTTGTTAGATTTGAATGTTTTGAACCTCAACATTTCCCATATTTGGGTAGCGGATCTGACGGTCGTGTTAAAAAGTCCTCAAGGCACCGAAGTGACCTTGTTGCAAGCGATATGTGGCGATCAGGATGATATTTTGATCAATTTCGACGATGAATCATTGGCGGGCTATGGTACTTTCCCCTGCCCTCCGGTCAACAACGGGACGTATCAACCCTTATCGCCTTTATCCGCTTTCGACGGGGAGAATCCGAACGGGACCTGGACGTTGAGGGTCATTGATGTATATGAGGATGCTGGCATTTTGAACGCCTGGAGTATCGGGTTCCCGTCTACGCCGACTACGCTGTATGCCGATTCCGACGGCGATGGCTACGGTAATGCCGCGGCCAGTATTCAGGCTTGCAGCGCCACCGCTGGTTACGTGAGTGACGCTACCGACTGCGACGACGGCAATGGTCAAATCTACCCTGGCGCAACGGAGATATGCAACGACTACGACGATAATTGTGACGGCTTTGTGGACGAAGGTGTCAGTCCTGCCTGGTACGCCGACGCAGATGGCGACGGACACGGGAATGCGGCCACTGTGCAAACGGCTTGCAGTCAACCTGTTGGCTACGTTGCCAGCA
>Ga0247844_1001764_pt1 | contig 37972 bp, 35 predicted proteins | sample LaCtaG_FD_192421 | JGI IMG/M metagenome (GOLD analysis project Ga0247844, IMG submission 192421) | Freshwater microbial communities from meromictic Lake La Cruz, Castile-La Mancha, Spain - LaCruzMarch201714.5m_1 | ecosystem: Environmental > Aquatic > Freshwater > Lake | place: Spain: Castile-La... | reverse complement strand
CTTAACTCAATTTATCATCAACCGATATGGTGTATCCGCTGTAGCAGCCTATGGGGTTGGAGGTAATGTGGATAATTTAGTTCTGAATTTTTCCTTTAGTGTGGGTGGTGCGGTTGCTGTTATCACAGGCCAAAATAAGGGAAAAGGCAATAAGGTCCGAATGGAAGTTGGACTGAGATATGGGGTTAAGCTCTCCATATGGATTACTTTGATATTCAGCTTTATCTGTTTTATCTTTGCAAAGCAGTTGTGTGAAATTTTCATCAGTTCGGCCAGTGCCCCTGAGGTGGTAAAAATTGGAACACACTACCTTCAAGTGATGGCATTTCCTTATATTGCACTGGTTGTTAATATTGTAATTATCAGCTTTTTCAATGGTGTAGGAGATACAAAAGCAGCAATGGTAATAGCCTTTATCTCTATCTGGTGTTTTAGACTTCCTTTTGCATTTCTAACAGCAAAATATTTTGGAGTGAATGGTATCTGGTATGGAATAGCTGGAAGTTACGTACTCTCAATGGGAGTGGCCATTTTGTACTATTATACAGGCCGATGGAAGAAAGTAAGGGTGATATAAAAATTTGCCGCGGATTTCACGGATTTACTCTGATAAAATCCAATACATAAGAGTAGATTCCGGTATGTTCCAACCAAAATGACAGATATAACAAATTGATATCCAATTCAAATGAGAGAAAAATAACTTTGTCATTCCTGCGAAGGCAGGAATCTATGAATTTATAACAGGAAAAATAAATTGAGGTACATTAACAAAAAAACATCAAATGGCAGTTCAAAATCAGGGGGATGATATGGCGCTGAGTTGGAATGAGATAAAAGATAGGGCTTTAAGATTTTCAAAAGAGTGGCAAACGGCTTGTAATGAAGAGGCAGATGCAAAACCTTTTTTACATGATTTCTTTGAAGTATTTGGTCTGAGTCGAAAAAAAGTGGCAACATTTGAGCATAAAGTCAAAAAGCTCAATGAACATGATGGGTATATTGACCTTTTTTGGAAAGGAATGCTACTTGTCGAGATGAAAAGTCAGGGGAAAAATCTTGATAAAGCGTATGAACAAGCTAGAGAGTATGTAAATGGTACTGTTAAGCAAGAGGAACTTCCAAGTTATATCTTGATATCAGATTTTCAAACTTTTAGGCTTTATGACTGTGTTGAAGAGAGTGTTGTAACATTTAGTTTAGTGAATTTGGTTGAAAACGTTCATAGTTTTGGATTTATGTTAGGTTATCAAAAGAGGGAGTTTAAAGAGCAAGACCCAGTCAATATAAAGGCAGCCGAGTTAATGGGAAAACTTCATGATAGGTTAAAAGCGATTGGCTATACGGGACATGTTTTAGAACTCTATCTAGTAAGGCTACTATTTTGTTTGTTTGCTGATGATACGACTATTTTTGAAAAGGATATTTTTTCAGAATTTCTTAAAAACAGAACAAGTGCTGATGGAAGTGATTTGGCGGCACGTCTCTCTGAAATTTTCTATATTCTCAATACACCAGTAGAAAAGCGTCTGAAAAATCTTGATGAAGACCTCAATGCTTTTCCCTATGTCAATGGGGGACTTTTTCAAGAGTTTTTACCTCCTGCTTCATTTGATAGTTCCATGAGAGCGACGCTTCTTGAATGTTGCCTTTTAGACTGGGGTAAAATTTCACCAGCGATATTTGGGTCAATGTTTCAAACGGTTATGAAACCTGAAGAGCGTCGAAATTTAGGGGCACACTACACAAGCGAAAAAAATATTATGAAGCTCATTAAGCCTCTTTTTTTAGATGAGTTGAGAGCAGAATTTCAAAAAGTTAAAGGCAATAGCAGTAAACTTAAAGAGTTTCACAACAAGCTAGCCAGCTTAAAATTTTTAGACCCTGCATGTGGATGTGGAAATTTTTTGATTATCACCTATCGAGAACTTAGACTTTTAGAGCTTGAAATTCTAAGAGAGCTCAATCGTGCTGGTCAGCTTTCATTGGATATATCTCACCAATTAAGGTTAGATGTTAATATGATGTATGGGATAGAGTATGAGGAGTTTCCGGCACGTATTGCAGAGGTTGCTATGTGGCTTATCGACCATCAGATGAATATGATGATATCCCATGAATTTGGACAATATGTTGCACGACTACCTCTGAAAAAATCTGCAAAAATCATTCATGGCAACGCACTACGAATTAATTGGGAAGAGGTAGTAGCGAAAGAAGAACTGAGTTATATTTTAGGCAATCCACCGTTTATAGGGTCAAGAATAATGAACTCAGAACAAAAAGACGATATAATGACAATTTTTAGTAGAACTAAAGGAGTTGGTGATTTAGATTACGTAACTGCTTGGTATAAAAAATCAAGTGATTATATTCAAAACACAGAAATTAAAGTGGCTTTTGTGTCAACTAATTCAATTGTTCAAGGAATACAACCCGCTATATTATGGAAAGAATTATTCTTGCAAGGGGTGCAGATAAATTTTGCTCATAGAACATTTAAGTGGAACAATGAAGCAAGAGGAAATGCAGCAGTATATTGCGTGATAGTTGGGTTTTCATTGGTTAATGGTATTAAAACTTTGTTTGAGTATGATTCAATAAATGGTGAACCACATGAAGTTAAAGTAAAAAATATCAATGGGTATTTGATAGATTTTAAAAATGTTTTTACACTAAGTAGAACAAGCTCATTATGTGAGGTACCTCAAATGGTTTTTGGGAATATGCCAAATGATGATGGAGAATTTTTATTTACACGAGAAGAAATGGAAGCTTTTATAGTATTAGAACCTGAAAGTCAAGAATTATTTAGACCATTTATTAGTGCTAATGAATATATCAATAATACGAAAAGATATTGTTTGTGGCTAAAAGATATTAACCCACATATATTAAAAAAATTGAAAAATGTTCAAAATAAAGTTGAGAAAGTAAGAGAAAAAAGAGAATCTAGTAAAAGAGAAGCAACCAAAAAATTAGCAAATTATCCAACACTATTTGGAGAAATCAGACAACCAAATTCAGATTATATTTTAATTCCACGACACTCTTCTGAAAATAGGAAATATATTCCGATGGGCTTTTTTACAAAAGAAGATATTGCGGCGGACAGTTGTTTAATAGTACCAAACGGTACTCTTTTTCATTTTGGTATTCTCACTTCCCAAATGCACATGACGTGGGTAAATGCAGTGTGTGGGCGATTGAAAAGTGATTATCGTTACTCAAAAGATATTGTTTACAACAATTTCCCATGGCCTGAGAGCATACTGGACAAACAAAAAGAAAAAATAGAGGGTTTAGCTCAAAACATTTTAGATGTACGCTTAAAATTTCCGAGTTCATCACTGGCAGACCTTTACGACCCGTTGACCATGCCACCAGAGCTGGTAAAAGGTCATCAAGCATTGGATAAAGCTGTGGACCAAGCCTATCGCTCCCAAGCTTTTGTGAGCGATGCAAGCCGATTAGAATTTTTATTTGCACTTTATGAGAAGTACACAAAAGAGTAGATTCCGGTATGCAAGCAACCGGAATGACAAAGAGGGTAGTATCCGTGAAAATCCTGCCCTTTTCGTGGTAAAAAGAAATACTAACCTTGTCATTCCTGCGAAGGCAGGAATCTATGTTATTTAACTGGGAGAGGTACTATGAAAACCTATTATATCTATATGATGAGTAATTATTCCGATACAGTTCTCTACATAGGAATTACCAATAATTTGGTGCGAAGAGTATTAGAACATAAAACTGGTAGCTTTGATGGATTTACCAAAGAATACCATTGTAACAAATTGGTATGGTATAATTATTGTGAAGATATAAAAGCAATTATTGAGCAAGAAAAAAGAATGAAAAAGTGGAAAAGAGAGTATAAAGAGAATCTGATTAATGAAAAAAATCCTATGTGGAATGATTTATTTGAACAGATAAAAGAGTAGATTCCGGTATGCAAGCAAGCAAAATGACAAAAGCAATAATTGTATTTACAAAAGTGATAGATATACTCACTTTGTCATTCCTGCGAAGGCAGGAATCTATGCTTTTTAACGAAAAAAATCAGCGTAATCAGCGGCGAAAGGTATTATCCGTGTGCAAAGGTTTTGAATATAATTTTAGGAGTTTAATATGATTAACGATTTTAATTTAGCCAATCACTATACATTAGAAAAAATCAACCAGCTAGAGCATCCTTTTGAAGCATTTGAAAAGGAGTCGCTCGACAACAACATTCCCATTATTACAAGGGAAATTCAGCATATGCTTCTTTTTTATATTAGAAACTTAAAGCCTAAGGATATACTTGAGATTGGTTCAGCAGTGGGATTTTCAGGAACCCTTATGGCAAGTGAAAGTAAATCTTGGGGAGGAAAGCTTACCACCATTGAGATGGATGAAGAGAGATACCTTCAAGCCAAAGCAAATTTTGAAAAGTTTGGTGTGGCTGACAGAGTAGAAACACTTTTTGGAGATGCCTGTGATATTGTACCAAAGCTTGAGGATGAGTATGACTTTATCTTTATTGATGCTGCGAAATCAAAGTATGAATTTTTCTTTCTCGAAGGGTTAAAAAAGTTGAAAAATGGAGGGATGATTTTCATTGATAATCTGATGTTTAAGGGTAGCGTTTATGAAGACATCAAAAAATACCGTACCATTGGGAACAATTTAAACAGCTTTATTGAAAATTTAATGACGCAAAATTTTTTACTACTACCCATTGGGGACGGTATAGGAATTTATATAAAAGATGAGGAAAAATAATGGACGGTTTTATTAACATAAATAAACCAAAAGGAATTACGAGCTTCGATATTATTAGAATTTTACGAAAAACTTTGAAGATGAAAGCGATAGGCCATGCGGGTACATTAGACCCACTAGCCACAGGGGTTATGGTGATAGCTATTGGTGGAGCGACAAAGCTATTGCAATATATTGAAGCAGAGTTTAAAGAGTATGTGGCGTGGTTAGAATTAGGGTACGAGACAGATACCCTTGACCTCGAGGGTAAAATTATTAATGAGGCAGATGTTCCAAGCTTCGAGAGTGAAGGCGTTGCTAAAATACTCTCAGATTTTTTAGGGAAATCCACACAAATACCTCCGATGTACTCTGCTATTAAAGTCAACGGACAGAAACTGTATGAGCTCGCTCGTAAAAATATTGAAGTTGAGAGAAAACCTCGAGAAATGGAAATTTTTGAAATAGAACTTCTAGGGTGTGAGGAGAAAAGAGTTCAGTTTAGAGCGAAAGTTTCAAAGGGAACCTATATTCGTACACTCTGTTCTGATATAGCGAACAAATTGGGCAGTGTTGGGACGATGAGTGAGCTAATGAGAACAGCAATTGGGAACTCAAAACTTACAGAGAGTGTAACGTTAGAAGAGGTTGAAAACCGCGTGTTAGAAGGAGATTACTCTTTTATCACTTCGGTAGAAGATCAGTTTAAAGGATTAGAAAAATTAGAATTTTCTGAGAAGTACTATCACTGGTTTTTAAATGGTCGCCCAATTGAAACAGCTATTAACTCTGAGTTGATAGCACTCTATTATCAAGGGAAATTTATAGGACTGGGGACAGTTCATAAGGGTGAAATTATCAGAAAATATGTTAAGGAGAGCCATGATTGATAAAATTATTAAAGAGTTTCGTGGAGAAATTCTCTCTGATATTCCTACGATTGAGTTCAGAGATCTGCATACCAACTCAAAGTTAGTTGAAGAGCAAGATGTTTTTATTGCAATAAAGGGGCTAACGGTTGATGGTCACAAATTTATTCCAAATGTAGTCGAAAGAGGGGCAAAGCTTGTGTTTGTCTCAAAAAAAGATGTTCCTCTCTATGATGGAATTGGATGTATTTATATTGAAAATCTTGCGCAGGTAGTAGGTAAACTGGCTAAAATGTTTTATAACTATCCAGAAAAAAAACTGAAATTTATTGGTATTACAGGAACAAATGGAAAGACAACCACTTCATTCATGATAGAGCAGATGATGCAATGTCCTGTTGTTAAAATTGGGACAGTGGAGTATAAAGTGGGTGACGTGTGTTTTGACGCACCTAATACCACACCTGAACCGGTTCAATTGACAAGGCTTTTTAATTTAGCGGTTCAAAAGGGAATTGAGTGGGTGGTCATGGAGGTAACTTCCCATGCGCTAGAGTTAAAACGTGTAGAAGATATTGAATTTGATGTGGCCATTTTCACCAATCTTACTCAAGATCATTTAGATTTTCACGTTACCATGGAAAACTATTTTCAAGCGAAAGCAAAACTCTTTTCTATGTTAAAAAATGAAAAAAATGCTGTGATCAATTGTGATGATGAATGGGGAGAGAAACTTTTTGAAAGTTATCCGAACGCTGCAACATTTTCATTAATAAAACAAGCTACACTTCAAGGCGAAATAGTGAGTGAAAGTTTACAAGGTATGCAAGCAAAATTGACCTATGAGGGGAAGGCGTATACGACTCATATACCCTATTTAGGAGAGTATAATTTACAAAATGTGCTGACCACACTATTGACAGTGTGCAAAACGGGAGTGAATTTTGAGTATTTGATTAAGCAGTGTGAAAGTTTGTCACAGGTACCAGGACGCTTCGAATTGATTGCCAATGAACAAGGGAAAATTGTGGTAGTGGATTTTGCCCATACCAGTGATGCGTTAGAAAATATTCTCATTACCATTAAAGGGTTGGCAAAGGGTAAAATTACAACTGTTTTTGGAGCTGGGGGAGATAGAGATAAAACCAAAAGACCTCTAATGGCAAAAATAGCAGCAAAATACTCAGATTATGTTGTTGTGACCTCTGATAATCCAAGAACTGAGAATCCTAAAAAAATTATGATAGATGTGATTGAAGGACTTCATGAAGTGGATTTTTCAGGTGAACGGTACAAAGTGATTGAAAATCGAGAAGAGGCCATACATTTTGCGATAGAGAATGCTAAAATGAATGATGTGGTTTTGATTGCAGGAAAAGGGCATGAACAGTATCAGATAATTGGGCGTGAAAAGTTTCATTTCAGTGACCAAGAGGTGGCGAGAAAATATCTTAAGTAGGAGGGGCTATGTTTTTTATCTATAAAGCGTGTATCGCTTGGGCAATGTTTCCTGGCATCATCATTGTGCTTCTCATTCTTCTTACCCTTATTCGTATATACAAGAGTAAAAAAGTGAGGAAAACCGATATCATAGTGTGGATTATTGTACTGCTTCTATATGTGCCAAGTACCCCCATTGTATCTGGAACGATGATGGAAAAATTAGAATCAAAATATGTGCCTATTGATGTCCCAAACACCTTACAGTATAAACATATGATAATACTTGGAAGTGGTGTGGTTGGGTATAGAGATAGTGATGGTAAAGTTGAAAATGTGCCGACAGAGGCAGTATATCCAAGATTGATGGAGGCTTTTAAAATTTATACCTATGCTAAAAGCCAAGGTCAAGAGGATACCATCTATATTACAGGTGGCGGGTATGGTCCAGGGTATAAAAAAATAAGTGAAGCTGAAGTGTATAAAGCAACGCTAGTATCACTTGGAATTCCTGAGAGTGACATCTTGATAGAAACAAAAAGTCAAACAACCTATCAAAATGCCAAAAACTCTTTAGATAAATTTGGTGCTGATAATCTCAATGGGGCATTACTTTTAACCAGTGCGTTCCATATGCCAAGAGCTTATGCGACATTTAAATCTGTAGGACTCAGTGTAATTCCAGACCCTTCTGGATATCTAAGCAAAAGACCTAGCGCTAAAAATTTATACAACTATCTTCCAGATGCAGGAAGTATGAGAAATAGTGTTACAGTAATCAATGAAAAATTAGGAATGCTAAAAGCAAGATAGGAGAGAAATAATGAGAGACGTAAAAGTAGGAGATATCACATTCTCAAATGATAAACCATTTGTATTAATTGCAGGACCATGTGTTATGGAGAGTGAAGAACTTGTTATGCAAACAGCGGAAAAAATTCAGGAGATTTGTACAAGGCTTGAGATTCCATTTATATTCAAATCTTCCTTTGACAAAGCCAATCGTTCATCAATCTATTCATTTAGAGGGCCAGGAATTGAAAAGGGACTTGAGATTCTCACTAAAGTTAAAGAACGTTTTAATGTTCCTGTTCTTACTGATATTCATACTGAAGAACAGGCAACAGAAGCAGGAAAAGTTGTTGATATTCTTCAAATTCCCGCATTTTTATGTCGTCAAACTGATCTTTTAATAGCGGCTGCAAAAACAGGAAAGATGGTTAATGTCAAAAAGGGACAATTTTTAGCTCCTTGGGATATGAAGCAGGTTGTGAAGAAGTTTGAAGAGTGCGAAAATTTTAATGTGACATTGTGTGAAAGAGGCACGACGTTCGGTTATAACAATCTTGTTGTGGATATGAGAAGTATGCTAGAGATGAAAAAACTAGGGTATCCTGTGGTTTTTGATGCAACTCACTCTGTGCAAAAACCGGGTGGAAATGGGACGACTACAGGTGGGGATAGAGAGTATGTGTTCCCTTTGATGAAAGCAGCACTCTCACTTGGGATATCGGCAGTATTTGCTGAAGTACATCCAGACCCTGACAATGCAAAATCAGATGGTCCTAATATGTTGAAATTAGAGAATTTAGAGGAAATACTCAAAACGTGTAAAGCTATTGATAAACTCATCAAGGGGTATTAATAGGTGTGTAAGAGGTCGCATTTTAAAGTATGGGAGAGGTGGCAGTGATGAAAAAACTAATTGAAGATTCAATGAAACTGGGATTTTTTCAATTACTCCCTCTATTTATTCTTATCATTGTTATCTACTTTTTTATCAATTTACTCGTTCCTTTTATTATCCCGACATTAGAACTCTTTCATATGAATCTTATAGCGGGAACCACTGGAGGCGTTCTTCTTCTCTTGATTATTTTACTCATACTCTCCTTTTTTGTTGGAATGATAGTGAGAACAACACTTGGTAAAAAATTACATAAAGGGATAGAAAAGAGATTTTTTGATGCCATACCAGGATATAAAATTTTGGCAGATGTATTTGAACCCTTTATAGGTGATGGACATGTGATCAAAGGAGAGGTTGCTCTTGCTAGAATATACAACAGCTCTGCTTTGGTAACACTTTACATACTAGAAACAAGGGATGATATTTGTAAAGCCTTATTGGTTTGTGGAGGCAATCCTGGGATGATATTAGTGATGTACGTTCCTCGTGAACGTCTAGTTAGGCTTGACACTGTAAATTTTCAGGATTCATTTAAGACATTAATTGGATTTGGAGCAGGGTCAAGGGATATTTTAGAGAGATATTATGAGGTGCAAAGTGAAAAGAGTCATTAATGGAATAAAAGCTAGAATTTTTATAGGTATATTAACCCTTCTTCCTTTGATGATTGCGTTGTACGTTATAAAAGCGATTTATACAATCTTTTACAATATAACTTACCCAATTATGGATATTTTTAGAATTCAGAGAGAGGGGATTCATATCGCTATAACGCTAATGGTGTTTTTCATTGTATGTATAATCATATTTATTGTAGGATTTTCATTAAAAACGCGTATAGGCACTGAGAGTTTAGGTTTTTTTGAAGAGATTATACTTAAGAAAATTCCAGGCTATACAATGTTAAAGGAGACAATAGAGCAGTTTAAACATTCTGATGATAAGCAAAGTCCTTTTTCCAAAGTAGCATTGGTGGATTTGTATGAAAGCAATGTGCTCATGAGCGCATTTATAACTGATGAAACAGAAAAACACTATACGGTCTATGTGCCTGTGGCTCCGAATATTACCTCAGGATATATTCATCATGTGGAAAAAAAATATGTATATCCACTCACAAAATGTGACGCGTCAGAGATGATAAAATCCTTGGTAAACTGCGGTATTGGAAGTTCTAAAATTTTACAAGAGGGGAGTTGAAATGAAAAAATTATTTAAAACAAATATCATCATTGGACTTTTCACAATACTTCCAATTGTGATTTTGATTATTGTGTTTCAGTACCTTTATAAAATGGTGAAAGATTTTACATTCCCGATGACTTCTGCCCTTAAAATCAATGATATTGTTGGTGATTATTTTGCTGCCTTTATTGGACTTATTCTGCTATTGATTCTATTATTTATCATAGGAAGTGTTGTAAAAACTAGAATAGGAAAATACCTATTTTCTCAAGTAGAGAGGGGCATTTTAAAAAATATTCCATTTTACTGTGCAATAAAGGAGTTGATTGAGAAGTTCAAAGGGGGGCAGGGAAAAGCACCGGTATTTACCCGTGTTGGTCTTGTAGACCCTTATAAGACAGGCAGTTATATGACAGCATTTATAACGGATGAGACAGAGGAACGGTACACTGTATTTATGCCAACCAGCCCTCAACCTACAACAGGATATGTTTTTCATGTAAAAAAAGAGGATTTCATCTTAACGCCAGAGGTAAAGTTAGATGAAGCATTAAAAACGGTCATAAGTGTGGGTGTTGGCAGTGACGCCATTTTAAAAAGTGTCATTAATAGAAAAAATCCCGAAATCAGCTGATTTCGGGATTTTTTTTATATTTTATGGTGTACAAGTTCTTCTAAGTCTTCAACCAAACGTTTGTAGTTTTTACGATTCTTTTTATCTTTAATAATTTGAAGTGAGAAAATCAGTGTAATGATAGCACCTATGAAGGACAATACAGCCATAATTAGCAGAGTATTTGAAAGCCCAATCCACTGATTGAAAATAGGTAAAAATAGAATTCCCACAGCGGCTCCAACTTTTGCCATTGCAGAGGCAAATCCATGTCCCGTAGCTCTTAAATGCTGTGGGTATATTCGTGCCGGCAACAGGTAGGTCATTGGGTTAGGCCCAAGGTTTACAAATAGGTAAAATACAATAAATCCGCCGAATACGAGGGGTAAGTATCCTGGTGCGCCAAGTTTCATAAATGTAACTGTTAAAACAATTACCATCATTCCAACGCCCATACCAATAAAGCCCATAATTTGCATTCTGATAATTCCGATACGGGTAATTAACACCAATGCTAGAAGAATTCCGACTACCAGAAATACATCTGTTACTAGACTATTTCTGATACTTGCCATATCATGGTGAATATAATCCATATGATTTGATGAGGAGACAAAAAGTGTTGCCATAATAATTGGGGTAAAAAGACCAATTCCATACATTGCAATGTCCATTAAAAACCATGGAACACATGAGAGAATGGTTAATTTGATATATTGGGGTTTAAAAATATCTTTAAATTCTCCATGTTTATCTTTAACTTTTGAAACTTTGACCTTTTTCCCCACAATTTTAGAAAGTTGTTTTCCTGCTTTTTTACGGTGACCATGTTGGGCAAGCCATTTAGGACTCTCTGGAAGTCTTAGTCTGAAGAAAAAGAGAATGATTGCCATAATAGAAGTTGCAAGAAGCATAATTCTCCACATATTAGGATACGGGAAGAAGAATAGTATAAGCAGTCCAAAAAGTGCAGCAAACACAGCCCCTAGTGATTGAAAAAGAAAATTTCCAATAAGAATTTTCTTTCTATATTTTTTAGGAATCGTTTCGGAGATATAAGAAGAACTCACAGGATACTCTCCGCCAATACCAACTCCAATAAAGAATCTAAAAATAAATAGAGCCCATATATTCCATGAACATGCCCCAAGGATAGAGAATGTTACAAAGAAGAAGAGATTGAGCATTAGGACAAACTTACGCCCTTTAACATCGGTAAGTCGGCCAAGGATACTAGCACCAAAAATTGCCCCAATAGGTGCAGCAGCGGATAAAAATCCAACCAGTGTAGGATTGCTTTTTAGAATAGGGTATTGAATAAGGAGCAAAGGCATTGCAATTCCGATGATAAACAGATCAAATCCATCAATAAAAATTCCCATTCCTGCAAGAACCCATATAGAAATATGTTTTGATGTTAGAGTAGAATCATTAACAGCTTTGTTATATTTTTGTTTCTTTTCTTTCGGTTGTAGAGTATTTCCTAGAGTGTTGTTTTCCATTCGTTAAAAACTCCTTCAATATTTTTTTTCTCCATTTTATATTATATGATATTTGGTGAGATTTTTCAATATTTTTTTGAATAAATTGCCTGTTTTTTACGTTGCTACTTGAAAAAAAATGCTAAGTGTTATATGATTATAGTATAGTAGTTTTTCTGAAAGGAGTATTAATGAAAAGAATATTGGGTGTAACAACACTTTTAGCAGGAGTTTCAACACTTGCGTTAGCAACACCGGTTCAAGTTTCTCTGCTACCTCAAATACAAACGTCTTCCATATCAGGATCAGTTTCAGGATTGAGTGTGAATTTATTGGCAGGAGAACATGAAAATGTTACGGGTTTTGAAGTGGGGATGATAAATTTGATTGACAATAATTTCAATGGATTTCAACTAGGGGGGTATAACCAAGATTACTTTATGTCTGGTCTTCAAGTTGGAGCTGTTAATAATGACCAAACCTTTGGTGGGGTACAATTAGGGCTTGTTAACACTACATCACTTGGACATGGTCTTCAATTGGGTCTGTTTAACCGTAGCGATACAAGTTATGGATTTCAAGTTGGAATTGTTAATGCGTCAAACTATGTGAATGGATTCCAGCTAGGAATTTTGAACTCTACAACGGCTTTATGGGGAATGCAATTTGGTGCATTGAACATTCACCGTTTGAATGCCATTCCAACCATTGCCATGAGTTATGGATTTGATTTTGAATAGGAGGACTTTTGAAAAAACTGTGTAGCTACTCAAAAGAGGATGTTAAATCAAATTTTGAAGATTTAAAAAAGAAAATTGAAAATCCTAAATATGTGTGTAAAAAATGTTTGAGATGTTCTAATACATCGGAAGCACTTTGCAAAGGTGAAGAACTAGCTTAAGGGCTGGTTCTTTTTTTTTAGGCTATGTATAAATCGTTGTTGGAAAAAAGTGTGAGTTTCTCAAACTTTATCATATCTGCGAAGTCAGGTATCTATGACTTTGAAATCATAATGAGCAGATTCCGGTACACTCTGTGACCGGAATGACACAATACTTAACACCGATCATGTTGAATATAGCCTTTATTTATTATAATGAGTTGATTTAATATCTAAAAAATTATTTTTAGATATTATCTCGAAAGTACGAACATAAATGTGTCATTCCGGTTACTTTTTTGTATACCGGAATCTACTCTTTTATTGTTAAATCATAGATGCTGACATTTCGTCGGTATGAAAAACAGTACAAAGAAATTGGAAAATATCATAGATGAATATATGTTATAGCAATTGATGATGTTTTTTGAACTCAGAAAAAAAGCCCGCACACTGTGCGGGCTTAATATTTTAATGCATTGCTGAATGTTCACCATGAATTTTATACATTTTGTTGAAAGCACTTGCAATTAGCATTGCGATTAAACATAGGATATAAATGAAGAGTGACCAAATTAATACATTGTGAAGACCAGCAGCAACATTAGTTCCAAACATATTTGTTAAGAAACTTCCAAATGGAGTAGAAAGCATTGTACCAGTAGTTCCACAGAAAAGAAGTCCAGTCATCAAAAATGGTGGAGTATTTCTTACTTGAAGAGTACCGAATGCTAAAATTGCAGCATAAACTGTTGCGTTGAAGATTCCAAGCAAGAACATTGAGATACAAACAATATGGAAATTATGAGATGAAATTGAAACAGCAAGGAAAATAATAGATAATATTGAACATACAATAATCATTCTGTTTAGTCTAAAGATTTTTGTATAGAAAGGGCTCAAGAAAAGTGCAATGATTTGTGCAAGACCTTCTAGTGAAGAAGGAAGAGCAGCTTGTGCAGCATTCCAGTGAAGAGCAGTTTCATAGTACGGGATGATATTTACAAGCCACATAAGTTCAGCTAAGATGAAAAGGAAAGCAGCTAGAGCAGTCATATAAATTGCAATTCCCCACTTCTCTTTTTCAATTTTCATCATTTTCGGTTCATTTTTATTGATCATAACACTTTTGAAAACATCAAATTTTGCAACAACAGTGAGTACAATCATAAGTAGTCCAAGAAGAGCGATGAAGAAGAATATAGCCATCCAAAATACATTATGAGCAAGAAGAGCACCAAAAACCAATGGAATTACAAATAGCGCAAGACTGAAGAAAGCATCAGTAAAAATTACTTGAGTTCCTCTCTCTTTTGGCTTAACGTAGAGTTGAACAATCATAAAAGTACTAATTGCCATAAATACCCCACCAATAGCGCCCACTAAAAACATAACTATTTTAAAAATAAGTGGAACATTGTAACCAGCAAGTACACATACCATTACAATTACGATAATACTTGAAATAATAAGAATATTTCTAATGGTAAATGTTCTCAGTAATAGACCAGCAACAAAAATCATAATCCACATTCCTAAATTAGAATAGGTGAAGATATATCCCATATCTCCGATAGGTACATGATAAAAGTTGCTTACAGGGACCATTAAATTCCCAAGGTCAGCAATAAGTGTTCCGGTGAAAAAATAGCTCAAATAGCAGATCCAAGTGAGTAGTTTTTTGTTTCCTGGTGTTGTTAATTCGTTTGCGTAATCCACAAATCCTCCTAAATATTTTTTATTTACATACCATTATATCATTAAACTGGCTTAATTTCAAGTTATTTTAGAGAGATTTTAACGTAATTTTAATTAAAATAACCAAACGAATCGATGAGCATTAAAATTAGATGAATCTTAACTTAAAGAAAAGGCTATGTTATAGATAATAGGTGTTTTTCAGTTTGTCATTGTGCACATAGTTGCGGAATCCATGTTTTTTTATTTGAATTCGTAGATACCGGAATAAAGCCGGTATGACAATCGTTGTTAATACTGAGATAATTTTAATAACTATCTTCTGTAACATAGCCAAAGGAAATTATGGACGATACGTTGGTGAGTGTGGATTTTTTTTATCAAAAAGGGTGAGTACAATTGAAACAATTAAAAGAATGAGTATGATATTTCCAAACATTAAGGCTATGTAAATGCTAAATTGGTTTACAAAGAAACTTGAAATTGGATAGGCTAGAATTACCCCGATGGTTCCCGCAATAACTAAAGTGCTCATTAATTTTGGGCAGTTAAAGGGAAGTTGATCTGTTCCGTATGAGAGCATGCAAGCGTACAGTGAAGAGTACCCAATCCCCATGAGTGCAATCAAGATGAAGATTATGATGATGTTGTGTGTAAGAAGTATAGAGATGTTAGAAGCGAGAGCAATGGATGAAAAAAGCAGAATATAGGTATAAATTTTGATTCGGTGAAAATATCTTGCTAAAAATCTACCAATGGCAATAAAAAACCAAAAAAGTGTAAGACCAATGCTGGCAAGGCCGATGTGGAAATGATAGTATTTTACGAGATAAGCAACAATCCATACTGAAAAAATACACTCTGCAAGTACGTAAAAGGTCATAGCGCTTGCGATAAGATAGATGCTTGCGTGCCAGTATTTATTTAAATTATCACCCTCTGAAGATGTGTGTGAATCATTTCCAAGCCTTTTATATCCAATAGTACTGTTGAGAAAACACAAGAAAAAAGCCATTATGAGAGAGAGCAGCAAGACTAGCTTCCAATCCCATTTAATGTCTAAAAGATACCCAGCGTAAGCAGGCCCTATAATGGCACCAAAACTGTAAAAAAAGTTTAAAACATTGAGTTTAGCAAATTTATCAGTCGGGTGTACAGTGATGATGATAAAATTTGGGATACCAACGAGCATGCCAAGAGATACTCCCATAATTATGAGTCCAATAATGAGTGAAATAAGGGTGTGGAAAAGAGCAATAAGTAGCAACGCAATGATAAGACCAACAAGCGAGATGAAGATTTGCTTTTTAATATTAGCTTTTTGAAGATGATGGCCATTAATGTACGTTGTTAACGCTTGCATGACAGTAGGAATAAAGAAGAGATATCCAATGGTGGCGATATGCAAATTATAAGTGTGACTCATATAGATGATGTATATTCCCCAATTGGTATAGACAATACCTAAGAAAAGAAAAATAAGATATGAAAGTAGTGTTAATGATTTTTTGTTAGCACCCAAGAGGCCTCCTAAATGTAGTTAATAATATTATTATAACAGAAAAACGCTCTATTGGGCAAGGAGTGTTTAAAGTGTTAGGGTGTTATTTTGTCAATAAAGTGATTAAATTATAAAAATATTCTTGATATTTTTAGACAACACTTTCAAAACATTCTCTTTTATGGTAGAATATATGAGATAAACAATTCATAGTAAAATAATGTTAGAATGTAAAGCACACGATAGTGTAGGAGTATAGATGTTAGAAGAAGAGCGTTTTGTTTCAAAAGAGGAGTTTGGGGATGAAGAGGTATTTCAAAAAAACCTTAGACCTCAAAGGATTTCTGAGTATATTGGACAAGAGAAGCTTAAAGAGAAGTTAGACATATTTATCAGTGCAGCTAAAATGCGTCAAGAACCGTTAGACCATATTTTACTTTATGGACCACCGGGGCTTGGAAAAACAACGTTGGCTACAGTAATTTCAAATGAGATGAATGTGAATTTAAAAATCACATCAGGTCCAGTACTCGAAAAAGCAGGGGATTTAGCAGCGATATTAACCTCTTTAGAAGAAAACGATATTCTTTTTATTGATGAAATTCATAGAATAAACGCCTCCATAGAAGAGATACTCTATCCTGCTATGGAGGATTCTGAATTAGATATTATTATAGGAAAAGGGCCGACAGCCCGCTCTATTAGAATTACACTACCAAAATTCACTTTAGTCGGTGCGACTACGCGTGCGGGACTCTTAACTTCACCCCTTCGAGACAGATTCGGCATGAGTCATAGAATGGAATATTATACTGTGGACGAGTTGGAACTGATAGCGCGCAGAACGGCTGACATTCTAGAAGTAGAAATTGATAAAGAGGGTGCACAAGAGATAGCGATGAGAAGCAGAGGAACACCGCGACTCACAAATAGGTTCTTAAAAAGAGTGCGTGACTATTCTCAAATAAGGGGAGAGGGCATTATCACTCATGAAATGGCAACGAAAGCACTTGAAATGTTTGGTATTGATGAAATTGGACTTGATGAGCTCGATAGGAGCATTTTAGAAGGTGTGATTGAGAAGTATTCGGGTGGTCCCGTGGGGATTGAAACGCTTTCATTGATGTTAGGCGAGGATAAAAGGACATTGGAAGAGGTGTATGAACCTTACTTGGTGAAAATCGGATTTATCAAAAGAACAAGTCGAGGTAGAGTGGTTACTGAGCTTGCTTACAAGCATTTGGGACTAGAGAATTTAATGAAAAACAGCGATACAAAGCTGTTTTAAATTTTGAAAATCATAGAGGAGCTAAAATGAAAATTACTAAAAAAACACTCTGTGCGATGCGTTCTGTGATTTACATTGCGAAAGAGATTGATAAAGATAGCGAAAAGCTCATTGCCATTAGAGAGATTGCGCGCTGTCAACAGATATCGGTGAGCTATTTAGAACAGGTTTTAAATAAATTGAAAAAAGCTAAAATTATTGTGGCTAAAAGAGGGCCAAATGGTGGGTATAGACTCTATAAAAAAGCGGAAGAGATTACACTTCATGAAATTGTTGAACTGTTTGAGAAGAACTTTAAGATTATAGATTGTGAACGTCCTGGTGAATTGTGTACGGGGTTTTGCAATGCGGCTAAACCGATTTGGGATGACCTTAATGATTCGATAGACCTTTTTTTAAAACATAAAACTATTAGAGACTATATTTAAGGAGTGTGTGTTGAGAGAGCTTTTTTTTTCGAAGGGAAGTATTTCTGAAAGTGAGATTGTAATTACTGACTTAAAAGATTTGCATCATTTAAAAAATGTACATAGAAAACAGATAGGTGACCCCATTATGGTGGTGAGTGAAAATAGTCGATATCACTGTCTTATTAAGTGTTTTGAAGAGGGTAGCGTTGTGTTGACCATTTGTGATATCAGTGAGATTCATGCGTCAGAAGTTTCAATTGATATTGCTTTAGCACTTTTAAAACAAGATAAAATGCATTTAGCGATTCAAAAACTAGCAGAGTTGGGGCTTTCAAAGTTGATTCCAATTCAAACTCAAAATTGTGTTGTTAAGCTTGACGAAAAAAAAACTAAATGGGATACGATTGCATTAGAAACGCTAAAACAGTGCGGTGGTGATAAAAAACTTGAAATTGCTGAAATCACTTCTTTGAAGGCGTTGAGATTAGAATCGTATGATTTGGTGCTTGTGGCATGGGAGAGAGAGTCTACGGGAAGTATTAAAGAGTTGCTAAAAGGCGATACGGTGAAGAAAATTCTCTATATTATAGGACCCGAAGGGGGATTTGCTGTTGAAGAGATTGAAGCGCTAAAGCAAAGAGATGTGAAAAGTGTGACTTTGGGGAGAAATATTTTGCGCGCAGAGACGGCGGCTATTGTCCTTGGAGGGATACTGAAGTATGAATGTGAATAAGAGTATAAAAATCATTACCCTTGGATGCAAGGTGAATCAGTATGAGAGCGAAAAAATACGTGCTCAGTTTTTAGAAAATGGGTATATTTCTGTTGAGGGTGAACAGGCGGATGTTTGTATTATTAACAGTTGTACTGTGACCCATATAGCTGACAGAAAAACACGGAGTACCATACGAAAAATTAAGCGAAACTCTCCAAATTGTGTGGTGGTTGTGACAGGGTGTTATGTGCAAACAAATATTGACGAATTGATGAAAATATCTGAAATAGATGTGTTAGTGGATAATACAGGAAAAGAGAGAATTTTTGAGCTTGTACTAACCCATACAAATGAGCGCATTGTTTCACAAGGGGATATTTTTAAAGAGTCGGAGTATTCAAAAAGCGGTAAGCTTGTGAGTGTGCAAGAGCAAACACGAGGGTTTATTAAAATTCAAGATGGATGTAATAATTTTTGTAGTTACTGTAAAATACCCTTTGCAAGAGGCAAAAGTAGAAGTCGCTCTTTTGAAGAGGTTGTTACTGAGTGTCAAGAACTTTCACATAGAGGGTATCAGGAGATAGTGGTTATCGGCATTAACCTTTCGCACTATGGAGAGGATTTAGAGAGTAAACGCTCTTTCATTGAGTTACTTAGAGCAATAGTTCAGATAGAGGGAATAAAACGGATCAGAATAGGATCACTATATCCTGAGCAAATCACTCTTGAATTTGTAGAACTAATGAGCTTTGAACCTAAGATGATGCCACATATTCACCTTTCTCTTCAATCCTGTAGCGACTCTGTACTAAAGGGAATGAATCGACACTACAGTGTGAATGAAGTAGAAGATAAAATTACACTGCTAAATTCGATTTCAAATATGAGAATAACCTCAGATATTATTGTTGGATTTCCTTCGGAAGGTAAAGAGGAGTTTGAAGAGAGTTATCAATTTTTAAAACAGAGCAAACTTTCAGAATGTCATGTATTTCCTTATTCAAAAAGAGAGAATACAAAGGCTGCTTCGATGGTTTCAAAAGCATCACCAGCTGAAGTGAGCGAGCGTGTAGAGCGAATGCTAGCACTTTCAAATGAAAAAATGCACACCTTTTCACAAAAAATGGTTGGTAGAGAGTGTGAATTGCTGATTGAAAACTCAGAAAAAGGAAGTTTGGTAGGTTATAGTGGTAATTATGTAAAGGTAAAAATATTAAAACCGTCATCAAGCATTGAGTCTGGGTCACTGGTCAATGTAAAGATAGTAGGGATTGATGACTCTATATTAGTCGGTGAAATAATTTAAAAAAATAAAATATAAAGAAAAGAGGAATAGAATGGAAAAAAGAATAGAGTTGATTATTAAAGCGATAGAGGCTATGAATGGGAAAAATATCAGTGTAATTAAATTGAACACTGAAAATAGAGTTTTTGACTTTGTAGTGCTTGCAACAGGAAGTTCTAATAGAAATATTCAGGCAATTACTGAAGAGATTGAAAAAGAGCTTAAAACTACAGGTGTTGTTAAATATAGTGGAGAAGGGTATCAAGAGGCGAATTGGGTGCTTTTAGACTTTGCTGATATTGTGGTTCATGTATTTGAAAGAGAGACACGTGAGTTTTATGATTTAGAAAATTTATTTAGTGGAAATGAAATTATTTATGAAAAATAGAAAAAGTGTGTGGAAAAATCCGATCGTAATCATTATCATAATTGTATTGCTGTTACTTGAAAGCAGTTTACGGACGCATTTTGCATTTCTTCCGCTGATTTTAGCTTTAACAGGATGGTTTGCGTATAAATTTAAGTATAGAGCGCTACCCATAGTCCTGATTTTAGGAATTTATGAGAGTGTGGGAACAGGTAGCGTCTATTTTGTATTTAGTTATTTAGTTCTAGCATTGCTCATTATATTTATTTCAAATAGTTTTGAACTTGAGGATTTTGGAATTAAGGGCGTGTCACTCATTGAGGTGATGTACTATTTAATAACTTATACCTTGTTCGTACATACAAGCATTTCAATTCTTGATGTAATCATTGAGATAGTTTTGGTCATGGTAATTAACAAAATATTTGTACTAATTTCTAGAAACGACATAGGATGAGATGATGGGAATATTCAAAAAAACAAGCTCGAAAAAAATGATAAAAAAGCCTAAAAAAAATAAGGTGGTTAAACCGAGTAGAAACGGCAAAAACAAACTTGTAAACACAGGGATAGATAGAATACAATGGGTCATATACATTGTATTGATTTTATATTTCCTTATCATTTTAAGACTCTTTTTTATGCAGGTGGTATTTTATAATTTCTACAAAGAGAGGGCGATTAGCAACAGTGTTAGAATACAAACACTGCTCGCACCACGAGGGCTTATTGTTGATACAAATGGAAAAGTTCTTGCAGATAATACTGTTGGATATAGATTGATTTACTTAGATGGAAGAACAGTAACCCCTGAGATACTACAAGGGTTGTCTCAGCTTTTGAATATGGATCAAACTTCTGTTGGAAAAATGATTAAGTATGGAGATTTGTACAAGTTTTCAAATGAAAATATGATTATGGATGATATCTCACCTGCTTTGGCAACACAAATTTTAGAAAACAGTTTTCAATACCCGTATCTCTCAGTTGTTGAATTTCCCAAGCGTGAATATCTCTATCCAGTGTCGATGTCAAATGTTTTAGGGTATGTTAGAACTTTGAGTGCAAGCGATTATTCAAGGCTACAAAATCAAGGATACTCTCCTTTTGACTTTATTGGAAAAGCTGGTATTGAGCGAGAATATGATCTGCTTCTTCGTGGGCGTGATGGGGAAGAGATTATGGAAGTCAATGCTCTCAATCAATATGTTAAGACCATTGATACTTCAGAGCCAACTCAAGGTGCAGAGTTACAACTCGGAATTGATGCAAATTTGCAAAAATATATGTATCAGCAAATGAATGGTCAATATAGTGCTTTTATTGCAATGGATGCTAAAACTGGACAAATCATTACCATGGTAAGTTGCCCTTCGTATGACTCATCAATTATGTCTGGAAGAATCCCAACAAATATTTGGAACTCTTACATAAATAATCCAAATGATCCATTACAAGACAAATGTGTTGCAGGAGCTTATGCGACAGGGTCAGTTTATAAGGCCATTGTGGCACTCTCTTTTTTACAAAGTGGCATAACTCCAGATTATCAAATATTTGATCCAGGGTATTATAAAGTTGGTAACCGCATTTTCCATAACTGGGATTTAAGTGGTCAAGGGTGGGTTAATATGGTAAAGGCACTTCAACTCTCTTGCGATACTTACTTTTATGCCATTTCAACTAAGCTTGGCCCAGATGGATTCATCAATTTATCAAAGCAATTTGGCCTAGGTAAACCTACAGGTGTGGATATTCCAGGCGAGCTTTCAGGACTCTTACCAACACAACAATGGAAACAACAAACCTATCATGAAGGATGGTATCTTGGTGATACAGCGAATCTTTCAATTGGTCAGGGATATCTTCTAACAACCCCGATTCAGATGCTTGAGGTATATGATATCATTGCTAACAACGGAACAGGGTATGAACCTCACGTTCTACAAGCCATTTATTCAGGAAATAAAAAATATGAAATTGTTCCAACTGTAACCAATCAAGTTAATGCAACACCAGAGCAGTGGGCTGTGGTTAAACAGGGGCTTAGAGCAGTTGTTACAGGCGGTACAGCTCAAATGCTTAATTTTCCAAAGCTTGCAGTTTCGGGAAAAACAGGAACCGCACAAAACAATCAATTCAAGGGGCTTCCGCATTCATGGTTTTGTGGATATTTTCCAGCAGGAAATACTCAAATTGTATTCGTTGCCTTTGTAGGGGGCAGTGAAGGAGCAGGGGCTACACTATCGGCGCAATTTGTAAAAAAATATTGTCAAGAACACAATATAGCTTATCAATAATGATGGGGGATTTATGTTAAAAGGTACAGAGAGTGGATTACTAATTCAAATCAAAGATATTGAAAAGGATATTAAAGAGTTAGACTTAAAGCTTAGAAGCAAGATGTTTATTACGAGAATAGATTTCTTTATATATCCGCAAGATAAAGAACACTTTGAAAGGTTAGAATCCCTTTTAAAGGGGTATGGGTTCAAACTTTTTATCGCTGAGGAACGTGCTAATAGAACAACGATTAGAATGCAAGAAAAACTTGCAAGGCTTGAAAGTGAAAAAGTACAAAAAAGTGACGAGAGCGAAATGCATACTGAAAATTCACTCTCTGTTGCATCATCAAAGGAGAGTCAAATAAGTGATGATGTGGCTATAGCCAGTGAAAAACTCCTTAAAGTGGATCAAAATGAGCACTCTAGTGAACAGAATGTTTCAACAAAAAGAGATGAAGTGGAAGAGTCAGCAGAACTTTTTACATTTTTCTCGAATTTTGACACACTCACAGTACAACGCAATTTGCGTTCAGGGCAAAGAATAGAACACAGTGGTAATATTGTTATCATTGGCGACATCAATTCTGGTGCAGAGGTGTATGCGGAGGGCGATGTCTATGTATTTGGAAAAATTAAGGGAACTGTACATGCTGGAAAAAGCGGAAATCAAAAATCCGTTATTATCGGATTTTCACTTGAGACTCAAATGCTTAGAATAGGTACACAATTTTTAGAAAAACAACAAATCTCAAAAAATTCACTGAGCCACTATCAAAGAGCTTATATAACAAGCGGTGGTGAATTGGTGATAGAAGAAATAGGAAAGTAATGAGGAAAAAAGATGTCATTTAAAGTATTTGGACGTAAAAAAGAAGAGGGTGAAGAGTCAACAACTCAAAATGTGGAGAAAAAGGTTTCAACAGCTCCTAAGAATCCCCCTGTAAAAAAAGAGAATCCCAATAGAAATTTTCAAGGTAAAGGGAATCCTAATTTCAAAAAAAATAGTATTAAAAAACCAGAATTAAAAGCTTTAGCCATTGAAGGAGAGACACCAGTAGGTGGGGATAAAAAGTTAGAGAAACTCTATATCATGCCACTTGGAGGTCTTCAAGAGGTAGGAAAAAACAATATGCTTTACCAATATCGTGATGAGATTATAATGGTTGATGTGGGGGTTACGTTTCCTTCGGATGATATGCCAGGAATTGATCTAGTCATTGCTGATTATACCTTTATTGCAAATAATAAAGATAAACTTAAAGGAATTATACTCACTCATGGTCATGAAGATCATATTGGTGCACTTCCGTATTTATACAATCAAACAGATTTTAAGTGTCCGATACTTGGAACGAAATTAACGGTTGAACTCGCTAAAGAGAAGTTTAAATCTAATGGTCACAAAAATATTCCAACCACATTTGTTGAAATGCAAGGAAGAAGTAAATATAAAATTGGAAAGTATTTTGAAATAGAGTATATCAGAGTAACACATAGTATTCCAGATGCGTGCTCGATAGCTATTCATACACCTATTGGAACGATAATTCATACAGGAGATTTTAAAATCGACTTAACCCCAATTAATGGTGAAGTGATGGACCTTTATAAATTTGCTGAACTGGGAGAAAAGGGTGTTTTAGTTCTATTAGCGGACAGTACTAACGCCGAAAGAGATGGCTGGACAAACTCAGAATTACAAGTTGGCGAGTCTCTTAGAGAGGGGATTGCAAAGTCAAAAGGCAGAGTTATTGTGGGTACATTTGCATCTAACGTCCATAGAATTCAGCAGGTATTTGACATAGCAAAATCGCTTGGCAGAAAAATAGCTCTTGATGGAAGAAGCATGCATAAAGTGAGTGAAGTTGCAAAAAGAACGGGTCATTTAGATTATGATGACAAAGATCTTATTGACCTTCGCAATATCCACAACTATCCTGAGAATGAAATTTTGATTTTGTGTACAGGAACTCAGGGAGAGCCGTTAGCAGCATTAACACGTGTAGCTCAAAAGATGCATAAATTTGTTCATTTAAATGAGCGTGATACCATAATATTGTCAGCAACTCCGATTCCAGGAAATGAAAAAGCGGTATATAAAACCATCAATGCACTTCTTATGAGCGGGGCTAATGTAATTTATGAAAAGGTTGCAGGAATGCATGCTTCAGGACATGCCAGTCGTGAAGAGCTTATTTTGATGATGCGTTTGACTAAACCTAAATTTTTTATTCCTGTTCATGGTGAATACAAAATGCTGGTTAAGCACAAGGAGATTGCAAAAGAGGTTGGAATTTTAGAGAGCAATATACTGCTACCTGAAAATGGGATGAAGATAGAGCTTACAAAAGAGTCTGTTAGAGTTGCAGGTAAAATCCAAGCCGGAGCAATCATGATAGATGGGTTAGGTGTTGGAGATGTGGGAGAGAGCATCATTAAAGATAGACAAAATCTTTCAGAAAATGGTATAGTAATAGTGGTGATGCAGTTTAATACTCTTAAAAAAGGGTTTAATTTCAACCCAGAAGTTACAACTAAAGGGTTTATGCACAACAAATATTCAGATGAATTGATGGAACAGATAGCGGACAAAATGAATACAGAGCTTCTGAAATTCAATCAAGATGAAGAGTTTGATGATGGGTTAATTAAAAACAGAGTGAGAGAAATGTTAAGTAAAATCATCTATATGAAAATGAAACGCAATCCAGTAGTAATTCCAATCATCGTGGAGGTATAATGAACAGCAAACAGAGAGCTTATTTGAGAAAATTAGGACAATCTTTAGACCCAATGATTCGTGTAGGAAAGGATGGGTTAAAACCAACGCTACTTGTTGGTCTTAACGATGCTTTTGAGACACGTGAACTTATTAAAGTTAAACTTCTACAAAGTGTAGAAGATGAAAAATTAGAAGTAGCCAATTTTTTAACTTCTGGAACAGAGAGTGAGTTAATTCACATTTTAGGTGGTACCCTTCTTTTGTATAAACCAAATGAAAAACATAATGAAATTTCAACGAATTTGAGAGGGTTGGTGAGTAGAAGATGACTTGGTTGCTTTATATTATTCCATACCAGTACATTATCCCTCCAATAGTTGCCTGTTTTCTTGCACAAGCTCTGAAAATAGTGTTACCACTTTTAGAGGGAAAACCTCCCCGTTGGTATAAGTTTTTTGAAACGGGTGGGATGCCAAGTTCACATTCGGCGATGGTTATGGCACTTTTAACAGTAGTAGCCATTAATAATGGTGTATCATCAAGTCTTTTTGGTGTAACAATGGTATTTTCTCTAATAGTCATGTATGATGCCTCAGGGGTTAGACAATCTGTTGGAAAACATGCGAGAGTACTTAATAAATTGATAGCGCATCTGAAAGCAAATGAGAAGCTTGATTTTGATAATGACATTTTAGAGAAAAATTTAAAAGAGTCATTAGGACATACAATTTTAGAGGTTCTTGGTGGAGCGTTGGTTGGTATTATTGTAGCACTATTAATTCGTTAGAATGGAGTCTTAATATGAAATTAAAAAATATGACTTTAGAGGAGTTGAAAAAAGAGTGTGAGGCTATTCGTTCAGAACTGATAGAGGTTGTGAGTAGTAGCGGCGGACATCTCGGTTCTAATCTTGGAATTGTTGAAATAAGCGCAAGTTTACACTATATCTTAGACTCCCCTCAAGATGTAATACTTTTTGACGTTGGACATCAATCTTATGTTCATAAAATCCTAACTGGTAGAAGAGATAGAATGCATACCCTCCGATCGTTCGGGGGGATTTCGCCATTTTTAGATACCACTGAGAGTGAACATGATTTGTATACAACAGGACATGCAGGAAACATCATTTCCGCAGCGGCCGGAATTGCGATAGCCAATCCTGAAAGACGTGTGGTAGCTATTATTGGCGACGCCTCTCTTTCTAATGGAGAAGCGCTTGAGGCAATCAATAGCCTTAATGGTAAAGTTGGAAATCTTTTCATCATCATCAATGATAATGAGATGTCGATTGGTGAAAATGTAGGTGGGCTCTTTAAGTATTTAAATGGAATTCTTCACAACCGTTCGTACAATAGCTTGAAAAAAGGAACTAAAAAAGTTTTAGAGCATGGGGCTATCGGTACAAAACTTTCTGAATTTGCAGGAAGGCTTGAAAATTCCGTCAAATATTTTTTAGCACCTGGAAATCTTTTTGTAGAACTTGGATATGAGTATGTAGGTCCTATTGATGGTCATGATTTAGAAGGGTTAGTACGTCTTTTCAAGGAACTTTTTTCTAATCCCCAAGAAAAGACAACGATGCTTCATATTAAAACGGTAAAAGGAAAAGGGTATGCACCTGCAGAACTCGAAAAAGAGAAATTCCATGGTGTATCACCTTTTGATGTAGAAAATGGAACGCCTCTTAGTGGTAAAGTGATGAGCTTTTCTGAAGTTTTTGGTGAGACAATGGTATCGCTTGGAACTAAAAATGAAAATGTATATGCAATATCAGCTGCCATGGTTAAAGGGGTCGGACTTTCTAAGTTTTTTGAAACCTTTCCCTCACGCTCTTTTGATGTAGGCATTGCAGAAATGCATGCGGTAACATTTGCAGGAGGATTAGCGGTTGGTGGTAAAAAACCGGTTGTAGCCATATATTCAACATTTATGCAAAGGGCGTATGATCAACTCATTCACGATATCTCAATTCAAAAGCTTCCTGTAACCATTGTTATGGATAGAGCTGGAATTGTTGGAGAGGATGGAAAGACCCATCAAGGTGTATTTGACATCTCCTTTTTTAGAACAGTTCCTAATTTTAAAATTTTTGCGCCAACGTGTGCAAATGAGATTCCTCTTATCATGAATCATGCCATCAATGAGTCAAATGAACCCATCGCAATTAGAATTTCTAAAAGCAATGCTTATACTATTGAAGAGATCACGACGTTTGTTCCTGGAAAATGGAATATATTAAGAGAGGGAGAGGATACCCTTATTCTTGCAACTGGGGTCTCAGTAAAAGAGGTTCTTAATGTTGAAGAGAGATTATCAGAGCGTGGCGTTAAACCAACCATTGTTGCAGTATCTTCTATTAAACCCCTTGATGAAAAATTTTTGCTTTCTGAAATTTTAAAATATAAAAGAGTTATAACGATAGAAGAGAATGTTAAAAGTGGTGGATTTGGATCCCTTATTTTAGAGTTTTTAAATGAAAATAGGGTATCAAAGCATTTAGATATGATTGCAATTGAAGACTGTTTTGTTCCACATGGTACACGTGCTAGACTTCTTGAAGAGTATGGATTTTCAGGAAATTCATTGGTAGAAAGAATTTGTAAGGAGTAGGTGTGGCAAAAATCAGATTAGATGAAAGGCTTGTCAACGAGGGGTTCTTTGAATCACGCGAACGAGCTAAAAAATCCATCATGCTTGGAGAGGTACTCGTAGAGAATGTTCCTGTTACAAAAGCAGGAACATTTATTAAAGAAGATGCAGAAATAAGAATACGTGGATGCCAAATTCCCTATGTAAGTCGTGGGGGGCTAAAATTAGAAGGTGCGATTAAAAGTTTCAATCTTGATTTCATAGGAAAAAGAGTCCTTGATATAGGCTCTTCTACTGGTGGATTTACAGATTGCGCATTGCAAAATGGAGCAGAAATAGTCTATGCGGTAGACGTAGGAACCAATCAACTCGCTTGGAAGTTGAGAAATGAGACAAAGGTTAAGTCCATTGAAAATTGTCATATTAAGGATTTGACCCTTGATATGATTGATGGAGAAAAGGTTGATATCATTGTTATGGACCTCTCATTTATTTCACTCACAAAAGTGTTTGAATATCTTCCCAATTTTATCAAAAAAGAGGGTTTGATAATGGCTCTTATTAAACCACAGTTTGAGGTTGGAAAAGCGCGTGTTGAAAAAAATGGGATTATTAAAAATCCAGAACTTCATCAGTTCGCGATTGATTCAGTTGTCAATTTTGCTTCTACAATTGGGTTAGTAAATCGCGAAATATTAGAATCACCTATACTTGGGGGAAAAGGAAACAAGGAGTTTATATCACTATTTCAATTTTAATAGTAAAGGGGTTAATATGAAAAAAATTTTAAAAAGAAAAAATATGAAATTTGGACTTTGTATTGTACTATCATTTATGATTGGTATGGCAGTTCAAAGTTTTGCAGATACTAGTAACAGTGGTAGTGCATTGGTAAAAACAGGGTTTCTTTCGAATCTTCAAGAGTTGAAAAATGTATCAGATACCATGGATATTGTTAATGTCTATTATGATGGAAAAACAACTAAAAAAGAGCAAGAGATTGGAGCGTTAAAGGGAATATTAAACTCACTCAATGACCCCTATTCAGAATTTATAGAACAAGATGAGTGGGATCAAATGGAAGATTCCATGAAGGGTGAGTATGCTGGAGTGGGAATGATTGTTTCGAAGGCAGATGGATTCATAGAGGTTGTATCGCCTTTTGAAGGGTCGCCTGCTGCAAAAGCCGGACTTCAACCCGCAGATAAAATTGTAGCGATTGAGGGCAAATCAACAAGTAATATGGGAGTATTTGATGCTGTAAAACTCTTGAAAGGTAAAATGGGTACAACAGTAACACTTCAAATATACAGAAAGGGTGTTAGCAAGCCTTTTGATGTGACATTGACACGTGAAACTATCGTGCTTGAACACGTAACTTCTAAAATGCTAGCAAACCATATCGGTTACATTAGAGTGTCACAATTTTCATCTGGAATAACAGCTCAAGTTCAAACTGCTTTGAAAAATTTACAAGCTCAAGGAATGCAAGGGCTCATACTTGATTTAAGAAATGATCCAGGTGGAGATTTAACCGAAGCAGTAATGTTACCAACTCTTTTCTTAAATAAAGGATCTGAAATCGTTTCTGTAAAAAGTAAGTTAGATATGCCAATCATTAACACACAAGGTGGCCCATTAAAAAATAAAAACATCCAAGTGGTTGAGTCACAGGTAGATGGGCTATATAAAGAGGCGGCTATTGATCAAAACACGCCATTATACAAAGGACCAATGGTTGTATTGATAAATGGTGGAAGTGCATCTGCTTCTGAAATTGTTTCAGGTGCTTTGAAGGACAATAAAAGAGCAGAGCTTATTGGTGAGAAAACTTATGGAAAAGCTTTAGTACAACAAGTTATTCCATTTAAAGATTTAGGGGTTATTAAGTTGACGATTGCTAAATACTACACTCCAAATGGAGATTTTATCAACAAAGTAGGGATTTCTCCCACTATTGCAATAAAACAACCGAATGGATTTAATGAAGGGGTTTTACTCAACAAATTGGTGACAAGTACAAGTGGAAGTAGTACAACAGGTGCTGGTTCTACAGGAAAGAGCACTACACCAACCAAAAAATCTTCATCTTCAACAACAAAAGCCAGTGTTTCAAACTCAAAAAATACAAAAGCAACAGCTACGAAAGTGGTACCACCTCAAGATTTACAACTTTCTAAAGCCGAATCAGTACTGCTCGGAGAAATAAAAAAAGCAAGTTAGGAGTTTAAATGTTATATGTTGTTGGAACCCCCATTGGGAATTTAGAAGATATGACTTTTAGGGCGGTTAGAATTCTCAAAAGTGTAGATATTATTTTTGCAGAAGATACCCGTCATACGAAAAGATTATTGAACCACTATGAGATTGATACGATGGTATACAGTTATCATATGCATAACCGTGAGCATCAAATTCTTAACATTTTGAATTTATTAGGGGAAGGAAAGTGCATTGCTTTAGTGACGGATGCAGGGATGCCCTGTATATCAGACCCTGGTTTTGAGCTTGTAGAGGCAGTTCAAAATGCTAAAATTAAAGTGGAGTCTGTTCCAGGGCCAACGGCAGTGACAACAGCAGCAGCCATTTCAGGGGTGAATTTAAGACGATTCGCCTTTGAAGGCTTTCTACCTAAAAAAAAGGGAAGACAGACTTTTTTCACAAATTTAAAAGAGGAAAAAAGACCGATTATTTTTTATGAATCGCCTTTTAGAGTTTTAAAATCTTTAAAAGATATTGAAAAGTATTTTGGAAATGTTCATGTAGTCATTGCAAGAGAGCTTACAAAGCTACATGAAGAGGTGATTAAGGGGCAAGTGAGCGACTTAATTGTAAAGTTAGAGGCGAAACCCATTAAAGGTGAGGTCGTTATGATTGTGGAAAAGGAGAAATTAGAAGAGTATGTCGATGACGAAAGTTAACTGGTATCCAGGCCACATGAAAAAAACTAAGGATTTAATCTCTGAGAACATCTCAGCGGTAGATTTAATCCTTGATGTGCGTGATGCACGTGTGTATATAGGAAGTGCTAATCCTGATTTAAAAACATTAGCAGGAAATAAAAATCGTATTGTTATTTTGAATAAATCAGATTTGGTAGACCAAGCAGAACTCTCACGTATTAGTGGTAAAATTATCGCTGAAAATCCTGGGGTAAAAGTGGTTGCAATCAGTGCAGAAAAGGGAACAAACATTAAAAACATGAATGCCCTTATTGATGAATATCGTATGGTTAAAGTTGAAAGAATGATGAAAAAAGGTTTGAAAAAGACCAGTTTTAGAATTATGATTGTTGGTATTCCAAACGTTGGGAAATCAAAACTTATCAATACTTTAGCGAAGAGAAAGGCTGCGGGAGTTGGAAATAAGCCAGGATTTACACGTGGTAAACAGTGGATATCCCTAGCAAATGGAATTGAGCTGTTAGATACACCTGGGGTATTGTGGCCAAATTTTGACAACATTGATATTGGAATGAAACTTTCCATTATTTTAGCCATTCGAGAAGATATATTAGATAGAGCTGATACAGCAAAATATTTTCTGAAAATAGCAAAAAATATGAATTTTTTAGACAAAATTTACGCAACGTATCATATTGACTATGTTGATGATGACCCTGATTATATCATTTTAGAAAAGGTTGCAAAGTCATATCATATGCTACTTAAGGGTGAAGTTTTAGATGTTGAAAAAGCAAGTTATAAACTTTTAATTGACTATAGAGAGATGAAGTTTGGAAAATTTCCACTAGAATAGGGGGGGATATGTCGCTGATAAAATTAGATTATGAACGTGTTACAGACATATTAACAGGATTTATAAAGCAAGAGATTGAAAAAGCTGGCTTTAAGAAAGTAATTTTAGGGCTTTCAGGGGGGATTGATTCTGCAGTTGTGGTATATTTAGCTGTAAAAGCCTTAGGAAAAGAGAATGTTCATGTAGTGATGATGCCTTATAAAGCTTCAAGCCAGTCGAGTTTAGATGATGCAATGAAATGCATAGATGATTTAGGGATAAGTTATGAAAAGTGTGAGATTACTCAAATGGTAGATAGTTATTTTGAGCAGTTTCCTGATGCGAGTAATTTGCGAAAAGGCAATAAAATGGCACGCGAAAGAATGTCTACACTCTATGATTTGTCAAGTTACTATACATCTCTTGTCATTGGGACAAGCAATAAAACTGAGCTTCTTTTAGGATATGGTACACAATTTGGAGATTTAGCCTCAGCACTTAATCCGATTGGCGACCTCTATAAGACACACATTTGGGAGTTGGCTCGGCATTTGAATGTTCCAAGTTCAATTATCGATAAAAAACCGAGCGCAGACCTTTGGGAGGGGCAATCGGATGAGCAAGATTTCGGGTTTAGTTACGAAATGGCCGACAATATTTTATATCAACTTGTTGAGAGACATTTGAGAAAAGATGAAGTTATTGCATTAGGATATCCCGAAGAGGTTGTGGTTAAAATAATAACGATGATTAAACGCAATCAGTATAAAAGAACATTACCCATCATAGCAAAAATTTCTTCAAGGTCAATAGGAAGTGATTTTTTATATCCTAGAGATTGGGGACTATAGATATAAGGAGGAAGTATGAAAAAATTGGATGAAGAGATAGAAATACTTGAAAATAGTTATGCAGATAATGATTTGACTCTCCAATTTGCCTTGAACAGCAGTAGTGATAAAGAGTCAAGTGATGGTGACCATACTTCCACTGAGTTGATGACGAAGAGCGAAGAAAGAGAGAGCTCTAATGAGTCCATTTTTAAAGCGGAGTTAAAAGAGGCGGTTGAGAGTTTTACAAAGGGAGATTTAGAAAAATCCAATGAACTTTTAGAAAATTTCACTTATGAGTTTGAAAGTTTTATTGAGCAACCTATATTTAAATATTTTGCTGAAAATAAAACGTTGAAGAGTGAGATACTTTCAAATTCAAGTGTAGAGAATAGTTACTTGATGTTAGCAATGAGCTACATTGAATTGGAGCTCTTTAAAAAAGCTAAGTGGAAAATATCTAAAGGTCTCACTTTTTATCCTAATAATTTAACTTTACAAAATTTATTAGCAAAGTGCCATATTATGTTAAAGGAGCCTGAGGCGGCAAGAGAAATTCTTGAAAGAGGTATGTTTTTAGGTAATATAGATTCTATTGATATTTTTGAGAGTTTATGGAAACCTAATTTTAGTTTTGAATATTTTATTGATGTTGTGATGAATGGTGATTTAGAGAAAGTTAAAAATTTCATCGAAAATGGGATGGATATTAATTTACAAAATAGCGAAGGTAGGACAGCTCTGATCTATGCTTCGTTTTTAGGAATGAAAAAAATAGTCACTCTGCTTCTTGAAAATGGGGCTCTTTTAGAAATATCAGATAAAAAGGGGAAAACAGCCTTTGTCCATGCGGTAGAGCGTAAAGATATTGAAATTATGAAACTTTTACTCTCGCGCGGTGCCAACATTGCTTTTGAAAATATTACAGTTAAAGAAAAAATTAAAGAGTTTGTAGATGAAGGTAGTGTTGAGGCACTGAGTCTCTTTTTTGGTCACAACTATATTGAAAAAGCAGAAAATGAGTTTAACATACACTCTTCGAGTGATGAAGATGAGTGTGAAGAGAGAGATTTAAATGACGAGCAGTTGGTTTCAGAAGAGGACTTAATAAGCAGTGTAGAGGCTGCTCCACTTGAAGAGCGAGAAGAAGATGATTGGGAAGAGTCTTTAAAACAGATACTTGGAGAAGAGAGTTCAAAGCCTAAAGAGTATGATGAAGAGGCGATTTTTAGCATGAATACCCTCCATAGGGAGAGTAATACTGAAGAGAATCGAGCAGAGTATGTCAACAGTTCTGTATTTTCTGCACTTGTAGAGAAGAGTAATCCAGAGCTAGAGTTGAGGCAAAAGGAGATGCTAGGTGCGATTGATTCATTGATTTCTAAAAAGCAATTTGTAAACCCACACTTGACGACTAAAAGTGTTACTAAGAAATCTTTGTTTAGCTCTTTGTTTGGAAAAAAAATTAAGGTCAATAATTTTTTAGAATTTCTTGCAACAAAGAGTCATAAAGAGATTGTAAAATTAATTGAGTCAAATATGATAAATATGAAAGATAAGGCAGGCAATACTGTATTGCTTTCAGCAATTCAGTTAGAAGACACTGAAATATTAGAAAAAATATTTTATCAAATGCCAGATATCAAAGTTCGAAATCGTGCTGGGCAAGGTGTGGAAGATCTCATTTTACAAGTTAGGGTTCAAAATCGTTCTAAAATTGAGAAACTCTATGAGAGGTACCTTGAGAGTATAGGTGCATTAAAAGAGGAGAAAGTTGAAACGGTAAAAGAGAGTAAAAAAGAGATGCGAGAGCGTCTTAAAAGAGAGAAAAAAGAGTTGGCACAGAGAATAAAGGAGAGCAAAACCGATGAGCGAAAAGCTAGACGAAAAAATTCTAAGTGAAGTTGAGAGACAGTTTAAAATTTTAAAACGTGGATGTGAAGAGATTATTTCTGAGTCCGAGCTCAAACAGAGGCTGTATAATTCAATAAAAGAGTCACGTCCTTTAAAGATAAAATATGGGATTGACCCTACAGGTGATTCTATCCATATTGGTCACGCTGTTGTAATGAGAAAACTGAGAGAGTTTCAAGATTTAGGTCATGAGATTCAATTTTTAATAGGGAGTTATACAGCTAAAATTGGTGATCCAACTGGAAAAAGTGAGACTCGTAAGGTGCTTACTGATGAACAAATTCAGCACAATATGAAGCACTATATGAGACAAATTGGGAAAATTTTAGTTGTAGATAAGCTGAAAGTAGTTTACAACCATGAATGGCTTGAGCCACTTTCAATGGAAGATATTTTGAAATTGATGTCTCAATTTACGGTGTCGCTCATGACAAGTCGTGAAGATTTTGCTAAGAGACTATCGGAAAATAAACCCGTAAGTCTTGTAGAATTTATGTATCCGATTTTACAAGGGTACGACTCTGTAGCACTGCAATGCGACGTTGAATTAGGTGGAACAGAGCAAAAATTTAATGTTCTTAGAGGTAGAGATTTACAAAAGGCCTTTGGACAGATGCCACAAATTTGTATGATTCTCCCTATTTTAGAGGGAACTGATGGTAAAAATAAAATGAGTAAGAGTTTGAATAATTATATCTCAGTTGAGGAAGATCCGAAAGATATGTTCGGAAAAGCGATGTCTATTCCTGATGAGGTAATGGGACGCTATATGAGACTTACCACCAACATGAGTGATGAAGAGATTTTATCTGTTGAGAGAGAGTTATTAAACCAAACAGTTCATCCCATGGATGTTAAACGTAGTCTTGCACGTGAAATTGTCGCAATTTACTACTGTGAAGAGAGAGCAATTGAAGCTGAAAATTATTTTAATGAACTTTTTTCAAAACGTTCTATACCTCAAGATATTGCTGAAATTGAAGTGGCCTATGGTCAAGTAGAGATTATTCCTTTGCTTGTTGAACACTTGAATTTCTCAAAAACGACCAGTGAGGCAAGAAGGCTTATACAACAAGGGGCAGTTTCTATCAATCAAGTGAAAGTGGATGATGTGAAAGCCCTTATCGATGTAACAAGTGGAATGATCATTAAGTCAGGTAAAAAAAATATCGTTAAAATAAAATAAAAAAAAATAAAAAAATCGACAAGTGTTCAACACTTGTCGATTTTTTATTACAGCATATTCCCAATAAAATATCCTAAAATAACAATAAAGCCAGAGATGAGTAGAAATGTTGTCATCCCCTTATTTCTATACTCTTGAAACTCCTTGTTTTTGTAGATTACAATGATAGGGAGTAAGAATACCATTATCGCAATGAGCGGTGCGGTTAAAAGTCCTAAAACATTTAAAATTGCGATATTAGAAATGGTTAAGTACCAAAGAATTAAAAAGAGAAATATGATGGTAATGGTATCAGCTAATTTATGGTTCATTTTAAAGATTTGTTTAAGAAGTGCTACTAAAGATTCACGTGTTCCAAAAAATGTTCCAAAAAAGGATGAAATGATGGCACATATTGCAATAATTGGCCCTAAGTAGTGTAAAAGTCCCGTTTGATAAATCATAGCAATGATTCCCGTAACATTGAGATTTGGATTGGCTTCATTGATAGCAAGTGCCTTAGCGTCAGGAAGTGCTAGAATGACAACATATACAAAGACAAGTGTAAAGGCGTTGATTAAAATATTGCTATGAGTTAAAACTTTACTAACCTTTTTTAAGAGTAATTTTTTGTCTTTGATTTCATCACGATAACTTGTTGCAAACTCAGAAATTGTTGGACTGTGGTTAACGGCAAAAAAGAGAATTGGGAATATTGTTAAACACCCTGCGATAAATCCTCTCCAAGTAAATGCTCCCATTGAGACATCCATAATTGAGATATGAGGAATAAGAAGCACACATATTATAATCAAGCAGATAAGAAGTGGAAAGATGATAATGGTCGTTACCTTAATAACAAAGTTTCTTCCAACGAGCATAACCCCTACTAAAATAACCATAATAATCAGCCCGAAAAGTGCCTTTGAACTTGCAGAGTTATCCAACGCTGTAGAACCTTGCCACCCAAAAACTTCAAAGAGACTGATCAGCGTTTTTGGAAGTGCGAGGGCATATCCAACCATAATGCTAAAAGTACATAAAAAATAGATGATATTAGCCACCATTCCGCCAGATTTACCTAAAAATTGGATAAAACTTCCCGTTAATCCCACATGCTCATCATCGGCAAGCAGTGAGATGCGTGCAAGTGCTTTATGAGAAAAATATACCATTGGATAGATAAAAATAGTGGCTAGAATGAGAGATAAAATACCGCTTTTTATGGCTTGCAGGGGCAAAAATAGAATACCTGCACCAATGGCTGTACCGTAAAGTGTTCCCATCCATTCAACATCTCTTGAACGGGTTTTTAAAACTTTTTTTTCGTCTGTTTCTTGTTTATCCATAAAAACCTCCAAAATTAATTCATTTTATCTAATTAACCATAGTTTACTTTATCATAAATATTTAAAATGGTAAAGTTAAATTTTGAAAATTGTACAAAGAGTATTGTGAGAAGGGTCATTGTTTTTATGTGGGATGTGTGATAAAATATTAAATAGTTATTAATGGTACTTCAGGGAAAAATGAAAAGAATTACACGATAATATAGATAAACAGGAGGCAATATGTATTACATTGGGATTATGTCTGGAACAAGTGTGGATGGGATTGATGCTGTATTGGTAGATTTTATAGAAGAGAGTCCTTATATTAGGCTGATTGAGAGTTACACGACCGCTTTTGAGAAGGATTTGAGAGAGGACATCGTTAAACTATTAGAAACATTTACCATACATTTACAAAAATTAGGAGAAATTGATCATAGACTTGGAATAGCATATGCTCAAGCGAGTTTAGAACTGTGTAAAAAAGCAGGGATAGACATTTCAGAAGTGGTTGCAATTGGGTGTCATGGGCAGACCATTTTTCATGATCCGAGAGGAAAATACCCCTTTACAATGCAAATTGGTGATGGGAATATCATCGCAGCAAAAACAGGCATTTGCGTTGTCAATGACTTCAGAAGACTCGATATGGCTTTTAATGGGGATGGAGCCCCTTTGACACCCGTTTTTAACCAGTGTTTTCTTTATAGTGAGAAGGAGAAGAGAGCGCTGCTTAATCTTGGGGGAATTGCTAATATTACCATTTTATCAAAAGATCCATCGCATGTCCTTGGATTTGATAATGGACCCGCGAACTGTCTTATGGATTTGTGGATACAAAAACACAAGGGGGAAAAATATGATAAAGGTGGAGAGTGGGCAAAGGGAGGAAAAGTTGATAAGAAACTGCTTGAAGAGATGCTCTCTGAGCCATATTTTAAATTAAGAGCTCCAAAAAGTACTGGAAAAGAGCTTTTTAATCTACCTTGGTTAGAGAAAATTTTATCAAACTACCCAGATGTAGCGACTCAAGATGTCCAAGCCACTTTACTCGAGTTAACAGTTGTGTCAATCGTTGAGGATATTAAATTGTATTGTCGAGATATAGATGCGCTTTATCTTTGTGGAGGTGGAGCATACAATACATATTTAATTGAAAGAGTTCAGAGTGAGTTGGGAGATATCATTATTGATACAACAGAAAAAATTGGACTTCATCCGCAATGG
>Ga0247844_1001761_pt1 | contig 38035 bp, 22 predicted proteins | sample LaCtaG_FD_192421 | JGI IMG/M metagenome (GOLD analysis project Ga0247844, IMG submission 192421) | Freshwater microbial communities from meromictic Lake La Cruz, Castile-La Mancha, Spain - LaCruzMarch201714.5m_1 | ecosystem: Environmental > Aquatic > Freshwater > Lake | place: Spain: Castile-La... | reverse complement strand
TCAAACTTGCGCCGTGCGTGCGCGAGACACCCCACATGCACGATGCCATTTCGCCGACCAACCGCATCGTAGCCGCTATAGCCGTCACTCTGCAGAGTGCCCCTGAAGTCCTCGGTCAGCCGCCAAGCGACTTTGCCTGAGCGCGTCGGCTCGTAGTTGAAGAGGATCACCGGCTTGCCGGGCGGGCCGCCGCGCCGCACCCACATGCGCGATTTTGTCTGCGCCGCGCGGCCGTCCTCTTTCAGAACCTGGACGGTCGTTTCGTCCATTTGCAACACGTCGTAGCCAAGCTGCGTTTCCTCCATCAGGTTCATCAAGGGCACGGTCAGTTCGCCCAAGCGGATCATCCAAGACGCGAGCGTGCCGCGCGAGACGTCGAGGCCGTAGCGGGCCAGAATCTTCTCTTGGCGATAAAGCGGCAACCCGTCGGCGTATTTCGCGGTGACGACGAAGGCGCAGGTGTTGGGCGACGCGATGCTCTTGGGGATCGGCTGGGCCGGCAGCGGGGCGACGATAATCGCGCGCTCCTCCTCCGCCGCCGCCGTGTCGCCTGCGGCCGCTTCAGGAAAGACGCCGTCGCACACCCGGCACGGTCCATACTTGAAGCGCACATGCTGGAGCACCTGGATCTTCGCGGGCACGATGTCGGCCTGCTCGGCGACCATCTCGCCAATGCGCGGGCGCAGATGGCCGCTGCCGCACGGACAAAGCTTGTCGGCCTCGGCAATGTCGTGCTCGATCCGCACGCGCGGCAAGTTCGGATCAATCGGCTTACGGCAGCCTTTGGCCCGTTTGTGCTCGGGCACGGTGATGTCGTCCGCCGTCGCGTCGGATTCCGGCATTGCCGCGAGCGTCTCGGCTTCGTTGAAAAGCCCCAGTTGATCGGGATCGGACTTCTCGGAACTGGCCCCAAAGCGCTTGTGGCGCGCGAGCCGCAGTTCCTCTTTCAGTCGTTCGATCTCAAGGGTCTGCACGCCGATGATCGACTTGAGCGCCCCGACGTCGTCGGGCAAATTCGGAGGTGTTTCAACGATATTGCTCATGGCGCCGATGATAGCTGATTTGGGCGTGGACCCGGCGCAACACGTCGTATTTCTCTACAGAATCCCTACAAAACCGTGCGGTATTCGAGCGAGCGATGCGGCTTCAAATGCTTCAAGTCGAGACCATCGAGCAGCCAGAAAAACTGCTCCTCGTCGAGTTCTACAACCGGCCCCGCCAAATGGAACGGCCACTTGAAACGCTCCTCTTCCAGGCGCTTCAGCCAGAGGCAAAAGCCTGTGCGCTGCCAGTACAGAACCTTGATCTGGCTCTTCCGCTTGTTGACGAAGCAAAACAGGTTCCGGCTGAACGGATCGAACTTGAGGGTCGCCTCGACCATCACGCTGAGGCCGTTGATACCCATCCGGAAATCCACCGGATCACGGCAGATGTAAATCGCGATATCGCCCACCACCGGTGAAACCGCCGCCGACGCCTTCCGCCCTGTCACCGACACCACATCCGCCCCCGCTGCTTTGCCCGCCAAGCATCGCAGCACCCGGGCACTAAAAGTAGATGCGGTTCACTTCGCGCTTACGCAGCTTCGAAGCTGTGGTCGCCCTGTTCATGTTCATATCATGACCATCGCTATCAGGGGTGAGGCCGTCCAAGAAGCCAAAATCGTCGAGAACGACTGGTTATTGGGGAGCATCTTCCATGAGGAACGCGCCGCGTGACTTCGCTGGTTGACCCCGAGCCGACATTTTGCATCTGTCCGCCGGTAAGTCCGCATTATTTAGGAGCGGACGCGCCTCCAAGTCGGATGGCGGCACGATCGGGTGACGGGCACGGGCGAAGAGAGCCGGACGCGTCATCTAAAAAATCTAGCGACCCGCCTTCGGCGGGACGAGGGTGCACAACAGCTCGCACAGTGCAGAACGTAATGAGATAAAGATTAAGGATCTAACGTCCTCGCCAAACGGAAGCCGATAACGCTGTCACGGTTGTCCGGTTGGTCCCTGCCGCGGTCGGCCGCGCGGAGGTACTGTGGATTGCCGAGCCAAGAACCGCCGCGAAGAACGCGGGAAGAACAATCCTTAACGACCCTTGCCGACCCATCCGTCGGAGCGTCGTTGTAGGTTTCGGCATAACAGTCCTCGACCCAATCGTAGACATTGCCATGCACGTCAAAGAGACCCCACGGATTCTGCTCAAAGCTCCCGACGGGCAAGGTCTTCTGCCGGTATTCACCCTTCCCCCCCGTTAGAACGCTCTTCGACTTCCCTTTATTCTCGGCTTGAACCGATTGGTCGCCCGCCCCGTACGTGTAATTCCCGTCATAGTTGGCTTGATCGGTCGAGATCGTATTGCCCCACCAATACGGCGTCGTCGTCCCGGCCCGGGTAACATATTCACGTTCGGCTTCCGACAAGAGGCGGTAGGTCTTTCCGGTCTTCTTGGAAAGCCAGGCGATGTAGGTTTTCGCGTCATTCCACGAGACGTTGATCACCGGCCGTCGGCCCCGTCCCCAGCTTTGGTCCGAGGGCGAATACCGGTTGCACCCACCGTCGGCAACGCAGAAATCCCATTCATCGAATGTCACTGCAAACCGGCCGGCGGCAAAGGGCCTGGCGATCGTCACGCGGTGCTGGGGGCCCTCAATGGACTCGCGTCCTAGCTCGGTCTTGGGCGAGCCCATTAAGAAGGTTCCCGCCGGAACGACGATCATTTCGGGGCAGTTTGGGCAATCGCGGAACACGGTTCCGGGCTTTGGCCCCTTCTCTTGCCCGGCGGGCTCAGCGACGGGGGCCTGCGGCTTCTCTACCGCCGCGACCGTCGCGGCAATCCAATCGACGTACTTGGGCACTAGAACATACACACCATACTTTTCTGGCGACCCACATCCGGCGCCCCAGGAAACGATCCCGAACTGAAAACTGCAGCCGTTCTCATCGAAAGCAACAAGGGGGCCACCACCGTCTCCTTGGCAAAGATCTTCCCCACCTTCGTCATGGCCGGCGCATACTTCACCGTCTGATATTGTGCCGTCACCCGGATAGCTCGCTTGGCATTTGGATTTCTCCACAAGGGGCAGAGCTATCTCACGCAGCGTTGATGCCAATTTCCCGTTGCCTTTAATGCCGAATCCAGCACCCACCGACAATTGTTGCGCTGGCGAAAACGAAGCTGCTGCCAGTGGCGCGAAAGGCCCCTTCCAGTCGCGGCGTAAGACCAGGAGCGCGACGTCATTCTTGGATTGAACTGCTGCTTTATCAAATTGGGGGTGAAATATTGTCTGCTCCACCTCGTACATATTTACGTCTCGCAACAATTCTTCAATGGTGACCGCACCCGCAAGTACGCGGATATTTTTCGGCTCAAAATCCTTGACGCAATGCCCCCCCGTCATTGCAACACGCGGCGCAATTAGCGTGGCACCACACACTAGCGATTTATCTGGTTGCTTCACGATGGCTGCCATCCAGGGCCAATTGACCTGCCGCGCGTCGACGGCTCCGAAGGGCGGAACATCGCGCTTGAAGAGGCATTGAGCCGGAGGCGGCGGCGGCACATGTTCCGGTAATTGCCATCCGACCGCTTGGCCAAGAGCGACCGGAACCAAGCGGTCCGGTTGAAGAGCCAAGACTAGGCGATCAGCGGACACCTCGCCACGGACGATCGATCCGTCGTCGCCTAACGCCGTGAGTTGCTGGGTCAAAGGATCGACGTTCAATTGCCGCGCACGACCGGGCAGCCTCGCTTGGCGGTTATCACCTGTGCTGGCGATGGTCACGCCATAGCTGCCGACGTCGGCGAGCCGAACCTGACCATCGAGCGTTGCGAATGCTATCTGTTCCTTGGCGGCCGGGGTCAGCGCCGTGACGGGGCCACTGCCAGCGAGGGTTGCCGTCCCTGAGGCGGAGACAATTTGTGTTTCGCCGCTCGCGGTCTCCAGCGCTGCGATGAGGGCCGCGCCTTGCCCAAGCGCGATATGCACCTTCGAGCCGGTGCCTCTCAGAACGGCGAAGACGGGCGGCAGCGGGCGGGGCGAGCCTCCGCGCGCATCGAACATCAAGATGCGCCCATCGGCGGTCGAGACGGCGAGTGCGACCGGAGCGTTGGGATCGTCGTCACGGTCGGCCCGAAGCGCGAGGCTGGTAATGGCAGAGCCGCCCGTGTCGATGGGCTCGATATTGGCCGCGCTTGGGTACTTGGTGTGGATGATGCGGACGCGGCCATCCGCCCCGCCGAGAGCGACGAGCGATCCGCCCAGCAGTTCCGCGACGGCCGTTGCCCCGCCTGGGATGTCGGGCAGTTTGATGCTTGAGCTTGCGACGTAGGCGGCAAGCCAAGCCGCTGGCAGAATGGGGATCAGGGCGAATGCAGCGCGTAGGGTTCCGCCGATAATGCTAACAGGCGTACCGCGCGGCAGCGGCTTGGGCGGCGGCAGCTGTTCGGGAAGGTAGCGGACGGCAAACACTGCAATTAAAAATAGCCCAAGCCCAATTCCCGATGTCCAAGCCAAAGCCTCCCATTTTGAACCGGTCGCAACAAGCGCAATTTCGGACACGGCGGAGGACAATAAGAGCAGCGCTAGCCCCATCCCGCACCAATAAAGCAGTTTTGGGAATAGAGTTGACTTGGTTCGCCGTTGGTGCAGAAGCCGTGTCCCAACCCAAGCCCCGAAAATGAGCGCCAGTATCATTCCAGAAACGAGTGCAGCCGGGCCAGTTTGGCCGGTTGTGATATTCCAGTTGCGAATTGTTTCGGTTGATGTTGCAAGAATTATGAACAAAGTCCCAAGCAGCCAGATGCAAGGTTCGAGTATTGAAAAAGCCAAGGCACCAGGCCCAAGCCGGATCGAGGTGTTGCGGAGCGCCACATAGGCATCACGTGGTTTTAAGACAATAAGGGCAATCAGTCCGCCCAATGCCAATGCGCCTAACGGCAGACTGGCCCCGGTCACGAGTGCGCCGCTGGAAGGCTTGGGCGTGAGAACGTAGGCGGCGGCCGCATACGACAACGCCACGAGCCCTGCAGCCAACTCGGGGATACCAAACCGGTCGAGCCAGCCACGCGGCAGGAAGCGTTCAAGCCAGCTTGCATTCGGCAGTGCGAAATCCTCAATCCGCCCGCGCGCCATGAAGTCGAGGAGAACTTCGTCTTCCATCAATTCCTGAGGCGGCAACCGATCCTTGGCTGGCTCTCGTGCGATCCGGAGTTTCACCGCGTCGTCGCGGCGGGTATCGCCGGTCAGCTCGGCCGCATCGATGAGGCGTTTCAAGACGGCGCGTATCTCTGTTGCGCGGCCGGGGGCAAGTTCGGCAATCAGTGCCGCGCGCAGCCAGTTGGGCATCATGCCATCGCGTAGCCACGGCAACTGCGTCAACGCCGCAATCCGCTCCTCCGAATACAGTGGCGTCTTGCTCAAATCCCCGCCAGAACGTGCGGGCAGCGAGACGCCGAGATACAGGGTCAGATCCCACTGGATGGCTGGGTAGACGGACAGCGCGCACAGCCACTCGAAGCCCGGACCATCGAGGAAATTGCGTAAATTCTGAATGATCTGGATCACTGGAAGATCGGCGGGCGGAGTCGCATAGAGAAGGCGCTGCGGGCGGACCCGCAGGACTTCCGGCAGTGCCCGGGCACGGCCGTCACCGCGCATGTCGAGCAGTCCGTCCGATTCCGCGCCTTCGAGCCCAAGCAGCTCCGCGAGCGCCAACAGCCCGTCAGGCGTCGCGCGGCCGATAGGCATCTTAAGTTCGTGGGCGAGCGCGAACTCCTCCTGCCCCCACTCGGCGAGCGCGAGCGGTGTCAGCAATGCGCGCTGAGACCAATGTGCGAGCTTCTCGACGGCCGTATGCGGCTTGAGGGTCGCCGGATCGAGGAACTCCGCCCCCGAACCAAGCACGAGGAGGCGATGTTGCGCATAGGTTGCTTGAAGGTGCTCGATGGCGACCGATCGCCCTGCCGTCTCCGGCTCAAGCCGCGATGGCTCGGTGCGGTAATAATAGATCGTCAGCGGCACCATGCCTTCGAGTCGTCCAACGAGGTCTCGAAGACGCCGCGCATCCTGGTCGGCGACCGTCTTGCGCTCGATCAGCACGAGATACTCGGGGGAATGTCGCGCTACTTCATAAACTGGCATCGGCATCTCGCCGCCACCGGCGATCGTCGCCGCAATCGAGGCGTCGATATCGAGCCGCTGGGTCGGGATTGACGTCCTGAGCCTAAGCTTTTGGGCAATCTTCTGAAACAAGGAAGATGGGTACAGAACGCGTGTCGCCGCTTCCGAGACGAGGTCGAGGTGCAACGGCGGCAACTCTGGCGGACGGCGACGAAGATAGGCTTTTCGTATCGCGAGGCTGTTGGCCAACCAGAACAGCGCCATCAGTAACGGCAGGGCAAGGGCCACGTAGGCAGCCCATTCGGGGGCAGCGGTCGGGGCCAAACGCGGCATCCATGGCGCGTCGGCAAACCATCGCCGAACCTTGGGATCTGGCGCAATGGCGAGTGACCGCTGGATTGTGAATTCGTCCATCAGATCACCGGGTGCCGACGTGGCATCCCCACCTGCTCGTGCACGAAATTCAGCCGCCTGGATCGCCTGGATCAAAACGCGTTTGTCGGCTGGAGTCGGAGTTGGAATAAAGCCCGGCAGCTTGCTGGCGAGTTCGTAGACCGTCCGAGATGTGCCCGGTTTGGCGAGCGTCTCATTGGCGGCGGCCAGCAGTTCTGCAAACGCCGGTTCACGGCCGGGGCGTTCGATCCGTTCCAAGGCAAGCGCAACCATCGCCCAGACCCGGCCATCCTTGCCGCCGTCACCGTAAAGCGCAAGAGGCACGGTTCGGGGTAGACCCGACAATTCGCTGAGCCGGATCGTGTAACTGGAGGCTTTCCAGCCGATTGTGGAGTCTTTGGCCAACGCACGCCCTAACTCCTCCAGCGTCGGCGCGCCTTCGAAGCGCTCGGCTGCTTGTGAAACCCGATTGAGGATTTCAAATGCGGTAGAAGACGGCGGGGTTGCCGACGCAATCACAGGGGGCGGGATCGTTGGCGCGGCTGTTGTCGACGGCGCCGGAACGGGTCGTGGCTTCTCGGACGGCGGCCAGAAGATCCAAGCGAGCGCCGCCGCCGACAGCAAGGCCAGCAGCGCCAGCACGAGCCAAAGCCGATTGGGCGCGACGCGTTCTACCGTGATGTGTTGCAGTGGGCTGGACGCTATGTTCGGCTGGGGATCGAACGTGTCGAAGACCTGGAAGAACCGCTCCCGATCTGCGGGCGATCGCGCCAGGACCGGTGCGAGCCAAGGGCGCAAGGCCCCGAAATCGGAGATTGCGCCGCGCGCCACGAGATCGGCGACGAGCGCACTGGCATTGATTCGGTCACGTGGTCCCAACGGCAACCCGGCGCGCATCAACTGATCGAGCAGAAGCTCCAGCCGATCACCCAGCAACGCATCTTTTCCCGACTTGGTCGCTCCGTCCAACACGCGGCCCCCTCAATGACAGACCTACCAGCGGGTCGAGACGAAGTCAGACGCCTCGCGGCGGTCATCGGTGTTTTTGACCAGCGTGGAGAGCGTCTGCAGGACCAGCTCCTTCTGCAGCTTGAGCGCTTCGCCCGGTTTCGCTCCACGGTGCATCAAGATTTGCAGCCAGTTGAGCAGTTCCGCCGTAGAGGGTTCTTTGCGCAGATTGGTCTCGCGGCGGCCGTGCCGGAGACGGAAAAAGAGGTCAAGCGCATCGGCAAGGAGTGGATCGGTCTTGCCAAGGCCGCTGACCCGTTCAGCCACGATATCACGCATTTCTTCAGCCTTGGGGAACGGAATATCGAAATAGATGCACCGCCTCAGGAACGGGTCCGGCAGGCCCTTTTCCGAGTTCGAAGTCAGGATGACGATCGGACGATACTGCGGCTCGATGCCGGGTTCCCCTGGCTCGGCACCCGGCGATCCAGCGTTGCGCAGTTCGCTCACCCGGAAGTACAGCCTTTCGATCTCGTTGAGCAGGTCGTTGGGAAAATCGCGTGGAGCTTTGTCGATTTCGTCAATGAGAACGACCGAGCGGCGCGGACCGGCATGGCGGTAATCCGATTGCCCGGGCGGCGGCAACAGTGCCGCAACAGTGGGGTTTGTCGCCGGAAACGCATCCAGGATCGCGCGGCCAAGTGCCTGATAGCGAAGAAACAACCGCTGATCGGTTATGTCGCGCTGCTTGAATGAGGTGACGGCGTCGAACGTGTAGAACAGGTCACGCGAGACGCTGGTCGATTTGGTCTCGAACTTATGAACCGGGCAGGCTAGATCGTTGGCGACAGCATAGGCGAGCTGGGTCTTGCCGGTGCCGGGTTCGCCCGTCAACAGCAACGGCATGCCCAGCACGAGCGCCACGTTGACCGCATGTGTCAGGTCCGGATGGGGCATGTACCCCGACGGCTCTTCCATCCGCGTTCTGTCGAGCGTTGGGATTTCTTCGGCGCGGCGCGAACGCTGATCGATCGGCAGTCCCTTGGTGAAATACGGGTAGGTCATCAAACGTCCTCGCACCACAAAATCAATGAACAACGATGCTTATCTTGAGACACCAAACAGAGGTTTGACGGCGGTGGCGAAGGCCGAGAGAGAAACGCCATGGGTCGCTGCCGACTTAGTTCCGAACACCCGGTCGATGATCGCCTTGGCCTCATCCCGCTCTACCGACATCATCTCGAAACGCTCGCTCAACCAACGCGCAGCGTCGCCTTTGCGGACGGGATGCAGGACCGGGGGCGCTGCAAGGCCGGGCAGCGGCTTCTGCTTGGGTGAAAGGAAGGAGAAAACGGTCAGTCCTCTGTTCGCGGCTTGAAGCCCTTGCACCTCCGACCAAATCTGCCGGTTCGATACCGTGGCACCCGGGCACGTTCCACTTGGACACGTTGTCCAGCCGGGTTCTGCCGGCGACATCGTCAGCGTCAGGATCGGCAGAACCGAGACCCGATGGGCGTCTTCGCCCAGCGATTGCCACAAGGAGAGCCACGCATTGATCCGTTTGGGCTCAGCCAGTTCCCATTCCTCCGCGCGCATGAGGCTGACAACCGCCACAGGCCGATCGCGCTCGGCCAGCGCTTTGGCAATCACGGTCATTGTGGAGCGTTCGGGCAACCCCAATTGGCGTGCAAGACGGCGGCTGAACTCGGTTGCGAACTCCGACGGCGCGCGCTTTGAAGGCCACTCGACAGTGATCTCGTGCCAAGCGCCGTTGCGCAGCCGCTGCGGGCTGGTGTGGCGGCGGAGACGCTCCAGAAATTCGTCCAGGCATTCGTTCTCCGGGCCCGCGATGACGAACGGCCGAACGCCCGCCTCTGCAGCGACATCCTCGATCGCGCCGCCAACAACGGATTCCTGGTCCGTTCGATTGATGAGGAACGGCATGAACGGATCGCGCAATGGCCGTCCCGCTATTCTGAGACCCGCCCGGCCCGACAACTTGATGCGCACATCCTGCAATAGGAGGCGCATTGTCGCTTCGACCTCGGCGGGCGGGCGGGGCTGGCGGCTCACGCTCATGCCCATAAATGAGGTGCGGCCAGTCCCGGGGAAATCGAGCCTGAGGTCCGGCATCTGTTCGGCGGCGTAATCATCAGGCAGCGCGGTTGGATCGACATCGTCGATGCGACAGGCGACGAGCTTCTTTTCGACACGCGCGTACGTCGCTTCCGACTGCCAGACCTTACGGTCTTCCTTCGCACGTTCCGACCAGCACACAAGGACGGCACCAGCAGTGCGCAGTGCCTCGTCGATCTCGTCGCGCCAGCGGCCACCTGCTTTAATGCGGTGGAAGTGCTGATTGATCTCTGCCTCGCCGAAGCCCATAGCTGCAGGATTGTCGAGCCAGATCTTCTCGCCCGCCGCAATCAACGCATCGACGATGTGGCGGATTTTCTTTTTGTCCGGATTGGCATGGCTTACAAACACGTATGACATGGATCCCCCGGTTCTCACGCACTGGGAACAGACTAACCTGTCTTTCGAAGAAAAGCAGCGCTTGCGTTTTGCTTCAAGACTGTTTTTCTTTGGACTGTTGATCTGCCGCCCCTGGGAGACGCTGGTGAAACGCGTGCTGCACCGAATTTTGAGGGGGATCGCTTGGTTGGCGGGCCTAACGCTCGCCGAAGGCGCCGCCATCTACTTTTTTGCGCTTTTGGCGCTCTCTGACATGGAGCAGCAGCCGACGGTGGCGGTACCAGGGAGCTTGGCAGGTAACCGTTCTGTGGCCGCAGACAGTAACGGAGCCGCGCTGGTATGGAGCGGCACCGCCCCCCTCACGAGTTCTAACGGCCACGCCGCTCCGGTCGTTTCGGCGAGTTTGGTTGGAAACGGCTCAACTCTGATTACCACCGCCCTCGATGGCAGCGTCCGGCTCACCGATGTCGGTGCCAGCACCTGGCTCACAGCGATCACGGCACCTCGGGTATCGACCGCACTTCATGACCGTCTCTGGAAGCCCTACGGCGCGCCGGTCGCTCAGGGCGCGCTGTGGCTCGCGGCGCAAGTGCTGCCGCTACACATTCCTGAGAGTCGCAAGGGCGAGCGGGGCCGGGTATTCCGCGATTGCCCCGATTGCCCGGAGATGGTCGAGATCGGGCCGGGCTCGTTTTTTATGGGATCGCCGCTCGCGGAATTTCAACGATATCAGGATGAAGGTCCCCGACAATTGGTGACCATGAACCGTCCCTTCGCGGTTGGCCGCTTCGCGATTACGTTTGACGAGTGGGACGCCTGCGTCGCGGCGAGTAACTGCAACGGTTACAAGCCCGAAGAGCAGGGTTGGGGGCGAGGCCGCCGTCCGGTCATCAACGTCTCGTGGGCCGACGCAAAAACCTATGCTGAGTGGCTGTCCAAAAAGACGGGGCAAACCTATCGGCTGTTGAGCGAGGCCGAATGGGAATACGCTGCTCGCGCTGGAACCGTGACGCCCTATGTTTGGGGAATAGAGATTGGAACGGGGAATGCGAACTGCGATGGCTGCGGCAGCCCGTGGGACAACAAGCAAACGGCCCCTGTCGGGTCGTTCAAACCTAATCTGTTCGGACTATACGACATGGACGGCAATGTCTTGCAATGGGTGCAGGACTGTTACAGCAACACTTTTAACGGTGCGCCAATGGTTGGGGCAGCACGCGACGCCAAAGATTGCGCTTCCCGCGTTCTTCGCGGCGGTTCTTGGGGCAGCGATCCGCAGTTCCTCCGCGCGGCCAGCCGCAACTGGTACCTACCGGTCAACCGTAACGACGATATCGGCTTCCGTTTGGCGAGGACGTTAGATCCTTGATCTTTAACCCATTACGTTCTTCGTGCTGGGCTTGACTGCGATTGGGGCTCGAAAGTTGTGGGTCCAGGGTGCGAAGCACCCTGGTCGCTATCGAATCGGCGTAGCTTCATTTGCACCGTCGGAAAGCAGTTCTTGCCGTTGGTGCTCGGTTTGGCAGTCGTTGCTACCTCCGGGCCCTGATCGACCCCGCTTCCCGCGTTCTTCGCGGCGGTTCTTGGAACAACAATCCACAGAACCTCCGCGCGGCCAACCGCAACAGGAACCAACCGGACAACCGTAACAACAATATCGGCTTCCGTTTGGCGAGTACGATGTTCGCCAGAGCTGCCGGGATCATGGTCCTGGCAGGTGTGCATTTTTCGTCCAGGGTCGCTCATGATGATCACGGTCGGGGTCCGCGTCGAGATGGGCGCCCGATACCAGCGCGGCACCGGTCTTGCGGGACGTATGGGCCCGGACAGGTGCCGCGAAGCTTTTCAATTGGGAGGATCGAATGGCTGATAACGCCCGTCGCACCGGGCCCGCACTCGAAGCCCACCGGCAGTTCCTGCTATGGCTCGTGCCGGCTGTCGAAAAATTCCCGCGCTCGCAAAAATTCCTGCTCGGCGACCGCATTCAAGCGACCGCCCTCGACGTGCTCGAAGCGCTGATCGAGGCAACCTACACCCGCGACCGGCGCACTCACCTTGCCCGTGCCAATCTGGGCCTGGAAAAGCTGCGCCACTTCATTCGGATTGCGATTGAACTGAAGCATCTTGACTGCCGTCGCTATGAACACGCCGCCCGCTCGCTCGACGAGATCGGCCGGCTGGTCGGTGCCTGGGCCAAGGCACACGGGGCGCACAATAATGATGGTGGCAGATATGGCCAAGAGGCACACTGATCTCTTTGGCAAGATCGCGACGTTCGGTGCCCTGCGGGCTGCCGCCAAGAAGGCGATCCTCGGCAAGCGTAAGAAGCCCGGTGCCAGTGCCTTCATGGCCAATTTCGAACGCGAACTCTTGCGGTTGGAGCGCGAACTTCAGGAGGGGAACTACCGGCCTGGACGCTACGTCGAGATCGAAGTTCTCGATCCCAAGAAGCGACTCGTTTCGGCCGCCCCGTTTCGCGACCGCGTGGTGCATCATGCGCTGTGCGCCGTCGTCGAGCCGGTTTTCGAGGCCGGCTTCATCGACCATACCTTCGCGAACCGGGCGGGCAAGGGCACGCACCGCGCCATTAAAGCTTATGAGCACTATCGAGATAGGCACGCCCACGTTCTCCGTTGCGATATTTTCCGCTACTTCCCGTCCATCGACCACACCATCCTCAAGGCCGAGTTCCGCCGCCGCCTCGGTTGCCAGAAAACCCTTTGGCTGATGGACACCATTGTCGACGGCTCGAACGCGCAGGAACCCGTCGATCTGCACTTCCCAGGTGACGATCTGTTCGAGCCATATCGCCGGCGCCGAGGTCTTCCGATCGGCAATCTGACCAGTCAATTCTCAGCAAACCTCTACCTCGATCGCTTCGATCATTGGGTGACCGAGGTGCTGAAGGCGCCCTATGTTCGCTATGTCGATGACTTCGCCCTGTTTCATGACGACGCCTCGGTTCTTGCCGAGTGGCGGGCACGGATCGACGGCTATCTCGCTGTGCTGCGCCTCAAGCTGCATCCGAGGAAAACCGTCATAATTCCGACCGGCGAGTCGTCCGCATTCCTGGGCTTCGTCTTGTTGCCCGATGGCAGCCGCCGGTTACCCGAGGACAATGTTGCGAGATTTCGCGGACGGCTGCGGGCAATGCGGGATCGTTGGCAGGCAGGCAGCATCACGCAGGCCGAGGTCGGATCGAAGGTGGGGGCGTGGATCGCGCACGCCGAGCATGCCCGAACGTGGCGGCTGCGAAAGGCGATATTCCGTAACGGGTGGTTTACGCCCGTCGAGGCCACGCAGAAATTGGCCGCATGCACCCGTTGATGCCACAGCGTCCGCTTCGGAGATCCCAATCCGGAAGTCGTTAACCACAAATCCGTAGCCCAATCGACGGAAGCAAGTGCCGAGTAGGCCCGGGGAATTTCACCCCGAGCCTCTCACAGATTCCGGACTTGAACCTCTCGATTCATCCGGCTCGTGCCACCGATCGAAGACTGCCGTCTTCCGTTGAACTTCGGGCTCCTCCCAGTTGCCCAGTTGGCCCGTTTCAACGTCGATGACCCACCCCCTTCGCTCCACGACCATTACAGCCGCTTCGTCACTACTACGGGGCAGTCCGCCCCTCTCCGGCGCATCGGTACTTTCGGCCTTGCGGTTGGAGCCGCTTGCGCCTTTTCCCTTGGCATCGCCGGCCAGGTTCTCACGTTCCTTACAGGAGCCAGATGGAGATTCGCGCCGTCTACATGCCGGATGCCGCTCGGTCAGTATCAGGACATCCACCGAGCTTATCCCGAAGGTAGGGCCACCCCTCGGTTTTGACATCACCTAATCGAATTTCGACACTTCACTGACGGTTTGCTTGCGCTCGCCTCTCTCCATCGTACCTGTCGGGATCTTCGTCCCGACGTTTCCGCAGCGCTCACCACCATGACTTTTGACCACAGCGGCCTGCGGTGGCTTGGGATCAGCGACCTGATCGCCGAACCCGAAGGACCTACCTTCATCTCCTCTAAAGTTACGCGCAGCCGTTTGGACCGACTACGCTTCGTGACACAAGGCCCTCTTCGACGAACGGCGTCGCCGCCGCACACGGACGCTTTCGACCCTATCGCGAAATCGTTCGGCGCTCGTTCCCCGATCGGCAGCTATCATACTATGGACCGTCCGTAGTCGGCGTGCCAGTCTGACCATCGAGAATGACCCATCTCGGAGACATTGCAAGGTCGGGGCTTGCACGATCCAGGAGTGTCCGCTTACGATCAATGCGTCGTAGGGAGTGACGACGTGACGGGTCGGCTGCAGACGAACCAAGTCACGGACGATCAAACGACATGTGTTTTCCGGGGTACGGTGCCAATGAGATAGGCCATATCAGCGCTGCATTGCCGCACTGAGTAATTTCTGCTGCAAGTTGCGGCTTGTACTGCGTTGATCGGAAATCCTAACCAGTCTGCCATCGCGACGGTCGAAGGCACCTGTTGGCATACCCCCGCTGACGAAATGATCAGCCCTGGGGCAATATAAGGATGCCGAGGTCGATCGCCTTGGCTCGACGGTGATCTGTTCGTCGTCGGCGGGCACTGGCGCTTGCGCTATCGACGGAGGCGCGCAGCGTTTCAAACTACCCCGGGCTTTGTTGCCATCCTTCGCGAGCACGGTGCCGGAACGTGACCCCTGAGCCTGAAAAGATTGCTTATGCCGGAAAACCTTCTGGCGTGATCGCGCTTGCCCGACACCACTGCCTGGGTGCCTTACGGATACCACCGGCAAACGCTACTGATGGCGCGGGCGAGGTTGGCCATGACTGCGGGGCCGGCAAGCATGTTCAGCGCGGCGGCCGTCGTCCTAACGCTGACCAATGCTAACGGGCGGTAGGTCCCAACCATCAGGTTAAGCAGCGCCGCCAGCGGCTCGGCCATCACTGCCTCACGCTGGGCTGGATCGAGGTAAGGGGCGAGCGCCATCAGGGCCCCGCAGCGCTCCGTTTCGTCGCCGATCGCCTGAGCGGCAGCGAGCGCCTCGTCCAGCACCGCCTGGCGCTGGCCAAACTCAAGGAGGGGCGTGAGCGCGGCTAGGGCCCGCGCACTGGCTCCTTCATTGCCGATAGCTCGGGCGCCCGCGAGCGCCTCGGCCAGCACCACCTGCCGTTGGTCCGCGTCGAGGTGCGGGGCGAGCGCGGTTAGGGCCCCGACGCGATCCTGGTTGTCGCCGATCGCCTTGGCAGCAGCGAGCGCCTCAGCCAGAACCGTTTGCTGTTGGTCCGCGTCGAGGTGCGGGGCGAGCTCAGTCAGGGCCTCCAAGCGGTGCCCTTCGTCGCTAATCGACTGGGCGGCAGCAAGCGCCTCGTCCAGCACCGCCTGACGCTGGGCTGGATCGAGGTGCGGAGCGAGCGCGGTCAGCACTTGGGTGAGGTAGCCCTTATCGCTGATTGCTCTGGCCGCAGCGAGCGCCTCGGCCCGTTGGGTCGGTTCGAGGTGGGGGGCGAGCGCGATCAGGGCCTGGGTGCGGTACGCCTCGCTGTCGAATGCTCGGGTGGCAGCGAGCGCCTCGGCAAGCTGAGCCGGGTAGAGGTGAGGGGCGAGTGCGATCAGGGCCCGGATGCGGTCCCCTTCGTTAGCAATCAAATGGGCTGCGGCTACCGTCCTGGCCAGTAAAGTCGGGTTGAGATAAGGTGCGAGCGCAGCCAAAGCCCGAGTGCGATGGGCCGTGTTGTCAATAAAAAAATCCTCGGGTCCAACGTCGTGGGTGGCCTCGGCGGCGTCAAGTGCCTCTGCCAGCACCAACTGACTTTGGGTCGGGTCTAGCTGGGGGGCAAGCTCGGTCAGGGCCTCGAAGCGGTCCCCTTCATCGCCAACTGACCGAGCGGCAGCTAGCGCCGCGGCCAGCACAGCCTGATGCTGGGCTGGATCGAGGTGCGGAGCGAGCGCGGCCAGGGCCCTGATTTGCAACACCTCATCGCCGATCGCCTGCGCGGCGGCGAGCGCCTCGGCCCGCTTGGCCGGCTCGAGGTGCTGGGCGAGCGCGCCTAGTGCCCAACTGCGACTTGCGGGCGGCGTCGCGCAGACGGCGGCGAGCGCCTCGGCCAGCACCGCCTGACGTTGGGCCGGGTCCAGGAGGGGGGCAAGCGCGGCCAGGGCCCATGAGCGGTCCCCTTCGTCGCCGATGGCTCGGGCGGCGACAAGCGCCTCGGCCCGTTGGGCCGGGTCGAGGAGCGGGGCAAGCGCTGCTATGGCCCGGGAACGGCCATTGCTCGCGATAGCCTGAGCGGCAGCGAGCGCCTCTGAAAGCACTGCCCGACACTGGGCCTGGTCGAAGTGGGGGGAGAGCGCGGTCAGGGCCTGACAGCGGTTCCCGTCGTGGCCAATCGCATGGGCGGCAGCGAGAGCCTCGGCTAGCACCCTCTGACGCTGGGCTGGATCGACGTGCGGGGCGAGCGCGGTCAGGGCCTGACAGCGGTCCCCGTCGTCGCCAATTGAATGGGCGGCAGCGAGAGCCTCGGCTAGCACCCCCTGACGCTGGGCCGGATCGAGATGAGGGGCGAGCGCGATCAGGGCCTTGAAGCGTTGCTTTTCGTGGCCGATTGCCTGGGCGGCAGCGAGCGCCAGGGCTAGCACCTCCTGGCGCTGGGCTGGATCGAGGTGCGGAGCGAGCGCGGTCAGGACTTGGGTGCGGTACCCCTCGTAGCTGATTGCTCGGGCCGCAGCGAGCGTCTCGGACCGTTGGGTCGGTTCGAGATGGGGGACGAGTGCGGTCAGGGCCCTGGTGCGGTCCTCTTCGTCGCCGATCGCTCGGGCGGCGGCGAGCGCCTCGGCCCGTTGGGTAGGTTCGAGGTGGGGGGCGAGCGCCGCTATGGCCCGGGAACGGTCATCATTGCTCGTGATCGCCTTGGCGGCAGCAAGCGCCTTAGCCAACACCGCTGAGCGTTTGCCGGATGTGAGATGTGGATCATTCGCAACTGCCCAGCCGCTCAGGTGTTGGAAATTTTCAAGAATTAATGCAATCAAGTCCACTTGTGTCTTGTGGTCGCGCGTACTCGTAGCAAGGCGGACAGCGGCGTCTGCCAGCTGACCGGCCGTGCGCGGGTCGTTCTTAAAGGTCATTGCGATGTTTGTTAGCGCCTGGACTGCATCGATGCTCGGTCCCTTGAGAAAGGCGTAATGCTGCGCCTGCTGCGGCGATAGCGTGCCGTCCTTCACCAGTTCGACCAGCAGCGTACCAGGAATTTTGCTGCCCAGGCTCTGAATCGACGACAGCACCAGGGCGCAGCGCCACTGTGCGCCGAGGTGGGCGAGCGTACCCTCGCGGCGACAGGCGTCCCAGGCCGCCTTCGTGTCGGCGGCAAAGCCGGCATGCCCACCGTCGAGCCGCTCCCTCGCTTGCCGCCAGCCATCCTCGACGAGGGCCATGAATTCGGCGGCCGGGCGGCCGGCAGCGCTCAGGTGCACGGTGAGGTGCTGGATGACATAGGGCGAGGCCTCGGCCGACTGGATCGAGCCGGAGTTCAAATTCTCTGCGTGGCGGGTGCCGCGCAGGCAGAAGGCCTCACTGGCCCGATGGCGCAAGCTGGCGTCGCAATGCTCATCGCGAATGTAGTAGCCGAGCTTGGGATGAATCAGCGCATAAGGAACGATCGGCCGTCCGTTGCGGGCAACGAGGAAGCGCTCGATCGGCTCCAAGTGCGAGCGTGCGTCGCGGTCCCAAGTGAGATCGGGAAAGCCGGCAATCGCGGCGGCGCGGAACTCCTCGCCGTCGAGGCCGGCGTTTGCAAGGGCGATGATGGCGATGGCCGGGTCGATGGTGCGCTCGTCTGCCAGCGCATGGCCGCAGGCGACGATACGCTCGTGATAGAGCGTGAGGTGGCGAGCAAAATAGGCGGCAAAACCCGGGCGGTGGTCGGCGAGAAAGTCAAGGGTGATGGGCTGGCGCCGGTTTACCAGATCCGCCATGTCCTCGACGAAGAGGCGCAGCATCAGCGGTTCGCCCTCGGTCAGCTCGGCGATGCGGTCAATGAAGGTGGTATCACGGCCGAGGCGGCGCATGTCGGAATGGCTCTCGCCCATTCGCACGAGGGCCTCGGCGATGGCCTTGCGGTCGAGCGGGCCAACCACGAGATCGTGGGCTTGCGCGCGCGGCCGGCGATCCCAACCCAGCCGGGCGAGCCAGCCGGCGCTGTCGGTTTCGCCCCGGGCCCAGCGTGCGGCGGCGAGCACCTTGATGGTGCCGGGTAGTGGCTCGGGCAGCAGGTTCTGCAGCGTCTCGGGCGGTGATGCCTCGTCCAGACCATCGAAGACGAGGAGGACGTGGGCGCTTTGCGATACCAGCTTAGCGAGCAGGGTCTGACACATGCCGCGGAAGTACTCCTCAGAACCTTGAGGATTGGGTATCGGCTCCCCAGCATGGGCGGCAAGCTCGCTGGCGAGCGCGCGCAGGTAGTCGCGCGGGCTGCTCGTGCCGAAGCGTAGGCTGATTGGGATGAAAACAAGCCGCCAAGTGCCCTCGTGCCAGGCCTGGGGCGTCTCGCGGGGGCCGAGGACCCGGGTCGTCTGCTTCAAGCCTTCGAGCCAGCGCACGATAAGCGCGCTCTTGCCCCTGCCGGCGGGTGCCGACAGCAGGAGGGTCGGCTCGGTCCCTGTTGCTGAGAGCCAATGGTCGAGATGGGCAATCTCGCGACCGCGACCACCGAATGGAACGGGTCCTTGCGTGTAGTGCTCCGTGAACTCGCTGAACTCGGCTGAGCCTGCCCGCAGGCCGCGCGCCCAGCCGGGATCGTGGTAGGGGCGGGAGTCGGCGAGCGTCTTCAAAAGGTCGCGCGTGTGCATGTAGACCAGTGCGGTTCTGCTCTCCGGATTGCAGATGCCGTAGTGATCAGCACCGGGTACGTCCTGTGGCTTTACGCCGGGTATTCCTGGGTCGGCACTATCGGGCGGCACCACCATCGCCTTCAAAAACCCGCCGGTCTTCTCGGTCTCGCGAAACACCAGATGATCGATGCGCTTGCGATAATTGCGCGTGAGGCCGATGTAGTTCTCGTTGAGCCGCAGCAACGTTGCGTGGTTCTTCTGAAGATCGGCGGCGTTCGCTGTCGAGAACCAGCGCAAAGAGCGCACGAGACTGGCGAGACCGGACCCACTGTGCGGCGTGCCTAGGAAGGTAACTTGAGCGATGTTGGCGAAGAGGCTTTCAATCTGCGGATTGCGTGCACGTTCGGCATTGGCGAGCACGGCCATCGACTTGACAACGAGCCCGCCAAGACTGTGGCAAACAAACGCGATGGGGGCTGTGAGCAGAGCGTCCTCGGCAAGTAGAGAGTCGAGCACTTCCCGATCGAGCTTAAGGAGCGGCGCCACATCGTGCCCAACTCGCCCGAAGATCCCCTCGAATAGACGGGCGGGGTGCTCAAGCGTGTAGAACGACAACCGGTCGAGGCCCGGCTCGCAGGTAAGCCAGCGTGGCCAGAAGCGGTCGCCTTCGTTGCGCGCCGCGATGCCATTCCAAGTGGCGTAAGGGCTTCCACCAACGCCATGCACAAAGACGACGTTGCCGAAGTTCCGGTTGGGGCCCGCTGCAATGGGATGAAGCTTGATCATTGTGCGCACGCTCGGGCCTGATAGCTGATGATACGAAGACGCACCGATTCAGGCCGACTTCGTCGGAATTCTAATGCTAATGGTCCACAGCGACTGTACATTGATGATTCTCCGCCGCTGACGACGGCATATTGCCGGAAGGTGTTCGAGGCCAATGGCGCTCTCGCCGTATGTCGTGAAATGGGAAACGGCCTTCTAAGTTATGACATCCCTGCACCATAAGAGCTCTCCGGACAAAATTCTGCAGCGCATCAAATGGCAACCTTAGTTCGGTGCGCACTTCCCACATAATTGCCCGCACGTATTGAGCCCCCTTGGTGATCAACCTCGACCGTCACGCCCCTCACTAACTGTCGGCTATCCTACTCAGCAGCGGTCGATGCGCAAGCTGCGCGCCGCCTGATCTCAAATCGACGCGATTGGCCCGTTTCGACGTTTTATTCTTGGGGGCGAGACGTCCGTTGTTAGCGGTATCGCGTCGGCGCGATAAGCCTCACTTGGATGGCGGAGGACGACGGGCTTCAAATGAAATCAATTTAAGATCAGAGCGTTATTCTCTAATTCTCAACAAAATCATGATATGAATCGTGCGAGCCCCGAACGCCCGGCAAGGCGAACGAGGCTCTTGATCCCATCCTTCTCGACAAAGGATAAGACCCATGTCCACCTCTATTGGACGGCGCGCCGCCGTGCAATTTGTTACGCTTGCGAGCGCAACGTTATCCGCCGCTTACTATTTCCAACAAGCCCCTGACCTCATGGTAACGGTCAGTGGCCAGGTTGCAATCAACCCGATCGCGATCGGGTTGGCCCTTACAGCCTTCGCCCTCGATACCGTCAAGCCCGAAATGGCCCGCATCGCCGGAGATAACGCCTCCGGCGCCGTCCAACGTGGCGCCGCCGCTCTCGTGTTCGCCATCCTGTTTGTTGCCTCTATGCTGGCTGTGGATGGGTTTCTCGTGAAACTACGGTCCGACTGGGCGGCGACGCGCGGCCACGCCGTCAGCGTCTACGCCGACGCCCGCTTGGCTGTCACCGGTCTGGAAATTGAGTTCGCCAAGGTCGTGAGCGCCCGCACAACCCAGCAAGTGCGCAGCGCGATGGAGAAGGCGTACGTCCACGCGCGGACATTCAACGACACCCGCCAATGCACCAAGCTGACGGACGATGACGACCGACGGGCGTGCCGCCCAATCCTTGACCTGCGCGAGGAGATGGCGGCCGCGATCCGCAAGGCTGACATTGAGATTAAACTGAATGAATCCCGGGTCAAGCTAGGCCAACTTACCGCGCCCAAATCGGCCGATCCGCAAGCGGATGCCCTCGCTACCTGGTCAGGTGCCAAGGTCGACGTTGTCGCCTACGTCATGGTCGCAATTCTGGGCTTCGCCGTTGAAGTGGTTGCGTGTCTGGGCGTGTGGATCATTCAGCGTCCTGCGGAGGGCTTGGATGCAAACGGAGAAGCAAACCGTTCGCCTAGCGCAATCGACGCGCCGAACGGTTCACCAACACCGGCAGCGAACGGTTCGGCCTTTGGCGGCCAGCCGCCGCGCCGGAACCGGCAACGTGGCGAACTCAAGCCGTTTGTAAAGACGTCGAATGGTTCGGACGCGAGTGCCGCCATCGAACGGTTTGTCACCACTGAACTGGCATTGGGGCGAACGATCGCGTCGCAACGCGACATCGCGCAACGCTTCGGCTGCGCCGCCTCCACCGTATCAGACGCATTGCGCAGTCTTGAGCAGCGCGGGCTTGTTCGCCGACGCATCGATGGCCGCCGTAAAGTCACCGAGGCGAACTGACAGCAGCGAAACTTAAAACCCGGCGTGTCCACGCGCCGACATCGCATCGACCAATTCTGCGGCCTTTTCGGCGCGAAAACCGCAATAGTGTAGATTACCCCTAGCGCACTATTTCTCACAGCAGAATTAAACAAACCATTGAATCATGACCCGATTTTACGCTTCGTTGAAATGAGCAACCCTTCCAAAGACGATTTTTCCTCGGCAAGCTCCGACAACCGGTTTTCAATCGCTTTTTCCCGCAACAAGTTCAGCTGTTTCTCTTTCAACTCCTTCTTCACGCGTCGCTCGATGCCGCGCCAAGAATGGGATTGACGGGCAGCCTTCATCCAACGATCCAAGTTAACGCCTTCGATTGCCGCTCCCCACAGTAGTGCCTCCCGTCCTTGCTCCAAGACATACTTGGGCGTGCCCTTATTCGTAATAATGCGTCCAACACCAGTATCACGCGTACGCCTGGAGTAGAGGGCGACGGCGTTGGTGAAAGCACGAGATGTGGTCAGCAAGCTTTCGGCTTCGTCGATGTCAGGGTCATAAATCGACAGCAGCAGGACTTCGTAGGCGGTTCCGGCATGTGTCATCGTGATGGAGTGATACTCTGACGGAGTTTTCTCGGCCTCCTCAGCAACAAGCCGCCAGTTCTCTAACCACACGCTCAGTTCGGTCATACACGCCCTCGTTTCATCGCATCGACATTTGTTTGGATTTCCAGCGCTAAAAGATTATTATCCGTCGTTAGAGGTATTAACTTGACGACAAGAGGCGAATAACATCTCCTTTAAGAGTGTTCTGTAGCACGTGCGTCAGTAAAGCGATAGTAGACCGCCGAACACTTATCCCCAGCACCAGCTGATCCCGGCAACAATCATCTTGCGCAAAGCCTTCTGGTTTTGCGCCCCGAAGATCATTGCCCAAATTTCCAAGTTCGACCGCGCCGGCTGGCACGCTCGACGATCGAGGAGCCGCATCCAAATGACTGTCTGCCTAACCCAAACGAATAAAATCATGCCGATCTTTGATAATTGTCGAGTCATTGAAGTCGATCTTGAGCACATCGCTCTCCCTGAAATGAAAGGCGATCGTTACGCTGCGAAAGCGCTCAAGAAGCTGATGGCGTCATTAAAGGCCTACGGGCAAATATCGCCCGCAATCGTTCGTCAAACGAACTCCGACCATCTAGAAGAAAGTAACACTCGCTACGAGTTGTTGAATGGGCGACGCAGGCTTTGGGCTCGCAAACATCTTGGCGATCATGTTCTGTCGGCGATTGTCCTCCAGGACAGTGATAATCAATACGATTCAGCATCGTTTCAGCTGCCCGATAACCTTCACCGTGACGCACCTGATCCCTTTGACGTTGCCGCTTGGCTCAAAGAACGTAAAGAAATGAATCGGCTTACTGATGAAGATCTTGCTATCGAAATCGGGCGTAGCCGGTCGAACGTCACGCAATTTCTCAGCATCAACACCCTTTCGAGTTACGTACAAGACTTAGCGCGTAAGAAGGCTAAACGACTGACTTACGGGTTTCTCATCGAGTTAGCTCAATTAGGCGGCAATAATAATGCCCGCGCAGTCCTTGAAGCGTTTGCAGACGGCACCGCGACTCGATCGTTGGTAAGAAGTGGTAAGGGCATGCCAGCCGGTCGCCAACAAGCCGCGAAAGCAAGCGCGGCGGCACGACGGATGGTGAAACACCTTGGACTCGCTACCGCGGCCAGAGAAGACGTGGGCGGAATCTATCTCGAACTAAGCAAACAACTTCAGCTCGCTGTCGCCGAGTTGTCGAACGTTGGTATCGATGTGCTGGCGCCATCGCCAACGTCACAGAGTGGACATTCCGGGCCGTCTTTTGCAGCTGGAGCCGTGTCATGATCGCAAAGGATGATTTCGTTTCGCCTGCGACCGGTTCGTCGAACGACCGTGCATTGAAGCCGACGGAGGCCGCGTTCATTACCGGATTCTCGGTCAAAACGCTCGCAAACTGGCGCGTTCTGGGTCGTGGACCCCCATATCGAAACGTCAACGGCCGAGTGCGTTACTTGCTGAGTTCGACTCAAAACTGGCTGCACAGCCATCGAGAGCAGCGTTCAACTTCGGATATGTCCGACCGCCTCGCGGCGTAACTCTTTTCGCTCATCAACAATGACCGTCTTAGCCGTTGACCACTTAGTCAGCGCACGCCGGTCTGCACTCAAAGGAAGCACTTCCATGATCACTTCGAAACTAGAACCGACAACCGACCATCCAAGTCGCCTGCGCAAGATTGGGATGATTCGTCTCCGCGAGCGCTTCTACGGCGATGGCCCGCCGCACTGGACGGTCGGTCGCAAAGATAAGCCGTGCGAGACGGCCGATGAAGCGGCACATGCCTGGAGAATTGCCGTTAAGCGCCTGAGAAATCGGGCCACCTCCAACTTGGACGCGGATCGAGCACTTAAATTCGAGGAAATCGCAGATGCGATACAAAGCTGTCTTCCCTATCAACGTTGCCGCCATTCGGCCTGTCCTCTGTGCCTTCGCGCCCTTCAGCGTTGGTTTGTGTGGACGGCGCCGACCGCTTTGCGGATTGCTACCCGGTCATCCGGCGAGGGGTTGGTCGCGATCTCCATCATTCCCAAGCTCAGACTGACGGTCGGCGCGAGCTTGTCCCACACCAAGGCACAGCTCACGCGGGTCTTGACGATGCTGCGCAAGGGACTCGAAGAGGCGGGAGTTCAACTCCTTTGCGGGGGTATTGATCTCAGCTTGAACGAAGAACCGACGCAACGATATTCCAGCGAAATGAGGCGTTTGCGGGTCCAACTCCACCTTTGGGCCATCGGCCCGGAGACTGACGTTCGCCAAGCAGAAACAAAGATCCGAAAAATTTTTGCTCAAGCGACGCACATTCCCCGACCTATCAAGATCGACGAGTTCGATGGCCGTCTTCGGGGGTATGCTTATGCCCTGAAGACGGACTTTCAACGACGCATCCGGTTGGTGCCAAAACTTAAATCCAAGCGGCGCTGGAATACCCGAAGCAAAGATTTGACGGTCGAGCAGACAGCTGAAGTCATGATGCTTCTTGAAATGATAGGCGACCGTCGATTGCTCCTCATCGGGGCTGAAGTTACAAAAAATAGGAAAAACAGGACGGTCATTCGACCCGTTTGAGCTTATAGAAACTTAAAATTCGGCAAAAAGGGGAAATAGTAGTGCGTTCCCCCACTGTCGATGCGACTTCAACCACACTGAGATCGTTTTAATGCAGACAGTGCAGTTCCCCTAATCCTGACTAGGGTCAGCTAGGCATATGAGGCTCTCTCCCTATAGAACCTCCCTACAGTAATGCAATGTAGCCGTTAGACGGCATACCCAGTCATCTCCAGAGAATTCGACTATATCCCGTTGGATATGTGAGCATCAGGCGGCCTGCATCGTGCTCCGAGCAGAGCGATCAAATGTAGGGTTAACCGCTTGCCGTTGGTTGGCCAGTCTCGTGTAGCTGATCAAACAGATCGCCGAGAGGCCAACGCTACTGGCGGCTTCATAAGGTGCTGCATGGGGGCTGACGCGTCAACATGAAGTACGTGGATCGGCTTGATCACGCCTATGGGCTTGAAATTTTGCACAATCGACAGGTCCACGTCCGCACTTCCCGTCTTTGCCAGCGATTGGTTTTCGAATCTCAAGTGGCGCTGTGGAAATGAAGCTTTCGACGTCGCGCAACACTACTGACGAGGTGGCGGGGTGTGTGAAGATCTTGGCACTGTCGTTTCTCTGCTACTATCGACAGTAAAGATTTTAACTCCGGCAGCAAGTCTTCAAAAGCCTCGCGGACTGTTTAAGGTCATCCGAAAGAATCGGGGCATTGCATGGGGGCGGTAGGCATCACGCGAGGATGGTTGGATCGACTTCTGCGCCAGAAGCGTCCTCCGGTGGGGGAGGACTTTGCTTTGCCCCCCGGAGAGCATGAGCTTGCCCCTGCACCCGTCACCCCCTCTCCACCAAATGTCTCAAGTCGTCCGGGCTCTTTCAAGTCGATCAGTCCTGCCTTCCGCATGGCAATCCTGAGTGGAGCACTCGACTCTGTCAGGCTCCATCTCCGGGCAAATGCCGATGTGAATGCCCTCGACGAAAAGGGGCGATCTATCTTGATGCTCGCGGCGTCAAAGGGCCGGATCGATGTGTGCAGGACGCTCCTGGACGAAGGAGCAGATCCGACAATTGTCGATCGGGTAGGCAACACGGCGTTCACAATCGCCCGTTCCCGTGGCTACACAGAGCTTGTAGCCTTGCTTGCTTCTATCGAAGCCCAGCCTGCAGCTCAAAGCTCGTCGGCATGTTGCGATGAAGACGACAGCAGTGCAAATTTGCGAGAGAATGCACAGCCGGTCGCTGCCCCCGACGAGGTGCCACTAGATTTCAGAATTGACCAGGCAAGTCCGATCGAGTTGGGACACTCAATCGATAACGGCGGCTGGGAGCAGGATATTGAACCGCCCGCTCCTCCAGACGATCGATCTTGCACCAATTCGGCCGCTTCACTCCAAGACCAACTTTCCCGTCACATCGTCATCGATTCGGATGAAACATGGGACGAAGTCGAAATCACGCTTCCCGAGGCGATCCAGTTTGGTGGCAAGCGACCGGCTGCCGAGCAACATTGGGCACTCCGGCAGCTTCTCATCCGAGCCCTTAGGGACGGGCGTGTAAGCGAAGAACAAGTCGCGGATGTCTTGGCAGAGATCAGCATCGAAGGCTTGATAGAGGCCCAGCACTGGTCGGCCAATCTCCTTACCGTTCTTGGTGACTTGCCACTCATCCGCGACGACGAACCTGATGCTCCGGATCCGATTGTTGCCGCAACAGATGCCGACGAAGCGGAGCATGGCGATACAGCAAGCGCCGCGCTAGCTCAGTTCTGGAACTTGCAATCCGGTAACGCAGACCCATTCTCCCATTATCTGAATAGCCTGCCGACAGATCGCCTGACCCGTGCCGACGAGGTGCGGCTGGGTGAAAGGATTCAGGAAAGCTCTCTCGAGATACTTGCCGCCATCACCGCATGTTCTCGCGTAGTATCGACTCTGCTTGCCGATGCTCAATCCATTCTGCGCGGCGAAAAGGCGGTCCGCGAGATGTTCGACATGGTTAAGGGGGAGGAGGCAGGAGTTGAGGACAAGGCGGAGGAAACAAATGAGGATGATGAAGTAGACGGCGCCGCTTTAGTCTCACCGTCTGCCGCCATTATTGGAACTCTGAAAGGTATAATCGAAGGATGCCATCTCGCATCCGTGGATCGATCCAAGCTTGCAGCTGCCTTGTACTTCGCTGGCCTCTCCAGGAATTATTTCGCTGGCTTGCAGGAAACAGCCGCGACCAGCGATCCAACAGGGCAGTTGGGAAAGCGAATACGCGCCGCGCACGACAAGGCGGAAGCCGGAAGGGCTCGGCTCGTTATGGCGAATTTGAAACTCGTCATTTGGGTTGCAAAACGGTACGGTGGCCTGACCCTGATGGACAGGATACAGGAAGGCAACATCGGCTTGATGCGGGCCGCGCACCGCTTTGATCACAGAAGGGGGACGAAGTTCTCCACTTACGCCATCTGGTGGATTAGGCAGTCAATCAGCCGCGCCATTGCTGACACGGCCCGGACGATCCGCATTCCCGTCCACGTCCACGATAACCTGCGAAAGGTTGAAAAGGCCAGAATTCGAACCTTCTCAGAGTCGGGAGTGGAACTCGATCCGCAACGGATTGCCGTGCTCACGGAACTGACTGAGCATCAAGTGCTCAAGATGCTTCGAGTGCCTGAGGAACCGGAATCCATTGACACCGAACTCGCCTCAATTATTGGGAACTCCTCTGACTATGCCACTCCTTTAGCCGAGGAAAAGCTTATTTCAGAGGAAGTCAGGATACGTGTTAGCCAGTTTTTGGGCATTCTCAATCCGAAACAGGAAAACGTCCTGCGTCGCCGGTTCGGCATCGGCTGCGACGAGCAGACGCTGGAAGAAGTAGGCCAAGTCTACGGCGTCACGCGTGAACGCATTCGCCAAATCGAAGCCAAGGCATTGCGGGCGCTCGGCAATCCCGCCCACATCCGGCGACTCAAAGGGCTGTTGCGATGACCCCTGTTCAAAGTCTGCCCTCTCGGTCGCGCCTTGCCCCGCCTCGCGCGTCAGCGATGGTCGAAGCGCTGCGCGGTCTCGGGTATTCTCCGGCTACAGCTCTCGCAGACGTAATCGATAACAGCATCTCAGCGAACGCCCACAATGTGGCCCTCGAATTCAAGTGGCAGGGCGATGCCAGCGTCGTTTCCATCCTCGACGATGGAGACGGAATGGACGAGGCGAACCTCGAAGCGGCCATGCGATTGGGTGAGAGATCTCCTATCGACCATCGGGCAGCAAGCGATCTCGGCCGCTTCGGACTTGGCCTGAAGACGGCTTCGTTCTCCCAGTGCCGGAGCCTTACGGTCGCAAGCATCCGGAGCAGTGAAACCAACTGCTTTCGCTGGGACCTGGACGTTCTTGCCTCGAGCGCGGATCATGGTTGGCATCTTCTCGAGGGTCCTGCACCCGGCTCGGATCATCTTCTTGAACCCTTGAGTGCTGTCGGGAAAGGGACGCTTGTCCTCTGGGAACGCCTCGACCAAGTGGTTACTCACGGTTTTGGAGAGCAGGATTTCCTGGATGTGATCGATGAAGTGGAGCGCCATTTGGCAATGGTGTTCCATCGCTATCTGGAACGCGGGGACCTCCACCTGACGATAAACAGCCGTCAAGTTTCGCCTTGGGACCCCTTCCTCCGCGAACACCAAGCTACTTGGACGTCGCCCTTCGAAAGGGTTCGCTCCTCTGCCGGCGTTGTTGAAGTCCAGTGTCACGTCCTGCCACACAAGGATGACCTCACGACCAAACAAGAGCAATCCGCCGCCGGTCCTCATGGTTGGACGGCTCAGCAAGGATTTTATGTTTATCGCAATCGCCGCCTTCTTCTGGCAGGAAGCTGGATCGGTCTCGGTCAGGGTCGGTCGTGGACCAAAGAGGAAGCGCATCGCCTTGCCAGGATACGTCTCGACCTACCAAATTCCGCTGACGCCGATTGGAAGATTGACATAAGAAAATCTTCGGCTAGTCCTCCAGTTGCGCTTCGCCCGCTCCTTACCCGCCTCGCCGAGGAGACAAGAGCCCGAGCCCGCAAGGTCTTTGCGCACCGCGGACAGCCCTTATCCGCTCCGGGAAGCCAGCCGATAGCGCAGGCTTGGCGCGTTGAACGTTCTGCTGCCGGAATGCGCTACAGGATAGATCTTGATCATCCCTCGATCCGCACCGTTCTCGAGGATGCTGGAACGCTTACGTCACGTATCAAATGTATGCTGCGTGTGATCGAGGAGACCGTGCCGGTTCAGCGCATATGGCTCGATACTACGGAGGGCGCCGAGACACCTCGCACAGGGTTCAGCGGCGAACCACCGTCTGAGGTGCGAGCGGTTCTCATTGTAATGTACCGCAATCTCGTACAGCGTAAAGGGATGTCGCCGGTCCTCGCACGGGAGCAGCTGCTTCATACCGAGCCTTTCAATTTCCATCCGGATCTCGTAGCTGCCCTGCCCGACGATCCACAGTCAGGAGAAGAGGATGGCGTCCACAACTGAGCAGCGCATCATCAAGTTCGTCCAGGAACTTATTCTCGACGAAGGCGACAAAGCTGCCATCACGCCCGCTATGATAAATGAGAAGATCGATATGGTTCTCGCCATGAAACCAACATGGCGCGACCACTTGGATCGGACCGCTGTCACCGACGAGCTGATACGCCGGTTCAGCCTCTGGATCGGCCGTGACGCTACACTCGAGAACAACGAAGGACATAAGGATTGGTTGACGGCAGAGCGTAAGCAGGACTGGCGATACTGGCAACGTTATCGCGAATGGCTCGAACGTAAGTTATCGATCAAAGCGGTCGAGTCTCTCGACACATCTACAGATGGCGTCCTCGGACTTCTCGAAGACCCAAGGCGGGACGGCCCCTGGGATCGGAGGGGGCTCGTTGTCGGTCACGTGCAATCTGGCAAGACTAGCCACTACAGCGGTCTGATCTGCAAATCGGCCGACGCCGGTTACAAAATCATCATCGTCTTGGCGGGTCTTCACAACAACCTGCGCTCGCAGACACAGATCCGGCTCGACGAAGCCTTTCTCGGATACAAGACGAATACCTTCGACGGCGAAATGCTCCTGCCCATCGGCGTTGGCGAAATCGATGCCGACCCCGAGATACGTCCCAACTACGCGACTAATCGCGCAGAGAACGGCGATTTTAGCACACGGATCGCTCGCAACCTCGGCATTACACCGGAGCAGCGTCCCTGGCTCTTCGTGGTCAAGAAGAACAAAACGGTCCTGGAGCGTCTTCTCGGATGGATAAGAAACCACGTCGCGAATGCACGCGACAAGGAGACGGGACGTCCGATCGTAACCAATCTGCCGCTTCTTCTTATCGATGACGAGGCTGATCATGCGAGCGTCGATACTAAGGAAATCCCGTTTGACGAAAACGGCAGGCCTGACGAGGAGCACGAGCCCACGGCAATCAACCGACGTGTCCGTCGCATCCTGCACAGTTTCTCGCGCTCCGCCTACGTCGGCTACACAGCCACCCCATTCGCTAACATTTTCATCCACGAGCAGGCTGCCACGCGAGAGGAAGGCCCCGACCTTTTTCCTTCGGCGTTCATCATCAGTCTGGCCGCACCATCGAACTACGTCGGTCCCGCAAAGGTTTTCGGAATGCGCTCCGAGCAAGGCCGGTCCGGCGGTTTGCCTTTGGTGCGAAAGATTACCGACTATGAGGGGTGGATGCCTCCCAACCACAGCAACGGCCATATACCACTTCAGGAGGGAAAAAACGAGCTGCCGCCGTCATTGAACCAGGCAGTCAATGCATTCGTCCTGGCCTGCTCATTAAGGCGCTTACGCGGTCAAGGTGCCGAACATTCTTCGATGCTCATCCATGTGACTAGGTTCACATCGGTCCAGAAGCTCGTTCACGCCCAGGTCCAGGAACGCGTCCGTCACGTCCGGCAACGCCTGCAACGGCGCACAGCTGGCTATGAAACAGTGCTGGCCGAATTGAAGGACCTTTGGGAGCGCGATTTCGATCCAACGACCACGGCGATGGAGCAAGAAGCGGCGGATGACCGCTTGCGCCTGTCATCTCCGTCCTGGAATGAGATCGAACCCGTTTTGGCCGATGCTGTAGCCGACATTCAGGTTCGCATCATCAACGGCACAGCCAAGGATGCGCTCGACTACGCAGAAAACCAGGAGACCGGTCTCAAGGTAATCGCCATTGGCGGCGACAAGTTGGCACGAGGCTTGACCTTGGAGGGTTTGACCGTCAGTTACTTCCTTCGTGCGTCAAAGATGTACGACACTCTCATGCAGATGGGGCGCTGGTTCGGGTATCGCCCCGGCTATCTCGATCTGGGACGGCTGTATACGTCAGGAGAACTCGTCGAGTGGTTCGAGCACATCGCGGATGCGTCAGAGGAGCTTCGCGAAGAGTTCGATCTAATGGTTGCCAGCGGCGCGACGCCCCGTGAATTCGGGCTGAAAGTGCAGTCCCACCCGGTCTTGATGGTCACCTCCAGCATCAAGATGCGAACCGCAAGGAACCTTGAGCTTTCATTCAGCGGAGGACTTTCCGAAACCATCAATTTCTATCGCGACCTTGCCACCTTGACCAAGAACTTGAATTCTGCACATCGGCTCATCTCCTCGCTAGGGGTTCCCGAAGTTGATCCCAGGCGCCCCCGCGGCGAGAAGGAGCACTACTGGAAAGCCTACGTCTGGAATGAAATTCCTGCCCAGCATGTCCTCGATTTCCTTGAAAGCTATCGCAGCCATCCCGAAGCGCGGAAAGCCAACAGCCTTCTGTTGGCGCAGTTCATCCGGACTATGGTAGCCGAACGTGAACTCACGCATTGGACGGTGGCCCTCATCGGCGGTGGCGAAGGCGACCTACTCTCTCTCGGGCACAGCGTTTCCGTAAACATGCTCAAACGCACCGCGCATGGTGACCACACTGACAGATACTCCATACGCCGCCTCATGTCCCCTCGAGACGAAGCCATCGATCTCGATGAAGGCTCTTGGCTGAGGGCGCTCGCCGACACTCGGAGCGCTTTTCATGCCGATCCAGGAAGGAACGCATCAAAGGATGAGCCCGACGATCCCAACGGACCGGCAATCAGGAGGGTGCGCCCTAAGGAGCGAGGAGTGTTGTTCCTTTATGCGATCGATCCGTCTCTCGCCGGTCCTGATGCTAATCTCCCGAAAGACACGCCACCGGTTTTAGCGTTTTCAGCCAGCTTCCCTGCGAGCCGTTCGGGTGTGCGGGTCAAATACAGCGTCAACAACACCTTCTGGGAACTCGAATATGGCGGTATCGACTGACGCGGACCTTCGTGCCGCTTGGCGAGCCCTAGACGGTGCGCATGAAGGCGAAGGCTGGAAGACCATCGTTGTCGGCACTTCAGAAGGTTGCACAATACTGGCTGGCCGCCGTCTGCCTGGGAACGACGAGGCCCTGCTGGTCGGCTTCCATCAGACACGGTCGCGACAGATGAGGCAACTTCCGCAAGGACACGGATTCGAGGTCGTATGCCTGCCTTCGAGCCACTCTGGAGGCGACCGCCTGTGGCTGGCGCTCGCCCGGAGATCGGGCGCAAGCGTCGATCTCTTCGCCATGATGTCCGAAGATATTTTGCATCTGCTTCAGTTACCGCACCGGTCCGCTGACGGTCTCGTTGACTTCTTCCTGTTGCGCATTCGCGCTTGGCAGGACTTCATGGATCGACGCAACGAAGGACTATTGTCATCGGAAGCCGAGCTTGGACTCTACGGAGAACTGGTGATCCTCGATCGCATTCTCGCTGCCGGGATGCCGACTCGCAATGCGCTCGAAATCTGGCAGGGGCCGCTCGACGGTCTACACGACTTCATGCCGGGGATGGGCAGCATCGAAGTGAAAACGACCCTCGCTGTTGGCAGTTTTCCGATTACCGTCTCATCTCTTGATCAACTTGACGACAACCTTCGGCAACCCCTCTTTTTGGCGGCTGTCCGTCTCGCACTCGACGAATCCGGAACCACTCTCCCAGAAATGGCCGACGAGATTCGAGCAAGACTTCGCGCTTCTGATGCCGACGCAGGAATGTTTGATGTTCGGCTCATCCAAGCCGGACTTCTGCCGACAGTCCTTGACCGATACACGCGCCGGTTCAGGCTGTCGTCCATCGCGATTATGCCAGTGAGCAACGGATTTCCACGATTGATCCGCGCGGACGTCCATCCTGCAATCCGTGATGCGCGCTACGACATCGACCTGAACCTCGCCGCTGTGGTCGAAGTGGGTCTCGCATATGCTCTCGAACAGTTGGGGACAATTTGAATGGAACTCGAAGATTTTCTCGTCCAGACCCGAGCGGAAGTGAAGGAGGCCATTGCCGACCGTCTTTCAGTTCCGGGTAGCGATTTCCCCTACGAGGAGACGATTTTCACCGAAGTCGTCATGGAACACATGTCAGATGTTGGAATGACATTCGAGCCGGAAGCCTGCCACTATTCCGCGACCGTGGGTAACGCGCGCCTCCGATTGAGCGGATACGCCGTCTCCGACGATGCGGACCAGTTGGATCTGTTTGTCAGCCTCTACGAAGGTTCCGAGAGGGTCGTTCCCGTCGCTGACTCGGAGACCAAAGCAGCGGCAGAGCAATGCCTTCGCTTTCTCTCCCGCTGCGCCGAAGGCCGCTTGTCCAACACGATGGATCAGTCCAACGACGCTTACCGATTGGCCTTGACCATCCAGGAGAGCTACCCCTCGCTCGATCAAATCCGCATCTACGTCCTCACTGACCGACAGGCGAAGGCCAAAAGTTTCAAGCCACGTGAGGTGCAAGGCAAGACCGTGAAGCTCGAAGTCATGGACATCGAGAGGCTTTGGCGTCACTGGTCGGAGGGCAAGCCCCGCGACGAGCTCGTGGTCAACTTCGAGGAAGTTTCAGGCGGCGCGCTTCCCTGCGTGTTCGTCCCAGGCGAGTCATCGGATTACGACTATGCGTTGACAGCTTTTCCCGGCGAGGCTTTGCGCTTCATCTACGAGAAATACGGGGCCCGCCTGCTCGAGGCAAATGTCCGGTCTTTCCTGAGCGCGACGGGAAAAGTGAACAAGGGAATTGCCGAAACACTCAAGAAAGCGCCTGAGCGCTTTATGGCTTACAACAACGGCATCGTCCTCGTCGCGGACGAGATGCATATGGCCCGCACAGAAAGCGGCTCCCCAGGCATTCTTTGGCTGAAGGGGATGCAGATCGTCAACGGGGGCCAGACGACGGCATCGCTGTATTTCACCAAGAAAAAATTGCCTGAGACCGACCTTCGGCATGTTAGGGTTCCCGCTAAGATCATCGTGCTGCGAACGAACGATTCAGCCATGGAAGAGGGACTGATCGCGGACATCTCTAAGTATGCCAACAGTCAAAACGCAGTGAAACTGTCGGACCTCTCTGCCAACAAGCCATTTCACGTCAAAATCGAACAGCTTTCCCTGGCTACTTACTGCCCTGATGGATCGAGCCGTTGGTTCTATGAGCGCGCCGCGGGCAGCTATAACACCATGCTCGCACGGGATGGAAACACTCCCGCTCGCCTCAAGAAGCTGAAGACCGATATCCCCTCGTCCCGCAAAATCACCAAAACCGATCTTGCAAAATTTCTGACGGCCTGGGATCGGAAACCCCATCTCGTCAGCCTTGGCTCCCAAAAGAACTTCGAGAAGTTTATGGCTCCGGTAACGGACGGGGACGAGACTGCAGCAGGCGCGCTTCCCGACGTTGCTGGCTACAAGGCGATGATTGCAAAAACTATCATCTTCAAGACGGCGCAGAAGCTGATACGTCCGATGTTTCCAGCATATCAGGCCAATATCACTGCTTATACCGTCTCTGCACTTTCCGAAAATCTTGCGCAGACGATGGAGCTCGACAGGATATGGCTGCAGCAGGCGCTCTCCGCTCCGCTCCAGCAGCAAATCCAGGTCTGGGCGCGAGAGATGAACGCCCTGCTCCACGCCAGTTGTGGCGGACGGATGGTCTCCGAGTGGGCCAAAAAGGCGGAGTGTTGGGAAAAGATTTTGGAACGTCCGCTGTCTAAGCCGCTGGCCGATGTTCCCGAAATACGATGAGGTGGTCCTCAATGGTTGGAATACCTTCAACGGGACCACGTATTCGAAAGGGGGACATCATGTCCCCCGAGAAGCGCAGCGCCGTCATGGTGCGAATGAAGAGTATTAACACAGGTCCTGAGCGCCGAATTGAAACAGCTCTAGCCGAACTTGGCTTGTTGGGCGAACGTCAGGCGCGCGACCTCCCGGGTCGGCCGGACTTTGTATTTCGCGAGGCTGGGGCCGTTGTCTTCGTAGATGGCGACTTCTGGCATGGCTGGCTGTTCCCGTGCTGGCATCACAAGGTGCCAGACAAATGGAACTCGAAGATCGACGCCAACCGCCGTCGTGATACCCGAAACCATCAGCGGCTGCGGCGTCCCGGGTGGACCGTCGTGCGCATATGCGAGCACCAAGTCGTGGCGGACATCCATGCCTGTGTCAATCGGGTCACTCGCGCCCTTGCAAGTCCTCAAAGCGGCAGTCCTGCCTGGCGACAACCCACCTAACCTGGTAAGCAATGCCCATGACGAGGGTATTGGATCTTTTCTGCGGTGGCGGCGGGAGCAGCTGGGGGGCACAGAACGCGGGAGCGCAGATTGTCTGCGCAGTCGATGCTTGGTCGGTTGCTGCTCAGACCTACAAGTCGAATTTCCCCGCCGCGAAAGTCATCAACGCCACGCTCGACGAGGACACCTGCCCTTCTTTGGTCAAGGGCTCAGGAAAAATTGATCTGCTCCTCGCCTCGCCCGAATGCACAAATCACACTTGCGCAAAGGGCAGTCGCCCACGCAACGAGGCTAGTCGGCGCACTGCAAACTATGTCGTGAGATTTGCGGAGAGTTTAAAACCCCGTTGGATCGTGTTGGAAAACGTCGTGCAGATGCGAAGCTGGGACGGTTACGCGCCCTTGATCGGAGACCTGCAAGGGCTAGGCTACAATGTTGAATCGTGCGTGTTGGACGCCGTGGACTTCGGGGTTCCCCAGACGCGTCGCCGCCTCTTCGTGCTTTGTGATCGGGATGGGGTGCCCGGCCCTGTCAATCTGCCAAAAACCGCTAGAACTCAACCGATTCCCGCATCCCAAATCGTTCAACTTGACGGTCCGTGGGAGTCCCGACCTCTCTATTCAGATCGTCGCGCTCCGGACACTCTGGCCAGGGCCGAGCGCGCAATCAATGAATTGGGCCGAGGGGTGCCCTTCCTTATCGTCTATTACGGTACCGATGGCAGTGGCGGCTGGCAGTCACTCAATCGGCCTCTGCGCACACTCACGACTATCGATCGTTTTGGCCTTGTGACTTGGAACGGAAGGATACCAATGCTCCGGATGCTTCAGGTGCCTGAACTCGTCCGCGCTATGGGCTTCGACAAGAGATACGCGTTGCCGCATGGAACAAGGCGAGACCGTATCAAGATCTTAGGCAATGGTGTTTGTCCTCCCGTAATGGACGCCGTTGTGCGTTCCCTTGTCGGTTCTACAGTCAGGAATCGGATTCTTTCGAACTAACGCTGATAAAATCGCCTAGCTTAAAACTAGAGGCCGAGACCGAGTGCATGAGCCGCGTATTAGCTGGGTAACCGAAATTTCGGTTACTGGTGATGTTTCGATATCTATCGGTCCGTTACAAACTCATTGCATTGAGTCGTCTGTGAACTACGGTCCCGTTATGCAGGCGATGTCTCGTTTCGCGCGCGGAGCGTGTGCGCCAAGAGAGCAAGCCAAAGCGCGAGCCAGGCGAGGAGCCGTCTGAAGTTGTAACCGGCGGCGGCGAGGACGGCGTTGACGGCATCGCCTGCAGTTCCGGCGAGGTGATTGCGGTTCATGCGATGATCGGACTTGAGGTGGCCGATGACGGGCTCGACCGCCGAGCGCCGCCGCATGAGCCGTTTGATGGCCGGCGTCATGCGCCGCTTCTGGCCGGCGGTGTAGACCCGGATCGCGTGCGTCTTCGGCGCGTTGCCGCCGCGATAGCCGGCGTCGGCGATGATCCGCATGATCTCGGCCCCGGTCGTTGCCTCGATGGCGGGAATGACGGTCGCCAGAGTGTGACCGTCGTAGGGCGCCCCCGGCAGCGCCTTCGCGTTGAGCACGAACTGACCGCCCGCCGACGGCTTGAGCGTGGTCGCGACCGAGACCTTGACGCCGAACTCGTAGGGTTTGTGGGCGGCCTTGCCCTTACCGATGCACTCGACCTCGGGCGCGTGCAGGGAATAGATTTTCTTCCCGCGCTGGGGCTGTTTTTGGGCCAGCACACGGCCCGCCTTGAACAGTTCGGGACGCAGATACGCACTGAGTTCAGCCTGCCCTTTGATCTTGCGTTCGATGTAGCGGATGGTGCGGCCGAGATAGGTCTTGAGGCGGCGCAGCGCACGTCCAGAGCGCTTGAACTGTTTGGCGTGGGCGTAGCGCTGATGCTGGATCAGCGCCCATTTGCCGACCCGCACGTAGCTCTGGCGCAGCGGAATGCCGGTCTCACGCGCGAGCCGCACGAGGCGAACGCGGGCCCGGTTCAACAGCTTGGCGTCGGTCGGAAACATCACCGCTTTTTCCTGTACCGTGGTGTCGACGATCACCTCGGTGAGGTCAGCAGGCTTCAAGGCCTTGGTCTTGAGCGCGACCGCGAGACTTTCCTGGACCAAAGCGTTGAGCCGGTCCTCGCCCATGCGCTGCCGCCAGCGCGTCATCGACGAGCGGTCGAACGGCAGGTCGTGGCGGAAAAACTCCTCGCCACAGAAATACTGGAAATACGGGTTCTCGACCCAGCGGGCGCACAGCGCCTCGTCGGAAAGATCGTATATGTGCTTCAGGATCGCGAGCCCCGCCATCAACCGCGTCGGCAGCGGCGGGTGCCCGACGACATCGGAATACGCCTCGCCGCAACGGTCTTCGATGAAGTCCCAATTGATCAGCCGGGCCAGCCGCGGCAGCTCATGATCGAGATTTATGATTTGGTCGAGCCGGGCGCAAAACATGTCGCTCTGCCCCGTCTGTCGTGTTGGCCGTGGCCGCATGGTTCCCTCACCGCGATGCACGCGCAAAGTGAATCACGCTTTGCGCCATCGAGGGAAGTCCGGCGATACGTTTTGCAAGGTTATAACGGCTCGGCACCCGAAAACTTGCAACACCGCAATCGACAAAAACCAAGATCGCTATTCCAGATCAATGGCTTCAACGTTCTTCACGGACCACCATTGAGACTTGGCGTGCGGTGTTCGCACTCTTGCTCTGCAGACTTGCAGTCCAAATTATCCGGAGCCGAACCAGACTGAAAGCTGGGCCTTCATTGATCGGGTGGACAGCGGGTGGACAGCGAACACTCATTAAAACTAGTTTTTCTTGACTAGTAGACCTATAAATCATTGTATTTATTGGTGATCCCGGCAGGAATTGAACCTGCGACCTACAGTTTAGGAAACTGCCGCTCTATCCGGCTGAGCTACGGGACCACGATACCGATTTAATAGCCTCGAACGGCACTGTGAAGCGCTAATCG
>Ga0247844_1001759_pt1 | contig 38064 bp, 28 predicted proteins | sample LaCtaG_FD_192421 | JGI IMG/M metagenome (GOLD analysis project Ga0247844, IMG submission 192421) | Freshwater microbial communities from meromictic Lake La Cruz, Castile-La Mancha, Spain - LaCruzMarch201714.5m_1 | ecosystem: Environmental > Aquatic > Freshwater > Lake | place: Spain: Castile-La... | reverse complement strand
GGCGCATGCCAGGCCAGGTTCGATATCATGAACAGGGGCCCCGCAAAAAACGGGTGGACCAGGAGCCGCCCCAAGCGGTGGAGCGGAGGGTGGGACAGGAAGGGTCCAAGGACCTCGCGCACCAACCCTCGGGGCAGCCCCAGCAGCATCGGAAGCATCGGATATCCCAGAAGCAGCAGCGGCGGCGCCACCATCGTCAGCAGCAGATGCTGGACCATGTGGACGATCAGCAGCCAGCTCGCAAAGGCGTCCAGCGGCGACACCAGCGCCACAAATACGGCCGCCAGCCCCGCCAGAAATGCCACAAGCCGCTCGACCGGAAACCGCGCGGGCACCTGGCGCCGCAGGCGACGCCAGCCCCTCCAGTAAACCAGCGCCCCCGCCGCCAGCCCCGCAGTCGGCACCGGGTCGAAGGACCACGAAAACAGGACGGCCTCGGGCGTCATGCGGCGGCACCGCACGAATAGACGGACTCCACGAGCCGCTTCGCCCTCACCCCGGGAAGCACTCCAGGCTCCATCTGGTTCATCACATAGGCAAAGCCCAGCCCGGTGTCCGGGTCCGCAAAACCGAGGCTGCCGCCCGCTCCTGGATGCCCGAACGCCCGCGTGGATGGCCCGAACAGCTCGCGCACTTTCGTGCCATCCTGCGCCACCGGATCCATCATGAACCCCGCCGAGAACGCCATCTCGGCGCGGAGGACCTGGTCGAATCCCTGGGAGAGCGGCGTGAGCATCCATTCGCGGGCTGCGGGCCCCAGGAAGGCCCTGCCCCCCCATGCTCCCCCGGCGGCCAGCATCGCATAAAACTTGGCGAGCGCGGAGGCCGAGCCGATCCCCCCCATCGAGGGGATCGCCGCCGAGCGCGCGGAGGCCGCGTTCATCGCTGTCACGCCCAGGAGGCCTCCCGGCGAGGAGAAGGCCTTGCGGGTCAGCGAACCCGGACGCGACATGGCCTCGGAGAATGCGGGATGAGCGGAGGCCGGGCCGGCCCTTGGGGGGAGCATGGTGGCCGCGCGGCTGTGGCGGTCCCCGGGCAGCCCAATCCACAGGTCGAGCCCGAGCGGTTCGCCGAACTCCCTGCGCCAGTAGCGCCCGAGCGGGGTGCCCCCATCCAGCCGGCGGACCACCTCATCAACGATAAATCCAAACGTCCTGGGCCCGTAGCCCGGCCCGCCGACGGCCTCCGCAAAGGGCTCCTGGTCCTCGACCGCGCGGACGACGGCCTCGTGATCCAGCATCGAGAGGTCCGTGCGGTCCAGGGCCCCGAGCCCGGCCTGGTGGGAGAGCACCTCCGCCAGCGTGATCCTCCCTTTCCCCTTGCGTGCAAACTCCGGCCACAGCACCGCGACGGGCGTCTCGAGGCCGACGCCCGCCTCCTCCAGGGCGCGCAGCGCGCAGGCCGACGCCATTCCTTTGGTCGCCGACCAGATCAGGGCGATCGTGTCGTGATCCCATGCCAGCCTCCCCTCCGCATCCCGATACCCCCCGCAATCGCCGGCCTCCTCGCGCCCGTCCCGCCAGACGGATACGGCGGCGCCCACCTCGCGGCCGGCCGCAAAATTCTCTGCAAACGCGTGCCGGACCCGCCCGGCAAGCCCCTCGGGGATCTGCGAAATTCGGTGGGTCATCGCGTTGGCGGCCGGCGAAAATCCCGCCTCACAGCAGCTCGCTCACGGATTTGAGGTCGGGGTCGTATTTGGCAATCTCGCGGAATTTGTTGTCCATCTCGAAGCTGGTCTTCAGCGCGGCGGTCGCCTCCTCCACATTCCCCAGCACCGCGTCGTAGCATCCCAGGTTGTAGAAATACGTCGCCTCGCTCGCCAGCGAGGGCGGGCCGCTCAGGAGCAGGCGCTTGGCATCGGCGGTGCGGCCGAGCTCATGCAGGCAGAACGCCCCGTGGATATACCCGGTCGAGGCCCCGGGGAAAAGCCCGCGCAGCCGGTCGCAAACCTCTGCCGCCGCAGCCCAGCTCCGGCTGTGCATCAGGATGAAGAGCCGCAGCTGGAGCACCTCCTCCCGCTCCCGGTCCTCCGCAGAAAGCTGATCGATCTCGGCCAGCGCCTCGGCGGGCATTCCCAGCTCGATATACCCCTGTGTTGCCAGCAGGCTCCGTTCGATTCCCATCGCTCGAACTTACCGGGACAGCCGGGATTTTCAATCCGCTTTCTTCCCCGCCTCCCGCCTTGCTATTTCGGGGGCAAGCGCCGAAAGTTGGCCCCACGATGAACCCGGTTTCCTCCTCCGATGCCCTCGATCTCGCCCCGCCGGGGGAGGGCTCGGGCCCCGTCCTGAACGTCCTTCTCATCGAGGACGACCGCCCGACCCGCCTGCTCCTCGAGCGCATGATCCGCGCGCGCGGGCACGAGGTCTCCGGATGCGATTCGGCGGAGAGCGCTCGCGACCTCCTCGCGCAGTCGTTCTTCCCTCTCATCGTGCTCGACATCCAGCTCCCCGGCATGAGCGGCCTGGACCTCAGCCGCCTCCTCCGGAGCCACCCCGCCGGGAAATATTACTACATCCTTGCCGGCACCGGAAACAACCGCCCGGAGGACCTCAAAGAAATCCTCGAGGCGGGTGCCGACGACTACATCGCCAAGCCCTACCATCCGGGCCTCCTGGATATCCGCCTCGCCGTGGCCGAGGCCGCCGTCCTTGACATCGCGGAGCGCCGCCAGCTCGAAGATGACCTCGCCTTCCTTGCGGACCACGACCCGCTCACCCGCCTCTTCAACCGCCGCCGCCTCCCCGTGGCCGTCGGGGAGGCCGTCGCCACCGCACGCAGCGGGCGCCCCGGAGCCCTCCTCTATATCGACCTCGACAACTTCAAGGTCGTCAACGACACCCTCGGCCACGACGCCGGCGACCGCCTCCTCCTTACGATCTCCGAAATCCTCCGCCGCTCGGTCCGCGAGGACGATGTCCTCGTCCGCTTCGGAGGCGATGAGTTCGTCATCATCCTCCCCGACTGCCAGCCGGACGACGCCCTCCGGATCGCCGAAAAATTGCGCGTCAGCGTCGAGGATCTCGTCTTTTCCGAGGGGGGGCGCTCGTTCCGTGTCGGGGCCTCCATCGGGATTGCGCCGATTGATGGCTCGAAGGAGGCCCAGGATGTGATCAGCGCCGCCGATGCGGTCTGCTATGCGGCGAAGGCGGGCGGCCGGAACCGCGTGGAGATCCACCGCGAAGGGGAAAGCGCGCTCGGGACCCTCGTCGCCGACAGCGATTGGTCCACGCGCATCAAGTGTGCGATCAAGGACGGAACCCTCGGCATCATGTTCCAGCCGGTTGTCTCCCTGCGCAACCGCACGGTTTTTTTCCACGAGGTTCTCATTCGCCTCTCCGACCGGCCCGACAGCCCGCCCGTCCACCCCATGGCATTCCTGGAGTCGGTCCGGCGCTCGGGCCTCGGGGCCCGGCTCGACCGCTACGTCATCGCGCAGGCCGTCAAGTCTCTCGACAAGACCCAGGCCACCTGCCTTTCGATCAACGTGGCGGGCGGCTCGTTCGCGGCTCCCGACTTCGAGGAGTTCATTGAGTCCACGCTGTCGCGCCACGAAATCAGCCCGGACCGGATCATCTTCGAGCTGACCGAAAGCGAGGTCATCGCCAACCTCCTCGATACCAAAGACGTCATGGCGCGCCTCCGGCAACGCGGGTTCCGGTTCGCCCTGGACGACTTCGGCTCCGGCACCTCGTCGATCAATTACCTCCGCTCGCTCCCGATCGATATCGTCAAGGTTGAGGGGTCGTTTGTGCGCCACCTCGATGAGGACCCCTTCAGCCAGGCCGTCGTCCGCGCTGTCCAGGCCCTTGCCTCCGCGCTCGGGATCCCCGTCGTGGCGGAATACGTCGAGACCGCGTCGGTTTACGACCTCCTGTCGAGCATGGGTGTCGAGTTCATGCAGGGCTTCCTTGCCGGCGAGCCCCGCTCCTCCCCCTACCGCGACGACGAGCTCTTCCGCGCCTGAAAGTCCGCTCGACAGCCGCCGGATCCCCGCTTATCGTTCTTCTATTATGAAACCCGCCCTTTTCGCGGCCCTCCTCCTCTCGCTCTGCTCTCTCTCCGCCCGGGCCGAGATCCTCATCTACGACCTCTCATTCAACACCACGGGCCCTTCGGTCAACTACGACTTCCTGCAGGGCGGATACCTCGTTGTCGACTCCGCCTCAAATGCGGTGACCTCGGTCGTCATCCTGAACGATCCCAACACAAACATCCCCTACTACAATACCGGGGTCCTGTCGGGCACCTACATGGAGATGCTCTCCGAAGGCTCCGGCTCCGAGTTCGCCGTCATCACCTCCTCATCCTCCGCCGGCGCGGACGCCGACAGCATCGCCTTCCAAGTCCTGGGCCAAACGTCCAACAACGTGAGCATCGGCGGCGGCAACCGGCTCAGCATCGCCCGGAAGCTCCGCGGCTTCCTCCTGGCCTCCGCCGCCGAATCCACCTCGCTCGATGACACCTCGACAAGCACTGTCTTCTCCTACGGGTTTGCCGGCTCCAGCAAGGTCACCGCGTCCTTTCAGGGAGGCCTCACCAACGAGGTCAATACTGGGCGCCTTGCCGCCGCCGATGCCCTCGAGCTCCTCACAACCGAACTCGAAAACCGCGGCATCCAGCCCGAAGCCTCCCCCTCGCCCTCGGCCTCCCCCACCGCTTCGGCCACCGCCTCGCCCTCCGCCACCGTCAGCATCTCGAACTGACCTCCGCCTCTCCGGGCTCCCTCTGCGGATCCCCATTTCTTCCTGTTGATGTGCTGCCCGGGGCTGATAGCCTGAGCGACATGCAAGTGACCAAAGTGAAGTATGCCCTCTGGGCGGCCGACTGGCGGCGGTGCCTCCATTTTTACCGCGACCTCTTTTCCGGAGAGGTGACGATGGAGTCCGAGGTGTGGAGCGAGGTGGTGGTCGCCGGGGCCACTATCGGGATCCATGGGGGAGGGGAGGGCAAGCGGACGTGGACCGGCCTCACGTTCCAGGTCGATGACCTCCGGAGCGGGATCGAGCGCCTGAAGGACTGCGGCGGAATCCTGACTCACGAGCCGGTGGATACGCCCGAGGACCCCCTCCACCTGGCGATGTGCGCGGACCCCGACGGGAACGAGTTCATGATGACCCAAAAGCGCCGCTGAAATTGCCCGGCGATCTGGGGCCAACGTGCTCACCCGGCCCGCAGCTCGGTGTTCCCGGGGCCGGGGTCCTGCGTCGCCGTGCGGTTCATCTGGCTGCGCTCCTCGGCCAGCCTGGCGATCTCTGCACGGATCGCGGGGAAGCGGTTGAGAAAGTGGCGGAAGTCCCGGGCGTTCAGGGTCGCAAACTTGCAGAAGTCGAGGGCCGTCACGTCGGCGGACCGCCTCTCGCCCGTGATGAGGGCCATCTCCCCGAAGAAGCTGCCGGGGCCCAGCTTGAGATCCTGGCCGGGCACCCCGACGGCGACCTCGCCCTCCGCGATGAAATACATCGCGTCGGCGGCATCTCCCTGGCGGATGATCCGCTCCCCCGGCTCGGCGGACTTGGGTTCAAAGTGCACGATGAGCACCTCGCGCTGCTCGTGCGAGAGGCCGGCAAAGAGCGGGAACCGCTCGACGAGCTCCTCGGGAGAAAACGTCCGCCTTGCCGCCTTCTTGGCCGCGGCGCGCTCCTTGGCGGCATCCAGGTCGGCCATGAGGGCCGCCTGGTTCTTTGCGCCCAGGTGCTCGAACCTCTGCTTCCTGTCGGGCGAGGCGCGAAGCCACCGGCAGGCCCGGTCAGCCCCGGCCAGCACGAGCGGGTTCAGGGTGATCGAAACCAAGGCCCCGGCCAGGATCAGGTTCAGCCCCTCGGCCGGCATCAGCTCGTAGCTGATGCCAAGGCCCGCCAGGATGAAGGAAAACTCCCCGATCTGGGCCAGCGAGGCCGAGACAACCAGCCCGGTCTGGAGCGGAAACCCGAGCGCCAGCACGATGCCCACCGCCACCAGCGACTTCCCAACCATGATCAGCGCAACGACCGAGAGCACTTCAAGCGGCTGGCGCAGCAGGACGGACGGATCAAAAAGCATCCCGACCGAGACAAAGAAAAGCACGGCAAATGCGTCTTGGAGAGGCAGCGAGTTTGTGGCCGCCTTGTGGCTGAGCTCGGATTCGCTGAGGACGACCCCGGCAAAAAATGCCCCCAGCGCAAACGAGACTCCAAAAAGGATTGAGGCCCCGTAGGCCAACCCCAACCCGACGGCGAGCGTCGCCAGAGTGAAGAGCTCGCGGGACCCCGTGCGTGCGACCTGCCTCAGAAGCCAGGGCATCACCCTCGGGCCAACGGTGAGCGAGATGGCCACAAAGGCGACCAGCTTGGCAAGCGTCAGGCCCAGCGTCATCGCCAGCCCGGAGCCTCCATGCCCCTCCGCTTTCCCGCCCAGCGCCCCGGCAAAGGCCGGCACCAGGACGAGGGCCACCACCATCGCCAGGTCCTCGACAATCAGCCAGCCGACCGCGATCCTCCCGCTGGAGGACTCCACGGCATTCCGCTCCTCGAGCGACTTGAGGAGGACGACCGTGCTGGCCACAGAAAGGCTGAGCCCAAGGACCACGCCCTGCCCGAACGTCCACCCCCACGTCATCGCCATCCCCGCCCCCATCGCGGTCGCCACCAGGATCTGCCCGATCGCCCCCGGCAGCGCGATGCGCCTCACCGCCATGAGATCGGAGACGGAAAAATGCAGCCCGACTCCAAACATGAGGAGCATCACGCCGACCTCGGCCAGCTGGCCCGCCATCGCGCTGTCGGCGGTGAACCCCGGCGAGTAGGGGCCGAGCAGGATTCCGCTCAACAGGTAGCCGACGAGTGGGGGCAGCCCGACCTTGCTCACGGCAAACCCCAGCAAGAAGGCCATGGCAAAACCAACGGCGATCAACGCCACAAGGGCCGTGTCATGGTGCATAGCAGGTTTCTATCTTAAGATTTCAGAGCAGGTGCATGGGGTCCACGTCCACCGCCACAAAAACATCATCGGGCATCGGAAGATTGTCGAGCACCGAGCGCACGTGCCGCGCCATCTGCAGCGAGGAGGCCCCGCGCAGCGAGACCTGGAACCGGTAATACGTCTTCGCCTTCTCGAGCGGAGCGGGCACCGCCTCGCCGACCATCACCCCCGCCGGAGCTCCGGCCTTCAGCTTCCGCGCCAGCGTCTGCGCGGAGAATTCCGCCCGCTCCCGCATCACCCCCCGCACGGTGATCAGGATCATCCGGCCGAAGGGCGGATACGAGAACTGCCTGCGAAAATCCATCTCCTGCTCCATGAACCCCTCGTAGTCGTGATGCCGGGCAAACTGGATGGACGGGCTGAACGGCGTGAACGTCTGCACCAGCACCTCCCCCTCCATCTCCCCGCGCCCCGCCCGCCCCGCCACCTGGGTGAGCAGCTGGAACGTGCGCTCCCCGGCCCGGAAGTCCGGCAGGTGCAGGCCGAGGTCCGCGTTCACGATCCCCACCAGCGTCACATTCGGAAAATGCAGCCCCTTGGCAATCATCTGCGTCCCCACAAGGATGTCGATCTTCCCCTCCTTGAATGCCCCCAGCGTCTCGCGATAGGCCTCCTTGCGGGTCATCGAGTCGGCATCCATCCGCGCCACCCGCGCGGATGCAAACATTTTGGCGAGCGCCTCCTCGACCTTTTGCGTGCCGACCCCGGCATGGCGGATCCCCTCGTCGCCGCACTTCGGGCAGGCCTTGGGAGCCCGCGCGGTGTGGCCGCAGATGTGGCAGACGATCCGGCCGGCCGCGCGGTGGTAGGTGAGGGATACGCTGCAGTCCGGGCACTCGCAGACGTGCCCGCACGCCTCGCAGAGCATCGAGGTCGAAAACCCCCGCCGGTTCAAAAAAAGGATCGTCTGCTCGCCCTTGGCCAGGCGCCCCTCGATGGCGTCCCTCAGCGGGGCCGAGAGGATCCCCCCCTCCGCAGTGGCGCGCGTCTTCTGCCGCAGGTCCACCACCCTCACCACCGGCATCCGCTTGTCGTCCACGCGCTGGTCGAGGCGCACGAGCCGGTATTTTCCCTGCCCGGCATTGTGCCAGCTTTCGAGCGACGGCGTCGCGCTGCCGAGCAGGACGGCGGCCTGCTCGCGGTGCCCGCGCAGGACGGCCATGTCCCTCGCGTTGTAGCGCGGGGCCTCGTCCTGCTTGTAGGACGTCTCGTGCTCCTCATCCACAATGATGATCCCGAGGTTTTCCAGCGGGGCAAAGATCGCGCTGCGGGCCCCGATCACGATCCGGGCGCACCCGCTGTGGATCTTGTGCCACTCGTCGTGGCGCTCGCCGTCGGAGAGGTGGCTGTGCAGCACGGCAATCTGCCCCTGCATGTCGGCAAACCGCGATTTGAAGCGCTCGACGGTCTGGGGCGTCAGCGCGATTTCCGGAACCATCACGAGGGCCGTGCGCCCCGCCTCCACCGCCCGGCGGATCGCGCGCAGGTAGATCTCCGTCTTCCCCGATCCCGTCACCCCGAAGAGCAGGATGGGCACCCCCGGCGTGGCCATGCTTTCCTCCACCGCCTGCAGCGCCACCTCCTGCTCCGCGTTCAAGATCACCCCCGCAGCAGCCACAAAATTTTCCGCGTAGGGGTCCCTGGCGACGACCGCCGACTCGATGACCACCAGCCCGCGCTTCTCGAGCGCCCGGAACACCCCCTCCGCAACGCCGGCGGCCCCGGCGGCTGCCGCCACGGCCAGGGGTTCGCCGGCCTCCAGAACCGCCCGCAGGGCGTCCGCCTGCCGCGGGGCCCGCTTCTCCAAGGCCTCCAGCTCGCCCTCCGAAACCTCGCGCGCGGCCCGCACAACATTCCGCCGCTTCTCCGCAACGCGGCCGTCCCGCACCGCGACGGGGAGCACGCTGCAGACCGCCGTCTCCAGCGGGCAGCAGTAATACTCCGCCATCCAGCGCGCGAGGTCGAGCAGCGCCGGACGAATCATCGGCGCCGCCTCGACGAGCGCCTCGACCTCGCGCATCCCCCGCACTTCGCTCTCCTCCAGCACCTCGATCACCGTCGCCAAAAGAAGGCGCGTCCGCACGGGCACCTTCACCCGGGACCCCACGCCGATTGACCCCTCGAACGCCGCCGGAACGCGGTAGTCCAGCAGCCGGCCGGCCGCCTGATCCGGAAGCACTCTCACAAACATAACCCGGACTATCCCTGCTCCTCCCCCGCGCGACAAGCCGGCAGAAATGCCGTCCTACTCCAGGCGGACGCGCGGGTCCACCACGGCGTAGAGGACGTCGGAGACGAGGTTCCCGAGGAGGACCAGTCCGGCCACGATGAAGTTGAGGGCCACGAGGGTGGGGTAGTCGCGTTCGAGGACCGCCTCGTAGCCGAGGCGCCCCATGCCCGGATACGCGAAGATCGTCTCCACGATGACGGCTCCGCCAATCAGCGCCGGGAGCAGCCCCCCGATGCCGGTGATCAGAGGGCGGATCGAATTGCGCAGCGCGTGCTTGTAAAAGACGACGTCCTCCTCGAGGCCCTTGGAGCGGGCGGTCCGGATGTAATCCTCCCGCAGCGTCTCCAGCATGCTGGCCCGGATGTAGCGCGACTGGACGGCGATGCCGGCCAGCGAAAGGACGACCGCCGGAAGGGCGACGTGCCAGACGCGGTCCAGCCCCGCCGAAAGGAGGTTGGGAAAGTCGATGCCGAACGACTGCGTGCCGAGCACCGGCACCGACGTCCACTTCACCAGCCCGATGATCGCCAGGTTCGCAATCCAGAACGTGGGGATCGCAATGAAAACAAACGCCCCCAGCGAGGCCCAAAAATCCGGAGGCCGCTGCGCGTGCTTCGCGCAGTAGATCCCGAGCAGAAGCCCGAAGCTCAGCGAGATCAGGATCGAGGCGATGTTGAGGGTCAGCGTCGCCGGCATCCGCTCCAGGATCCGGCTGATCACCGGGCGGTCGTCCTTCACGCTCTTGAGCTGGCCGGTGAAAAGGTCCCGCATGTTCAGCAGGTATTGCTCGTGGAGCGGACGGTCAAAATGAAATTTCTTCCGGAACATCTCCTTCACCTGAGGGGTGATTTTCGGGTTCAGCTCGCCCCAGGGATACGGGCTCCCGGGGGCCAGCGTGAACATGAAAAACGAGACGAGGCTGATGCCGAAGACCAGGAGGACGCTGATCAGGAGCCGACGGATGATGAACGCCAGCACGGGGACGGATCAGCTTTCGGCCAGGGCCTTCATGCCGTCGACCCCGCCGCCCGCCTCATAGGCGTCGAGCTCCTGGACGCGGCGCGCGTGGCGCCCCCCCTCGAAGGGCGTCTTCAGCCAGATGTCCAGAATCGCAATCGCGATTTCGAACGAGACCATGCGCTCTCCGAGCGAGAGGACGTTCGAGTTGTTGTGGCGGCGGGAGAACTCGGCGGTCTGGTCGTTCCAGCAGAGCGCGCAGCGCACGCCCTTGACCTTGTTGGCCGCCATGGCCTCGCCGTTCCCCGAGCCCCCGAGGACGATCCCCCGCTCGGCCTCCCCGCGGGCGACCGCTTCGGCGGCCGGGATGATGAAGAGCGGGTAGTCCGTGCTCTCCGGGGAGTGGGTCCCGCAGTCCAGGACCTCGTGCCCTGCGGCTTTCAAATATTCGACGATCCGCTGCTTGTAGGAGAATCCTGCGTGGTCGCTGCCGATGCTGATTTTCATAGGATGGAGGCGGGTTCGGGTTGGTCGGAGTAAGGGGCCTGGGCCACCAGGCCGAGGTCGTCGAGGAGCTGGCGGTCCTCATCCACACCGGGATTCCCCGCCGTGAGAAGCTTGTCGCCGTAGAAGATCGAGTTCGCCCCGGCAAAGAAGCAGAGCGCCTGCGCCTCGCGCGACAGGAGCGTCCGCCCGGCCGAGAGGCGGATCTTCGCCTTCGGCAGGAAGATCCGGGCCGTGGCGATCAGCCGCACGAGCTCGAAGACATCGATGGGGGGGGTGTCCCCCAGCGGCGTGCCCGGCATCGGCATCAGGCAGTTGATCGGAACGCTCTCCGGCGCGGGATCAAAATGGCAGAGGACCTCAAGCATTTTGAGCCGGTCGGTGATGCTCTCCCCCATCCCGATGATCCCGCCGCAGCACACGCTGATGCCCGCCTTCTGCACCGAGGAGATCGTGTTCAGGCGGTCCTCGAAGGTATGCGTCGTGACGATCTGCTTGTAGTGCTCGGGGGAGGTGTCGATGTTGTGGTTGTAGGCGGTGAGACCGGCCTGCTTCAGGGCGGCCGCCTCCTCGTCGCCCAGCTGGCCCAGCGTCACGCAGACCTCCATCCCGAGGCGGCTCACCTCGCGGACGGTCTGGATCATCTGCTCAAATTTCTGGTCGCCCTTGCGAACCCCCTTCCAGGCCGCCCCCATGCAGAACCGGGTGGAGCCGTTGGCCTTCGCCATCTGCGCGATCGGGAGCACCTCGTCGGTGGTCATCAGCGCCTGGCGCTCCAGGCCGGTGTCGTGCCGCGCGCTCTGCGAGCAATACCCGCAGTCCTCGCTGCAGCCGCCGGTTTTCACGCTCAGCAGCGTACAGAGCTGGACCTCGTTCTTGTCCCAGAATTCCAGATGCATCCGGCGGCTTTCCTGGATCAGGTCAAACAGCGGGCGGTGGTAGGTGGCGGAGAGGTGGTCGAGTGTCGGTGTCACGTTCGTGAGATCTCTATCCGCCGGGCCCGCAGGAGTCAACCGGCGGTTTTTGCCCGTGCCCCCGCCGCCGGGGTCCGGTAGAAAACCGCCGTGTGGCCGACTTGCTGGACGAGCGCCGCCCCGGTCCTCTGCGCCAGGTCTTTTGAGAGCGGCTTGCGCTCCTCCTGGAAGCACTCAAATCGAAGTTTGACCAGCCCCGACCGGCTGAGAAGCCTGTCGAGCTCGTCAACAAACTCCGTGGTGGCCCCGGCTTTGCCAAGCTTGATCGCCGGCTTGATGAGCTGCGCACGGCTCTTCAGCTCGCGGAGGGAGGGCGGGTTTTCTGGCATGGCGGAATCCTCCTCCAGGAGCGGGGAGGCGGGCGATCAAAATCGTCCGGCAAGCCGCCCCCTTCCCATCGATCCTCGCCCAAAGCTTGCGGGCGCGGGGGACATGCGCTAGGGTCGGGATGCCCGAAGGGGGCAAATTTATGGCAAACGCAATGGTTATTGGCATCGGCGGAGTTGGCTCCGTCATCGGACAGAAACTTCACGAATACGATTGTTTTGATCGGATTGTCCTGGCCGACCTCGACCCGGTTTTCGCCCAGCAGCTTGCTGCAAAGACGCCGAAGAACCGGTTCGTGGTCGTGCAGGCGAACGCGATGGACATCGACGGGCTGACCGCCCTCATGAAGGAGCACTCGGTGACGGTCACCTGCAACGCGTGCATCTGCCAGACGAACCACTCGGTGCTGGAGGCCTGCCTGCGGGCCGGCTCCCACTATCTCGACATGGCGGCGGACATCTACTCCGCGCCGGGGGTCAAGCGGCCGGGCAAGAACTCGTTCGAGGCGGAGATCGAAAAATTTCACCAGCCGTTCCTGGATCGCGGCCTGGCGGGGATCCTCTGCATGGGAATGGACCCCGGGGCGGTGAACGTCTTCGCGCGCTGGGCGATGGACCGCCTCGACACGGCCTCGAGCATCCGGGTCCTGGATGCCGACAATGCGGAGGTCCGCGGGTATCGGTTCGCGGTCCTCTTCTCGCCGGAGACATTTTTTGAGGAGCTGGGCGCGGCGCCCTATTACGTGAAGGACGGCCGGGTGGTGAGCGGCAAGCCGCTGGAGACCGAGGTCGAGTGGGTCCGGTTCCCCGATCCGATCGGGCTGCAAAAAACCTACGCCGTGGCCCACGAGGAGGGCGTGAGCCTCGGGATCTACCCGCCGTTCGTGGAGAAGGGGGTCCGGTATTCGGTCTTCAAATACAGCGTGCCCGACAAGGTCGTGAACATTTCCAAGTCGCTCCAGCTCCTGAACCTCGATACATGGAAAAAAGTGCGGGTCGATGGAGTTGAGGTTTCGCCGGTGCGTGTGGCCAGCGCCCACCTGCCCAAGCCGGCCCAGCTGGGTGCCACGGTCGACGGGTATTCGTGCGTGGGCACCGAGGTGCGCGGGACGAAGGACCGCAAGCGCGTGGAGTATTTTGTCTATTCGATGGACAGCCATCGCGACACCTACGAGCGGTATGGCTACTCGCTCACCCTGGTGCAGACCGGAATCCCGCCGGCGATTACGGCCAAGCTTCTCGCGACGGGCAAAATCCCGGAGCGGGGGGTCATGATGCCCGAAGCCCTCGATCCCGAGGAGCTCATGAGCCACTTCACCCGCGAGGGGCTCCCGATCTTCGTCGAGAAGCGCGAGATCGAGCGGATCTGACCGATGTCGCGCAAGCCGCTTCACATCAACGGATGCCTCGTCGATTCCGCCCAGGGGCACACGGTCCGCAATCCCTGGGATGGGGCCCCCATCGCAGAGGTCGGCATCGCGAACGCGGAGCAGGTCGATGACGCGGTCGCAACCGCCCATGCCGCCTTCGAAACAACCCGCAAGATGTCCGCGGATGCCCGCGCGGTCGTCCTGGAAAAAGCCGGGGCGCTGATCGCGGCGCGGCGGGCGGATTTTGTCGCGACGATCGTGGCGGAGGCGGGCAAGCCGGTCACCTTTGCCGAGGCCGAGGTCGAGCGGGCCAGGCTCACGTTCCGGTTCGCCGCCGCGCTCGCGCTTGGTGATGAGGGGCATGGTGTGACGATGGATGCGAGCGCGCCGGGCGCGGGGCACTTCGGGCTGGTGCGCCGGTTCCCCATCGGGGTCGTCCTCGGCATCACGCCGTTCAACTTTCCGCTCAATCTGGTCGCCCACAAGGTGGCTCCCTGCCTGGCCGCCGGCAACACGATGGTGCTCAAGCCCGCCTTGAAGACCCCGCTCTCCAGCCTGCTTCTTGCCGAGGTCCTCCAGGCGGCGGGCATGCCACCCGGACAGGTGAACACGGTCCCGTTCGGGCACGAGCACATCGACCCGCTCCTCGGAGATCCCCGCGTCAAAATGGTGAGCTTCACCGGCAGCGCTGCCGTGGGCTGGAGCCTCAAGGCCCGCGCGGCCCGAAAAAAAGTTGCGCTCGAGCTAGGCGGCAACGCCGCAGTCATCGTCGAGCCGGACTGCGACTGGGCAGCCGCGATCCCGAAAATTGCCCTTGGGGCCTACGGCTATGCGGGCCAGTCCTGCATCAGCGTGCAGAGGATCCTTGTCCACCGCGACATCCATGCCAGGTTCCGCGATGCCCTCATGGCCTTCCTGCGCGACAAGCTGCCGGTGGGCGATCCCGCCGATCCGGCCACGGTCGTCGGCCCGATGATCAACACCGGGGAGCGCAGCAAGATCGTCGGGTGGGTCCGGGAGGCGATGGATCGCGGAGCCAGGCTCCTGGCCCCGCTGGAAATTGGCGCGGGGTCTCTGCTGGGACCGGTGCTGCTGGAAAATGTCCCCGCCGACTGCGCGGCGCTCTGCGAGGAGGCCTTCGCTCCCCTCGCCGTTCTGCAAAGCTACGACACGTTCCCGGAGGCGCTCCAAATGGTCAACGACTCGGCTTTCGGCCTCCAGGCCGGGGTGTTCACCTCCGACATCCGCAAGGCCCTCTCCGCCTTTGAGGAGCTCGAAGTCGGCGGAGTGATCGTCAACCAGGTGCCCACGTTCCGCGTCGAAAACATGCCGTATGGCGGGGTGAAGGAAAGCGGCTTCGGCCGCGAGGGGGTCCGCTACGCCATCGAGGACATGACCGAGCCGCGCTGCCTTGTCATCAACCGGAGCTGAAGCCGATCCCGCTAAGCCGCGGCCGGCTTCTTTTCGGGAAGCACCCCCGACACCAAAAAGATCCCGGCGGCGATGCAGATGCAGGAGTCGGCAATATTGAACGCCGGCCAGTGGCCATACCACGGCAGGATGACGTCGACAAAATCCACCACGAAGCCGTGCACGATCCGGTCGGTGAGGTTCCCCAAAACCCCGGAAACCAGGAGCGCCGCCCCCCACTGCATGGGCCGCCCCACAAACGCCCCCCGCCAGGCCAGAGCGCCGATCAGGACGAGCGCGGCGGAGGCGAGGCCGATGAAGAACGCATTGTTGTTGCTCAGCATCCCGAAGGCGGCCCCCGTGTTGTGGACCTGGACAAAATTCAGGAACCCCGGGATGACGGGGATCGACTCGTGGAGGGAAATGTGGCGCAGCACAAGCCACTTCGTGAGCTGGTCGGCGGCGAAGAGCGGCAGGGAAAGAAAAATGAGGAGTCGCATGAGGCCGCCCGGCGGTCGCTAGTTTTCCGGGTCCACCGACGAATGGTGGTTGATGATCTTCCAGTCCCCGCCGTCTTTCACGTAGACAAATGTGTAGCGGGCCGGCACAGAAACCGTCCGGCCGTCCTCCGAGTAGGAAAAAACGTAGAGCCCGGAGTTGATCGCGGCATCCCCGTCGAAGACCCGGATATCCTGCCTATGGAATTTCACCTTGAGCTCCGGCTTTTCGGTGAGGTGCTTGAAGTAGGAGAGGATCTTTTTCGGCGAGTCCAGGCGGGTCTGGAAGGTCGCGTAGAGGAGCGCCTGCGGATCGTAGAGGGAAGAGACGGCCTGGGGGTCCCGCGCGTCGATCGCGGCCCTCCATGCATCCGTTGCCGCAGCAACGTCGGCCTCGTCGCCGGCAAATGCGGAGAGGGTGAGGAAGAGGGATCCAGCGAGGGCGAGGAGGAGCGGTTTCATCGCGCAAATCTGGGATGAATGCCTGCGGCCTGCAACACAAACCTCACTGCTCCAGCGCTCCCTCGCACCTGGCGCAGAGCGTCGGGTGACCGGCGCTCCGGCCGACGTCCTCGCGGTGCCGCCAGCAGCGCTCGCAGCGCAGGTGCGGGGTCTTCTCCACTTCAACGCCCGCCTCCCCGCCAGCCGCGATCTCGAGGTCGCTCAAGATGAAGAGCTCCTCGAGGTCGCCCCCCAGCGATTCCAGCAGCGGAAACTCGGACGGCGGGGCGGTGACGCGCACGCGCGCCTCGAGCGCACTCCCGATCGCCCCCGCCTTCTGCACTTTTTCCACCGCCTGCGAGATCCGCGCGCGGATGGCCAGGAGGCGCTCCATCTCGCCGACGGCGTTCGGGTTGGCCCACTGCGGGTCCGGCTCGGGGAACCGCTGGAGGTGGACCGAGGAGGACGTGTCGAAATACCCCCAGGCCTCCTCGGCCGTGAAGGCCAGGATGGGTGCGAGGAGGCGGGTGAGGGCGTCGAAGACCTGGCGCATCGCAAACTGCGTGGCGCGGCGCCGCCCGGAGCTGCCGGGGTCGCAATAGAGGCGGTCCTTCGTGATGTCCACATAGAGGCTGCTCAGATCGACGGCGCAGAACTGGTTGATCGTGTGGTAAACGCGGTGGAACTCCAGCGCGTCGTAGGCTTCCCGGCACGTCGCAACCACCTCCTGCAGGCGCGCAAGGATCCAGCGGTCCACGAAGGTCAGGGACTCCGGCGCCGGCGGGTGCGAGGGATCGTCGTCGTGCAGGTTGGCCAGCAGGATGCGCAGCGTGTTCCGGATCCGGCGGTAGGCGTCCGACAGGCGCGTGAAGATCTCCTCGGAAAATGGCACGTCGTCGGTGAAGTTCACGCTGCTCACCCACAGGCGCAGGAGGTCGGCACCATACTTTCCCACGTAATGGTCGGCCTCGGTCGGCTTCTGGTATCCGCCCTGCGCCGACTTCGAAATTTTCTTTTTGGTATCGGTATCGACGACGAACCCATGGGTGAGGACCGCCCGGTAGGGGGCCTGCTTGTTGAGGGCGACCGAGGTCATCAGCGAGCTTTGGAACCACCCGCGGTGCTGGTCGGTGGCCTCGATATACAGGTCGGCCGGGAAGGCCAGCTCGGGGCGCCGGCGCAGCACGGCCTCGTGGCTGAGCCCGGAGTCGATCCACACGTCGAGCGTATCGCTCCGGCGGGTCGTGCCGGCCGGAAGCCCCACAAGCTCTGCCCATGCGGCGTCGTCCAGCTCAAACCACGAGTTCGTGCCCCGCGCCGCAAAGATCTCGGCAACCTGCCGGATGACCCCGGGATCCAAAATGGGGACGCCCGTCCCGTCGTAGAAGACCGGGAGCGGGACCCCCCACGTGCGCTGGCGCGAGATGCACCAGTCGGGGCGCGACTCGACGGTCCCGCGGATCCGGTTGCGGCCCCAGTGCGGAAGCCAGTTCACCGAATCCACCTCGGCCAGCGCCCCGGCTCGGATATCGTCGATGCGGATGAAAAACTGCTCGACGGCGCGGAAGATGACCGGGGTTTTGGACCGCCAGCAGTGCGGGTAGCTGTGCTGGTAGTCCTGCCGCCCCGCCAGCAATCCCCGCTCTTTCAGCAGGCCGATGATCGGCTCGTTGGCATCAAAAACATACGTCCCCACCAGCTCGGGCAGCCCGCACTCGTCGGTGTAGCGCCCGTTGTCATCCACCGGAGAAAGCAGCGCAAGCCCCCGCTCCAGGCCGAGCCGGTAGTCGTCTTCCCCATGCCCCGGGGCGATATGGACGCACCCCGTGCCGGTGTCGAGCGTCACAAAGTCCGCAGGATAAACCGGAGAGATCCGGTCAAGAAACGGATGCCGCGTCGGGAGCCCAGCGAGGTCCGCCCCCGGGAATGTCTTCTCAACGGCGAGCTTCTCCGCTCCCGTCGCCGCGCAAAACCCATCCACAAGGGCCCCGGCCATTACCAGGAGCTGCTCCTTGCCTCCCAGAAGGACCCGCACCGCAGCATACGTGTGCTCCGCATGGATGGCGATCGCAAGGTTTGCGGGCAGCGTCCATGGCGTCGTTGTCCAGATCACGATCGACGCCTTCCCCTCCCACCCGCCACCCTCCAGCGGAAAAAGGACATAGATCGCCGGCGAGGTTTTTTCCTGATACTCGACCTCTGCCTCGGCCAGCGCCGTCTGCGCCCCCGTGCTCCAAAGAACCGGCTTCTGCCGGCGATAGACCAGCCCCGCTTCGACAAACCTCCCGAACGAGCGGATGATGTCCGCCTCGTAGGCCGGATCCAGCGTCAGATACGGGTGCTGCCAGTCGCCCAGGACCCCCAGCCGGCGGAACTGGCCGCGCTGGATGTCGATGAACTTCCTCGCGTATTCCTCCGAGCGGCGGCGCACCTCGGCGGGGGCGAGCCCGGCCGAGGACTTGACCACCCGGAATTCGATCGGGAGCCCGTGGCAGTCCCAGCCCGGGATGAACGGAGCCCGATAGCCCGCCATCGTGCGGGACTTGATCACGAAGTCCTTCAGAACCTTGTTCAGCGCGGTCCCCATGTGGACATCGCCGTTCGCAAACGGCGGTCCGTCGTGCAAGACGTAGAGCGGAGCGTCCTTGCGCAGGTCCTGGATCTTCTCGTAGAGCCCCTCCTCCTCCCAGCGCGCCAGCATCTCGGGCTCGCGCTGCGCGAGACCCGCCTTCATGGGAAATTCCGTCTTCGGCAACCTGATCGTCTGTTTGTATCCGCTCATGAGAAGCCGCCACATCTATCAGCACCTGCCCCACCGGTCAAACAAGGAGGGGGGCGCCACGCCTGCCGGAAAAAACAATCTCTTCCGTTTTCGGGCGATCCGGCTATTACTCGCCCGCCATGACCGATTCCGAGGCCTACATTGCGCTGAACATGATCCGGCAGGTCGGTCCGGTGCGCGTCCGCCGCCTCCTCGCGGCCCTGGGATCTCCCGTCCGGGTTCTTTCCGCGACGGCCGCCGAGCTCCAGCGCGTGGAGGGGATCGGGGCGGACGTGGCGGCCTCGCTTCGCGGGTGGCAGGACCAGGTGGATCTGGAATGTGAGATGCGCCGGGTGAAGGAATTCGGCGCGCGGGTTGTCACGATGGGCTGCGCGGACTACCCGGCCCTGCTGCGCGAAATCCATGACCCCCCGATCGTTCTCTACGTCTGGGGAAAGCTGGAGGACCGCGACCGCCATGCGATCGGGGTCGTGGGCACAAGGAAGCCCAGCCACTACGCCGCCGAGTGCGCAAAGAAAATGTCGTATCAGCTTGCCTCGGCCGGCGTGACGGTCGTGAGCGGCCTGGCCCGGGGGATCGATACCGCCGCCCACCAGGGGGCCCTGGCGGCCAAGGGGCGCACGATCGCGGTCATCGGCAGCGGGTTCCTCTCGATCTACCCGCCGGAAAATCTGGGGCTTGCCGAAAAAATTGCGGGTTCGGGCGCGGTGGTCAGCGAGTTTTCGATGGCGGTGACCGCCGATCGGCAGACGTTCCCGATGCGCAACCGGATCATCAGCGGGTGTGCGTTCGGGCTGCTCGTTGTCGAGGCCGGCCAGCGGAGCGGAGCCCTCATCAGCGCCAACCAGGCGGGCGAGCAGGGGCGCTCGATCTACGCCATTCCTGGCCGGATCGACCAGCCCGGGGCCATCGGCTCGAACCGCCTGATCCAGCAGGGTGCCAAGCTCGTGATGAGCGCGGCCGACATCCTGGACGACATGGGGATGCTATTTGCAGAGGCTCCGTCCCTGATCCCCGCGCCCGCCCCCGCCCTGGACGGAAATGAGGCTGTCGTCTATCGTGCGCTCGGCGATTCGGAAACCCCGATTGATGAGGTCATTGCGAAAAGCGGGTTGCCAACGCACGCTGTGTCTTCTACGTTGCTCGCCCTCGAAATGAAGAACCTGGTCCGCCAGCGCCCCGGGAGCCGGTTCGTCAAACTCCGCTGATACCCATGCCCAAATCCCTCGTCATCGCAGAAAAACCCAGCGTCGCCACCGATCTTGCCCGCGTCCTCGGAAAGATCCCCAAGAAGGACGACTACTACGAAAACGACCGGTATATCGTCACCTCGGCGATCGGCCATCTGGTCGAGCTCTGCCTGCCCAACGAGATGGACAAAAAGCGGGGCAAATGGAGCTTTGCGAACCTGCCGATCATCCCCGACCAGTTTGACCTGAAGCCGATCGAGAAGAGCCAGTCCCGGTTCAACCTGCTCAAGCGCCTCCTCAAGCGCAAGGATGTGGATGAGGTCATCAACGCCTGCGACGCCGGCCGCGAGGGGGAGCTGATCTTCCACTACCTGGTCCAGCTCGCGGGCGCGAGCAAGCCGACCCGGAGGCTCTGGCTCCAGAGCATGACCCCGGAGGCGATCCGCGAGGGGTTCGAGTCCCTCAAGGCGGGCAGCGAGATGGTGCCCCTGGCGGATGCCGCCGTCTGCCGCAGCGAGAGCGACTGGCTCGTCGGGATCAACGGCACGCGCGCCATGACCGCGTTCAACTCGAAGGGCGGCGGATTCCAGCTGACCCCGGTCGGCCGGGTCCAGACCCCGACGCTGGCGATCCTTGCGGAGCGCGAGGAGAAGATCCGGGGCTTCCAGCCGCAGGCGTATTTTGAAGTCCACGCCGACTTTGACGTCCAGGCCGGCAGCTACCATGGGCGCTGGTTCGCAGAGGGGTTCAAAAAGGGGGGCGACGAGGACGCGAAGGCCGAGCGGATCTGGGATCGGGCCACCGCCGATGCGATCGTTGCGAAGTGCCTCGGCCAGCCGGGGGTCATCTCCGAGGAGAAGCGCCCGACCACCCAGATCGCGCCGCAGCTCTACGACCTGACCACCCTGCAGCGCGAGGCGAACTCGCGGTTCGGGCTGAGCGCCAAGCGCACGCTCCAGATCGCCCAGGCCCTCTACGAGCGCCACAAGGTGCTGACCTACCCCCGCACCGACTCGCGCTACCTGCCCGAGGACAACCTCGGCAACGTCAAGGCCGCACTCACGAAGCTGGAGGCCGCCGACCTCTCCGCCCACGCGAGCCACGCGCTGGCACAGGGGTGGGTGCGCCCGAACAAGCGCATCTTCAACAACGCCCGGGTCACCGACCACCATGCTATCATCCCGACCGGCGTCTCGACAAAATCCCTCGATGACTTCGAGCTGAAGGTTTACGACATGGTCGCCCGCCGGTTCGTGGCCGTGTTCTACCCGCCGGCCCAGTTCGAGGTCACAACCCGCATCACCCGCGTCGAGGGCGAGGCGTTCAAGACCGACGGAAAAATCATCACGGACCCCGGCTGGATGGCCGTCTACGGCAAGCAGGCTGCGGGCGGGGAGGACGAGGGCGTCTGCCCGATCGTGCCCGGCGAGCCGGCTCGCACCGGGGCGATCGAGGTCCGCGAGAATGAGACGAAGCCGCCGCCGCGCTTCAACGAGGCCACGCTTCTCTCCGCGATGGAGGGAGCCGGGAAGCTGGTCGAGGACGAGGAGCTTCGCGAGGCCATGAGCCAGCGCGGGCTCGGGACCCCGGCCACGCGCGCCCAGATCATCGAAGGGCTCCTCCTCGACGGGTATCTGATCCGCCAGGGCCGCGACCTCATCACCACATCCAAGGGGCTCGCCCTCATCACGCTCCTCCGGGGGCTGGGGATCCAGGCCCTCACGTCGCCCGAGATGACCGGCGAGTGGGAGCACAAGCTCAGGCAGATGGAAAGCGGCCGGATGTCCCGCCCCCTGTTCATGCAGGAGATCCGCGCGTTCACCAACGAGATCGTCGAGAAGGCAAAAAACTTCGCCGGCGACACGGTCGAGGGGAACTACGATCCCCTCGCGGTCACCTGCCCGAAGTGCGGGCACGCCGGGTTCGTGGAGTCGTTCAAGGCCTTCGAGTGCGGCGCCAAGTGCGGGGTCATCGTCTGGAAGAACATGGCCGGACGCCAGTTCGAGCGCGAGGAGGTTCAGGCCCTGCTCGAGGGCGGTCGGACCGCCGAGCTCGAGGGCTTCCGCAGCAAGCTCGGCCGCCCGTTCAAAGCCGTCGTCAAGCTCGACGCCGCCAGCGAGTTCAAGCAGGCCTTCGATTTCGGAGAGTCCACCGACAGCGCCCAAAAACCCGATTTTTCGACGTTGCCTCCGCTGGCCAAGTGCCCCTGTTGCGAGACGGGGACGATCCACGACACCGGCACCTCCTGGCAGTGCAGCAACACCCCCGCATGCAAGTTCCGCATGGGCAAATCCCTCTGCCAGCGCGAGGTTCCGCGCGAGCAGGTCGAGAAGATGCTCCAGGACGGGAAGACCGACCTCATCCCGCGGTTCATCTCGAAAAAAGGCCGCCCGTTCTCCGCCTTCCTCACCCTCGACACGAAGAGCGGAAAAGTCGGCTTCGAGTTCGAGGCGCGCAAGCCCGCCGCCAAAAAGACCGCGCGGACCCGCACCAGCTCAAGCGCCAAGGCCGCGTAGCGCCGGCGATGGGCCCCGCCGGGGCCCGACCAGCGCACCCCGGGGTTAGAGCCGTTTAGACAATGCTCTAGGCCTTGAGCTCGTCGCCGGTCAGGGCGTTGGTGATGACGTATTTCTCCTGGTGGAACGTCGGGTCGGAGCGGAACGAGAGGCGGCCGGCGTAGCGGCGCTCAATCTCGATGAGGTGGTCCTCGTCATCCGTGCGGAGGCGGTTGAGGAGCTCCGGGTGGACGGTGACCTTGACCTCATGGATGGAGTCCTGATACTTGCGCATGACCGCGTGGAGGTCCCTCTGGAGCTCGACGCTCATCGTCATCGGGCTCTTGATGAGGCCCTTTCCTCCGCAGTGGGGGCAGGGCACGAAGATCGCGCTGGCGAGGCTCTCGTTGGCCCGCTGGCGGGTCATCTCCATCAGGCCGAGCTGGGAGATCGGGAGCACGTGGGTGCGGGCCTTGTCGCGCTTCAGGCGCTCCTTGACGCGCTGGTAAACCGCCTGCTGGTCCCGGCGGCTTTTCATGTCGATGAAGTCGGCGACGATGAGGCCGCCGATGTTGCGCAGGCGCAGCTGGCGCGTGATTTCGTCCGCAGCCTCCAGGTTCGTCTGGAGGATGGTTTTCTCCATGTCGCGGCTGCCCTTGTTGCGGCCGGTGTTCACGTCCACCGCGATCATGGCCTCGGTCTCGTCGATCACGATGTAGCCCCCGCACGGGAGCCAGACCTGGCGGTGGAACGCCGCGTCGATCTGCGCCTGCACCCCGAAGCAGTCGAAGATCGGCTGCGCGCCCGTGTAGGCCTGGATGGATTTTTTCGCGCGCTTCGAGACCTGCCCGACGAGGGCCTGCATCCGCTCGACCGCCTTGGCGTCGTCCACGATGACCGCATCGATCTCGTCGGTGAGGAAATCCCGGACCGTGCGGTCGATGAGGTCGGGCTCCTCGAACAGGCAGGCGGGCGCGGGCTTTTCCGTGAGGCCCGACTGGACGGCGGCCCATTGCTCCAGGAGGATGCTCAGGTCGCGGACGAAATAGCGCGCGCGCTGGCCCGCGCCGACCGTGCGCATGATAACGCCCATGCCCTCGGGGACGTCGAGCTCGCGCAGGATCTTCCTCAGGCGCTCGCGCTCCTTCGGGTCATCAATTTTCCGGGAGATGCCGAACTGGTCGTTGAACGGCATGAGGACGAGGTAGCGTCCGGCGAGGCTGATGTCGGTGGTGATCCGGGGGCCCTTGTTGCTGATCGGCCCTTTTTTGACCTGGACGAGCACGTCCGAGCCCACGGGGTAGATGTTGGGGACGTCCTTGTGGGTGATCCGGGGGCCCTTCTTTTTTTTGACCTCGCCCCCGCGGCTCACGGATTCGATCCCGCTGTCGAGCGCGGCGGGAATCGCATCCCAGAACTGGAGGAACGCATTCTTCTCGAAGCCGATGTCCACGAACATCGCCTTGATCCCCTGCTCGATATTCCGGACCTTCCCCTTGTAGATCCCCCCGACGATGTTGCGGTCGGTCTCGCGCTCGATCGTGTATTCCTCCAGCTTGTTGCTCTCGAGCAGGGCGACGCGCTTCTCGAGCTTCTCACAGCTCACGATCAGCTTGATGCCGGTGGATTTTTTTTGGATTCCCAAAATGCGTTTGACAGTTTCAATCATTGGTTTTTCGAAGGTTGAGGGCCTGGCGGGCAGGCCCGGGTGAGCGTCTTCACCGGCGGCTGGCAGGAGGGGGTTTCTGCGAACGGGGTTCGCTTTCCTTTTTTTCTTTTTTGCCGCCGAGGAAATTGAAGAATTTTTGGAGGGCGTTCGGGTTGGCGCTCTTATTTTTGACGCGTCCGCGTTCGTCGGCGTCTTGGCGGACGTTGGGTTCGGCGGCGGGGCGGTTCTCCTGGGACGAGGTGGCGGCGGCATCGGCCGGGGAGTCGGAGGACTCGCCGTCGTCGGCGATCGATGTGGCGGCGGGGATCTCGCGTCCGAAGTCCACGCTTTCGACAAACGAGAAGCTGCCCTTGGCGGGGTCGAGCGCGGCGAGCTGGGGGGCCTCCCCGCCCTCGTTCATCTTTTTGATGTCCTCAAGGATTTTGGCGGCGATGGGCGCCGAGACGCCGCCGCCGGATTTGGCGCCCTGCACAAAGACGACGACGACGTATTTCGGGTCGTTGTAGGGGGCGAAGGAGACGAACCACGTGTGGTTGTCCTTGACGCCGGATCGCGAGAACTGTGCGGTGCCGGTCTTGCCGGCGACCTCCCACCCCTTGATGCGCGCGCGGCCGGCGGTGCCGCCGCCTTCGTTGACGACCTTCCACATGCCCCGGCGGACGGTTTCGATCTGGTCCTTGGTGAGTCCGACGTCATCGACGAGGTTGGCGCGAACGCGGGCGGGTTCCTGCGAAATCACCGTGCCATCCTGGGCGACGACCCGGTCGATGAGCCTCGGGTAATAGACCGTGCCGCCATTGGCAACCGCACCGGCGAGGGCCGCCATCTGGAGCGGGGTGGCGAGGACGTCCCCCTGGCCGATCGCGGTGTTCGCGGTGAGCCCGGAGGACCAGCGGGCGCGGGGGTTGATCTGGGCGAGCCATTCCGGGCCCGGGAGCACGCCCGGCGCCTCGCCCGAGAGGGGGACTCCGGATTTTTGCCCGAGGCCGAGCATGTTGCCGGTGGCCACGATCTGGTCGATGCCGGCCGCGTTGCCGAACTGGTAAAAGAACGCGTTGCAGGAGACCTTGATGGCTTCCGAGAGGCCGAGGGTTCCGTGGGACCCTCCCTTGTCGGCGATCCAGCACTTCATGTATTTGCTCCCGTAGGTGACCCCGCCCGAGCAGTGGAACGTGCGGTTGCCCACCCCGGCGCGCAGCCCGGCGAGGCCGATGGGGATCTTGTAGGTGGAGCCCGGCGCATAGGCGCTGATCGCGCGGTTCAGGAGCGGGTTGGTCTCGTCCTTGGTGAGGACCGCCCAGTCTTTCGCAGCGATGGAGGGGATGAAAACATTCGGGTCGTAGGAGGGCACGGAGGCCATCGCGAGGATGTCGCCGGTGTTGGGGTCGATGACGACGGCGGCCCCCCGCCCGACCGCGCGGAGCGCCTGCTCGGCGATGTATTGGATGCGGGCGTCGAGCGTGAGGAAGACGTTGTTGCCCTGCACCGGTTCGCGGCGGGCGACCTCGCCCTCAATGATCCCCTTCACGTTGCGCTGGAGCGTGCGGACCCCGGGCTCACCCTTGAGCTGGTCGTTGAGGTAGAGCTCGACCTGGGCCTTGCCCTCCATGTCGGGCGCATAGAAGTTGAAGTCCCGGATGTCGGCCAGCTTGTCGAGGTCGGTGGGCATGCCGACATAGCCGAGGATGTGGGCGGCCATCGAGCCGTAGACATACCAGCGCACCGGCTTGACCGTCACGTTGACCCCCGGAAGGCCGAGGTTTTTTTCGGAGAAGACGGCCATCTGCTCGAAGTCGAGATCCTGGCGGTAGCTGTAGGGGACCTCGCGGTTGTTGCGGTAGTGGATCTGCAGGGCGCTCGAGTTGAAGTCCTCCGCCACCCCAAGCTGCTCCAGGCTGGGGATGACCTCTTCGGACACGATTTTGACGACGTCGGCCTCCTTGAGGTCGCGGGGCATGTTGTGGACCCGCCCGCGATAGGTGACCATGGGGACGGATCCTTTGGACTCGCGGTAAGCGCGCACCATGTCCGGCAGGTAGAAGTCGACCTCGAAGCTGGCCCGGTTCTCGACGAGCTTGATTCCGTTCCGGTCGAGGATTTCTCCGCGCACGGCGGGGATCCGGACCGAGACCTGGGACCGGTTGCCGATGCGTGCGGTGTATTCGGCGCCGCGGGCGATCTGGACATACCAGAGCCGGAGGGTGATCCCCCCCAGGCCGACCAGCATGAGGAGCGCGAGAAATAGGATCCGGACTGTCGAGCGGGTGCGCTTCATGGCCCTAGAACCCCCTTCCCGGGTTGGAGGGGGAGGGGAGCAGGCCCTCCAGCTGGCGGACCGCAAAGTAGAGCGCAACAGAAAATACGGCCGCCAGGGCCCCCGGGAGGAGGATGCGCCAGGCGACGGCGGCTTCGATCTCCAGGCTCTGCCTGCGGAGGGAGATCATTGCAAACTGGAGCAGGAGGAAGGACGAGGTGCCCACGGCGGAGAGCGGGACGAGCGGCCACCAGCGCCCCCGCTCGAAAGAGGGACGAAACCCGTTTGCTACGCTGCCAAGAATCACAAAGAAGATAATAGAGCAGCCAAGCGCAATTTCAACCTGCCCTCCGACAACGTGAAGGTAGGCGAGGTCGCAGAGAAATCCGGTGAAGAGGGCGGCGCCGAGCATGGCCGGGAAGGGAAGGCTGATCGCCGCGAGGCAAAAGATCGCTGGAACAAACAGCCAGCGGGCTCCTTCGAACGCATGGACCGGGGGGATCGCCTGCTGGACGAGCAGGGCGACAAAGACCCCGGCAAAGGAGGCGAGGAGTCCGATCGCCGCTCTCATTTCGCCCCCACGACGACAAAGACGTCCTCCGTTTGCGAAAGGTCCACCGCCGGCTCGATTACCGCCTGGCCGTCCAGCGGGCGGGTGCGGAATTCCTTCACCGTGCCGAGGAGGATGCCCGAGGGAAAAACCCCGTTGCTGACCCCCGCCGAGTAAACCTTCTGCCCGGGCTCAAGCATCGCATTTTTTGTCAGGAAATTGAGCTGGAGCTCGCCGGCGGTCCCGCTTTCCTGGAGCCGCTTTCCGGAGAGGATGCCCTGCTCGCGCGAGCCCTCGACCTTCGCTGCGACCCGGCAGGTCTCGTCCGTGACCAGCACGACGATGGACTCGTTTTTTGCCACCGTCGTGATTTTTCCGACGAGCCCGGTTTCGGTGAGGACCGGCTGGTCGGTCTCGGCGCCATCCTCGAAGCCGCGGTTGATCTTGACCGTGTTCCACCACGAGGAGGAGTCCCTTCCGATGATGCGGGCCGGGAGGAGCTTGAAGACCGAGCGCTCGCGGTATTCGAGCGCGGAGCGCAGCTGGTTGTTCTCCGCCTCGATGTCGCGGAGGAGGTTGTTCGTGGCCAGGAGCTCGCGGTTTTCCTCCTGCAGGCGGCGGTTGTCCACCTCGAGCTCGTCGAGCGTCTTCAGCCCTTTGCCCACCGTCCCGAGCTGGGCCTGCACGGCGGTGCCGGTGCGGAGGAAGGGGGCCAGGACGGAGAGGAACTTCGCCTGGAGTCCCTGCATCGCAGAGGGGGCCAGCACGGAGAGGAAGACCGCCACCGCGACAACAACGAGCAAGAAAACAATGTTGAGCTTCTTCATGCGGATTCGGGGAGGCGGGCTCCCCGGGGCCTCACGGATGAGGGCGCTCGGAGGAGACGGCGCGCAGGAATTTCAGCTCGGACAGGGCCCGGCCGGTTCCTTCGGCAACCGCACTGAGTGGATCTTCCGCAACGTGAACCGGGAGCCCGGTTTCCTCGGCCAGAAGCTTGTCCAGGCCGCGGAGAAGCGCGCCGCCGCCGGCAAGGACGAGGCCGCGATCCACGAGGTCGGCGGAAAGCTCGGGCGGGCACCGCTCGAGGGTGATGCGGACCGAGTCGACGATGGTCGAGAGCGGCTCCACCAGCGCCTCGCGGACCTCCTGCGACGAGATCGAGATCGTTTTCGGAAGGCCGGCCACCAGGTCGCGGCCCTTCACCTCCATCGAGGTTTCCTTCTCCATCTTGTAGGCGGAACCGATTTTGATTTTAATTTCCTCGGCGGTGCGCTCGCCAATCATGAGGTTGTAGGCGCGCTTCATGTAGTTCGTGATCGCCTCGTCGAGCTCGTCCCCCGCGACGCGGACGCTGCGGCTGAACACGATGCCGGAGAGCGAGATGAGGGCGACTTCGGTGGTTCCGCCGCCGATGTCGATGATCATGTTGCCGGCGGCGTCCTGGACCGGCAGCCCGACGCCGATGGCGGCTGCCATGGGCTCCTCGATCAGGTAGACCTCGCGGGCTCCCGCATGCGTGGCCGAGTCCTTCACCGCGCGCTTCTCGACCTCGGTGATCCCGCTGGGGACGGCAATGACCACCCGCGGGCGGACCATCCGGCGCCGGTTGTGGACCTTGCTGATGAAGTGGCGGAGCATGGCTTCGGTGACCTCGAAGTCGGCGATCACGCCATCCTTGAGCGGGCGGATGGCCACGATGTTGCCCGGCGTGCGGCCGAGCATGCGCTTGGCCTCGTCGCCGACGGCGAGCACGCGGTTGGTGCCCTGTTGGACGGCAACGACCGAGGGCTCCCGCAACACGATGCCATGGTCTTTGACGTAGACGAGCGTGTTGGCGGTTCCGAGGTCAATGCCGATGTCGTTGGAAAAAAATCCCAGAAGATTGTCGAACATCAGTAATGGTGGTTTGGTAAATTGTGTGCGTCGGTGGCGGGAATGCGCGCCCCCGTCGCCAAGGGCAAGGCCCTCCCGGCCCAAACATCGAGATTGGTTCCCTGAGCGTGGGCCGTCAAGGCTATCCTTGCCGGGGGCTGAATTTCCTGCGGTCGGGTCAGAGCGCTGCGGCGATGGCGTCGCCCATTTCCCTTGTGCCAACGAGCGTGGTTCCCGGGGTATGGATATCGGCTGTCCGCAGCCCGGAGGCGATGACGGAGCGCATGGCCGCCTCGACGGCGGCGGCGGCCTCTTCGCAGCCGCAGGAGAGGCGGAGCATCATGGCGGCCGAGAGGATCTGGGCGATCGGGTTGGCGATCCCCTTTCCGGCGATATCCGGGGCGGTTCCCCCGCTGGGCTCATACATGCCGAAGCGGGTGTCCCCTCCTGTGGCATCGCCCAGGCTGGCGCTGGGGAGCATCCCCAGCGAGCCGGAGATCATGGCCATCTCGTCGCTCAGGATGTCGCCGAAGAGGTTCTCGGCAAGGATCACGTCAAAGGATTTGGGCGACTTGATCAGCTGCATGGCGGCATTGTCCACGTAGAGGTGGTTGAGCGCGATCTCGGGGTAATCGCGGCCGGTCTCGGTGACGACGCGGCGCCAGAGCACCCCATTTTGCAGGACGTTGGCCTTGTCGATCGAGGTCACGCGTCCCCGGCGCTTGCGGGCGGCCTCGAAGGCGACCTTCGCGATCCGGCGGATTTCGCTCTCCCAGTAAACCATGGTATCCACGGCAAACTCCTCGCCGCCCTCCTTCTTCAGATACTTGGGCTCGCCGAAATAGAGCCCCCCGGTGAGCTCGCGAACGCAGAGGACATCGAACCCGCCCTCGACGGAGCGCGGGTGCAGGGGGGAGGCGTGGGTCAGCTCCGGGAGGCAGACCGCCGGGCGAAGGTTGGCGAAGAGCCCGAAGTGCTTGCGAAGGGGCAGGAGGGCTGCCCGCTCCGGCTGCTCGGACGGGGGCAGGCCCTCCCACTTGGGCCCTCCAACCGAACCGAAGAGAATGGCCGCCGCCTCCTCGCAGGCTTCCAGGGTCGCCGGCGGGAGCGCCTTGCCGGCCTCGTCGATGGCAATCCCGCCAACAAGCTGGCGGTCAAACTCCAGCGCAACACCAAACTTTTTTGACACGACCCCCAGCACTTTGAGGGCCTCGGCCATGACCTCCGGGCCGATGCCATCACCGGCCAGACACGCGATACGAAACGACTTTTCCATGCATGTGCCTACCCAATCCCCCCGGCGGAGGCAAGCTCCGAGCACGGATCGCCGTGCGGCCAGGCACCGGATCAGCCTTCAAGAGCGGGAGGAACCGGCCAGCCCAGTCTGCCGCCCGGGCTGAATTTTCTCCACAAAGTGCTGCGTGCGGGGTAGGGAGGGAGGGATGCTGAGCGAGGGAATTCTGAGGCTCTGGGAAAACCCGGAGGTCACGCAAATCAATAAGCGGCCCGGGCGCGCGGACTTCGAGGTCTATCCCTCGGCGGCGCTCGCGCGGGGGCGCAAAGCCAACCCGCTGCGGGTGGTTCTTGACGGCGCGTGGGATTTTTATGCGGCCGCGACGCTGGAGGAGGCCGAGGGCGTGGCCACCGGCCGGCGGAAGCGTGTCCGGTGGGGGCGCATCCACGTGCCCGGCCACCCCGAGCTGCAGGGCCACGGGCACCCGCATTATACCAATATCCAGATGCCGTTTCCGGGGGAGCCGCCGCACGTGCCGGAGGCAAATCCGGCCGGGATTTTCCGGAGGCGGGTGGCCATTCCGCGGGAGTGGGAGGGCCTGCGCGTCGTGCTGCACTTCGGCAGCGCGGAGTCGCTCCTTGCGGTCTGGGTCGACGGGCAGGCTGTGGGCCTGAGCAAGGGGTCGCGAACCCCGGCGGAATTCGATGTCACCCGCCTCGTTTCCGGCCGCCCCCATGTGGTGGTGACGGCGCTGGTGGCCAAGTGGAGCGACGCCAGCTTCATCGAGGACCAGGACATGTGGTGGATGTCCGGCCTTCCCCGCAGCGTGTTTCTTCAGGCCTTGCCCGCGCTCCACATCGCCGATGTGAACGTGAGCGCAGGGCTGGACGGTCCGGATGGGCGGCTGCACGTCGAGGTCGCCCTGGGGAGGTCCGGGCAGGATTCGGCCTCGGTGCTCCTGCAACTGCGGGATCCGAAAGGGAAGGCCATCTTTGCCAAGCCGTTGCGGCGCTCCGTATCCTGGGCCGGGGGCCATCTGGCCGATCTGCGCGGAGTGGCCGTTTTTGATGAGGTGGTCCCGGGCGTCCAGGCCTGGTCGGCGGAATCCCCCGTTCTCTACACCGTGGAGGCCTCTGTTTCTGGCGAGGCCTGCCATGTGGCGATCCGCTGCGGCTTCCGGACGGTCGAGGTGCGCGCCGGCAGCCTCCTCGTGAACGGGCGGCGGGTCATGATCCATGGCGTGAACCGCCACAGCCACAGCGCCGCCCGGGGCCGTGCGGTGACGCGGAAGGAGATGCTTGAGGACATCCTGCTGATGAAGCAATTTCACTTCAACGCGGTGCGGTGCTCGCACTATCCCCCCGACCCGCACTGGCTCGACCTCTGCGACGAGCACGGCCTGTATGTCATCGACGAGGCCGACGCCGAGTCCCACGCCTTTCACAACGCGCTCTGTCGGGATCCGCGCTACGCGGCCGCCTGGCTCGACCGCGTCATGCGCATGGTCCAGCGGGACCGGAACCATCCGAGCGTAATCCTGTGGTCGCTGGGCAACGAGAGCGGCTACGGCCCGAACCATTCGGCGGCGGCGGGGTGGGTCCGGCATGCGGACCCCAGCCGCCCGCTTCATTACGAGGGGGCGATCTCGGTTGGCCCGTCGGGGCTCAGCTTTCTGCACGGGCAGGATGTTACGGACATCATATGTCCCATGTATACCTCCCTGGAGGACCTGCGCAAAGCCGATCGGTGGCTTGAGGAGGCCTCCCGCTCCGTCTGCAGGCAGTCGACGGAGGGCCTTCTTGAGGGAATCCGCGGGATCATCCCCCTTGCGGAACTGGGTCGCCCGGTGCCCGCGCTCCGCGATCCGGTCCATCCGCTGGACCGCCCGATCATCCTCTGCGAATACAGCCATGCGATGGGCAACAGCAACGGTTCGCTGCGGGAATACTACGAGCTCTTTCGCAGCGCCCGGCGGATCCAGGGCGGGTTCATTTGGGAGTGGTGCGACCACGGCATCCAGCGGGTAGGAGATGCGGCGAATCCGAACTGGGCGTATGGGGGTGACTTTGGCGACAGCCCGAACGACGCCAACTTCTGCTGCGACGGGCTGGTCGGCCCGGGGCGGTCGATCCATCCCGCGCTTTGGGAGTTCCGGCACCTTGCCCAGCCGGTCTGGATCGGTGCGGGCTGCACGGTTGAGAACCGGCAGGATTTCACGGGGCTGGAGTGGATGGCGGCCCGGTGGGAATTGCTGTGTGACGGGGCTGTCGTGCGCGAGGGGGCCCTCAAGCTTCCCCGCCTGGCACCAGGGAAAAAGGGGCGCGTGGCGGTCGCTCACGGGCCGCTCGCGCGGGGCGGAGAGCACCTGCTGCGGGTGACGTTCACGGCGCGGACCGCCCGCGGGGTTTTCCGGGTGGGCGACAGGATCGGGTCCAACGAGATCCCCCTTGGCGGGAGGCCGGCAACCCGGACAGTCCGTCGGCTGGGCGCCCCGGTGGCGGAGGAGTCGGGGGCGCAGTTGATCGTGCGCATGGGCTCCGTCGAGTGCCGCTTCGACCGCAGCCATCCTGGAGCCGTGGCGGTGGGGTGCGCGGGGGAGGTGCTCCTTCACAACGGGCCAAGGCTTACGCTTTGGCGGGCGCCGGTGGACAACGACGGGATCAAGCTGTGGAGTGGGCAGGAAGCCAAACCGCTGGGCCGCTGGAGAGCCCTTGGGCTCGACCGCCTCGTGGAGAGGCCTCTCGGGTTCAGCGTGCGGCGCGCGCAGGGCGTCCTGATTATCTCCACGGCAGCCCGGGCCTCGGGCAGGGGCCGGTGGGAGGATGTCACCTTCCGAACCTCGTTCCGATTTGACCCTGCCGCCGGGCTGGTCGTCAGGCACCGCGTCGAGTTCGGGGCCGATGACCTGACCGACATCCCGCGGGTGGGGTGCACCTGGGACCTGGCGGCCGACTGCAGCCGCATCGCCTACCACGCCCGCGGGCCGCACGAAAACTACCCCGACCGGAAGTCGTCCGCCCACCCAGGCCTCTACGAGCTTCACCCGCTCGATGAATCGCTGCCTTACGTGATGCCCCAGGAGTTCGGCCTGCGCTGCGACTGCCGTTCGCTTGAGCTCCACTTCCGGCGGCAGCTCGTCCGGCTCGACTTTCCAGGGCCGCTGGCTTTCAGCGCCTTGCCCTACCGCGCTGCCGACCTCACGGCCGCATTCCACGGGGCCGAGCTCAAGCGCCGCAGGCACGCCGTCCTCACCCTGGACGCCGCCCACCGCGGGGTAGGCACCGGAAGCTGTGGCCCGGACACCCTGGAGGCCTATCGGATCCGGCGGCGTGTCCATGAGTGGACGACGGTCCTGAGTGTGCTTGAGCCAGGCATGGCCGGCCATCAGGTCCGCAGGTGAGAAAAAAGGCTTCCTTTTTCGCGTGCAGCGGGTTTGCTCTCCGGCAATGAAACTCGATATCACGACACTGGAATTGGCGGCGCGGGATGCGCGGGGGCTGGCGATGGACGCGGTTGCGAAATGCAAGTCCGGCCACCTGGGGCTTCCCCTGGGCGCGGCGGAGGTGGGCGCGGTTCTTTACGGTGCGGCGCTGAGCCACTATCCCGATGAGCCCCGCTGGCTCAACCGCGACCGGTTCATCCTTTCCGCCGGCCACGGCAGCATGTTCCTCTACAGCTGGCTTCACCTCTCGGGATATGATCTGCCGCTGGAGGAGGTAAAAAACTTCCGGCAGCTTCACAGCAAGACTCCGGGGCATCCGGAGTTTCACGAGACCCCCGGGGTGGAGGCGACGACCGGCCCGCTGGGGCAGGGGGTTTCCAACGCGGTCGGATATGCGGTTTCGGCCAAGATGTGCGAGGCCCGCTTCAACACGGCGGAGCACCGGATTTTCGACCACCACATTTTTGTGCTGGCCGGCGACGGGTGCCTCCAGGAGGGGGTGTCGCAGGAGGCCTCGGCGCTGGCGGGGCACCTCGGGCTCGACAACCTGATCCTGATTTACGATTCCAACAACGTGACGCTCGACGCGATGGCCCCGGTGTCGCAGAGCGAGGACACGGCCGCGCGCTTCAAGGCGTATGGCTGGGACGTCTGCGAGATCGACGGGCACAACATACAGGAGATTGCCGATGCCATCGCCGCCGCGAAAGCCGCCCGCTCCGGAAAACCGCAGCTCATCATCGCCAAGACGCTCATCGGAAAAGGGATTCCCGAGGTCAGCGGCACGAACAAGGCGCACGGCGAGGCCGGCGTCAAATTTGTTGCCGAGTCCCGCAAGGCGCTCGGGCTGCCCGGGGAGACGTTCTATGTTTCGCCCGAGACGCGGGGTTACTTTGCCTGCCACAAGGCCGGCCTGAAGGCCGCCTACGACGAGTGGCTCAAAACCTACGAGGCCTGGCGCGCGGGGAATGCCGACCTGGCCGGGGAGCTGGACGACGCGCTGTCGGGCAAGGTGCCGGACCTGCGCGCGGTGATCCCGCCCTTCGATCCCGCATCAAACATCGCCACGCGCAAGGCGGGAAGCGATGTGCTCCAGCCGATTTCCGCCGTCATGCCGCTCCTGGTGAGCGGGAGCGCCGACCTGCACGGGTCCACCCTGAACTACATCCAATGCGGCGGCGACTTCAGCCGGGAGAACCGCGGCGGCCGCAACCTGCACTTCGGGATCCGGGAGCACGCGATGTGCGGGCTCCTCAACGGGCTGGCCTACGACGGGATTTTCCGTCCGAGCGGAGCCACGTTCCTGGTCTTCAGCGACTACGGGCGCCCCTCGATCCGCGTGGCGGCCCTGTCCCGCCTCCCGGTCGTCTATATTTTCACGCACGATTCGATCGGTGTGGGCGAGGACGGCCCGACGCACGAGCCGGTCGAGACGGTGGCCGCGCTTCGGGCAATTCCCGGGCTGGACGTGATCCGTCCGGGCGACCCCGAAGAGACCGCCGGCGCGTTTGCAGCGGCCTTCGAGAACACCGGCGGGCCGACGATGCTCGTGCTCTCGCGCCAGAACCTGCCGACGCAAAACGGAATCCCGCTCGACGTGCGCCGGGAGGGGGCATTCCTCGGCGGCTACATTGCGCTCAAGGAATCCGCCCCGCTGGAGCTCATTCTTCTGGCGGCCGGCAGCGAGCTCCAGCACGCCATGAAGGCGGCCGGCGAGCTCGGCGCCGGCACGCGCGTCGTGTCGATGCCTTGCTTCGAGCGCTTCGAGCGCCAGAGCGCCGAATACAAGGAGTCCGTCCTTCCGGCAGCCTGCCGCAAGCGCGTGTCGATCGAGGCGGGCGTCTCAGACCCCTGGTTCCGTTACGTCGGCCTGGACGGCCGGACCGTGGCGGTGGACCGTTTTGGCCTGAGCGCTCCGGGCAACATCGTGATGGAGCAGCTGGGGATCACGGCGGAGCACCTGGTGGAAGTTGCCAAGGGGCTTTAGGCGCGCAAGTGGGTTGAGGGCGCTTCAGGCTCACGGAAAAGTGACTGAGGCCGCCCGCCCGCTCCAGCTCCGGGTGCTGGACCACGTCATCGTCGCCGATGACCCGGTTTTCAGTTTTTCCGACTCTGGGTTAATGGATGAACTGGCCATCGAATCGGGAGTCGCGTAGTCTCGCTTTCTCCATGCAATACACAACCTCACAGGACCTCGCCCGGAAGTTCAACGAGGATGAAGCCGTCTGGTGGGCATTTGACCGCCGCCGCTCGCTCCGCTCCCTGCTGGGTTCCGTTCTGTCCGTTGCGAATGCAGACCTCGCCGACTGGCTCGCTGCAGGACGCGAGGCTCGCCCGGTCCGCGCCATCGGAACCCCCGTGCCATGCCCCCCCCACCGCTCGAATCCCTGATCCTGACTGTCCGAGGCCAGAAGGTTCTCTTGGATGCCGATCTCGCTGCGATTTACGGCGTTCCGACCAAGGCGTTCAACCAGGCCGTCAAGCGCAACGCTGAGCGCTTCCCAAAGGATTTCCTTTTTCAGCTCTCCAGCGAGGAGGCCGGAGAGGTTGTGCTTTCAAGGTCACAAACTGTGACCTTGAAAAGGGGCCAAAACATCAAATACCTCCCCTACGCCTTCACCGAGCACGGTGCGCTCATGGCCGCGAATGTCCTCAACAGCCCGGAGGCCGTGAAGATGAGCGTCCACGTCGTCCGGGCATTTATCAAGCAGCGCGAGCTTCTGGCCGGACAGGCGGAGATCCTGAAAAAACTCGCCCAGATGGATGCCAAACTCCTGAAGCACGACGACGCCCTGCGCGTGATGCACCCTTCTCAACTTCATGAGCTATTTTGATCCGGAATTGATCCGCCGCAAGGCGGAGGAGTTTGAGTCCGCCGCCCTGCCTGAAGTCCTCGGCTGGGCGTGGGAGGCTTTTGGAGAGCGGGCCGCGATCGGAACCAGCTTCCAGGGGGCCGGGCTTGTGGCCATGCACACGGCATACAGGCACGGATTTCGTTTCCCGGTTTTTACGATCGATACCGGCCTGCTTTTTCCCGAGACGCTCGAGCTCAAGGCCGGCATCGAAAAGCTTCTGGGTATCCGGATCGAATCTCTCGTTCCTGAGCAGACCGTAGACGAGCAGGCCGCCGAATCGGGGCCGGAACTCTGGAAGTCGAAGCCCGACCTTTGCTGCTCGCTGCGCAAGGTGATTCCGCTTCAGAAAAAGCTGGCCGAACTGGACGTCTGGATCACCGGGGTGCGGCGCCAGCAGAGCGCCACGCGCGAAAGCGTGCGCGTCGTCGAGCTCTACCACTTCGACGTCCTGCGCGACCGCTACATCATCAAGCTCAACCCCATGGCGAACTGGTCGCGCGAGCAGGTGCTGGCGTATATCGCGGAGCACTCGCTTCCCGTCAACGCGCTCTCCGCGCGCGGCTACCGCTCGATCGGCTGCCAGCCCTGCACCCGCCCGGTCGGAGAGGGCGACGACGAGCGCGCGGGGCGCTGGACGGGGTTCGACAAGGCCGAGTGCGGGATCCACACGTTCCTCGGCAGCAATATTTGAGGCTGGAGGAGGATCGCTTTCCAGAATTCGGCCCTCGCTGGTGAGCTTGTTTTACCTGTCCCTTCGGCGGCGCAGCAGGGTGAATCCAAAGACGCCAGCCAGGCCAAGCAGGGCGGTGGGGGCGGGTTCGGGAACTGTCGTAATTTCCAAGGTGGCCGATGCGAAGTGGTTGGATGTATCCGCATTCCAAGCGATCGCCCAGATAGTCCATGTGACATTCGCTTGGGATGGCGTCAGGCCGGAAAAACCCGACAGGCTGGTTTGAGGTTGGTAGGTTCCTCCGGATGGGACAGCGGCGATGATGCTTGTGGAGGCGGAGTCGTCAAAAACAAAAGTGCCATTGGGATTCGAGGGCCCAACACCATCGCAGAGTGAAAGGCTAGGACCGCTGCCCGCTTTGAGGTCAACTCGACAATTGCTCATGGCATTTCCAGCAAAGTCGTTTAGCGACAATGTCACCTTTGTCACATTGTCGGAAAGGCCGCTAACGGTAAAGTTGACGGTCAAAGAGGGGGTTCCCCCGCTCCAGTAGTCGGGTATGTTGCCTCCAGCTTGGGTGAACGAGTAAGTCGCGGCGAATGTTGAAGCAACCCCCAACGCTAAGAAACTAACCAGAGAGAGAAGAGTTTTCATGGCTGAAGCAATTAAACAAAGCGTCCGATACGCTGCAATGGCGAACCCAGCGGTGTGCCGGAAAACTGACAAGCGGGTTGACCTGCGTCATCAGTTCCGTGCCCATGGCAGAATGGGAAGCCTAAAGCGCTGCGTTCAGAACATGATTCCGGCCATGAACCCGAGGACGGTGGCATTGGCGATCGAGCTGGTGCCGTTCGGGCGGATTTCGTATTGGGCGTAGGGCTGGACGTAGGACCATTCGTTGATGTGGATCCGGTAGCCGGATTCCAGGACCATGGTGAAGTTGGCCTGGTTGGGGATGCTGGTATTTTGGAGGGCATGGATGCGGTCGGTGCTGTAGCTGCCATAGGCGACGGCGCACATCGCCTGGTCCCGATCCCTACCGGGAATCAGCCCCTGGTAAACGAACCCGGACTGGAAGTAGAAGGTGATGAGGTTCACGTCGCCGGGAGCGAAGGTCAGGAAGTTGAACATCGAGAGCCCCTGGCTGCTCAGCGGCTCGGGGGATGCGGGGGCCTTGAAGTCAGGAGCGCCCTTCGCCTCCGGCGGGGCCTTCTCCGCCGGGACGCAGGATTTTTCCTGCCCCCCGCCCGCCGGCGACGGCTCGCGGAAAAGCATCTGGTCCGCCTGGAAGTAAAACCCGTAGACGCCATCGGAGGTGGTGCGCCCGTCAAACGATAACGCGTCAACGCCAAAATAGTATCCGCCGATCGCATATTTTC
>Ga0247844_1001754_pt1 | contig 38150 bp, 25 predicted proteins | sample LaCtaG_FD_192421 | JGI IMG/M metagenome (GOLD analysis project Ga0247844, IMG submission 192421) | Freshwater microbial communities from meromictic Lake La Cruz, Castile-La Mancha, Spain - LaCruzMarch201714.5m_1 | ecosystem: Environmental > Aquatic > Freshwater > Lake | place: Spain: Castile-La... | reverse complement strand
TCATCACGAAGATGTAGCCGTCCTCGTCGATATAGCCCGCGTCACCGGACAGGTAGTAGCCCGGCTGGACGGCGAGGTAGGACTGGAAGTAGCGCTCCTCGTTGCCCCACAGGGTGGGCAGGCAGGCCGGCGGCAGCGGCAGTTTGATCATGATCCGGCCGATGTCGCCGGGCTTGACCGGTTCGCCGTTCTCATCCAGCACCTCGACGGCATAGCCGGGAACGGCCCGGGTGGGCGAGCCCGGCTTCACCGGCAGTTGCTCGATCCCCATGCAGTTGGCGGCGATGGCCCAACCGGTCTCGGTCTGCCACCAGTGGTCGATGACCGGAACCTTCAGGATCCGTTCGGCCCAGCCCAGCGTATCGGGATCGCAGCGCTCGCCGGCCAGGAACAGCGTCCGCAGGCTGCTGATGTCGTATTTCTTGACGTATTCCGCGTTGGGGTCGTCGCGCTTGATGGCGCGAAACGCGGTCGGGGCCGTGAAGAGCACCGAAACCTTGTGCTCCTCAACGACGCGCCAGAAGGCGCCGGCATCCGGGGTGCCGACCGGCTTGCCCTCATAGACGATGGTGGTGCAGCCCATCAACAAGGGCGCGTAGACGATGTAGGAATGGCCCACGACCCAGCCGACGTCCGAGGCCGCCCAATAGACTTCGCCGGGCTTGACGCCGTAGACATTGCCCATGCTCCAGGCCAGTGCCACCGCGTGTCCGCCGTTGTCGCGCACCACGCCCTTGGGCACCCCGGTGGTCCCGGAGGTATAGAGAATGTAGAGCGGATCGGTCGCCGCCACCGGGACGCAGTCGGCGGGTTGCGCCGCCGCCACCGCCTCGGCCCAGCCGATGTCACGGCCTTCGACCAGGGCCCCGGGTCCTTGCGGGCGCTGGTAGATGATGCAGTGGTCGGGCTTGTGAGCCGCCAGGTTGATCGCTTCGTCGAGTAGCGGCTTGTACTGGATAACGCGGGTGGTTTCGATGCCGCAGGAGCCGGCCACCATGACCTTCGGCTTAGCGTCGTTGATGCGGGTGGCCAGCTCCAGGGAGGAGAAACCGCCGAACACCACGGAGTGGATGGCGCCGATGCGGGCGCAGCCGAGCATGGCGATCACCGCCTCGGGAACCATCGGCATGTAGATGATGACCCGGTCGCCCTTGGTGACCCCGAGGTCGCGCAGCGCCCCCGCGAAGTGGGACACCCGGTCCTGGAGCTGACGATAGGTGATGATCTCCTTGGAGTTGGTCACCGGGCTGTCGTGGATGATCGCCGGCTGGTCGCCGCGGGTCGCCACGTGGCGGTCGACGGCGTTGTAGCAGGTGTTGAGTTCCGCCCCGCTGAACCAGCGGTAGAAGGGCGGGCGGGAGTCGTCGAGCACGCGGTCCCAGGGCCGGATCCAGTCGATCAGGCCGGCGGCTTCCGCCCAGAAGCCATTGGGGTCTTTGATGGAGCGGTCATAGAGAGCTTGGTAACCCATCGATTTTTCCTCCGGTGGTCAGAACATGGCCTCGGCGCGGTGCGAGGCGTCTTCGTTTTGGGCGTCGCAACCCTAGCTGCTTCCGGGGGCGCTTGCAATGGTTCCGTCATCCATGGCCTCACCTGAATCCACTACTCGCGCGAGCCATTCCCGGCTATCCTGAACACCTTCGTCGGTGCCGCATGGAGGCGTCGGGGAATCTGGGCTGCCCGCGGGTTGTCTCGCGGCCACTCACCCGAGTCCGTGGGCGGCACTCTGCCGGTCCGCGGCGGCAGCCGACACCCGCGGTCCGCGGCGGGTGGCTTGCCGCGTTCGACGACTTCGACAATGGTCGGACCCTTGGGTCCGCCGGGACATCGCTCAACACGTCATGTCTAGACCCGACCACGAACGCCATCCGAGCTTCGATTCGCTGCGTAACCGCGCGTCGTCCCCGTCCAGTTCGGGGAAGGCTTGGCGTCGCCAGTCGCCACCCGCTGCCAACTGACCGCAATCGTGGGCAGCCCGCGGTGGGACAGAGTGAGGTCGGGGTTTCTGAGCCTGCGCTGGCAGGCGTTGATCGCACTGTCGCTGATCCTCTTGCTGGTCAATGGCGCGCTCGCGCTCATGGCCTACCACCAATCGCTCGCACAGTTCGAACTCCAGCAATCGGGGGTGCGGGCGAATCAGGTTCGCCAATTGCGCGGGTTGTTGGAGAACAACTACGAGGAGATGACCCGGCTGGTGAGCGTGGTGCGGACCCTGGGTCAGAATGCGCCGGCCGATACGTCGGACGGCCGGGACTTCGGTGCCCGCCTGGCGCGCGGACTCGAGAGCGAAGGGGCCTTGCTGGGCCTGGAATGGGATATTCGTTTGGTGCTCTGGATCAACCCGGTCGGCGTGCCCGTGCTGGTCTGGCCGGCGGATGTCCAGACACCGGACGCCGCGCTGTTTGCCGGACTGCGCGGTGCGGACGAGGGCGTCGCCCGTCTGTTCACGTGTCGGCCCGAGTGCCTCCAGTTCCTGGCCGCGCCGATTCTCTGGGAGGGCGAGACCGGGGGGACACTGGTCCTTGGACGCTCACTGGCCGACGCCTTGCTTGCCTTCAATGCCCTGACCGGGGCCGAGGTGGCCATTTTCACCGGCGCGGCAACGGACTCCGCGGACATGAGCACCGCGGTCCGCTATCCGGCGATGACCCACCCCAGCCGCACCGAACCGATCATTCACGCCATCGCCGCCGACCTCGTCAGCGCACAGGGCGGTGGCGCGGGTGGGGGCCAGCCCGTGCTCGGTGCGCTGGGCGGCCAATGGTTCGAGGTGTTCCGTGTCGATGCCTTGGCCCCCGGCATCAGTGCCCTCCTGGTGAACGATGTGACGGCCGAACGTCAGGCGATCCAGGCGGCGACCCGCATCAGTATCCTGCTCGGTTTGGGTGGGCTGATCTTGTCCGGCTCGCTGCTCTTCTGGGTCGCCCAGTCCTCGGTGGGGCGGCTGCAGCGGATCGCGGTCGCCTTGCCGCTCTTGGCCGATAATCGCTATCGGGAGTTGCGGGCACGTTTACCCCCGGTCGGCGGCAGGCTGGCCCCGAAGGACGAACTGGATCAACTCAGCGAGACCGCCCAGGCGTTGACGGATCGGATGGAACTGCTGCAACGCGATCGGGAAGAGGCGGAAGCGCGGTTGGTGTGGTTGGCCGACCACGATCCCTTGACGCGTTTGTTCAACCGGCGGCGTTTCAACGATGACTTTAGCCGTGTATTGGATGCGGCATTGCGCTTCGGTCACCGCGGTGCCCTGCTGTTTCTCGATCTGGACCAGTTCAAAGATGTGAATGATCTGAGCGGGCACCAGGTCGGCGATCTGATGTTGCAGCGCGTCGGCGACCAGTTGGGTAAATTGGCGCATCCAAGCGACATCCTGGCGCGCCTGGGCGGGGACGAGTTTGCCTTGGTGCTTCCGGAATGCACCGAGGACGCCGCCCTGGAGTGTGCCGAACGCATCCAGGCCGCGGTGCGCTCCATCATTGTGCGTGAGCATGTCCGCGCCCACCGGGTCACCGCCAGTATCGGGATTGCCCTGTTCCCGGATCAGGGCCACGAGGCGCATGAACTCCTGGCGAATGCGGATCTCGCGATGTTTCAGGCGAAGGAGAAGGGTCGCGGACGCTGGCATCTGTTCTCCGCCGACGACCGCGCGCGCGAGCAGGCGGATGCCCGTGTGACCTGGCGGGACAAGATCGCCGAGGGCCTGCGCGAGGACCGCTTCGAGTTGCATTTCCAGCCGATCGTGGATATCGCGAGCGGGGTCGTGCAACACTGGGAAGCCCTGCTGCGGCTGCGCGACCCGCGCGGCGAGTTGGTTTACCCGGATCGCTTCATCCCGGTCGCGGAGAAAACCGGTCAGATTCGGGCCATCGATCATTGGGTGCTGGCACACGCCGTCACGCTGCTCGGCCTGGACCCGCGCCTGCGGCTGGCGATCAATCTGTCCGGGAGCGCCATGGACGACGATTCGCTGTTGCCTGATGTCGAGCGCTTGCTTGCGGGGCACCGGGTGATGCCGACGCGTCTGGCCTTCGAGGTGACTGAAACCGCCGCGGTGGGGAGTCTCGCCAGGGCGACCGAGCTGATGCAGGGCATCCGGCAACTCGGTTGCCGCTTCGCCCTGGATGATTTTGGTACCGGTTACGCCTCCTACGCCTATTTGCGCAAGCTCCCGGTCGACGACGTCAAGATCGACGGCGCCTTTGTCCGTGATCTTGCAACCAACCGGGAGGACCGGATCTTCGTCAAGGCGATCACCGACATGGCTCACGGCATGGGCAAGCGGGTGATTGCGGAATATGTGGAGAACGCCGAGATCTACGCCGTCCTGAGCGAGCTTGGGGTCGACTGTGCGCAGGGCTATTATCTCGGCCGTCCGGCGCCCCATGCCGAATCCGTGGAACTGCCGCGTCCACTGGCGGCGGCTTAGGCGATTTCCGGCAATCGCCTCTTACTATCCGGAGGATGGTGATCATGACCGATGCGAAGGCAGGAATTCTCAGGCGCCTGCGGGCGGCTGCGCCGCCCGCGGTCAGTTCGGCAGCCGCGTTCGCGGTCCGCCGTTTCGACTGGGACTCGGAAGAACGGCTGGCACGTTTCCAGGAGCGGCTGGAGGCGGTCCACGGCCAAGTGCAGCGGGTCGGCGCGGATTGGCCGCTGGTTCTGCACGACCTGTTGCGTCGGCGCGGGGTGACGGAGCTGCTGTGCGGCGCCGGCGGGCCCGTCGCGGCCGCGCTGCAAGGTGCCTGGCCCATGCCGGCCGCCATCCGGCTGCAACCCTACCAGGAGCCGATCGAGCGCTGGCGGGCTAAACTGTTCGATCAGGTCCAGGCGGGCTTCACCGGATGCCGCGGCGCGATTGCCGAGACCGGAACCCTGGTGCTGTGGCCGGATATCCATGAGCCCCGGCTGCTCTCACTGGTGCCGCCGATCCATCTCGTCCTGCTGGATGCCGGTGCGATTTACAGCACCTTTGCTGAATTGATGGACGCACAAGGCTGGGCGCAGGGGTTGCCGACCAATGCACTGCTGATTACCGGCCCGTCGAAGTCCGCCGATATCGAGCAGACCCTGACCTATGGAGTGCATGGACCCAAGGAATTAATCGTGTTGGTGTTGGACGCGGGACAGGCGCTTGATCGCTGAGCGAATCATCATCGTTCCGGCCAGCGGTGGTCGGTTCGCACAGCGGACCCTGCGGCAAGCTCGCGATCGGTAGGGTCCGCTGTGCGGACCGACGACCTGGTGGCGCTGTCTGCGAAAATGTTGTGACGACGATCCGCATCGGGTTTCCCGGCTTCGCTTCGATCACTCCCCCAGACGGACCGCGCGACTACACGCGCCTGGCCGTCATGCCGTTCGACTCCGCTCAGAAGTTCATGGTTTGTGACTCCCTACTCGTCAGATTGAGGCGATGTCCAACTAAACTGATGACGGACCGGGACGCTCCAGTTCCCCCGCCTTACTGGCCGGCGACGGTGTCAGCATCTTCGCGCGCGAATACGATTCCACTTTTGCGTTTTATCGTAAGGCCAAGCGGATCAAAGAAAAATCCGTCGCGAATACCCTAATTCGTCACAGCCGAGGCTGATATGTTAGACCGTCTATATTTCGCGAACACTAAAGCACAGATCTATTACGAAGATGCGAATTTCAACATCTGGAAATTCGCCGCGGAGGCGACCGCCGACAAGCGGCAAAAGCGGCCTATCATCTTGAATTACTCGATAATGACCAGAGCCTACGGGACTTGTTTCAACAAGGAGAATTTCATCGAGTTCTTCAACCGGCATGGTTTTGATGTGTTCCTGATGGACTGGGGCAAGGAATCGTTGTTCACGCTCAGTGGCTGGACCTTGAACGACTTGGCCGATGCCTTTGACGAGAAGGCCGTGACGCCGCTTCTGAAAGAATACGATGTCGACAATCTCAACGTGTTCGCCATTTGTATCGGTGGTTTGATCACCTCGCATCTCATCAATCGCGAGTTGAAGAAAAACAAGGATTACGGCAAACGCTTTCACAAGATTTCCTATTACGGATCGCCGATCATGGGCGCCCGCGATCTGGGCATGGCCAGAAGCTTCCTGCAATTCTATCAAGCCGTGAAGCCGTATCGTCAGGCGTTGGAGAATACCGGTATCTCTTTGTCTGCCATGAATATGGTCATCATGCAAAGTACCGGCATTTCGATGATCGAGTGGTTCTGGCAACGCTTCTGGGAAGCCGGACCCGAAACTTTTGCGAAGGCGCTCACGTTAACCTGTGATGACCGGTTGGTGCCGTTCGCCGCCTTTATGGATATTCTGGAGGAGGGGTTCGCCCAAAAGGCCGACGCAACGGAAGAGGCGTTCCATTTCGACGGTGATGTGACCAACATCCATTTCTTCAATCTGGTTGGCGAACATGATTTCCTGGTCATGCCCTCGGCATCGATTGTAGAATGGGGTTCGTCGGTTCCCAAACAGTTTGCATCGTTTGACCAGGTCATTTTCCCCGGTGGACATTTCATCTTTGCGCGGCCGGGGTTCCAGGAGGTCAAAGAACGACTGGCAGCCTGGTTTGCGGAGGACCAGTAATTTCGGCGCCCCAGGTGATCACCGGATGCAGGGGGGAGGGTTTTCAGCCCGCTGGCCTTGATCGTAATCCCGGCCACCGGCATGCGTAGTCAGGGCTTCCAGCCCTGATGGTGTCAGGCCAGGATGGCCTGACTACGCACCCCGCGAGCCCAAGTGGCCGGAATCTTGATCAAGGCCAGCCCGCCGCTACGCTCAGGCAATGTCCGGTGCTCATCGGTGCGGATTTAGCACGCGCGCGCTGCTGTAGCTGCATTGAGAGACTGGCCCATCAACATCGGCCACGTGCGCGAGATGGTCGGCACTCGTCATCGCGTCTTCACTCAGGCGCTGTCGGCGCATCCTCGATCAGCTTGGTCAACACGCCGGCGCGCCCGCGCGCGCCGGTCACCGTGACCAGTTGGTCCAATCGCTGGACCACGCGCTTCGGGAGCCAGGCTTGCACCAGTTGCAATCCGGTACGCTCGCGCCAGGCCTGGTTGGCCCGCAGTTGCGCCTCTTTCGTGGTCACGACGGGCGAGCCTCCAAGGGTCTATGTGATTGTCGGAAAATCATGCGACAGCGTTGGGCAGCAGCGGACAGCAATCGCCTTAGGCCGCCGCCGCGCACTGCGCGGCCGGCGTCGGTTCCCGTATCGGCGCCTGCAGTTCCGCGATCATCGTGACGACCAACTGCCGGGCCTTGGCCTGCAGCAGTAAGCGGGCCTCGCGGGCCTGCGGACTTTCGTTGATGTCTTCGTGGCCTTGCTCGGAATCGATGATGTGCAGCAGCGCCAGCGCCTCTGCAATCATGGCGGTGCGCGTGTGCTCAGTGCTATTGGTCGGGTTGTTCATTGGGTGCTCTGGCATGTGCCATAACTATGCATTACATCTTAACGCGGCCCTGTGATGGGGTTGTGATAGCCTTCACATCCCTGCATCGTGCCTTATGGGTTGGTCGGCATGCCGACGCCTGACCGGCCCGCTTGTCCGCAGGGTACATGATTTTCCGGTCATCGCCTTATCGCAAGCCGTCATGTCATACTGCGACTTGGCGCGGCCGACCGGCTGGTGGCGTACGCCGCCGGCCTTGAGGGGACTTGATCAGGTGTCGTGGCAACTCATCGCGGCGGTCCTTCTGATCTGGGTCCTTGGCCCGTGCTGCCCTTTGGTCGTGATCGGGGGTGCCGCCTGGGCCGCGTCCGCCGCTGGTTCAGACATCGGCTCAGATACCGGGCCCGGCACCCGCGCCGCGGCGACTGAACCTGGCGCGCCTGCCGCGGTCCCGCAGCCTGCTCCACACATTGTGATTCTGAACGCATATCACCCCGGGGACGCCTGGGCAGACGACGAGCTGACCGGTCTGCTGGCGGGGTTGAAGGCCGCCTATCCGGACCAGGTACCGGCAGTCGAGTACCTCGACGCCAAGCGCTTCCCCGGGCCCGAGCATCTCGCCTTCCTGAAGGACTCGCTGGTGCACAAGTACCGGGGTCAGTCGGTGGACTTGCTGATTGCGTTGGATAATCCGGCACTCGACCTGCTGCGCGCCTACCCCGCGGAACTCTTTCCCGGGGTTCCGGTGGTCTTCGCCGGGATCAACGGATTTCGCTCCGAAATGCTGCAAGACAGGCCCGGCATGACCGGGGTGGCGGAGATCCAGGACATCGCCGGGACGCTGGACCTGGCGCTGCGCTTGCACCCCGAGGCCCGCCGGGTGTTGGTGGTGCACGACTACACCGCCTCCGGGCTGGCGCTGCGGCAGGACATGGACCGCGTCTTGCCCGACCTGCGTCATCGCCTCCAAATCGATTTCGCCCCCGATGTCCCCTTGCCGGAGTTGGAACGACAACTCGCCGCCCTGCCGCCCGACACCCTGGTGCTGACGATTGCCGTGTTGCGCGCCCGGCGCGCCGAGGCGGCACTGCGCGAGAGCGAGACGCGTCTGCGCCTGGCGCTGGAGCGGCTCGATCTGGCCAAAGAGCGCCTGGAGGCGGCCCTGGCAAGCATGAATGATGCCGTGGTCATCGCCGATGCCGAGGGGCGGTTCATCGAACTTAACGACGCCTTTGCCACCTTTCATAAGTTCGCGGATAAGACGGAGTGCTTCCACACCCTGGCCGAGTCTGCCAAGACTCTGGAGGTCTTCATGGACAATGGCGAGCGCGCGCCCTCGACGCGCTGGCCCGTCTCCAGGGCACTCCGGGGCGAGACGGCCAGCAATGCCGAATATACCCTGCGGCGCACCGACACGGGGGCGGCGTGGGTGGGCAGCTACAGCTTCGCGCCCATCCTGGACAACGTCGGCCGCATCGTCGGCGCGGTGGTGACGGGGCGCGACATCACCGAGCGCAAGCGGACCGAGGATGAGCTGAATCGCTACCGTGATCACCTGGAGCAGCTCGTTGACGAGCGCACCAGGCAGCTCGTGCAGGCGCGCGAGCAGGCGGAGGCCGCCAACCGCTCCAAGAGTGTCTTCCTGGCCAACATGAGCCACGAAATTCGCACGCCGATGAACGCCATCATCGGACTGACCCACCTGATGCGCCAGGACCGGACGACCGCGATACAGGCTGAGCGGCTCGCCAAGGTCGACAGTGCCGCGCACCACCTGCTTGCCCTCCTCAACGATATCCTCGACCTCTCCAAGATCGAAGCCGGTAAGGTCGCGCTGGCGCAGAGCGATTTCGCCTTGGATGAACTGCTCGACCATGTGCGCTCGATCGTTGCGGCCGCGGCCGATGTCAAGGGCATCGCGCTGACCGTCGACCGCGGGGATCTGCCCCGATGGCTGCGCGGGGACGCCACCCGGCTGCGCCAGGCCTTGCTCAACCTCGCGGGCAACGCGGTCAAGTTTACCGAGCGCGGCACCATCGTCCTGCGCGGCGAACTGCTGGCCGAGGATACGCAGGGAGTCCTCGTGCGCTTCGCGGTCCAGGACACCGGGATCGGCATCGCCCCGGACGCCTTGACCCGACTCTTTGGTGCCTTCGAGCAGGCCGATGCATCCACCGCCCGGCGTTTCGGGGGGACCGGATTGGGGCTTGCCCTGACCGCCAGGTTGGCCCGCCTGATGGGCGGCGAGGCAGGCGCGGAAAGCGAACCAGGGCGCGGCAGCCTGTTCTGGTTTACGGCGCGCCTCGGTCGCGGCGCGAGACCCCTACCCGCCGTCAGCGACACACAGCGGGAGCAGGATGTGGAAGCGACCCTGCGTCGACTGCACGCCGGCAAGCGCCTGCTGCTTGCCGAGGACGAGCCAATCAACCGCGAGGTTGCCCTGGAGTTGCTGCACGATGTCGGACTTTACGCGGACACCGCGCGCGACGGACGCGAGGCGGTCGAGAAAGCGCGCGTGGGGGACTATGCCCTGATCCTGATGGACATGCAGATGCCGCATCTGGACGGGCTGGAGGCGACACGACCAATGAAACGCCTTCGCGATCTGATCCATGATTCTCCGGCAATCGCCTACAATCTGCGCTCGCCTCCGGTACCAAACCAAGTCACGCAGAGCCCGACAATGGGCAAGAGGGATTCGCGCACATGCCCATGAGCACGACGCGCTGGACCGCGATCACGGAATCCCGATTCCCGTGGGAACGCGACGCCTTGGAATGGCTGCGCTCCCAGCTCCCCGATCATAATCCCTGGCACGCCTGGACCAACTTCGAGTTTATTGACGACGAAGGCCGGGTGAACGAGGTCGATTGCCTGATTCTGACCCCGGCCGCGCTCTTTCTGATGGAGATCAAGAGCCGCCCAGGCGTGCTAACCGGCGATCCGCACACTTGGACCTGGACCACCGACGGCAAACCCTATAGCTACGATAATCCGCTGATTCTCGCCGACCGCAAGGCCAAGCGTCTGGCCAGCCTGTTGCGGCGACTGCCATCGGTACAGCGATCCCGGGCACGCATCCCCTTTATCCGACCCTGTGTCTTTCTCTCTGCCGCCGGCCTCGTCTGCAAGTTGTCCGGGACTGCCGCCGCCGGAGTCTATCTGCGCGGACAGCCGGGCGACGCCCATGACAGCGGCATCATTGGTGCGTTGACCGGCCGCCCCGGCTCGCTCAGCAGCGACGGCGACGGCCACCGCATCGACCAGACCCAGGCCCGCATCCTGGCGCAGGCCATGGTCCAGGCCGGCATCCGCCCCTCCAACAAGCATCGCTTGGTGGGCGATTACCAATTAGGCGTATTACTGGCCGAGGGTGAGACCTATCAGGACTGGGAAGGCCAGCATCGCAGCATCGAGAGCATCCGGCGCCGCGTCCGCATCTACCCCTACGCCGCGGCCGCCACCGCCCAGGCGCGCGGTGCCCTGGTCCGACAAGCGGCCCGCGAGTTCCAGATCCTTGAAGGCATCGACCATCCCGGCATCCTCAAGGTCCGCGACTACAAGGAGTGCGAGCAGGGCCCGGCGCTGATCTTCGACCATGATCCCCGCTCACGCCGCCTGGACCTCTTGCTACGTGAGCATGGCGACCGGCTCAATGTGAGCCAGCGCCTGCACCTGGTCCGCCACCTGGCCGAGACCCTGCAATACGCCCACGGCAAGCGCCTATTCCACCGGGCACTCTGCCCCCAGAGTATCCTGGTGCGCGATCCCGAGTCGCAGTTCCCCAGCCTTCAGATCATGAATTGGCGAACCGGCGCCCGCCAGTCGGGTACCGGCGGCACCTCGGTCGCGGATGGGCTGCGCACGGTCGGCACCCTCCACGTCCAAGACTCCGTAGAAGACCCCGGCCGTGTCTACCTGGCCCCGGAAGGCGCCTGGCACCAGGACGCTGCCCAGGACCTCGATGGCACCCGCCTCGGCCCCCAGCTCGATGTCTTCTCGTTGGGCGCCATTGCCTACCATCTCTTTTCCGGCCAGCCGCCGGCTGCCACCGTCATCGAGCAACTGGAGCGGTTGCGGGCCGGCCCAGGGCTGCGCATCTCCGATGTCATGGACGGCGCCGTTCCTGCCCTGCAAGACCTCGTTCAGCTCAGCACCTTACCCGACACCAGCGCTCGTTATTCGACGGTGGACGACTTCCTCAAAGACCTGGATGCCCTGGAAGACGCCCTCACCACCCCCGATCCGGAGGTAACGGTCGACCCCGCCGTCGCCACCGCCAACGACCGTCTGGAAGGGGGCTTCACCGTCTTGCGCCGTCTGGGCAAGGGATCGTCCTCCGATGTCCTGTTGGTCCGATCGGATCGGGGGCCGGACGGGAGCGCCGACGGGAACCCAGGCGGGAACCCAGGCGGAAACGACACAGAGTTGGTCCTCAAGGTTGCCTCCGACCCCTCCCACAACGACCGGCTGGTCGCCGAGGGCGAGGCCCTGGCCAAACTGCGCCGCAACCCGAACGTGGTGGAATGGCGCCGAACCCTCACCATCGCTGGGCGCACGGCGCTGCTCATGTGCCGCGCCGGCGACCAGACCCTGGCCAAGCGCCTGGAAGAAGACCACCGGCTGTCGTTGGACCTGGCCAGCCGGTTCGGCGAGGAGCTGATCCAGGTCGTCGATTGCCTGGAAGGACTCGGAATCGCCCACCGCGACATCAAACCCCAGAATATCGGCATCGCCCCTTCGGCCAGCGGACGGCTCCAACTGATCCTGTTCGATTTTTCACTCACCGGCGCTTCGCCCGAGAACATCTCGGCCGGTACGCACCCTTACCTGGACCCCTTCCTGCCGTTACGCAAACCCCCGCGCTGGGACCTCTCCGCCGAGCGCTTTGCTCTCGCCGTCACACTCTACGAAATGCTCACCGGAGACCTGCCGCGCTGGGGCGACGGCGTGTCCCAGGCCGCCATGCTGGATTGCGAGGTCAGCCTCAATACCGATCTGTTCGACCCGCACCTGCGCGACGCCCTGACGGACTTTTTCGAGAAGGCCCTGCGACGCGACTATCGGGAGCGCTTCGACAACGCGGAAGAGTTGCTACGCGCCTGGCGCAACGCGTTCGCAGGCACCCAAGGCCTCCCCGCCGAGCCGGACAACCTGGCCGCCCTCGCGCGACTCGCCACCGCGGCCACCAGCATTGCGGAGTTGGGCTACAGCGTCGAGGCCCAGAATGTTCTGGACGGCATGGGCATCCATAACCTGCATGACCTGCTGGCGGTGGACCGCATCAAGTTCCGCTACCGCAGCGGAGTCGGGGACCGCATCCGCAAAGAGATCCGACTCAAGGCCAAGAAACTCCTCCAACTGCGTCCTGATCTGAACCCCGATCTGAAAAGGACCCAGACCACTTCACAAGCGGGCGAGGCTTCGGGCATCGCCAGCATCGACACACTCGCAGCCCTGCTCCTGCCCAAGCGACCAGCCGGCGACGATCGTCCGCCCACCGGTGATCGGACGCTGGCACTGGCTACCTACTTGGGGCTGGAGCCGGCCGTCGATGGCGCCGCCTGCCCCTGGCCCACGCTAGGCGCGGTCGCACGGGTTACCCGGCTCGCCCGATCGGTCTTGTCAGACGAACTCCTCAAGGCCCGCGAGCGCTGGCTCAAGCAGGCGCTCCTCACCCAGGTCCGCGGGGAGATCGAGACCCTGCTCAACGCGCACGCTGGCGTCATGACAGTCCCGGAGCTAGCGCTGGTGTTACTCGCCGCACGTGGCTGCGCCCATCAGGACGACGGCCTGCGCCTGCGCCTGGCTACCGCCCTGGTGCGTGCCTGTCAGGAGGCTGAGGGGAGCCTCACCAAGCCACGCTACCAGGTCTTCGAGCAAGGCCCGGTGCCCTTGCTCGCCCCCCTGATTGCGATTGGCCCCGACCAGGCCGACTATGCCAGGCGACTGGGCGCCGTCGCCGACGAGATCGCCGGGGCCGACCCCCTGCTCACCCCACCGCACGCCCGCAAGACCCTGGAGGAAGTGGCGCGGCCGGCCGCGATCCCACCGCTGTCGACCCAGCGCCTGCTGCGGCTCGCGACCGCCGCGTCGCGCATGGCCGCACTCTCCAGCCGCCAGGAGATCTACCCGCGCGGGCTGTCCGCGCTCCGCGCCATGCGCCTCGCCCCAGGTGCGCTGACCGGGCTGCGCTACTGCCAGGTTGCCGACATCCGCGTCCGCATCCAAGGCCGCTTCCCCGAATCCGCGCCGGCCCCGGACCGCCCGGCACTCGACGCCTTGCTGGCCGAGGCCGGCTCCGCCTTGACCTGGAATCCGAGCGGACCCCAGGGTCCCGGCTACTACGCCTCGGCCGGTGGGTTCGGCCCCTCGGCTGGGACCACCACCTGGCTGACCCGTTACAGCACCCACGGTGAACCCGCTGACGACCTCACCGCAGATGGTGCCCTGGCCCGGCAGTTCGATGAACGCCTGGACCGCGCCCGCCAGATCGGTGGCTTCCTCGCTCTCACCGTCCTGCCACGCCTCGCCCGGCATGCCGAGGCGGAGTTGCTGCGCCGTCATCGCCCCGAACGACTCAGTCTGGACAGCCTGCTGATCCAAGCCATGCGCGACCAGGCCACCGGGCTGAAGGTAGATTGGGAGGTCGTACTGCAAGCCGATGCCGCCGCCCCCGGCAGCCGCGACTGGACCAACCTGACCCGCCTGGTGCAGAAGGCCCTACCCTTGGTCAGGCAACGGCTGTTGCAGGCAGACCGCCCCATCCTGCTGGTCGACCCCGGCCTGCTGGCCCGCTACCAACTCATGGGCCTCATCGAAACGCTCCGCGATCGCCCGGGCAACGGCCAGGCCCCTCCCGCCCTGTGGCTACTCGTGCCCATGCACGCCAACGGCCTGCCCGCGGTGGACGGCGTCCCCGTGCCGGTCATCTCCTCCGCCCAGTGGGCACGGATTCCCCCGGCCTGGATCGAGCGTCCGTAGGGCACGCAAATGCCTATCCACTCGGTCGCGGATTGCCGGATGGTCGTTGGCGCGGTAGGATCGCTGGTAGTAATCAAGTCCGACCAGTAGACAAGCCATGCGTGTGGAAAAGCTGTCAATCTCGCTCACCCCGGAATCGGTGGCATTGATCGAGACCTATCGTCGGGTCCATGCGATGAAGAGCCGTTCCCAGGTCATCGAACACGCCCTGCGGCGACTGCGGGAGGACGACCTCGAAGCGGCCTACCGTGAGGCGGCGGTCGAGGTGGACCCGGACTTGGCTCCAGACTGGGATCGGGTCACCGGCGACGGGCTTGCCCATGAGACGTGGTGACATCCTCTACGCCGACCTCAGCCCGACGGTAGGCGCGGAGATCAACAAGCGTCGCCCGGTGCTGATCGTGAGTAATGACGCCAATAATCGGGCGGCGAACACGGTTACGGTCGTGCCCATCACCTCCAACGTCACCCGCGTCTATCCCTTTGAGGTGGCCCTGTCCGCCGAGCAATCCGGACTCCCCAAAGACTCCAAGGCACAAGCCCAGCAGATCCGTACCATTGCCAAGGAGCGCATCCCAGGGCCGGCGGTCGGTCGGCTCGCGGCGGACAAGATGCGCGACATCGATGCGGCCATTCGCCTGCATCTCGCACTGTGACGGATACCTCTGGCATATCTCTCGGATACCTTCTAAGCTGAAGCCGTGACAGCTACCTGCAACAGGCCAACATGCCCAAAGAAGTCCAGATGTCGATCAAGATGGAGCCGGAGTTACGCGAACGGTTCATGGCCGTGGCAGCCCTGCGCGACCGCCCCGCGGCCCAGATCATCCGAGACCTGATGCGGCTGTACATCGCCGACAGCGAAACGCCCAACGAACTCACCGCCGAGACGCTGCGCATGAGCCTGCGCAACGAAGACATCTTCCATGCGTCCGACCCGGATGACCTGTTCAAACAGCTGGGTCTCTGATGCGCTCGGCGAGCTATACCAGCCAGTTCCAGCGCGACCTGAAGCTCATCGCCAAGCGCGGCAAAGATCTGGCCAAGCTGCGCGAAGTCATCAGCCTGCTGCTGGCCGGGCACCCGCTCCCGCGCGAACTCGGCGATCACCCATTGAAAGGCGAGTGGCGAGCCTTCCGCGACCTGCATATCGAGGCCGATTGGGTCTTGATCTACCGCGTGGACGGCGAAGCGGTCCGCTTCGAGCGCACCGGCACCCATGCCGACCTGTTCGGGCGGTAGGGCACGCATGATGTTCCCCAGGCCGTCGCACCCTGCGCCGGACGGGGCATTCGCCCCGTCCGAAACGTTTTCTCCGAAGACGCGGGTCCGGGATACGAATCGGCGACGGAATGAACGTTCGGGACGGGGCGAATGCCCCGTCCCGCCCGGTAATGCGTACCCTACAGTGACCCAAGCATGATCCAAGCCCCCGCCCTGCTCAAAGACCTGCAACGCCTGCTCAAGGTCCTGGAAGACGACCTGCGCGTGCGCATCGGCGAGGACAGCGCGCTCGGTGCCACCCTGGCAGGCGAATGGCAGGCCGCCCGCGCCGCCGGGCGCAGCGGGGAGACCTATCCGGCCTGGCTGGAAGCGGTCATCACCCAGGGGGCGGTCCACTGGCTCCTCTCCTGCGTATTCGTCCGCTTCATCGAAGACAACGGGCTCGCCCCCCGGCCCTGGCTGGCCGGCCCGGTTGGTGAAAACAGCCGACTCGCCCTGGCGCGCGACCGCCATGAGGGGTACTTCCGCGCCCGGCCGCACGACAACGACCGCGACTATCTGCTCGCCTGCTTCCGCGAGGTCGGCGCGCTACCGGGCCTCAAGGACCTGTTCGACGAGCGCCATAACCCGGTCTTCCGGCTCGGCGTCTCGGGCGATGCCGCCATGGCCCTCATGGCCTTCTGGCAGAAGGTCGACCCGGACAGCGGCCTCCTGGTCCACGACTTCACCGACCCCGATTGGAATACCCGCTTCCTGGGCGACCTCTACCAGGACCTCTCCGAGGCCACGCGCAAACGCTATGCACTGCTCCAGACGCCCGAATTCGTCGAGGAATTCATCCTCGACCGCACCCTCACCCCGGCGCTCGACACCTTCGGCTACCAAGCCGTGCGGCTGATCGACCCCACCTGCGGCTCCGGCCACTTCCTGCTCGGCGCCTTTCAGCGCCTGCTGGCCGTCTGGGCGCGCAACGAGCCGGCCCGCAACCCGCGCGACACGGTGCAACAGGCGCTCAACGGCGTCTATGGTGTCGACCTCAACCCCTTTGCGGTCGCCATCGCCCGCTTCCGGCTACTGGTCGCCGCGCTGGCCGCCTGCGACATCCGGGTCTTGAGCGAGGCGCCCGCCTTCCAACTCCACTTGGCCGTCGGCGACAGCCTGCTGCATGGGCCGCGCTTTGGCATGACCGAAACCATGGACCTGCTCGGGGGGGATTCGTATATGGGCACTCGGCTGGAACATGCCTATGCCGTCGAAGACCTGGGGCAAGTCAATGCCATCCTTGGGCAGCGGTATCATGCGGTGGTGGGGAATCCGCCGTATATCACGGTGAAGGACCCGGCGTTGAATGCGGCGTACCGCTTGCGCTACAAGGAGAGTTGCCACATGAAATACTCGCTCGGGGTTCCGTTCACCGAGCGGTTTTTTGAATTGGCAGTTCCGACCCAAGGCACGGACCCGGCGGGCTTCGTCGGCCTCATCACCGCCAACTCGTTCATGAAGCGTGAATTCGGCAAGAAGCTGATTGAAGAGACGCTACCCGCACTGGACCTGAGCCACGTCATCGACACCGCCGGGGCCTATATCCCCGGTCATGGAACCCCGACCGTCATCCTGTTCGGGCGCAACCGGCGGCCGGTTGGCGATGCCGTGCGCACTGTCATGGGGATCAAGGGAGAACCGAGTACGCCGGCCGAGCCCGCGCAAGGGCTGGTCTGGAGGGCCATCGTCGATCAGGTCGACCGGGCGGGGAGTGAGTCGGTTTATGTCTCGGTGGCGGATACGCCGAGAGGGATCTTTGCCAAGCACCCGTGGAGTATTGGTGGAGGTGGGGCAGCCGACTTGAAGGAAAGTATTGACGAAGCCGCGATAAAGACTGTCGGTGAGTCAGCACTTGAAATGGGCGTATTTGGAATGACTAACGCTGATGAAGTTATGCTCGCTCCGGCATCAGCATTAGCGCGCCATCGTGTCGAAGAAATGGCCACTCGCGCTGTTGTTCTTGGCGACCTCGTGCGTGACTGGGGGCTCACGCCGACGGATGATGTGCTTTTTCCATATCGCGCCGAAGACGTTATGCCTCTTGAAGAAGCTCCGGGGCTCATGGCATGGATATGGCCTTGCCGTACCATCCTCGGTAACCGAGCAACCTTCGGTAAGAGCACCTACTTTGAAGAAGGACGGCCTTGGTGGGCCTGGCACCAAATCGCGCTTCGCCGTATTGCGACCCCGCTAACCATTACCTTCGGCGAAGTGACCACCCACAACCATTTCGTCCTCGACCGGGGCGGCAAGGTTTTCAAGCAGACGGCGCCAATAATCAAGCTGCCGACCGAGGCAACCGAAGACGATCACCTGTCGCTGATGGGCTTGCTAAACAGCTCAACCGCCTGCTTCTGGATGAAACAGGTGTGCTATCCGAAAAAGGGCAGCGGCATGGGCCGCGGCATTCAGCCCGAGCCCTGGATGGATCGTTACGCCTTTGCTGCGACCAGTCTTGAGGAATTCCCCCTCACCGCGGAAAGGCCCCTCGACCTCGCCCAAACCCTCGACCGCCTCGCGCAAGACCACGCCGCCTGCCTCCCCGCGGCCCTGATCGGATCGGCCTCAAACCCGGACCCGGAAAGATCTCACGCCAAGGCGCCAAGGCGCCAAGAAGAACAGGAAGGGGAGCGTGCTTGACCAATACCCGCCGGGCGACTCCCGCTCCGGCCACTCTGGCGCTCTGGCTCCCACGCTCCAGCGTGGGAGCAAGTGCGGACGCTCCAGCGTCGCGTCGGCATTCGGGCCTCTGGAGCGGCCAAGCCTGCATTCCCACGCTGGAGCGTGGGAACGAGAAGAGCCCCTTGGCGAGCTTGGCGCCTTGGCGTGAGACCTCTTTTTGCCAACCCGCTCGACCCTGAACCGGAGCATTGAGATGCAAGCCATCGAGCTAGCCGCCACCATTTCACCTCAAGGCCACATTGACCTCGATCTACCAGAGACCTTGCGCGGCTCATTCGGCCAACCGGCGCGGGTATTGCTGCTGCTGGATGCGCCCGCCCCGGCCGCCTCTGCGCCAAGGTCCCTCGCCGAACGCCGGGCAGCGCTGCGGGCCGCGCTCGCTGCGGTCGCGGCTGCCGGCGTGTTCGCCGACATCGATGACCCCGTCGCCTGGCAACGCGCCGAGCGTGCTGACCGTCCCTTGCCGGGTCGGGATGCTTGAGCGATGTGGCTCGCCGACAGCAATATCGTCATCCTGGCCGCATCGCGTCCAGACCATCCTTTGCAGGCTTGGTTGGAAGAGCAGGTGCCGACCATCTCGCTCATTACCCGCATCGAGGTCCTGGGGTATCACAAGTTCAAGCCGGGCGAGCAGGCACTCATCGAGGCCATGCTTGAGCCCTTGGATGAACTGGGCATAGACCCGGCGACGGTGAATCTGGCCATCGGATTGCGGCAGCAGCGCAAGATGTCGCTGCCCGATGCGCTGATCGCCGCCACGGCCCTGGGGCACAACCTGACGCTTGCGACGCGCAACGAGGACGACTTCTCCTGGGTACCTGGGCTGCGGTTCGATGGCCTGGTGGGCATCCAATGAGCGCCTTGCCGACCCGCGCCGGTCTGGATGCTGCCCGCGCCCGCGCGGAGTCCATCCGCCGCCAACAGATCGCCTGGCAGGAGGAATTGGACTGGCGCTGCTATCGCCTCTACGGCCTGCTGACCGGCGACACGGATTACGAATACCCCAACCCGCCCGAGATCAACCTGGGCGAACGCGCCTTTGAAATCGTACTCGCCCGTCGCATGGCGGCGGGCGAGGAGACTACCTGGTTCACCCGCCACGGCTCCACGCCGATGACTGAAATCCCGAACCACTGGCCGGCGGAATACCGGCGAGTGGTTGAATCGCGCATCGCCCTCATCGAATCGGATAAATACATCGGACTCATCGAGCGCCCCGAATACAAGCGCCGCTGGGCCGCCACCCCCTGGGCCGAACAGGAACAGGCTGCACTCAAGGGCTGGCTGCTGGACCGGCTGGAGACCGCCGATTATTGGGCAGGAGGGAACGATGGATCCGTTGGTCGGGTTAGCCCACAGGGCGTAACCCGACAGGACGCCGGCACCGCGGCCGATGCGTCGGGTTACGCTGCGCTAACCCGACCTACGGAACCGGCGCTCACCAGCGCCAACCGGCTCGCCGACCGGGCGCGCCGGGACCCTGAATTCATGCAGATCGCCGAACTCTACGCCGGCCGTGCGGATTTCGAGCCGTCCGCCCTGGTGGCGGCTCTGGTTGCCGCCGAGTCGGTACCCTTCCTGCCGGTGCTGCGCTACACCGAATCGGGGCTGCGCAAGCGCGAGCAATGGGAGTCCACCTGGGACTTGCAGCGGCGCGAGGACGCGGGCGAGCCGGTCGGCGAGATCCCGGTCCCGCCCAAGTACAAGTCCGCCGACTTCCTCAAGACCGACTGCTGGCGCCTGCGCGGCGGGCTCGACGTGCCCAAGGAGCGCTGGGTGAGCTACCCCGGCGCCGAGCGCGGCGCCGACGGCAGTCTGGTCATCGCCTGGGCCGGCTGGAACCATCTGCAACAGGCCACGGCACTGGCCGCCTACTATCTGGACATGAAGGAGGGCGAGGGCTGGGCTCCGGCGCGCCTGCAACCCCTGCTCGCCGGCCTGCTGGAACTCACTCCCTGGCTCAAGCAATGGCACAACGACTATGACGCCGAGCACGCAACCCGCATGGGCGACTATTTCGCCGGCTTCCTCGCCGACGAGGCCCGCGCACTGGGCCTGACCCTGGACGACCTGCGGGCCTGGAAACCCGTCGCCGTTGCGACTCGCCGCGGCCGGCGCAAGGCCGGATGACCATCTTGCACCAATTCGCCGGCGGCAACGCACTGGTCCCGGCCGGCACTGCCTGGTATCTGGCGGACCTGGGCGAGCTGCGCGGCAAGCAGGAGCTTTATACCCGTCAGTCTCCCCAGCGGCTGAAGGCGCTGCGCGAGCATGCCCTGATCGAGAGCGCGGTATCGAGCAATCGGATCGAGGGCATTCAGGTCGAGCCGCGCCGGATCGTGGACCTGATCCATGGGACGCCGCTGCTGCGTGATCGCGATGAGGAAGAGGTGCGCGGCTACCGTGATGCGCTGACGCTGATCCACGCGCAGGGTGCCGGCCTGCCGGTCGCGCAAGAGACGATCCGTCGCCTGCATGCCCTGACCCGCGGGGAGATCTGGGATGCCGGCAAGTACAAAGAGCGGGACTGCGACATCATAGAACGGTACCCGGATGGCAGCGAGCGGGTCCGTTTCCGTACCGTGCCGGCGGCCGACACCCCGGCCGCCATGGTCCGCTTGATCGATGCGAACCAGCGGTGTGGGGAGGAGGGCTGGATTCATCCGCTCCCTGGCGTGAGCCGGGACATGATCCGGCGCGTGCTGGCCGACGAACGCGGCAAGTCCGTGGACTGCGTGGGTCGCGGACCGGGCGCGAACCGGCGCGACGCGCAATCAGGGTAAACTCACGCTAAAGAGCGTAAGAAAGAGGGTACTGTGGTCGGCACGCCCCGCGCACGACTCGACATTCGATCAGCCCGTAACCCTTAGGGTACGCAATGCGTACCCTCCCAATTGCGGCGCGATGATGGCATTATGACTGCGTTTCGACTGCGGGAGAACCATCATGCCCACCATGACCTTACGTGACGTGCCGGACGAGTTGCATGCCTGGCTCAAACAGCAGGCGCAGGCGCATCACCGCTCGGTGAACAAGGAGGCCATCGCCCTACTGGATCGCCTGCGCGACGAGGCCCCCGCAGTCCGGCGTCGGACCACGGTGGACGAGATCATGGCCATCGCCGGGCGCGTGGCGCGGGCACCGGTACTGGACGAGCGCAGCGCCGATGAGATTATCGGTTATGACGAAGATGGTCTGCCGCGGTGACCGACGGCCCCCTTGTCATCGACACCTCGGCCTTGCTTGCGGTGCTGTTCGTCGAGGACGACGCTCAGACTTATGCGCAAGCGCTTCAGTCTGCCGCGGCGCTGCGCATGGCGGCGCCGACCTGGGTGGAGTCCATGCAGGTGGCTACGGCCCGGCGCGGCCGTATCGGCCAGGAGGGTCTGCAGGAGTTGCTGGTCCGCCTGGACGTGGAGGTCGTGGCCTGCGATGCCGGTTTGGCTCGTCTGGCCTATGAGGCTTGGCTTCGCTTCGGTAAGGGACGCCACCCGGCTGGACTGAATTTCGGAGACTGCTTTTCCTATGCCCTGGCCAAGCAGCGCGGTGAACCGCTGTTGTTTAAGGGTGACGATTTTTCCCGGACCGACTTGACCGCGGCACGCTGACGATGGGTCGTACCGGCCACATCGCAACCAGGATTTTCGGAGCCCCGCCATGACCTTGATGAAGGAGATCATCTCCATCCCCGAGCGGGTCCATCAGGGCGATTTCGTTCTGAAGCTCACCGAGGGGGTAAGTCACGCCGAGCAGACGCTGCGCGATTATGTGGTGACCCCCCAGTTGGTGCAGTGCTTCGACAATGCACTGGGCTTTATCCGCCAGGCGGTGGAGGCGCACAGCAGCAAGGCAGCCTATCTGCATGGCAGTTTCGGTTCGGGTAAGAGCCATTTCATGGCGGTACTCAATCTGCTGCTCTCCGGCAACGTGCAGGCGCGTTCCATGACTGAGCTTGCCGACGTGGTGGCGCAGCACAACGGCTGGACTCAGGGTCGGCGGTTCCTGCTGGTGCCCTATCACATGATCGGGGCGCGTAACATGGAGTCGGCGATCCTGGGTCAGTATGCCGAGTATGTGCGGCACCTGCACCCGCAGGCGCCGGTGCCGGGGTTCTATCTGGCCGATCGACTCTTCCAGGATGCCCAGCGGCTACGCGAACAGTTGGGGGATGAGCATTTCTTCGCTCGCCTCAACGACGCCGCAGGCGACGGCGATGGGTGGGGGGACATAGAACGTGGCTGGGAGGCCGGGACCTTCGAGGCCGCCACCCTGGAGGCGCCAAATGGTGAAGAACGGATTCGCCTCGTCAGCAGCCTAATTCAGTCCTATTTTCCATCCTACGCGGAGTTCGCCGCAAATTTCTCCGAGGTGGATGCGAACAACAAGCTCAAGGAACGCGGCTTCGTCGGCCTGGACTTGGGGCTATCCATCATGAGTCGCCATGCCCAGGCCCTGGGCTATGACGCGGTGATCCTGTTCCTGGACGAGCTAATCCTGTGGCTGGCGAGCCGGGCCGCCGATGTCTCCTTCGTCAGCAGCGAGGGTACCAAGCTCGTGAAGCTGGTGGAGGCGACCCACGCGGATCGGCCGATCCCCCTGGTGAGCTTCGTCGCCCGTCAGCGGGACCTGCGCGAGTTGGTGGGTGAGAACCTGGCCGGGGCCTTGCAGCTTCAGTTTGCGGACGTACTCAAGCACTGGGAGGCGCGCTTCCACGTCATTACGCTGGAAGACCGCAACCTGTCGGCCATCGTCGAAAAGCGGGTGCTGCGTCCGATCTCAGAGGCCGCGCGGCAGGAGCTGGAGCAGGCCTTTCAGGGCTTCCTGTCGGTGCGTCGCGAGGTACTGGATACGCTGCTGACCACTACCGCGGATCGGGAGATGTTCCGCCAAGTCTATCCATTCAGCCCAGCCCTGGTGCAGGCATTGATTGCGGTCTCCTCGGTGCTGCAACGCGAACGCACGGCCTTGAAGCTGATGCTGCAATTGCTGGTGGACCGGCGCGAGGACCTGGAACTGGGTCAGATCATCCCGGTGGGCGACCTCTACGACGTGATCGCCGAGGGCGACGAGCCTTTCTCCGATGCTATGCGCATCCACTTCGAAAACGCCAAACGGCTCTATACCCAGAAGCTGCTACCGCTGCTGGAGCGCACCCATGGTGTGACCTGGCAGGACATCAAGGCGGGTCTGGCCGATGCCGGCAAGGCCCGAAACCTGCGCAACGACGCGCGGCTCATCAAGACGCTGTTGCTGGCGGCGCTGGTGCCGGAGGTGGACACACTCAAGGCGCTGACCGCCCAGCGGCTGGCCGCGCTCAATCACGGCTCGTTCCGCTCGCCCATCCCTGGCCGGGAGGGCCAGGACGTGCTGCGCCGCTGCCGGGACTGGGCGGCCGAGGTGGGTGAGATCAAGGTCACCGACGATGCCAATCCGGTGATCTCGATTGCGGTGACCGGCGTGGACATCGAACCCATCGTGCGCGGGGCCGAGGGTCAGGACAATCCGGGCAATCGTCGCCGCAAGATTCGGGAGCTGCTGTTCGAACAACTCGGCATTGCCGATTCGAGCGACCTGTTCACTATGTACTCCTATACCTGGCGCGGGACTCGCCGCGAGGTGGAGGTGGTCTACGAGAACGTGCGCGAGCTGGCGGATGATCGGCTCCGCGGGCGTGACGGTAGTTGGACGGTGGTGGTGGACTATCCCTTCGACGACGCCAACCGGACCCCGGCGGACGACCTGGCGCGCCTTGGCGAATACCGGGGCGGTGACACACTGACCCTGGTGTGGCTGCCCTCTTTCCTGTCCGAGCGGACCCTGCGCGACCTGGGCCGGCTGGTGGTACTGGATTACATCCTTACCGGCGAGCGGTTCAACGAGTATGCCGGCCATCTGTCCCTGGTGGATCGGGGACCGGCGCGAGCGCTGGCGAAGAATAGCCGCGACCAACTCCAAAGCCGCTTGCGGCAGTGCCTGGACGTGGCCTATGGCATCGCGGGTGCGCCGCGTGACGCCATCGCCAACGCCTTGAGCCCCGACGACCAGTTCCGGTCGCTCGACCCGACCCTGAGACCCCGCCCGCCGGTGGGTGCGGATCTGAAGGGGGCCTTCGATGGCCTGCTGGATCAACTCTTCAGCCACCAGTTCCCTGCACATCCCCGCTTCGATACCGAGATCAAGCCGGCGGTGTTGAAGAAGGTCTGGCCTGAGCTCGGACGCGCCCTGGAAGCCCCCGATGGCCGCGTGCCGGTGCCGGACAAGGCGACCCGAGCACTGGTGCGCGCCATCGCGGGGCCGCTAAATCTGGGCGAGATGGGTGAGACCCACTTCGTGCTGAGCCAGCACTGGAAGGCCCATTTCGAGCAGGCCCAGACGCGCGAGGGCGGCCCCATCACTGTGGCCAAACTTCGTCTGTGGCTGGACCAGCCCCAGGCCATGGGGTTGCCGACGGAAGCTGCGAACCTGATCGTGCTGGTCTTCGCTGGTCAGACCAGCCGTTCGTTTTTTCTCAACCAGGGCCCCTTCCAAGCCACCCTGGACAACCTCCCCGGGGCACTGGATCTGCGCGAGCAGGTGCTGCCGAGCCCTGAGGATTGGGAGCGGGCGCTGGCGCGGGCCGGGGCTCTGTTCGGACTGGCAACGCTCCTGCGGACCCGTACTGCCGCCAATGTGGCGAAACTGGTAGAAGATGTGCTCGGCAAAGCGCGGGAGGCCAGGGCGTCGCTGGCGAGCTTCTTGGTCAGCTTGCAGCAGCGTCTGGAGGCCTACGGGGCCGGCTTCGGGGCCGAGCCGCCTCCCAGACTGACCACCGCACGCTCGGCCCAGGCACTGCTGGCGGCACTGGTGGGGGCGGAACCGGGCCAGGTGGTCGGTGTGCTGGCGCAGAGCCTCATCGAAACCTCAGAGACGGCGATGGCGCAGTCTCTTGCCAAAGCCAAGACGCTGGACGAGTCGTTGCGCATGGCCGGGTGGGATCTCTTCGAGGCAGTGACCGCCCTGTCCGACCATCGCCGGCAGGCAGCCTTGGGCATCAAGGCCCGGATCGCCGAGGTCCTGGCCGCGGACGAGCACGTCATCGCCCTCAAGCCAGCCTTGGACGAGCAGCAGGGTAAGGCGCTGCGGCTGCTGACCGAGGTGCCTAAGCTGCCGCCGTTGCCTGAGCCGGAACTCCCCAAACCGCCGCCACCGGTACCGAAGAGCGTGGTGGTACGGGAGTCCCAAGGGGTGAATCTCGACCCTGGACAGGCGCTCGCCCTGCTGGGTGACATCCGCCACGCGATGGAACTCGACCCGGACCTGCGCCTGTCCGTCACCTGGCGCCTGATCAAGTAGGGTACGCATCGCGTACCGTGGCGCTGGGGCAGGGATGAACGACAGGGTACGCGATGCGTACCCTACAGGCTGAGGGGCACGCATCGCGTCCCCTCATGGCGACATGCAATGGGGGGCCAGAGGGCGATATGGCCGATTATCGGCGATGTTATGTTCCTGGCGGGTCGTTTTTTTTCACCGTAGTGACAGAAGGGCGGGCGCCGATCTTGGGTAACGACATGACCCGTGATCTGTTGCGCGCCGCGTGCCGGGATGTCCGCCACCGCTGGCCGTTCCGGATCGATGCGCTGGTCATGCTGCACGATCATGTCCATGCCATCTGGACCTTGCCACCGGGCGATGCCGATTACTCGAAACGCTGGGGCGCGATCAAAAAGCAGTTCACGCAGTCCTGGTTGGCTGTCGGTGGGGCGGAACAGGCCCGCTCCCGTTCGCGGGATCGTTATCGGCGGCGCGGGGTCTGGCAACGCCGCTTCTGGGAACATACCCTGCGGGACGACAATGACTATGCCCGTCATTTTGACTATCTGCACTACAATCCGGTGAAACATGGTCTGGTAGCCCGTGCACGCGATTGGCCCTACTCGTCGTTTCAATTTTGGGTGGAGCGGGGCGTCTACGATGCCCATTGGGGATGCCGGGGTGACGAACGTCTCGAGTCAACCGATCTTTCGGCGACCACAGGGGAATGAACCCGTAGGGTACGCACCGCGTACCCTCTTGCCCGGTGGTCAGGGTACGCGATGCGTACCCTACGGGGGTGTGTTGGGTCATGGTGCCAACGAGCAATCAGCCGCGTAGGGTACGCACCGCGTACCCTCTTGCCCGGTGGTCAGGGTACGCGATGCGTACCCTACGGAGGTGTGTTTGGTCATGGTGCCAACGAGCAATCAGATTGCCGCCCAAGTCGCGGCCGTGTTGGCGCGGGACCCGCAAGCCCGCTGCATCGCCATCCGCTCTCCGACGCGGGATGACTGGCCGGAGTCCTTATCCGTGGGTAACCGATCATTCCGGTTGCGCTGGTGTCCCTCCAGCCTTGCGGCACGGCAGGCATTGATTCAGCTCGACGAGCCGCAGTCCGATGGAATCGTCCTGCTCACGCACTTAGGCGATGCGGCGCTGGGCTGCGACATGATCGCCCGGCTGGCACGGGGGCGGGTCTTCCAGGTGGAACGTTGGGACATGGTGCGTCAGGTGTTCCAGGCAAACGAGATCGACTCTCGTCTGGCGGCGCAGGGCTGGATGGCGCAGGCGCTGCTCGAATACTTGCCCGCAACGGGTTATCCGCCGGTTGCCGGGGGCTTTCTCGACCTGGAAACAGCATGGAAACAGGTGCTGAACGGCAGCCTGGCACTGCCCGAGGCGCGCCCGGACCTGGTGAGCCTGCTGCGTTGGACCATGACCCCGGACCGGGTCGAGCGCTTTGCGCGGCTAGCCGCGACGGCCCAGCCTCAGATCGTCGCCTGGCTTGCCGGCTGCGCCGGCCCGGTGGGTGAACTCGTCATGGGTTGCGTGGTCGTGGGCAACGGTGGGGACGCGCTTCCCCTCGGCGTACTCTGGAGCCTGGTGCTCGCGCCCGGTGGTGAAGGACAGGCGGAACTGGCGGCGGCGGCGGTGCGCCTGGAGCGCTACACCGGGGACCGACGCGTTGCGCCGTCACAGGGCCGCCGCTGGGCAGACGCGGCCATCTGGTTGCTGCGCAGCCTCCCCCTTGAAGCCGCCCGCCCGGCGATCGAGCGGGCCGAGGGCCTGTTGCGGGAACTGCATCTGGTTGACTACGCGGGGTTGAGCGACGTCCTGCCGAGCGGCTTCGAGGCGCGTCTGGCGGTGTTTGGGCAGGCCCTGGATACATTATTGGGGCAACCATCCTTGGTCGCTTTGACCCGGGTGGAACAGGCGGCGACTCACTTGCTCCACCACGACCTGGGCGACCGGCCCGGGACGCGCATCGAGCGGGTGCAGATGGCCTTGCGCCTGGCCCGCTGGCTGGTTGCCGCGCGAGCGCCGACACAGGAACCACCCACCAAGATGCAGCCGGCCACGGGGTTCCTGGCGCTGGCGCAAGGTTATGCCACAGATGGTGCCTATGTGGATTGGGCGCGGCTCAAGTTGTTAGGAGGGGACGAGCTAGCCGCGCTGTCCGCGACCTACAGGATTCTGGCCGCACGGGTGCGGGAACGGCGCGAAGCCTTCAATCAGCGGTTTGCCGCAGCGCTTGCGACCTGGAACTCTGATCCCTCTCCGGCGGCGGATTGCCTGCTGGTGGAATCGGTGCTGGAGCATCTGTTGGCCCCCCTGGCCCGGCAGGCGCCGGTGCTGTTGCTGGTGGTCGATGGCTTGAGCTTGCCGGTCTTCCGGGAACTCTGTGCGGATCTTACGCGGGCGGGCTGGATGGAGCAGATCCCCGCGGATGCAGCGGCGGCCCGGGTCGGCATCGCGGCCTTGCCGACCGTGACCGAGATCAGCCGGGCGAGCCTGCTGGCGGGGCGACTGACGGCCGGCGCCGCACACCAGGAAAAGACGGCCTTCGCCGCCCATGAGGGCCTGCTGGCGGCGTCCAAGGCGGGCGGTCAACCCATGCTGTTCCACAAGGGCGACCTCGGCGAGGGCGGTGGCCTTGCCGAACAGGTGCGGGAGGTGATCGGCACCGCCACTCGGCGCGTCCTCGGGCTGGTCTACAACGCGGTGGATGATCATCTCAGCGGCTCGGATCAACTCCATCTGCGCTGGTCGCTGGATGATTTGCGGCTGCTCCGCCCCCTGCTCTATGAAGCGAGCGCGGCGGGGCGCACCCTGATCATCACGGCCGATCATGGTCATGTCATCGACGAGCAGACAGTGCAACGCACCGCCGCCGATGGCGACCGCTGGCGCAGCGCGCTGCACGGCGCAGGCGGCCCGGTCCAGCCGGATGAAACCTTGCTGGAAGGCGGGCGGGTGTGCGCCCCCAACGGAGGGAGTCGCATCGTCTGCGCCTGGAGTGAACGCCTGCGTTACAGCGGCAAGAAGAATGGTTACCACGGTGGGGTATCGCCGCAGGAGGTGGTGGTGCCATTGAGCGTGTTCATCCCACCCCGTAGCCGCCTGGACGGCTGGAAGCCCGCACCGCCCGGCCAACCGGAGTGGTGGGAAGACACGCTTGCGGCGCCGCTGTCCGCGCCACCGGTCGTGCGGGCGGTCGCCAAGCAGAAACGACGCGGCCGGGATGAAACCATACCCGACCTCTTCGGCCCCGCGCCACCAGCGGCTCAAGTCGATTGGATTGCGGCCCTGCTCGCAAGCCCAATCTATCGGCAGCAGTGCCAATTGGCCGCTCGGGTGGCGCCGCGCGACGAAGACATCCGCTGCCTCCTGGACGCGCTCGACACCCGAGGCGGCAAGCTCGGCAAGACGGCCTTGGCGCAGCGCCTGGGGTTGCCCCTGATGCGCGTGAGCGGTTTCGTGAATGCCGCCCGGCGCGTGCTCAACCTGGATCAGGCCGCGGTGCTGACCCTGGACGAGGCGACGGGGCAGATCGAATTCAATCGCGACCTGCTGAAAGTTCAATTCCTGTAGGGTACGCATTGCGTACCCTTCTGAGACAATCACAATGATCAGTCAGAACAGACGCGCCGAGATCATTGACGCCCTGCGGCGCGGGACGGTGCCGAAGAGTGGACTGGATGCGCTCGCTGTCGGGATCGAGCGATTCGCCGCGACCCTGGATGAAGAACTGGACGCCGCGGCGCTCGGACGGGGTCTGTTCAAGGCGGTGCGTGGGGAATACGGCGCCGGCAAGACGTTCTTCGGCCGCTGGTTGCAGGAGCGCGCGCGCACGCGGCGGCTCGCCACCAGCGAGGTGCAGATCTCTGAAACCGAAACCCCGTTGCACCGGATGGAAACGCTTTACCGGCGGGTGGTGGAGCGGATCAGCACCGCCGACTCGGGCGAAGGCGCCTTCCGGGGCATCATCGATGGCTGGTTCTATGCGTTGGAACAGGACGTGCTCGCGGACGGCCATCTCGACGCCCAGGATGGGGAGACCCTGATCGCCGCCACCGAAGCCTTGATGGAAACCCGCCTGGCTGCGGTGACCAAGGTCGCGCCGGCTTTTTCCGCCACCTTGCGCGCCTATCGCCGCGCCTTGCAGGCCGAGGATCACGCCTTGGCGGACGGGCTGATCGCCTGGCTGTCCGGACAACCCAATGTGGCGGCGCCGCTTCGCCGAGCCGCCGGGATCAAGGGCGAAATCGATCACTTCGGCGCCGGTAACTTCCTGGCGGGCTTGCTCATCATCCTGCGCGATTCCGGTTTTGCCGGATTGCTGTTGGTGCTCGATGAGGTGGAGACCCTGCAACGCATGCGTGCCGATACCCGTGAAAAGGGACTCAATGCCCTACGCCAATGGATCGACGAGATCGATGCCGGCCGTTTCCCCGGACTCTATCTGCTCGTGACCGGCACCCCGGCCTTCTTCGACGGACCCCAGGGCGCACAACGCCTGGCCCCCCTGGCCCAGCGGCTGCATACGGATTTCATGACGGACGCGCGCTTCGACAACCCGCGGGCCGTGCAGATCCGTTTGCCCGGCTTTGACTTGAGTCTGCTGGCCGCGGTCGGGAGTAAAGTGCGCGATATCTATGGCTTGGGATGCCAGGCGCCGGAGCGGGTGTCGCAGCGCGTCGACGATGACTATATCGCCGCGCTCGCCCAAGCCGTCACCGGCGACCTGGGCGGCCGGGTAGGCGTGGCGCCGCGCGTCTTCCTCAAGAAACTGGTCGGGGATGTGCTGGACCGCGTCGATCAGTATCCCGATTTCGACCCGCGCGCCCATTACGCACTGACGATTGCAGACACCGAGCTGTCCGTCCAGGAGCGCGCTTACCGCGGCGCGAGTTGCGTGGACGATATCGCGCTGTGAGCCGAGCGGAGACCAACGATGCATTCGAGCGGCTGCACCCTGCCGTTCAATATCACGTCGTCAATTCGCTCGGCTGGCAACGCCTTCACCCCCAACAACTGGCGGCGATCCCGCCCATTCTGGCGGGGCGCCATTGCCTGGTGCTGGCGCCCACCGCGGGCGGGAAGACCGAGGCGGCGCTCCTGCCGGTGCTCTCGCGCATGCTCGCGGAGGACTGGAGAGACTTAAGCGTCCTCTATATTTGCCCCCTCAAGGCCCTGCTCAACGACCTAGAGCATCGGCTGAGCCGCTATGCCGCCCTAGTCGGCCGGCGCGTGCAGGTCTGGCACGGGGATATCAGCCACAGCGCCAAGACCCGGAGCTTGCGCGAGGCGCCCGACATCCTGTTGACGACCCCGGAATCGCTGGAAGGGATGCTGATCTCACTGCGTGTGGATCGGTCAGCCTGGTTCGGAACGCTCCGGGTGGCGATCATCGACGAACTGCACGCCTTTGCCGGGGACGACAGGGGCTGGCACCTGCGGGCGCTCCTGGGGCGGCTGGGGACCTTTGCCGCCGGGCCGATTCAGCGGATCGGGCTGTCGGCGACCATCGGCAACCCGCGGGAACTGCTCGACTGGTTGACGGCGGGCTGCGTCGGGGGTGCGGCGGGCGTCGTCGTCGGCGAGTCCGCGCCCGCGGCGGAGGCGCAGGTCACCATCGACTTCGTCGGCAACATTGCGAATGCGGCGACCGTGATCTCCCGGTTGCACCGCGGCGCCAAGCGCTTGGTGTTTTGTGACAGCCGCGCCCGTGTCGAAGAACTGAGCAGCGCCCTGCGGGACCTTGGGGTGCGAACCTTCGTCTCGCACGCCTCGCTCAGCGCAGCGGAGCGGCATCACGCGGAACAGGCCTTCGGCCAGGACAGCGACTGCGTCATCGTGGCCACCAGCACCCTGGAGTTGGGCATTGATGTGGGTGATCTCGACCATGTGATCCAGATTGACGCGCCGGCCACGGTGTCGTCCTTTCTGCAGCGGATGGGGCGTACCGGCAGACGCTCCGGCAGCCCGCGCAATTGCCTGTTCCTGACGACCACGGACGAGGCGCTGTTGGTCGCCTGCGCCATCGTTGCCCTGTGGCAGGCGGGCTTCGTCGAGCCAGTCGAGCCGCCGCCCGAGCCTTGGCATCTGGTTGCGCAGCAGGCGATGGCGTTGGTGCTGCAAGGGTCGGGCGGGCTGGAAGCGGCGGCCTGTCGGCAGCAGTTGACGACCCTGTTCCCGGAGCTTGCGCCGACGGGTATCGCGTCCGTGATCCAGTTCATGCTGGCCGGCGCCATCCTGGTGGAGCAAGAGGGTCTGCTGGGCTTTGGTCGACGCGGCGAGCGGCTGTACGGCCGCCGGCATTTTCTGGATCTGCTTTCGTCTTTCGCGACCCCCATCCAGGTCGCGGTGCGGCATGGGTCGGTCGCGTTGGGAACGGTCGATCCCTTGTCGCTGCAACGCGCGGAGGGAGTCCCCTGCGTCCTGCTGCTCGGCGGGCGGAGTTGGCGGGTGGCGCGCGTGGATTGGCCGCAACGCATCGCGTGGGTCGAGCCGAGCGGGGAGCCCGGTAAGGCGCGGTGGATGGCCAGTTCCCGCACCCTGGGCTTCGCGCTCTGCCGGGGAGTCCGACGCATCCTGTGCACCGGCGCAGTGGGACTTCCCCTGTCCCGGCGAGCGCAGGCCCAATTCCAAGACTTGTTGGCGGAATTACCCGAGTTGGATACGGACAAGCCCAGCATACAACACTTGGGCAACGGGGTTTTCCGTTGGTGGACCTTCGCCGGCGGACGGGCCAATGCCACCCTGGCCGCCCTGCTCCAAGCGGACTTGAGTCGGGGGTTCCGCTCCCTGCGAAGCAACGATTTCTATCTGGAGGGTGGCGGGCCGTTTGACCTGGTGCAGGTGCGTGGCCTGGTGTCCGCGGTCAATGCAACAGACCTGGCACGCCGCATGGTGAGAACAATGCCGTTCGCCGTGAAATTCGGCGACGCTGTGCCTGAGTCCTCGTTCCTGACCATGACGGTGGCACGGGTACTGGATGTGTCGACGTTACGGACCCTGGTGGAACAGGGGGTCGATCAAACGCCGACGCCATGAGCCGGTACCCGGCGCCGCATGATACGAGACGTGGATATTGGCGGTCTGTCGGACGCCGTGCCCCCAGTCGATGGTGGGCGGTCACCCGGACGCTGATCCGTTATTTCAGGACGACCTTGACCGAGTCGATGGTTCCGTCGAAGGCGAAGGGCCGTCGATCGAAATAGTCGAGCGAAACCGGTGAGCCCAGGTCGGTTCCCACATCGAGCGTTTCGCTCGCCGTGAAGGCGGCCGGCACGGTGCGTTTGACCGTCGTGCGGGCGACCTCCTGACCATCGACGCTGAGCACCACCTCCGCCGGGGCGCCGGGCTTGGCAATCGTCGTGTCCACTTCGATCCGGTGTGGTCCGGCCGGCAGCTTCTCTTGTGATCGTACCGTAGTGCGCTCGATGATCATCATGTTGTACTCGTAGACGAGGACGCCCCGGTCCAGGTACAGGGCCAGGCCCCCGGAGGCGCCGCCCAAGGCGTAGAGCACACCTGATGCGTCCGGTCCAAGGCTGGCGTCGATGCTGACATGATTGCTCTCGCGACCGAGGCCCGGCGCCGTGAATTCCGGCATGCGGGTCGTGGTCGAGTCGAATTGCCAGCGCGTATAGGGTGTCTTGATGCGGTCCTCGGGGTGGAGGCGCAGCCAGATCCCCGCGCCGATGGGGAAGGCTTGGTTCTCTTGTGCTTGTTCGAGGAACAGCGTCTTCATCGCTTCCAGCCGCTCGGGTTCCCGCGCGGCCAGGTTCGCGGCCTGTGAGAAATCGGCGGCGAGATTGTAAAGCTCCCAGGGGTCCTGATTCGCGTCCCAGGTCGCGAGCCCGGGGCTGACGGTGAGCCAGGGTGTCAGCGGGCCGAAGGTGCAGGCGTACCAGCCGTCCTGATAGAGGCCGCGGCTGCCGTTGTTGTCGAAATACTGAGTGCGCTTGCGGCCGGGTGCCTTGGCGTCCGCAAAGGTGTAGGCCATGCTGGTGCCGTCGATCGGGTCCTGCGCGAAGCCGTCCACCACTCGCGGCGGCTGGATATGCAGGATGTCATAGACGGTCGGCGCGATGTCGTTGACGTGATGGAATTGGGGGCGCGGCGTCCGATCGGGCTGGATGCGCGCCGGCCAGGAGACGGCCAGCGGATTGCGCGTCCCGCCGAAGTGCGAGGCGATCAGCTTGGTGTGCTGAAACGGCGTGTCGCCCGCCCAGGCCCAGCCGGCGTGATAGATGTTGTCCACCTTGGGGCCGCCGAGTGCGTCCAGGCCGCCGAGCTGGTCCAGCGCGGCGAGTTGCTGCGCCATGGTGTTGGGGATCTGGTTCTGCGCCAGCAGTTCGCTGATGCTCCCTTGCTGTCCCTCGGCGCTCGATCCGTTGTCACCGAAGACATAGAAAACGATGGTATTGTCCCGCACGCCCAAACGCTCCAGTTCGTCGATGATCTTGCCGGCCTGGGTGTCGACATGCTCCACAAACCCGGCGAAGACCTCCATCAGCCGCCGCTGGAATGGCCGTTCGGACTCGGGGATGTTCTCCCAGGCCGGCATACTCGCTGCCCGCGGGGTGAGTTGCGTCGCCGCGGGAATCCAACCGAGCGCTTTCTGTTGCGCAAAGGTCCGCTCGCGCAGTTGATCCCAGCCGTTGTCGAATTGACCTTGATATTTGTCCGCCCACTCCTTGAAGATGTGGTGCGGCCCGTGTCCCGCTCCCGGCGCCCAATACACGAAGAACGGCTTGTCGGGGGCAAAAGCGCGGTGTTTCCGCAGCCAGGTAATGGTCTGATCCGCCAGATCGTCGCTCAGGTGATAGCGCGCATCGTGGGGCGGTTCAATCGGATTGAAGTTCTCGACCAGGCGCGGCTCCCATTGGGAGGTCTCACCGGCCAGAAAGCCATAGAAATAGTCGAAACCGATCCCCTCGCCGGTCGGCCAGAGAGTGAATGGACCCATGGCCGTGGTCTGGGTGGCGGGCGTGTTGTGCCATTTGCCGAAGGCGGCGGTCGCATAGCCATAGTCTCCCAACACCTTTGCGAGTGTGGCTGAAGTCCGGGGGATCTCGCCGGTGTATCCGTCCCAGTCGACCGCGCGCTCGGCAATGGTACCCGAGCCCACCCGCTGATGGTTGCGTCCGGTCAACAGCGCCGCGCGGGTCGGCGAGCAGATCGCGGTTGTGTGAAATGCGTTGTAACTGATGCCGGCGTTGGCGATGCGCGAGAGGGTCGGCGTATGGATGGGGCCGCCATAGGTGTCCGCCAGGCCAAAGCCCACGTCATCGAGCAGGATGATGAGGATGTTGGGCGCATCGGCGGGTAGGTGGCTCGGTGCCGCCCGGCGGACCATTTTCGATTCCTGCAGGGTTGGGCCGGCGATGCTGGCCGAGGGAACCGGCGGGAAGGGCAGCACCGAGCCGTCGTCGGGGGTCGCGCTCGGGGTTGCCGCCTGGGTCGCAGGGGGTACGAGGCCGCACAGGGCGGCTAGCAGAAGGAACTTGGTCTTCATCGCTTTCGCATCTCCGGCAACTGAGGGTCGGTGGATTTCGGCCCAGCGTGACAGCCAACTTAGACGACTGCTTTGGGGCCTGTCTATGCGTTTGGCGCAAGGCTGGCGCACCACTGGGCGCTGGCTGCCGCCACAGACCCTTGTTGACTGTTTGCCGGGGCATTCGGTTGCTGCTATCTTGATAGCATTCTCGGATGCGCTGTCATCATGGCTCCGGGGTCACTTCATGCGCGTAGTCCGCAAACGCCGCGGCCGGTAGCGGCTGGCTGAACAGGTAACCCTGGCCGATACCGCACCCCTCGGCCGTGAGAAAGTCCGCCTGGGCCTGGGTCTCGACTCCTTCGGCGACCACACGCAACCCCAGTGTCCGGCCGAGCGCGATCACCGCGCGGGTGAGGGCGCAGTCGTTAATGTTCGCCGGCAGGCCGGCGACGCAGGAGCGATCGATCTTGATCGCGCTCACTGCCAACCGGTTGAGGGTGGCCAAGGACGCATAACCGGTGCCGAAATCGTCGATGCCGACCGCGATTCCCAAGGCTTGCAGGCGCTGAATCGTTGCGGCTGCCAAGTCCGGGTTGGTCATGATCCAGGTTTCGGTGATCTCCACGGCCAGGCCGCCGGGTGTCATACCCACCTCGCCACAGATGCCTGCAATGGTCGCGGCCAGGTTCGGGTTTTGGGTGTCACGGCCCGACAGGTTGACCCAGACGGTGGCATCCGTCAGCAGCCCCTGATCCTGCCAGGCCTTCATCTGCGCGGCGGCGGTGCGTATCACCCAGGCGCTGAGCGGGACGATGAGCCCGATGGACTCCGCCAAGGGGATGAAGCGCCCTGGTTCGATCAGGCCGGCCACCGGGTGCAGCCAACGGATCAGTGCTTCGCAGCCGACGAGGCGGCCGGTCGCGAACTCGACTTGGGATTGGTAGTGGAGTACGAACTGCCCGCGGGCCAGCGCCTGGCGCAGGTCGGTCTCCAACGAGACCAGGGCCAGGGCCTGTGCCGTCATCTCCTCGGTGTAGAAGCGGAAGGTGTCACGGCCCTGCTCTTTAGCGAGATACATGGCCGCATCGGCGTTGCGGACCAGTGCCTCCACTTCTTCGCCATCATCGGGGTAGAGGCAGATGCCAATACTCGCGGTGACATAGAGCCGCCGGTCGGCAACCTCGAACGGCTCCTGGAAGGCCAAGACCACCTTATGGGCGATCAGTCCGGCGTCGCTGCCCTGCGTTAAGGCCCCCAAGATCACGGTGAACTCATCGCCCCCCATGCGGGCGACGGTATCGCCCTCCCGCACCAGGGTGCGCATGCGGCGGGCGGCCTGCTGCAAGATCAGGTCTCCGGTCGCGTGTCCCAGACTATCGTTGATCGACTTGAAATGGTCCAGGTCGAGGAAGAGCAGCGCGACCTTGCGGCGCTCGCGGTGCGAGTGACGCATCGCTTGGCGTAGGCGGTCGGCGAACAAAAGGCGGTTCGGCAGACCAGTCAGTGGGTCGTGTTCGGCGAGATGCGCCAGTTGCAGTTCACGCGCTTGGAGCCGGGCAGTCAGGTCCAGGTGCTCCGTGATGTCGCGCGAGGACTCGATCACGCCCAGCACCTCGCCCGCGTTGCTGAGCAGCCGCGAGCCGATGACCTCGATCCAATGGGTCCGTCCGTCCGCCCACAGGTCGCGATGGACCACCTTCACCGGTCGCCCGCCGGCCAGCACTTGCGGCACCGGGCAGGGATGTTCCGCACTGTCGCAGGGGGCGTCGCGGCCGTAAAGGGCACTGTAGCAGGTCAGCCCGCGGCGGCCCTCGGCCTGCACGTTCGCCGCCTGCCGTGCCGCCTGATTCATCAGCAGGAGCCGGCAATCGGTGCCGAAGACGACGATGGGATCGCTGACCCCGTCGATGACCGACTGGAGGAAATGCCGCTCAGTGAGGAGCGCGGCGCGCGCCTGCATGATTTCGGTGATGTCCGAGAGGATCACCCGACACGTGGGCGGAGTCGCCTCGGCCGGGCGTGGGGTCTCGCGACGGATGGTCAGACGCAGGTCGCGCCGGGTTGCCGGCGGACGGCCCAAACCGACCTCGTGGGACTCCTCCTCGCCGGTCGACAGCACCCGCCCGAGGCTGCTGAGCAGGACGCGGCCGTCCCCGGGGGCCAGCCGTGTTCCCAAGAACAGGCCCTCCCCTCGCGCCCGCTCGATCCCCAACAACTGGGCTGCGGTCAGGTTGAGTTGGGTGATCCGCCCCTCGCCGGTGAGACTGGCATAGGCCACCGGCGCATGGTCGTACAGGTCCACGTAGCGGTCGCGGGATTCCTCCAGCGCTTGCTGCGCGTGGCGCAATTCCCGGTTCTGAAGTTCCAGTTCAATCTGATGGACTTCCAGGTCATGAGCCACGTCCGCGGGGTCGACCGCGTTGGGTGCCTCGCGACGTAGCGCGGCGAGCAGCTCAGCCAGGATGCGGTCGGTCTGGTCGCGGAGAGGGGGCATGGTGGGTCCGTAGTGGGATGATCTGACGCGTGACACTGGTGACAAATTCCGCCAATGGCCCTGGAAGGCCAAAGATGAGGCGCCGCTGAGCGGATTGCCCACGGACTCCTTCGGCTGTCAGAAGCGAAACGAAAAGCTGATCGCCAGATTCTCGGTGTCGGCACCGATCACTTCCTGGGTGCGGCTGCCCACATAGGCGATCTTCACGCTGGAATGACGAAGCGGTTCTCCCCGAGGTTGAGCAGTTTGTCCTTCAGGCATTCCCCCATCGGCAGCGTGACGGCGAGCGCCGCACCGACGACCGTGTTTACTGGGTGTGCGGCCGTATAGGCGCGGAAGGCGGTGCCCCCGAGCGCCGGGCCGCCGAACAGGTTGACCGAGAGGCGTACCCGGGGATCGCCCGGCCCGTTGCGCCCGACACTGCGCCACTCGCCGTCCAACTGGCCCCGCCAGCGGGTCTCCCGCTGGGGCAGATGGACATCGACCCGCGCCGATTGACCCAGCAGGTCGAAGGCGTAGAGGTAGGACAGCAGGAA
>Ga0247844_1001753_pt1 | contig 38152 bp, 32 predicted proteins | sample LaCtaG_FD_192421 | JGI IMG/M metagenome (GOLD analysis project Ga0247844, IMG submission 192421) | Freshwater microbial communities from meromictic Lake La Cruz, Castile-La Mancha, Spain - LaCruzMarch201714.5m_1 | ecosystem: Environmental > Aquatic > Freshwater > Lake | place: Spain: Castile-La... | reverse complement strand
CCTTCGCTCCGCCGCCCTCCCCGGCGAAACGTTCACCACATTCCAAACGAGCCCCGCGCACCAAGCCCCGTCATGATTGAAGAATCAGACGGCCCCGGTTCCCCGCCTTTATTCAGCTGCGCAACAGTATGGCCAGCGGAGGCGGCAGAAAGTGCCGATCAAGTTCATTTCGATTCCTCCGAAATGACCATTGTATCCAAACTGGCGCCCCAGTCTTCTTCGTCGTCTTGAAACGCACTTTCCAGTTGAGCAGCCTCCCAAGCCGTGGGGTGCTTGGCCAGAGCACTTAGCTCGGAGGCTGTGTAAAGAGTGAGTTTGGCCCCATCGAGTATTGGCTCGCTGGATTCGACAACGCGGAGAATGTTGCCTTCTTTGATTACTTCAATGCTCATGAGTGTGATGTTAAATGGCGGATAGCGAATGAATAATGGCGGAGGAATGCGGATTCGCTATGCGCTATTCCTGCGTGCTCGGAGGTGTTTGGCGAACCCGCCGAGTTGGCGGGCGATGGATTTGCATGCTTCACAGCGAAATCCTGCGGCATCGGAACTTACAAATTTCAAGCGACTGGCCAGGCGATACATGCTTCGCACTTCTCCAGCGGAGCCCTTTGCAATGTCAAGGAATCTGGCGAATTCGGAGGGAGTCACTCTTTCAGCCCCTTCTGCAATGTTATTGGAAATGGAAACGGCTGCCCGCTTAATCTGATCTACAAAGGAAAAGTCTTTCACGACTCGCATGTCCTCATAGATAGCGACGGCAAGATCTTGCGCGTCTTGCCAAACCTGCATCTCCTCGAAATCTAATAAATGGCGGACGGCAGATGGCGTATGGCGAAGGGGAGAGTCCTCGCGGACGATGCCAGAAGCGGATAAATCTCCGGCTTTTTCAGATTTCTTTCTCTTATTCATTCGCCATCATTCATTCGCCATCGTGATATTCCTCAATCTGCCGCCTGGTGAGGGCGGAGAATTCTTCCGAGGATGAGCAGGATTTTGCTGCCCGGTACCAGGCGACTGTTTTCTCGATCGTTGTGGGGAAGTCCCACCGCGGCTGCCAGCCAAGGAGGTGGAAGGCCTTATCAGTCGCTAGGTTCAGCTTTCCGGCTTCGTGGGGGGCGTGAGGATCGGATTTATCCTGCCACTCGCCCGGCCAGTGTCTGAGGATTTCTTGGACGATGTCGGCGACAGTGCGGTTGGAATTCAGGGCGGGACCGAAGTTGAAGGCCGAGCAAAGCTCGGCAGGTTGAGGAGAGGAGGAAGAAAAAGCTGAAACGCTGAAAAGCTGAAACGCTGAAAGGTCGGAAGAGGGATCGTTTCCTCTCAACTTCTCAAGTTCTTCTCCTTTCAACTCGACCGGCAGGTGGCAGGGGGAAGGATCGAGTGACGAGGAGGGGTTGAGGGGTTGAGAGGTTGTGGGGAGGTCTGCGTTCAACTTCTCCTCTTCTCCTTTTCTCAACGTCGCTGCCATCTTGGCAGCGAGAAGGAGGTATCCGGAGAGGGGCTCCAAAACATGCTGCCACGGACGTGTGGCGGTTTTGTTTCTGACAGGAATGGCTTCGCCATTCTGGAGGGAACGGATACAGTCGGGAACGATGCGATCCTCTGCCCAATCCCCTCCCCCGATCACGTTTCCGGCACGAGCGCTGGCGATGAGGGCGGGGGGGGCGGAAGGAAAAGTGGAAAGTGGAAAGTGAAAAGCTGAAGGGGCCGAGGAGGAGTTGAGGGGTTGAGGGGAGGAGAAGAAAGATCGGCGCCAGGAGGCGATGGCGAGTTCGCAGGCTGCCTTGCTGGAGCTGTAGGGATCGTGTCCGCCAAGCGGGTCTTCTTCGCGGTAGCCGTGCAGCCATTCGCGGTTCTCGTAGCACTTGTCGGTCGTGATCATCACCGCAACGACGGGAGGAGGGGGAGGAAATGCTGAAACGCTGAAAGGCTGAGACGCTGAAAGGTCGGCGGAGGAGGGGGAAGAAATAGCGGATGGCGGAGGAATGATGGCGGAGGGAAGGCTTTCGCTCAATTCCTCAACATCTTGTCGTCTCAACGCCCGCAGGGCTTCGAGGACATTGATCGTGCCCATCACGTTCGTTTGCCAGGTTTCGACGGGCTCGCGATAGGAGAGGCGGACGAGCGGCTGGGCGGCAAGGTGGAAAACGAAGTCCGGCTGGGCGGACAGGAGGGACTGCTTGACGGCATCCGCATCGCGCAGGTCGTCGCAGTCCCATGTGATGCGGGAGGCCAGGCCGAGCTGCTCGAAGAGCGAGGGCGAAGTCGGCGGCGGAAGAGAGAAGCCGTGGACCCGCGCCCCCAATGAAAGCAGCCACTCGGCCAGCCAGGACCCTTTGAATCCGGACACCCCCGAGAGCCAGACCTTTTTTCCGTCGAAGACGCCGGAAAAAGGTTGAGGGGAGGAGGCGTTGAGAGGTTGAGGTGATGGGGTCACTTTGCTTGAGCGAGTTGGGATTTGTGCAAGGCGTTCAGTTGCGCGGAGAGAGAGGCAATTGAGCATCTATGAGATTGTAGGACGAACTCACTCAGATAGCCTTGGTCATGGGCGAGAATGATGAGGTTCATACATTCCATAAGTGAGGAATATGACAAGTGAGTGAAGTGGGCCTGATCTTTTTTTGACGTCCGTGCCGACCCCTCTGCCAGATTGGTTGGAACCGACACGGCAGCCCTGTTGAGCTGAGAGATCATGCCGAACCTCTCAGACTCGGGGAAGGATCTTGAAATCTCGTAAACCGCTTTTACCCATCCCCGGGCTTCCTGCCAGACACGAAGCTTTTCGAAAGGAAAAATATGGTCTTCGTGCATCTTTTCAACGACTCAACTCCTCCTCAACCTCTCCTCCCCTCAACCTCCCCCCCTCGCCCGCTACCACGTCTTCCAAGGCGCGCGCCTTTCCTGCCAGAGCTGCTCGAGAAGGAGTTTGTCGCGGAGAGTATCCATCGGCTGCCAGAACCCGGTGTGCTCGTAGGCGGCAAGCTGGCCTTCGCGGGAGAGCCTCTCCAGGGGCGCTTTCTCCCAAAAGGTAACATCGTCTGCGATGTAATCGAACACCGACGGCTCCAGAACGAAGAACCCGCCGTTGATCCAGGCCCCGTCCCCCTGCGGCTTCTCCTGGAAAACCGACACCTTGCCATTCTCAAGCCCGAGGGCCCCGAACCGTCCGGAGGGCTGGACGGCGGTGAGCGTGGCTTTGAGCCCTTGCTTGCGGTGAAATTCAATGCCCGCTGCAATATTCACATCGGCAACGCCATCTCCATAGGTCATGCAGAAGGTGCCATCAACGTAAGGAGCTGCCCGCTTGAGGCGTCCTCCGGTGGAGGTATCGTCCCCCGTGTCGATGATGGTCACCCGCCATGGCTCTGAGCGCTTGGAGTGGACCTCCATCCGGTTTTCCTTCATGTCGAAGGTGACGTCCGACATGTGGAGGAAGTAGTTCGCGAAATACTCCTTGATCACATAACCCTTGTAGCCCGCGCAGATCACAAAATCGTTGATCCCGTGGGAGGAGTAGATTTTGAGGATGTGCCAGAGCATCGGATGGCCTCCGATCTCGACCATGGGTTTCGGACGCGTGACGGTTTCTTCGCTCAGGCGTGTGCCCAAGCCCCCTGCGAGGATGACGGCTTTCATAGGAAATACTGAAATGCTGAAATACTGAAATGCTGAAATACTGAAATACTGAAATACTGAAATGCTGAAAAACTGAGATGCTGAAATTATTCAGCCTTGCGTGTTCTGGATACGATGGTGACGAAGATAGAGATGAGTTCGTTCGTTTCCTTCAAGAGGAAGTCGATTCCGTCGCCGGAAATATGGCAGTCCTCGTGAAGCAGCTCCAGCCACAGTTGGGATTCGTCTGCTTCTTGAAGAAGCCCATCCAGCTTGGAGCAAAACTCTGCTGATGATCGGGCGCGTGAAGCCTCACGGCAATGAGCTGTGACAGATGTTCCCGAACGCAATAGTTGATGTCCCAACACCTCGCATTCATGTCGCTGCCGTGGAAGCGGGGAATAAAAGCGAACAATGGCAGACGCAAAACCTTTTGTTCTCAGCCGCAGCTCTTCAGAGATTCGCATATGAAAAAGCTGAGAGTCTGAAATACTGAAAAGCTGAAATCGTTGGGGCCAGACAGGGGACAGGACAAGGACAGCGACTAAATTTCAAGGATAGAGAATGGGGAAGAGAAAGTCTGAAACACGAAAACCTGAGAAGCTCACAATATTTGGCACTCAGCTTTTCAGCTTTTCAGCGTTTCAGCGTTTCAAAACACGCTGCCGCCTTTGGTCATTTCGGCGATTTTGGCCAAAGACCACACACTATTTTTGGATTTTAATCGCGCTTTCGCGCATTTTTCGTTCTAACCGCTGCCCTTCGGTGCCCGCCTCTCCGCGAGCTTGCTTCCCAAAATCTTTTCTGCGAGCGGGAGGAACTGGGCGGCGCGGGTATGCCACTGGGCCACCCGTTTGAGTCGGAATCCCGCCTCTTTGGCTTCGTCGGTTGGCATTTCATCGACTAGCGCGGCGAGTTCCCGGAGCTTCCCGTTGCTTTTTTCCATGCGCGGAATGAGCCGCTGGCGGACGAACCCGGAGATCAGGGTCTTGAGTTCGAGGCGGGCGGTATAGACCCCGAATTTGCCGCTAACCTGGCGCTCCACGGCCCCCAGCTCTTCCAAGGCTCTCAACCCAATGCTCACGGATCCCAGACTGATCCCAATCCGATTGGCGATTTCTTCCATCGTGAGCGGAACCGGCGAACTGAAGAGGATCCCGTAAACCTGTCCGTGAGACCGTGGATTGCCAAAAAGGTCCGCTAATTCAGAAAAAACGGAGATCAGGCCCTGCTCAAAATCTTGCCAGACGCGGCTGTCGTTTGGGGGATCAATCACTTGCATAAAATGTCCTTAATGGATTATTTGAAGGATTTCAAACTAAAATAAAAGAGAATTTGAAGGCGCGAGGGGAAGAAAAAGTGGAAAGCGGAAACTTGGCGCCGCGCGGGGAAGAAAGGGCTGAGGGCTGAACACGTAGCCGTGGGGAGGGTTCGGGTATCTCAGGGTTCATGACGACAACGTCGACGGAATCGATCCCGGAGTGATTGGTTTGTGGAATACAAAAAAATCGATCCATTTTTGAATAATTTCACTGGATTTCGCTCCACTTCCGACACGAAAAAAATCCGACGGAGGGACGATCTGCGTAAGATTATTTTATCTCCGGTGGATGCTAGTGTAGGCCGCCCAACAGATTGCATATTCTGCCGCAGGTCAGGTGGGGAAAAACGAGGCTTGCTGCGCGACTTCGACAAGGGTAAACATCGAGGTACGGGGGGCTCAGAGACTAGCTTTTGGGTCTACCCTACATTGTTGCAAAACGCAAAATTATCTTAAGTAAATGATTATAAACGTCCTCATAGCTCAAGCGGATAGAGCAGGGCTCTCCTAAAGCTCAGATGGTGGTTCGACTCCACCTGGGGACAGTTTTTTTGGTCAGGTCCCAGCGCCCTTCGGATCTGAGCTGGCAGGGGGCGGGGGATTCCCCGCCGTCTGAGCCTGGGCGCGCTGGAGGGCGCTGCGCAGTTCCTCTGCGCGCAGCGGCTTTGTCAGGTAGTCATCCATGCCAGCCTCAAAGGCGATCTTGCGCTCCTGCGCCATGACGTTGGCGGTGACGGCAATAATCCAAAGCCGTGGTCGGGCCGGGTTCATGGACTCCTCAAGCCGGATTTTCCGGGTCGCGGCGGGACCATCCATCGCCGGCATCTGGTAGTCCATCAGGATCACCTCGTAGCGGCCGGTTTGTGCGGCGCGGACGGCCTCGGCCCCATCGGCGACCACATCAACTTCGATGCCGAGCCGACGCAGGAGGATCTTCGCCAGCTTCTGGTTAATCGGGTTATCCTCTGCGATGAGCACGCGGGATGGCAGCGGGTGTTCCAAGGCAGCGGCGCGGGAAGCCGGAGGGGGATTTTCTGAAAGGACGTTTTCCGGGGTGACAGCCCGGAACGGCATGATCACATGGAACGTGCTGCCGAGCCCCGACTCGCTCTCGGCGTGGATCGTTCCTCCCATCATCCCGACCAGGCGGCGGCTGATCACCAGCCCAAGCCCGGTGCCGCCATACTTCCTGGTCGTGCTGGCATCGACCTGCGTGAAAGGCTCGAAAAGCGAATTCATGCGGTTCGCCGGGATGCCGATCCCCGTATCCTGCACGGAAAAGTGCAGGGCGTCAGACCCCTCCAGCCGGAGGCTGGCCTCGACAAAACCTTTTTCGGTAAATTTGACAGCATTGCTCATCAGGTTCAGGAAGACTTGGCGGAGGCGGGTCGGATCCCCGAGGATCGCGACCGGAACATCCGGGGCCACGAGCACGCGGACCTCGATCCCCTTCTCCTTTGCCGCCAACTGCAGGAGGTCGCAGGCCTCCTGCATGCAGGCGGCGGGGCTCAGGGGGACGGATTCAAAGTCCAGCCTCCCGCTCTCAATTTTTGAGAAGTCCAGAATGTCGTGAATGAGGGCGAGCAGGGTATCTGCGCTGGCCCGGATGGTGCGGGCGAAGCCCGCCTGCTCCTCATCGAGGCGCGTTTCCATCAGGAGACCGGTGAAACCGATCACCCCGTTGAGCGGGGTGCGGATCTCATGGCTCATCATGGCCAGGAAGGTTCCTTTGGCATTGTTGGCTTTTTCGGCCGTGCGGGCAGCCTCCTCGGCCCGGCGCATCGCGGCCTGCAGCGTGAGGTTCACCTCGCGCAGGCGGGATTGGGCCTCCAGGAGATGCCGCTCGGACTCCTTGATCGAACGGATATCGACAAACGAAAGGAGGCGGAATCCCGCCGGGCCAACCGCAAGGCGCGCGGTGTTCAATAAGACCGGACACGTCCCGCCGCCAGGCAGCTTCACCAGCGCCTCGGAATCTTCCGGTGTTTTTGCCTCACCCTCGCGGGGCGGGAAAAACTCGGCGGCGCTCCGGCCAACCAATGTCTGCCCGGGGTGGCCCAGGATGGCGCAGGCGGCCGGGTTGGCATCCGCCACCTTGCCGGTGCGCTCGTCCACCAGGACGATCCCGCTCTGGACGGTCTCCAGGATGGCAGCGATCCTCCTCCGGCTGGATTCGAGCGCTCTCTGGTGGCCGAGGATCTGCCGGAAAAGGAGCGCAAAGACGGCGACCAGCAGGGAGAGGAAAAGAATCGCCGCAACCAGGATAATCCACGCAGCAGCCGCCACAGGACCCAGAATTTTCGCCTCCTCAGCGGCGACCAACACGGCCGACTTCCACCCATGAAACGATGCGGGAACATACGAGGAGATCCAGGTGAAATGGTGTTCTCCGGCCGCGACGGCGTGAACAGAATGCCCCTCAAACTTGCTTTCGATATCGGCGATCAGCTGCGATTGGAAATCGGGGGGGACGACGAGCGAATCCACCACCTTCGCTCCGGTCCGAACCACCAGAGGCTTGCCCTTCTCGGAGTACAGGGCCGCCCAAAGACCGGGGTGCGCCAAACTGAATTTTTCCAGCTGCTCGCGCGCCAACGCATCCGGCTGGAGGACGGCCACGACATGGCAGGCGGTCTTCCCGTCGCTTCCCTGAACGACCCCGGAAATCGCCAGCTCCCGGTGCCCGACGGCCGTCCAGTCGGCAAGGCTGCGCAGCGAGGAAATTTTGAGGTAGTTATTTTCTCCGATCTCAATGATTCGCCCATAGCCTTTTTCCTCGTAGATGCGCAGCTCGGTGAGGAGCGGCTGGTTGAGAAAAAGGAAGCGACGGACGGCTCCCGAGCTATCTGATGACGTCGATCCATCCACGAGCAGGGAGCTGTAGGGGACCGTGGCAAGAGAGAAGCTGAAGGTCTCCTCGAATCTTGCAAATTCGGCGAGGAGTTGCTGGACCTGCCCGCGCGCAAGCTGGCGCACCTCCCCTCCGGCGACCTGAAGCTGGGAGGATCGCAGCTGCATGGTCAGCCAAGCCCCGCCGGCCAGCAACGCCAGGGCAGCGAAGCCGGAGAGCAAGTAGGGCAGGCGCAGGGAGGAGCTCTTCATGACGTGCGATTCATCGGGGGGGGAGGCTCTCATTCCAAGGGGGAAAACTCCACAATCTTCCAGCCGGTTTCAGGAATATCCGCCGTGATCGTCCGGTAGGTCCCTCCAGAAAGCTTCACCTCCGCTGCGGGAGCCCCGGACCCGAGGAGCTGCTCCGCCATCTGTCGAACCCCTCGAATCGGACTCTTGGCTGCATTGAAACCCTCCGGCCGGCCCGTGTCCTGCTTAACCGGCTCCAGGTATCTATGTTCACTAAGCGGAGGCATCTCGAGCAGTTCGATGGCCTTGTCCGTGGCGGCGACGACCACCCCGCTCCGCGCGAGAATGACGAGCGGCACCTCCAGCCGGTTTAAATACCTATCAAAAATCGACGCGGCCCGGAGATCGAGGTTGACGACCCCCTGCATCTCTCCGCGATCATAGACGGGAGCAGCCACGCTGACGACCCACCCCCGGCCGGCCGGATCCACATACGGCTCGTCGATCCACACCGCCTGGCGCCCCGGGTTCCTCTCCGCATCCGCCTGGCGATAAAATTTGAAGTTCGGGTTCTGCATGCGCGGCGGGTAATGGGAGCCGGCCTCGAACCACGGGTAGACCCGGCTCAGGCCATTCCGGTCGCTGTAGCGGGCCTGGTCGACCTCGGGATGCTCCCGGACGGCCTGAATGAATGCCGGATCCAGGGGCTCGGTAAAATACGCCACTTCCTTGACGGACTCCGTGATCGGAACGGCCCCCGAGATCCAGAGGGCGCTGGTGCCGTCGTTCACCGGCTTATGAAATGCCCCCCCGGGACCGGGCTGAAATTTCTTGCGATCGATGCGCGGCAGAATCTCGTCGCGATTTTCGTAGAGCTCCCGGATGACGCCCGCCAGCCGGGCTGCCTCGGCGCGCACGCGCACAAGATCCGCCTGCAATTGCCCGGCCAGCCGCGCCGCCTCGGTGGGGCGATCTTCCGCAGCAGGCTCTTCCGTGGCCGGGCCGCAGGCCGAAAGATAAATGCAGCCCATGAGCCCAGCCGCGACAGCCCGGAAGGTCGGTCCCGTCGCCCGCCGGATGGCCCTCGCGAGATGGCGAAAAATCCCGTGCGAAGGCGTTAGCGCTCGAGGCGGCATCGCACGGCGACGTAGTCGGTGTCGGGAAGAACGAATTTTCGAACCTCGACGGTCACCGCCACCGCGTGGAACTCATCCACAAGGAGCCTTGCGATGGCCGCCGCCAGGGTCTCGATGAGGTGGCGCGGGCATTCGGCAGCCAGCCCGCGAACCCGGCTGGCGACAGCCGAGTAGTCGATCGTCCGCATCACGTCATCGTTCATGTAAGGGAACGGCACCACCGGCTGAATGCAGAGGTCCACCTCGAGCAACTGCGGCTGCTGCCGCTCCTCTTCGGAGACACCAACCTGCGAATGCACTTTCAGGGATTTGATCCAAATTTCGTTCATAGTATGGAGGCGAAGACGCGGAGGTCCCGGACGATGATATCCGGATGCCCTGTCAAAAGCTTATCCGCAGGATCGAAACCCGTCAACACTGCCACGCTCAGGATTCCTCCATGGCGGGCGGTCTCGATGTCATGCACCATGTCGCCGATAAAGACGGTCTCCGCCGGCTCGAGCGCGTGAACGCGCAGGATCTCCCGGATTTTTTCGCGCTTGTCCCGGATCCCGACGTAGCAGTGCTCAAAGTACGGCTCCACGCCGAGGCGGGCGGCCTGGCGGGCAAAGTGCTCCGGCTTGATTGTGCTCAACAAAAACATCTTCCGGCCGGTGGACCGGCAGTGGTCCAGAAACTCCCGCGCCCAAGGCAGGAGCTCAATCCCGTCCTGCAGGCCAAGAAAAAACCTCTCGTAAAGTTCCTCGAGTCCCTCGGACGTCGCCTCCGGCAGCAGCTCGGCGTAAAATCCGGAGAAGGGAAGCCGGAAATGACGGCGGAATTCTTCGAGCGTGAGCTCCTGGCGTCCGAACTCCGCGAAGATCAGGTTCGTGGCCCGCACGACAGGCCCGAGGTCGTCGGCCAGCGTGCCGGACCAGTCGAGAATCACATTCCGGATCATCGCCGAGAAATTGGTGTCCGTGACCCTCCTGTCATTGCCGTCCGAGGCACGGCACGAGGCAAGTTCCGCTCATCGTTTGGAATCATTTTTTGGATGAGGCACAATATCCGTCCCCGTTCCCGGGTGAAAGCGTTTTTCGCTGAGCCGGCGCGTACAGTCACACGAGCCCGCCAAAGCACAGATTATTTGTGCGGCCGCAGGAATAATCTAAAATGCGCTTGCCCTGCTTTTTTGATGCCCCGGTGTCATTTTGACTTGAGGCAACGCGGGGGGGATTTCGCGAAAAAATGGGGGCTGGCGAATTTGGGGCGAACCGGGTACGGTGCCCGCGATATGAGCAATCCCTACACGATGCCGGTCTCCGAGCTGTCCGCCGATGCGCGCGGATCGTTCATCTTTCGCACCTACACCCACCTTGCCCTGGCGGTTCTTCTTTTCGTCGGGCTGGAGCTGTGGTTCTTCCATACCGGGATCGCGAACGCGATCGTCTCGATGGTCGCCGGGGTTTCCTGGCTCGTGATCCTGGGCGGCTTCATGCTCCTCTCGTGGCTGGCGACGTTTTTTGCGAAGCCCAGCCTCTCGCGACCGGTCCAGTATTTTGGGCTGATCCTCTACGTGGTCGGCCAGGCGATCATCACCGTCCCGCTCCTCTTCATCGCCGATCAGACCGCGCCCGGGACGATCGCCAGCGCCGCCCAGGCGACGCTCGGAGGGTTTTTCCTCCTCACCGCAGTCGTCGTCACCACCCGAAAGAACTTTTCGTTTCTCCGCACGTTTCTGGTCTGGGGCGGGATCGTCGCCCTGGTGTCCGTCGTCTGCGCGGTGATCTTCCAGCTCGACCTCGGCGCGTGGTTTTCCGTGGCCATGGTCCTCCTGGCCGGCGCCTCGATCCTCTACACGACCTCGTCGGTCCTGAGGGATTTTCCGGAGGACGCCGACGTGGCAGCAGCGATCCAGCTATTTTCTGCAGTGGCCCTCCTCTTCTGGTACGTGCTCCGGCTCTTTATCGGATCCCGCAGGTAAGAGAGACCCTCAGAACCCGATCGGGCCGTTCGAGTAGAAAATCGGGTCGCCAGCGAGCTGCTCCATCTGAATCTGCATGGAGATGAACTCGACGTTCGACGACATCGTTGCGACCGAGGTATCCGCCGCGTCATGGCCGATCCCGACCCTCACGAATCCCGGCTGGGGAGCGAGCCTCGTGGCGTCGTAGTACCACCAGCGACCCTCGAGCCACACCTCAAAAAAGGCGTGGTAGTCCGGCTCCGGAAGCCCGAGGGCATACGCGCTCCCATAGCGGGCGGGGATGCCCATCGCGCGGCAAAAGGCAACCCCGAGGTGCGCAAAATCCCGGCAGACGCCGGCGCGCAACGTCAGGAATTCGACGGCGCTGGTGTGGGCATCGGTAGCCCCCGGCTGGTAATCGATATGCTGGAAAATCCAGTTGCAGATCCCGGCGACCCGCTCGTGGCCGGGGGCCAGCTCACCAAATTCTTTCGCCGCCAACCGCACGAGCTTGTCTGATTCACAATACCGGCTGGGGTAGAGGAAGCGCACGACCTCGGGGGGGAGGTCGATGAGCGCGCATTCGGCCGCCTCCTTCTCCTGGTGCTCGGCGATATCGCGCTCGACGTCGGCCTGGTAGACAACCTCCAGCGGACCCGCCGCAGCCGCGAGACCATGGAACCGGGAGGAATCCGGAGGCCCCTCATGGTTGTGGAACGCGAGCCCCTGGCTGTTCGAGAGCGCCTCGCTCACCACGCGCTGGGTGCGACCGTTCGTCGCAGCCATGTTCAGCAGCAGCCAGCCCTCCTGGTGGAGCAGGTACCTCAGCCGCGCGGAGATTCGGAAGCGGTGTCGCCTGGTCATGCCCGGTCGAACGCGGGGGCCATCCGGCCGGTTATGATCACAATGGGGGCCATGGCTCGCACCCTCGGCCCGGGATCCCGCCTCCACAAGCTCCATTCCTGCCAGCAGGCGGGATTTTTGTCTCTTTTGTCCCGGATGTCCTCCGCATTTACGGCTTGTCGGCGACTTGCGTGAGGACGGCTTTGAGCAGGGCGAGTTGGATGGGTTTGGGAAGATAGTCGTTCATGCCGGCGCGGAGGCATTCCTCGCGGTCTTCCTTGAAGGCGTTGGCGGTGAGGGCCACGATGTAGGGTCCGTCTCCGGCGGATTCGGCGCGGATCAAACGGGCGGCTTCCAAGCCATCCATGACCGGCATTTGGACATCCATGAGGATGAGGTCGAACGGCTGCTTGCGGAACTCCTCGACGGCCAGCGCCCCATTTTGGGCGAGGGTTGCCGAGTGGCCAAGCTTGTGAAGCATTCCCATGATGACCTTTTGGTTCGTCGCATTGTCCTCCGCGATGAGGATTCTGAGGGCGCGGGAGCCGTGCCCGGATGGTGCGGCCTCGCTTGGTGATGGCGGCGCGGGGGCTCCGAGGCAGCCCGCAAGAATATCGCTCAGCGCGGAGGGACGGATCGGCTTGTCGACGGTCCTCTCAAAGAGCAAGCGATCCTCTTTGCCCAGCGGTTGGTAGGCCGAACTCAGCAGGATGAGGGGCGACTTGGAATCCGGGTAGAGGCTGCGAAAGCGCCGGGCGAATTCGGCGCCATCGACATCGGGCATCTGGTAATCAACAAAGATCAAATCGAAAGGTGCCGGGGTTTTCTCGAGCAATGCGAGGGCCTCCCCGGCCGATGCGGCGGTTGAGGGGATGGCTTTCCAGAGCAGGCATTGGTCGTTGAGAAACCTTCTATTGGTGGGATTGTCATCGATGATCAGGACCGTCCTTCCCCTCAGACATTGGACGCTGCGCGGCCCTCCGGACGGTTTTGGGAGCAAGCCCCGGACGCGGGGGAGCTCAAAAGAAAAGATGCTCCCCTTGCCCGGGGTGCTCTCCACATGGATTTTTCCGTCCATGAGGTCCACGAGCCTCCGGGTGATGGCAAGCCCGAGCCCGGTCCCCCCGAACTTCCGGGTGACCGAGGAGTCCGCCTGCTGAAACGGCTGGAAGAGGTTTGCAAGGACGTCCTGGGCCATTCCAATCCCCGAGTCGCTGACGCAAAACCGGAGCCCCTTTGGGAAACCGGCCGAGGAAAATGATTCGACCCGGACGCTGACCTCGCCGCGGGCGGTAAATTTGACGGCATTGGAGACGAGGTTGATGAGGATTTGTTTCAGGCGCGTACGGTCGCCGCGGAGGACCTGGGGCAGGGAGGGATCGAGATAGCAGGACAGTTCCAAGCCCTTGCTGGCTGCCGGCCCGCCGAGCAGGTTCACGCTCTCCATCACAACATCCTCAAGAACAAAGTCGGCACATTCCAAATCGATCTTTCCCGCCTCGATCTTCGAATAATCGAGAATATCGTTGATGAGGTCGAGGAGGGTCTCTCCGGCATTGATGATGGTTTCAGCGTAGTCCTGCTGGGTTGGCGTGAGCGAGGACTCCGTGAGGAGCGAGGACATTCCGATGATCGCGTTCAGCGGGGTGCGGATCTCATGGCTCATCGTGGCCAGGAACGCGCTCTTGGCGCGGTTGGCGGCATCGGCCGATTCCTTGGCGGTTCTGAGGCTGTTCTCCCAGCGCTTGCGCTCGGAAATGTTCTGGACGATCGACCAAACGAGTTCCTTTCCGTCCTCCCCGCGGAAGAGCATGCCGCTCAGGAGGACCGGCAGGCGCGCGCCACTGCGCTGGTAATATTCTGTTTCATGGGGTCCGTACGAGCCGTTTTCCCGGATGGCGAGGATGGTTTTCCGATCCCTATCATGGAACTCTTTCGGCGTCAGCTCCCAGAGGTCGATCCCTTGGAACTCCTCCGAGGAATATCCGATCATCTCGAGCAGGGCCTTGTTTGCCTCAAGAAACCGGCCCGACTCCAAATCGCCAAGTGCCATGCCGACCGGCGAGGATTCGAACATCGCGCGGAATTTTGATTCGCTGCGCACGAGGGCCTTGACGGACCGCTGGAGGTCGAGGCGGGCCGAGATGAGTCCGGCGGCGGATTGGAGGAGCGCGATCTCCTCGGCATGCCACGCCCGCCCCCGGCGGCAGTCGTCAAACCCGAGAAACCCCCAGAACGTGCCGCCGACGGCGATTGGAACGACGGCGATGGAAATAATGTCCTGGCTTTGCAGGAGGTCCCTCTCCCCGGGGGGGAAATCCTTCACGAGCCCGGTGATTGCGCGGCCCTGCGAGAGGTCGCTGAGCCAACGCTCCAGGCCGGCGACCGAGTACTCCACATTTTGGAGATCGGGGTTGGCCATCTGGGCGGAGACGCCCGTCCGCGTCCACTCGGCGATCTGCGAGCACGCCGGCTGCCCGGTGGAGGGCGCGAGGTGGTTTCGAAAGACGTAGGTGCGGTCCACGCCAATCGGGGCACCAAGGGCGCCCAGCGCCCGGCTCCAGTCCTCCGCCGAATCCAGAGGCTTTTCGAGGATCGATGAGGCCAGGCTGGCCACGGCGTTCAAAAGAAGCTCGTTGTTTCTCTGGCGCGTGACATCGCGGTAGTGCCACAAAAATCCGTAGTGGATCCCGCCCTCACCGATGGGCGCAAAGTTCCTGATGAGCGAGCATCCATTTTTCAGGGCGAGAAGTTCCCCGTGGATCGCCTGGCGGGTTTTCACCGCCTCGCCGGTGGACTGCAGGAATTCCTCGGGATCTTCAAAGGACGGGGCGGCTGCACCGGCCAAAATCGCGCAGTCCATTCCCAAAATTGCCGACGCCTCGACTCCGAACATCGCCTCAAATGCGGGGTTGGAAAAAATCACGCGGCGCTCGCTATCCTCGACCAGCACGGCATCGTTGAGGTTTTGAAGAAGCGTGGAAAGCCGCGTGCTGGCGGTCGCCTCCTGCCGGGCCAGGCGGTCAAGATTTTGCCGCCCCATGTGCAGGAGCTCCTCCCGCCCGATCGCCTGGGCGATGAGGAAGAGGCATTCCTTCAGGTGATCCTCCATCACAAAGGGCTTTGTAAAAATGACCGAGAGGGCGCCGAGGGTGCGGCCCTCGACCTGGACGCCCTGGCCGACGTAGGTATCCAGCTCGAAGCGTTCGACATTGGGATCCGATGTCACATAGCGGGTCCGGGAAAGGTTCGGGATGTAGAGAAACCCGTTCGGGCTGTTGATCACATCGAAGCAGAGGTGGCCCTCAGCGGTATCCTGAAAAGGGAGTTCGGGCGGGGCCTTGTAGCGGCCGATCGTCGTCAGTACACCGCCGACGAGCCGGTTGTAGAGCGCGCCGTCGGCATGAAAAATTTCTCCGGCCAGATGGGTGAGGTCATCCAGGTTTTTTTCATAGGATTCGCCGAGGTTGAGGAGGGTGGAGTTGATGAGCTGGAGGTTGGCGCGCTGGCGTCCGAGCGCCTCTTCGCCGAGGATGCGCTCGGTGATATCCTCCTCGATCGCCATGAACCCGATGTGGGACCCGTCGCTCTCTTTGAGGGGGACGCATTCGATCGAAATCCAGTACGGCTTCCGATCCTTGTTATAGTTGAGCAGTGTCTCCTTAAACCCCTGGCCGGCGGCCACGGCCTCGTGCATGCGGCCGCGCACGGCCACATCCGATTCCAGCCCCTGAAGGATCCTGCCCGGGAACTTGCCGAGCACATCGGCCAGGGAGTATCCGGTGATGCGCTCAAAGCCCGGGTTGACCCACTCGATCCGGCCTTGCGTGTCGGCAATCACAACTGCGTTGGTGGTATTTTCGGCGACCAGCGCGAGGCGGCGAAGCTCCTTGCGGCTGCGCTCGAGCTCATCCTCGCTGCGCTTTCGGGCGGTGATGTCCAGCTTGACGGCGATGTGATGCGTAACCTTCTGATGCTCGTCGAGCACCGGCGTGATCGTGGCCTCCTCGGTGTAGAGGCGGCCGTCCTTGTGCCGGTTGGTGAGCTCGCCGCTCCAAGCCTCCCCCCTCGCCAGCTTGATCCAGAGCTCCCGATAAAACTCCGGGGGGTGGACGCCAGACTTCAGGATCCGGGGGGTGGATCCCAGCACCTCTTCGCGGCTGTACCCTGAAACCCGGGTGAAGGCGGGGTTGACCCACTCGATTTTCCCCTCGGCATCGGTGATCACCACCACGTTGGCGGCGGCATCCAGCGCCGCGCTTTGCACCCGCAGGGTTTCGAGCTGTTTATGGCGCGACGTCACATCCTGCGCGGTGCCGGAGATCAAAAGCGGAACGGCGTCGGCGTCTTTACCGATCGCCCTTCCGATCAGCAAGAGGTACTGCAGAGCCCCGCGACCGCTGACAAATCGGAGCCTCATCTCGATTTCCGAAAGGCTTCCGGCTTCCAACTTGTGCCAGGCATCTTCGAAGCCGGCGCGGTCCTCGGGGTGGACCCACTGAAGGAAATCCTCGCGCGACACCTCCGCCTCGAAGTCATCCCGCCCCAGCAGGTCCCTCCACTCCTGCTCCAGATGAAAAGCCCCCGACGAAGGCCGGTATTCCCAGGCTGCGAGGTTTGCGCCGTTCAGCGCCATGCGCAGGCGCTCCTCAGAATGTGCGACCCTCCACCTGGCCTCCATGCTCGTGCGGTGGAGGGCGTAGGAAATAAAAACAATCAGCGTGAGCACCGAGAGCACGCCCATCCCGGCCTGACGGATTCGCAGCAGGGAGGTCTGCCAGGTCAGGGCCGAGCGGTCCACGCAGAGCAGAATTTGGGAGGTCCCGATCTTCCAGTCCGGAAGCGGGGAGAGCCCCGTGACCCAGGTTCCCCAGTCATCCGTGTAGGGGCCGACGGTGATGGCTCCGGCATCCGGGATCTTCCTGCCCAGAACAGCCGCGCGGAGGGCAGGAGGGGCCGAGGCCCAGACATCGCAGATCACGGATTCCTCGTCCGCACCGGGTTTGGCGGAGTCAGCCAAAAATATCAAATCCTTCCCCTTCACAAAAATGAGGTAGGCGAACGAATAGTCGCCGATTTTTGCGAGGGTTCGGAGCTCTTTTTTGAGGGCGAGGTAATCCGGGGAGTCGGCCTCGCCGGCCTCGCCGAGCAGGTTGGGCGGCCGGAGACTCCCCAGGGAGAGGACGGCCAACCGGGTCTGCTGGATGAGCTCCTGCCGACGCTGGTCATCGATCCGGCGGGTGAGAGCCTCCAGCGTCGGCCACCCGACGGTGAGAAGGCCGAGAAACAGGAGCAGGAGCACCGGACTGGGCGAGAGGTGGCGCTGCGCGGAAGGGTTTGGCTGAAACGGCAGCGACCGCCAAACCTCCGCGCGATACCACAGGAGGCCGCCAGCCAGCCAGCAGCCAGACCCCAAAAATATCTGGATCTGCAGAGCCACTGCCGGGTTGCCGAGCGAGATGTGCGCCCAAAACACATGGAAGGCGAGGTCGGGGGGAACGAGAAGCGACGTCAGCGCAGACCCGAGGGTCATGAGCTGGAGCGCATGCCGGAAATCCCCGTGCTTTTTGCGGCTTTCAAGAAAAAAGAGAGCGGCGGCAAGGAGTCCACCCAGCGGCCAAAAAACCTTCATGATCCCAGCGGTGCCGCCAACCGCCCAAAGCAGGCCGCCGGCCAGGAGGGTGAGGAGGCAGATCAGAATCCGGCGCGGGCCTTTTCGAAGCGACCACGCCGAGCACTGCAGGAGGAACCCGGCGGCCAGAGCCAGGGCCGCGTGGATGGTCGGGAGAGGAAAGCTCCCCACCTCTTGCAGCCAAATCATCGGCCAGATCTGCAGCAGGGCGGTTGCGATCAATGCCGCTGCCAGGCTGGACGGCATGGACCGCACTTCCCGCGAGCCCGCCCTGAAAATGACTGCCCCGGCGAGGGCCAGCAGGAGGGCGGTGATGAAGACGAGGTAGTCCATGAGGGCGGGGCCGGGCGGGAGCGCAGGCATTGCGCCCGCTGCCGATCTGGGTTACCCAAGCATCCCCAGCATGCGCTTGACGGTTTGCTGGAGCGAATTCGGGCTGAATGGCTTGGTGATAAAGTCAAAAACTTTAAGCCCCTCCGCCTCCTTGCGAATGAGCGTCTGGTCGCGCGCAGTCAGCATGAGCACCGGGATTTCGGCACCCGATGGAAGCAGGCGGATTTGCCGGAGCGTCTCCACGCCGTCCTGCCCGGGCATCGACACGTCGAGCACCATGGCGTCGGGAGGCGGGTTGTTCTCGAGGTAGCGGACCGCCTCCTGGCCGCTTTTGGCGCTGGGGAGGTGCCCGCCGAGCGGGCGGAGCGCGGCCTGAACAACGCGGATGATGAGCTCCTGATCGTCAACGAGAAGAATGGTTTTTTGCATGGGTTAAAGGGTTCTGGAGATCAGGAGGGCGGTCCGGTCGTCGGAGGGCGGGGCGCCGTCGGTAAATTCCTCGACCTCCGCGAGAAGGGCGTTCAGGGAGGGCTGGGAGCGCTCGGAGAGCGAACGCCGGAGGCCCTGCTTCACGCGATCCACATCAAAAAGCGCGCCGGAGGGATCGCAGGCCTCGACGATTCCATCCGTGTAGAGCAGGACCCGGTCGCCGGGCTTGAGCTCGCAGACTTCCGGGAAGTATGGGCTGTCGGCAAAGATGCCGAGCGGCATGCCGCCGCCGGGCACCTCGTCAATGTGTTCGGGGCTACCCGATTTTTGGAGGAGGGGAAGGAGGTGGCCGGCGCAGGAATGGCGGAGGGAATCGCGCTGCGGGGAAATCCAGACGCAGGCCATCGTGATGAACATTTCGAGCTTGATCAGGTCGGGGCACATCAAGTTGTTGATCATGTGGAGGATTTTCCCGGGGTCCGTTTCCCCGGTGGCCACAACGGCCCGCAGGTTGGTGCGCAGCATCGTGGCCAGCACCGCCGCCGGAAGGCCTTTCCCCATCACGTCGGCGATCACAAAAAGTGCCGAGCCGTCCGGCAGGGCCAGCGCATCGAAGTAGTCGCCTCCCGCCTGCATGGCCGGGCGGCAGGTTCCGGCAATATCCAATCCCCGGTACTCGGAAAACTCGCCGGGCATCAGGGAGAGCTGGAGCTGGGACGCAATTTCCAGATCGCGCAGCGCCCGGTCCTCGGAGGACCTCCGCTTTTGGAGCTCGCTCATCATGAGCACGATCCCAAGGTACTCGGCGACCATGCGCGCGATCTTCAGCTTGCCCGCATCAAAAAATATTCCCGGCGTGGTTTTGCCGATGAGGAGGATCCCGCGCCGTTCGTCCTTAAAGAGGACCGGCGCGACAAAACCCGAATAAAAAATGCCTGCGAGCGCGTCCCCGGGGGGGGCGGAAAACCCGGCCGGGAGGGTGATTTCATTTCCGGTGAGGAACACATCCGCCTCGACCCCGCCCCGGGCGACCGGAACGGCCTTGGGGGGCTCGGACAGGCAGGCCCCCCATTGCTGGATGTTCACGAGCGCGCCGTTGTCCTCAAACCTCACATAGGCCACCTCGGCGCCGGTCACCTCGCAGAGCCGCGCGAGGGCCCCTTCGGCGAACGCCTTCAGGCCCGGGGCGGTGGCCAGCCACTCGCCGAGCCCGAGGAGCGTGCTGATCATCTCGTAGCTGGCGACCAGCTCATCGGTCATCTCGGAGAGAACCTGATCCGACTGGCCGGGATGGTATTCCCATGTGCCGCTCGCCCATCGCTTCCGAAGAACCAGCACATGGCGGCCGTCCTCGTTCTCGTGGAGGAGCTCGTCTGTCATTTGTGACATCAGGAAATGCCCGCGACCGCCCTCGGCAAAGGGGTCGTCGGGGAGCGTCGGAGGCCCATCCCATCCCTTGAAATCCGAGGGATCCAGAACCCGCAGCTCGACCAGATCGGGGCGAAGATGCAGGCGTGCCCGGAAAAACTTTTCCGGTCCGGTGGCGCACCCATGCTCGACGGCGTTATTCAGGGCCTCGGCCGCCGCCTGCTCGAATTCCCCGAGGAAGGCGGGGTCGGAAATCCCATGGTCGCGGAGAAATCCCGCGATCCGGGCGACCGAGGCGGTGACGTCCGCAAAGCCAGGCGCCTCGACATCCAGGCTATAGGTGAGCTCGCATTTCATGGTTCAGCAGGGGTGGTGAGGGCGACTTTAAAAAAGGCGTTTCGGACGAGCTTTTTGCCGGCTCCATCGGCAGCACCAGCCTGAAAGAGGGCATGGGTCCATTCGTCCGGCTCCGAGGGCGAGTGGCATTGGTAGAGGTCTGAGAGGGCAAAGACGCCGGCGGGCGCGCGCTCCAGGGCAGAGCGAACCTCGGGAGGAAGCCGGTCCCATTCGACCGGCGAGCGGGGCAGGATCCCGGACCAGCGCATCGTGCCGTCCGCGACGTGGCGGAGCCAGGCCGCGCGCCGGAGGCAGAGCGGGCCGGCCGGATAGGTGAGCAGGCTGATTTGGCGATCCCTTCCGAGCCGGACCACCGATTCGGAGGGAAGCTGCCCGCGCGCGGCCAGTCGGGCGAAGGCGCAGAGCAAAGGCGAGAGCACAAAAGCCAGGAGCCGCCCGGCCCAATTGGGAGCGGAGACGTCGGCCCTGGTGGATCCCATCACAAAAGAATCCCCCACCTCGACGGCCACGCCCTTTTTTAGATCTAAAAGGAGCCCGCCCTGCGCCGCCATATTTTTGAGGCTGGTGTGGGATCCGATGTACGTATCGGCGCAGACGATGGAGCCTTCGACCTCGACGTCGTCATCCAAAAAGGATCCGGCTCCCACGAAGGCCGCCGGGCCCAGGCGGCAATTCGCGCCGATGCGGGCATAGCTGCCGATCCAGCAGGGCGCGACAAACGTGACTCCCTCAGCCAGCCGGACCCCCGGAGCGACCCAGACCCCCGGCTCGATTTCGCGGTCGAGGTGGACCATGCCGGATTTTCTTTCCCGGATCGCCTCGCGCTGGAGCTCGAGCCACCGGTCGAGGAGCCCGGCAGGCGAGAGCACGTCCGGGGCGGGCTCTTCAAAGGGAAGCCGGTCCATCGTGATCGATTCGTATTCCCCGCTCGCCTCCCGTCCGGTTTTGATCTCAACGGCGCGCGACCAGAGATCCCGCTGGTCCAGCCAGGCGCGGAGGAGGTGGGGCCGGTCCACGGCCTCGATGCGCACCGACGAAATGCCCCGGCGCACCGCCTCGTCGAGCCAGTACGAGAGGAGGGGCTTTTCGCAGACCGGCCAGAGGACGAACGGCAGCGGCGAGCGCCAGATCGTGTCGAGGGCGGCAAAATCCGGCGCGATCAGGTTCCAGGGGGCCGCTGGCATCAGTAGGCTCCTTTCCCGAGCAGGACGGCTGGGATCGTCATAAAAAGGAGCTTCAGATCTGTCCAGACGCTGCTCGAGCGGATGTAGGCGAGGTCGAGCTGCACCTGGCCCGCAAAATCGATTTCGCTGCGGCCGCTGACCTGCCACAGGCAGGTGATGCCGGGTTTGGCGAGCAGCCGCTGGCGGTCCTCGGCGGAGTATTCGGCAACTTCTTTGGGCACGGGCGGGCGGGGGCCGACCAGGGACATCTCGCCGACAAAGACGTTCCAAAATTGCGGCAGCTCATCGATCGAGTACTTGCGGATGAACCGTCCGACCTTCGTCACGCGGGGATCGTCCTTCATCTTGAAGAGGACGCCGCCCTGCATCTCGTTTTGGGCGGCGAGCTTCGCCTTGATCTCGTCGGCATTTGTGACCATCGAGCGGAATTTCCACATCGGGAAAAGCTTGCCGTGCCGCCCGACCCGCATCTGCTTAAAAAAGACCGGCCCGCCGTCCTCGCGTTTGATGAGGAGCGCGGTGAGGGCGAAGATCGGCGAGGCCGCGAGGAGCGCGGCACCGGAGCCGACCAGATCAAGTACCCGCTTGAGCCCATGCGCGAGAAAGAGCACGGTTTTCCAGATCCAGAGCTTGAAGTACATCCGCGCGCGGAGCCGGAGGCGGCCGCCGACCGTGGAGCTTCGGATCCAGTAGTCGATCGTGTAGTCCGGAGTGGGTGGCTTTCGCATGGTTACACGCTGCCGGGGGCGGACCGGGAGGCAGCTCCGGCAAGCTCCGTCAGCATGCCCCGGAGGTTATCAATGGAATTTGAAAATGAAAAGACACTTGCCGCTTTTTTGAATCCGCTGACGCCCATGGCGCGGCAGGCCTCCGGGTCCGCGAGGAGGTCCCGTAGCGTGGCGCGGAGAGCGTCGACATTTCCTGCGGGCACGAGGCGGCCATTTTGATTGTCGGTGAGCCATTCGGGAATCCCGCCCACGTCGAAGGCGACGACCGCGCGCGCATGGCGCATGGCCTCGATCCCGACCATCCCGTACGGCTCCTGCCAGGCGGACGGAACCACGACGATCTGGGCCTGCCGATATTGGGCAGAGAGCTGCTCAGGATTTAGATGACCGTAGATCGTGACGCGCGATTCCAGGCCGAGCCGCGAAATCAGCGCGCGGCATTTTTCCAGGGCAGAGCCCTTGCCGGCGAGGGCGAGATGCCATTCGCCCGGCAGGCCGTGCAGTGCCCGGATAAGAAGGTCCACCCCTTTTCCACGGATCACCTGGCCGATAAACAAAAGGCGCCCCGGGGTGGATGCAGAAGATTCCGCAGACGGTTGCTGGTCGGGCGGCTCGTCCGGGATCGGTGCCAGGATTCGGATCTTTTCTTCCGCAAACCCGTTTTTGAGCAGCTCGCCCTCCATGAACCGGGAGGCGACGACCACGCGGTCGAGCGCGCGGTTGTCGCGGATCTCCTCCAGCTTTTTGGTGAGGCTGTCGAACCGGACCGGCCAGCGTCCGGACCCTCGCTGCAGGAACGCGAGGCAGGGGAAGATGCACGCTGCCGAAGCCGGCCGCGTGCAGTTCCGGCGGGTGAGCGGGTGGTATTTGTAATGCCGCATGCAATAGAGGGCATGGTCGTGGACCATGCGCCCCATCGGAATCCCCCGCGCCCGAAGCCGCGCAAAAAACCCGCTCTCCGGCCAATTGTGGATCCAGATGGCGTCGGCGGCCGATTCGTCGATGGCGCGCCGCTCTCCCTCTTGCGTGCTGACGTCCCAGGTGGCGGCAAAGGCGTCCGCCCACGCCTCCATGGCGACTCCGGTCCTTTCCAGATACATCAGCGCGTTGTGCCAGCCGCGCGCCTGGAGGGCGCGGGCCGTGGCCAAGACATTCGCCTCGGCTCCTCCAAAGGCCCCCAGCTTCGCGTTGAGCCAAAGAATTTTCATGCCTGGGGAGAAGCTGTCGCAACGGCTGGATTTCGCATTGCAAGCGTTTTCGTAAAACGTTTTCGTAAAACGTAATATGACTCCCATGGCTAACGAGTTCCAGTCCAAAGTCCATGATGGCGCGCTCCATATCACCCTGGGCCTTCCCCGCCTCGATGCCAGCGCTTCGGCATCCCTGAAAAAGCAGCTGGCGTTCGATCTCGATCCGTCGGTTATGCGCGCGGAGGTCGATATGCGGGACATCCAGTTTATCGACAGCTCGGGCATTGGCGTGCTCCTCAGCATCTACCGGAAGCTGCCGGACGCAGGTGCCGACGTGACCTTGCTCAACGTGCAGCCCGGCGTGCTGGCCGTGCTGGAACTGCTCCGGCTTCACCGCATCTTTAAGGTGGAATAATTTTTGATGGCCTGACCCATCTTCCCCCCGCGCGATCCATGAATGCCTGCGTGTTCTTTCCCACCGAGGAGCCGCAGCTGCATCTCCAGCTGGAGGAGTACCTGAGGTGGTTGGGCGGGCAGGCCGCCGAAATCCCCGGCCTGAAAGCGTTCCTGCTGGCAGGCGGCTACGGGCGCGGTGAGGGAGGGATTTTTTATCCTCCGAATGACGGAGCGCCCCGGCTCTACAACGACTTGGAATTTTATATCTTTGCCCCGGCGGTTCCGGCGGGCGTGATCGGCGCATGGGTGCACGAGGGCGAGCATCGTTTGGGCATCGAGATCGAGGTGAAGGTCATGGACCCGGAGCTGTTTGTAGCGGCCTCCCCGAGCATGTTTTATTATGATCTTTTGAGCCGCCACGTGCTGGTTGCCGGAAGCCAGGCGTGGGTCGATTCGCTGCCGGCCCGGCTATCCGAAGCAGCGGCGATTCCGCCGGAGGAAGCCAGCCGGCTCCTGGTCAATCGCGGCATGAGCCTTCTCCGGTGCCGGCGGTGGGCCCGGGGCGACATCGATCTGCCGGCGGGTTTTTGCGAGCGCATCGTCTCCAAGCTGAAGCTGGCTCTCTCAGATGCCGTTCTGTGTTCGGCGGGGAAGTATCATTGGTCCTGCCTGGAACGGGACCGGCGCCTCTCCGCCCTGCAAGACACGCCGCCCGAGTGGGAGGCGCTCCGAGCCTGGCATGCCGAAGGGGTGGCCTTCAAATTCTGGCCCACGGATTCCGGCCTGCCAGCCGCCGCGTGGGCTGCGCCGCTCGAACGCCTGCGCGAAGTTTGGATTTCCACATTTCTTTGGATCGAAGCCAGGCGGCTGCAGACCGGCCTCGCCGGAGCCTCCGACTATGCCAGATGTCCGAAAAACCTCTTCCCCGACGAGCCCGGGCTCAAAAACCTGATCCGCCACATCCGGGATTTCCGCAGGCCGGAACGCCTCCCCTTTGCGTGGGGCGAGCACCCCCGCGCCCGGATTTGGAAATCCCTTGTCCTGCTCCTGGATGGCTCGGATGAGGCTGCGGCCGCCGCCCAGCTCGGTGCCGCCGGCCTCGACGGGATCGCCCTTGAGGAACGCTGCCGCGCCCACTGGAAACATTATCCGTAAACGTACCCCGCTCACCCAACCTATGAAAATCGTGATTGGCCTGCTGGCGTGGAACGAGGAAAATTCCATCGCGGCCACCCTCGCCAGCCTGGGCGCCCAGAGCCTCCTCCGGCGGGCGGACGGCGAAAATTTCCGGATTGAAATCCTGGTTGTTCCGAACGGCTGCACCGACGCCACGCCCGGGGTGGCCGCCGACGCCCTCCTGCGCGTCAAAGCCGATTTCCCGGAGATTTCGTGCCGGGTCGAGCCTCTTGCGGAGGGAGGGAAATCCAACGCGTGGAACCACCTTATCCACGAGTTCAGCGGCCCCGATGTCGACTATTTTGTGATGATGGATGCCGACATCGAGCTCCTGACACCCGGCACGCTCGAAGCCCTTTGGATGGCGCTGGAGAATGTGCCGGAGGCCCTCATTTCGACGGATTTTCCGGTCAAACATCTCACCCGCAAATCCCGGCTCAGCCTTCTGGATCGGGTTCTGCTGGGAGCGGGAAAGATGACGCGCGCCACGCCGGGCCAACTCACCGGCCAGCTCTACTGCGCGCGCGGATCCGCCCTCCGCCAGGTCTGGATGCCCAAGGGCCTCATCGTGGAGGATGGCTACCTCAAACAAGTCCTCTGCACGGGTGGATTCAGCCACCCGGCGGACCATTCGCTCATCGTCCGCGCCGAGGGCGCCAGCCACCTCTTTGAGTGCTACACCAAGCTCCGCGATATCTGGAACCACCAGATCCGGCAGGCGATCGGGCACACGCTCTACACGTACCTTACTAAATTCGTTCGGGCCAACATCCCCGAGCGCCCGGCATTCTCCACGCTTCTGAAAATGTCCCGGAGCGACCCGGAGTGGTTTTTGCGGGTGATCCGCGAGGAGGTGCAGGCCCGGGGTTGGTGGGTCATGGACACGCCATCCCTCCTGATGCGGTGGCGCCGGGTCCGCTTCGCGAAGGGTCCGGCCAAGCTGAAATTCCTGGCGCTGGCGGCGACGGCGGCCCCGTTTGATCTGGCGGTCTTTCTGGTTTCGAACTCCCGGCTCCGCTCGGGCCAGGTGAAAGGCATCTGGAAAGACACCCGCACGACGTCCCTCTCATGAACCCAAAAACCGCACTCTGCACCATCGTCGTCGGCGAATCCTACCAGGCGGCGTTCGACCGGTTCTCGCGCCGGCGCTTTGAGGACTACGCCCGCCGCCACGGCTACGACCCGATCATCCTCACCCAGCCGGTCCGCGAGCTGCCGGACAAAAAGTTCACGTGGCAAAAGCTGTGCCTGCCCGATCTCCCGTGGTGGCGCGACTATGACCAGGTCGCGTTTGTGGATGCGGACATCCTGATCTCCCGCGATGCCCCCGCCCTGCCGGTGATGCCGGCGGGAAAAATCGGCGGCGTGCCCGACAAGCTGCCCTACCAGATCAACAGCGGCGTGCTGGTGTACCATCCGGACGATGCGATCAAGTCCGTGTTCGACGAGGCCCTGCTCGATACCGACCCGTTTTGGGACCAGCGGGCGCTCACCCGCGTGATGCTCTACCGCCGCATGGATAAGCTGATCGACGCGCGATTCAACCGCCAGTTTTACTTCAAGTGCTGGACGCTCATGAGCTCGCTCTTCCGGCGCCAGTGGTTCTACCACGCCTGCCATGGCAAAATCAAATTGCCGTTCATCTCAACGTGGCTGGCCATCACCTTCCGCTGAGCGTCCTTGCGGCGGTGGCGGCCTGCCTGCTGCTGGCCGCCCCTCCCCTCGCGGCCGACGCCCTTTATCCGGACGTTACCTCCCTCCCCTCCCCCGGGATGCGCGACCTCCGGGTTCTGACGCCAGACATTCTCGAAATCCGGATCGTGCAGGCGCGCGGGACGATGTCGGAACCCGCCCGCCCGGCGGAGGCGCATGAAAACACGGATTTTTCGCTGAGGCCAATTCCGATCGGCCAGTTCGAGGTGAGCGTCGGCGGCCGGGCGGTCAAGGTAACGGCGGCCGGGATCCGGCGGGCCCCCGTCTATGCCGACTACTATTCGTTTGACATGCGGCTCGTGCTCCAGCTTTTTCTGAAGCTGGAGCAACCGATTCCCGAGGGAGCCACCGTCACGGTCCGGGGCCCCGCATCCCTGCTCGGCGACGGGCCGGAGCTCGTGGCGACCAACAGCCCGGACCGCACCTCGCCGGCAATTCATGTCTCGCCCCACGGGTTCGCCCCGGATTCTCCGAAATTCGCGTTTGTGTCCTACGATCTCGGCACGCTGGGCACGCTAGAGCTTCACGGCGCCCCGGAGGCCCGGCTTCTCGATGAATCCGGAAAGCCCGTCTTCTCCGCTCCGCTCGAGCACCGGCCGGACAAAGAATGGGCGTGGTACCAAAACGTCTGGCGGTTCGATTTTTCACCGGTCGAAACGCCGGGGGTCTATTTTATCGATGTGCCCGGCCTTGGGCGCTCCGGTCCGGTCCGGATCGATCCCTCGGCCCCGGCGGTCTCTCCCAGGCTGCTGGCGCTCGGCCTCTACCACCAGCGCAGCGGCGCAGCAAAGGACGTGCCCTACACGCGGTTCGGACATGCGGCGTCCCACACCCGCCCGGCCGAAATTCCTGACGGCAGCGACGCCTACCGCGCCACGAACCGCCACATCGCGGCCATGAGTGCAAAAAATACGGACCCGGCCGTCCAGTCGGCGCCGCCGATGAGATCGGTCGCGGACTCGCTCTACCCTATCCTGGCGAAGGGCACCGTCGATGTGAGCGGCGGACATTACGATGCCGGCGACTACAGCAAATACGTCATCAACTCGGCCCAGCTGATCCACTCGCTTGTCTTTGCCGTCGACCATTTTCCCGGGGTCGACCGCATCGACAACCTCGGGCTGCCGGAAAGCGGCGACGGCATCCCGGACGCGCTGCAGATCGCGCGCCGCGAGGCGGAGTTCCTGCTCAAGATGCAGGACCTCGACGGCGGGTTCTTCTTTTTGGTTTACCCACGCGACCGGGCCTACGAGCTCGATGTGATGCCGGAGGACGGCGACCCTCAGGTGGTTTTTCCGAAAAACACCGGCTCGACGGCTGCCTGCACGGGAGCCCTCGCCCAGATAGCCGCTTCGCCGTCCTTAAAAAAGTCCGACCCGGACTTTGCCGCGAAATGCCTCGCCGCCGCCGGGCGGGGCTACCAGTTCCTAAGCGCCGCCATCAAGGCCCACGGCCTCGAGGGTAGCTACCAGGCCATCAGCCATTACGGGAACTTCGACACGCACCGCGACGAGCTCTCGTATGCCGCCGCAGCCCTGTTTGTCGCCACCGGCCAGCCCAGGTACCAGGACGATTTGAAATCCTGGTGGCCGGACCCCCTCGACGGGCGCGACAAAAAGTGGGGATGGCTCCCGCTTTACGAGGCCTACGGGTCCGCCGCCCGCGTATATGGATTTGCTGAGGCGCCGGGGTTTTTGCCCGAAAATTCCTGCGACCCCGCATACCTCGCCGCCATGCGGACCGCGCTCGTCCGCGCCGCTGAGACCTGGCTCGGGCTCTCCGAAGCCAACGCATTCGGGATTCCGTTTTCGCTCTCCTCCAAGCGCCAGAAGCGCGCCGGTTGGTTCTGGGCGATGGATCCCGCGATGGATCTCGCCGCCGCCACCCTCATCAGGCCGGATGACAAGAATTTTGAGCGGAGGGTCCTCGCGGCGCTCGCGATGTGGTCGGCCTACGAGGCGGGTGGGAACCCGATCGACCGGGCCTTTATCACTGGCACCGGGCCGGTGTGGAGGCGCCAGGCGGTCAACAGGATCTCGCTCAACGATGACCGCAAACTCGCCGCCCCAGGGATCCCGATCGGCAACGTCACCTCGACCCCGCACAACCTCAAACCCTACCAGATCGACGGAACCAGCGGGCTTAGAAAATTGTTTTATCCCTTCCTGGATGAATTTCCCTTGTACGAGCGCTCAGCGACCGATGCGTACAACGTCCGGGAAGAGTGGACTGTCGCCACCGGCGCAAAACTTCTCGCCGGCCACCTGTTCCTCATGGGCCGCTCGCCGGCCGCCGACCAGCCGTGGGCACCCAAGTCAGCGACCATCGAAGGCGTGCCCGACAAGGTACGCGAGGGAGATCCCCTCCACGCCCGGATCGCCCTACCCGAGGGGATAAAGGATGCCAAGATCGTCTGGGAGCTCATCGGCCACGAACCGGTCACCGGCCACGAATTTTCCGCCAAGGCCGCCCCGCCCGGCCCGGCCCGCCTCGAGGCCGAAGCCGTCTGGCCAGACGGAAAGCGCCTCTCGGCCGTCCGACGCTTCGAGATCGTTCCCAGGTAGCAGTTGTCCAGCCGCGCCTTGTCCGGCGCTCTGCATGATTGCGATGGGACGCGCGAAACTCATCATATCCAGCGTTGTAGTGCCTCCAGCGTATCTGAGGGCTTTGTGTTGAAGCAGATTTTGGAGTGCGGCGCGTGAGTATGCACTAAGTTAATCAGCCTCTCGAACAGGATGAAGTTGCTTGGGACGGTCCGGACACCCGCACCAATCAGGACGCAGTCGAAATGCCGGAGTTGGAGTTGGGCGGTGACGATCTCTTCCGCAGTCTGACCAAAATCTGTCAGACAATGATGGACCTCGTAACCAAGAGCTTTCATCCCCTCAGCGGCGGCGTCCATTCCTGCCAATACCTTTGCAGCCGTCATGCCTGGAAACGCTGCAAAGTCGGGCGACGAGAAATCAATGAGTTCGGGGTCTAACCCGATAATGAGGGCAGTCCTGCTTGCGGAATCATTCGAGCTTTGCGAGGCAGCGTCTGGTTCAGTGGTCATATTCAGATGTATTTGTTGGGTGTGGATGAGGGAGCGCGCGTGGCATTTCCTACCCGCTATGTCACACAGTGACGATCTTTATCTGAAACTCGATGAGATCGTTAACGAGATGACCAGAGAGTCGTTTGAAGAACTTACCCGATCCGTAGATGACTCCCCACTGGGTTCTGTCGATGGTAAACGAGGCCTGCGCCGCCGCCTTGCCCTCTGCGGTCACTCCTGCCTCGGCACATCCATGGGGTCACATCTTGACATTTGACAGAGTTTTTTCAACCTACTCAGAGAGTCTCGCCAGGGCACGATCCTTCTTCATCCGCCCCTCAAGCCGTTTAGCAGCATGCGTGACTGCGGAAACCGCTGTTGCTCCCCACCATTCTGCCAAAGTCCGATTGGGCACACTCGCGTGCCGCCGTTCAAGGGGTCTTTCATATCATTCAGACCCCTTTGACTATCAGGATTTCAAAGATGCCGCCAATGTCCTTGGCTTGAGCGACCAGGTGCCGATGCGGCCTTGGTATCTGACCACCGGTCGAAGCTGACGCATCCGACATGGCAAATCCGAGACCGTTCTGCGCCATGTCTCGCCACGTTTTGTATCAACGAAAAATCCGACGAGCGCACGGGTGATCCTTGCCCTGCGATGGATCGGCAAGCGCTTCGTGGACGATGATGTGATTGCGAGACTCCGCCGCCATCTTTCGCCGGCCGACCGCGCCAGCCTTACCGCCGATGCGGCATGTGCTCCCGCTTGGATCGCAGACATATTCCGCCGAGTCGCAGCGGAACAGCCCGCTTCTTGAGATGAATGCGTTTATCAACGGACCCCGCAAGAGCGCCTGGAGGCATTTCTGGAGGTTTCCCGCGTCACCCGATTGGATTCCATCAGCGTCGAAAAAGATTTCTGGGTCTGCTGGACCCTGTGTGAACTCTTCACCCTGCCCGACGGTCAGTGCCTGCTGTTTCATTCTCCGTGCGGCTTCCCCGCCGGCAGTGCAGGCTGTTGGGCGGCCTACACTAGGCCAAGCTCGGTGTCTGCTCCGGTATTGTCGTCGACAGGCATCAATACCTGACGCAAAAATGGACGAACTTCAACGGGCTGAAGAACAAGTTCGAGTGGGTGGAAGCGTCAGAATGAGTGGCTTCCTTGTAAAGCAGAGCGGATCGTCATCCGACATCGATTCCGACCAGGACCTCTTTGACAAATCCTACGGGTACATCAGGCAGTATTACTGACGGTTACTCGGGCTTGCGCCTGGGATCCGGGAAAGCATGGAGCGTATGGATGGTGATTTCCGGGGGGCAGAAAAACCGGGCGGCCACGCCGCAGCAGCCGGTGCCGCGGGAGGTGTAGCCGAGGAGCGACTTGTGCTGCCACGCTCCGGAGAGCATTTTTCTCGGGCAGTTGCCATTGCGGATGATCGGGATCCCGCCGGGCAGGCAGATCTGGCCGCCGTGGGTGTGGCCGCTCAGCATGAAATCAAAATGCGGCGCGGCCTCGTCATACGTTTCGGGGCTGTGGGAGAGGAGGACCCGGAAGAGGTCCGGCGCCGGGGGGGTGCCGCCGACCTTCGGGATGTCATGGGTTTTGTAGAAGTGGGGGTCGTCGATGCCGGCCAGCAGAAGCCGTGCGCCGCCATGCGCAATCGTGGTGGTCTCATTGAGCAGGATCGGCAAGCCGAGCTCTTCCAGGCGGGGAACCATCTCGATAAAATCATGGTTCCCAAGGATCCCATAGACCGGCGGTTTGAGGGCGCGGAGAACGTGTGAGGTCTCGCGCAGGGCGTCTTCAAAATCTCCTGTTGTGCTGTTCCGAAAGTCGCCGGTGACCACCGCGAGGTCATAGTCCAACGAGGAGAGGGCCTCGGCCAGCCGCGGCATCACGCCGGTCTGCAAGTCCAGGTGCAGGTCGCTGAGGTGGAGGATGCGGAATCCGTCGAGGCCCTTGGGAACGGCGGGCGAGCGGACGGCGTTGTGCTCGACGCGAAGGTCGATGGCGCCGCGGCGGCCGAGTGCGGCAAACCCGGTGAAGCGCAGGACCTTCTCGACCAAGGTGTCGAGCGGGACGATCCGCTCGATGGCCAGCAGTCCCTCGCCCTGGTGGTGCATGCCCGCCCAGTGGCTGGATTGGAGGGAGAGGCGCTCGCCCAACTTTTCTTTGCCGATCCGCTGCGCGAGGACGGCAAAAACCGGCGGAAGGGAATCCGCTTGAAACGCACGGCCCGGCAGCCGGTCCAGACAGGCGCAAACAAGATCCTGTGCGGGTCGGGTTCCGTCGAGCACGAGATCGGCGCGGGCGATTTGAGGTTCGACGAACTGGGCGAGCGACGGGCGCACAAACCGCTCGAACGCCTCGCGGATCCCGGCCTCATCGCGCCCACGCTCGGCCACATCGCGCGCCACCCGCCGGGACAGGCAGGTTTCCGCATCCGCCCCCACGTAGATTTTGAGATCGAAGGGGATGGCGGCCGGCTCCATCGCGATGGAAAAAAGCCCCTCGACGATGAGGACCGGCCTGGGCGGCTGCTCCACCTCCTCCCGGGCGCGGGTGTGGGATGTAAAATCGTACACCGGAATCCGCGCCGGGCGGCCTTGGCAAAGCTGCTCGAGATCGGCAGCAAGCCTTCCGGCATCCATCGCGGACGGGTGATCAAAGTTGACGGCGTCGCGGTCGGGCGCAGGAAGATGCGAGAGGTCGTTGTAGTACGAGTCCAGCGAGATCAGAGCGCAGCGCTGCGGCCCGAGCGCCTCCTGCAGGGACTGCGCGAGACGGCTTTTGCCACTTCCTGACGGGCCCGCCACAGCCACAAGAAAGGGTTTCATAACCGGGCGCGCATCTCCTCGATCAGGCGCAGCAGGCCTTCCTGATATCCACGAGACTCGGCTTCAAATGTCCCGAGGTGGGGAAGGACGGCTCCGACCCCGTCGGCCTCGCAGGCGGATTCCATCATTTGCAAAAGCGCAACAAGGGAGCGAGCTCCAAACGTCGCCGAGCCGCCCCGCAAGCTGTGGAGCAGGCGCCGCGAGCTTTCGCCGTCCGACTCTGCCGTAAGGCTCCTGATCTGCTCCGCCTGCTCTTCGCCTTCCTTCAGGCCGGTTTCGATGATCGTTATGCAGAGCTCCGGATCACCGCCCATGTTCTCAAGAAATTCCTCTGCGCTGATCAGCGGGAAGCCGGGGTCCGTGGAGCTCATCAGAATTGTTTAGCGCTTTCCCGGGCGGTTTCCCAGCGATTTGAAACCAAAGATTTTCATGGGACCGCGCGGCCGGGCGGCGGCGGCATCGCGACCGTCTGGCACATGAGCCCGAAAATCTGTTCGATCCGTGCGAGCGACGGCGGCAACGGGCAGTTGCTGCAGATCATGGCCTTCGAATCCGGGTCCGACGGATGGAACCCGTGCATGCCGGCGATCGCCTTGCGGCCCATGAAGCTCGGCGCGATCTGCACGCCGGAATTCATCAGGAAAACCATGTCCCCGTATTGCGCGTCAGCGAAATAGACCCCCAGGCTGCGGAGCTCCTCGTCCGGCAAAATGCGGCCCATCGGGTGACTGGAGAGAAGCGATTCAAGCTGGGTTTTTGCGTTCGCATTGAGCGACCAGAAGCGGCCCATGGTGGAATCATAAAATGCCACGTAGTCCGTCCCGAAGCGGAGCCCGAGCGATGCCACGTCCTTCTGGAGGTCGTATCCGGTGTGGATGTCGTGCATGCCGTGGTCGGTGAAAACATAGAGCTGGACGTCGTCGTACGTGCGCCGGGCGGACTCCATGAGCTCGCGGATCCGTGCGTCATACCATGAGAGGACCTCACCGACTTTTGGGGTTTGGGTTCCCTCCGCATGCATGAGCGCGTCGAGCTTTCCGAGCGAGATATAGGCCAGAGGAATTTCCCCGCGCTCCAGTGCCAGATGCAGGTCGGCCAGCTTGCCCTCGTCGTTTTTGCCGCTGTCATGGGCATACCAGCTCCGGCCGGCGGCGGACAGCATGTCAAAGATCGATGTCCCCTGCGGCAATCCGCCCGGCTCCCAGATCCGCTTCCACTCGGCATAATGAAACAGGGGGAGCAGGCGGAACGGCACGTTGTAGAGCTGAAAATAGCCGCGGATGCCGCAAACTTTTCTGACCAATTTCGAGAGGTAATGCCGCACCCGGGCCCGGCTGGTCACAGGGGCGGGAAGGAACCCGAGCAGGCGGGTCCAGGCGAATGGCGAGCCGCCGCCGGGCAGATAATAATACGAGGACCAGAGCTTGTGCTGGGACGGCGTGAGCCCGGAAATGATCGACGGGTCGCAGGCCGACGAATACCCGAGGATCGTTTCGAGCGGCTTTCGCTCGGGGGCCAGATCGGCCAGGAATTCCGGGTGGCGGCGGAGAACCTCCCAGCCCAGGGCATCGATAAAAACAAAGAGCCCGAGGGTTTTCACAGGAGCCCCCTCTCCCGGCACTCATCCCGCATCCCGAGAAAAAGCCCGCGGTGGATCGTGTAGCGATGGGCGAGGTTGAAGGGGATGGTGTCCAGGCGGCCCTTGCGGACCGCATACAGAAGGTCGCGGATGATTTCCTTGGCGCACTGGAGGGCCTGGCGGACCGGCTGCGGCCGCGAGCCAAAAATATCCACGTACGCGCGGCCGTGGCGGTAGCGCTTTTTGAAAAGCCCCGGGATCGTGAAGTTGTGCGAATGTTCGACCCGGGACCCGACGACCAGGCGGAACCGCGCGCCATCCTTCTGACATTCCCGCGACCACGCCAGGTCCTCCGAGTATCCCTGCGCCTTAAATGGATGCTTCTCCCAGAGCTCGCGACGGAAACAGCACGCCACCGCTGAAAAAAAATCCTGATTTTCGGCCTTCAGGTTTTTCGGGTCATACGCGCGGGCGTAGTCATAGGCGACGATGAAGTCGGCATCCGGCCTGGCGACCTGGACACTCATGCTGGCCTCGGCCTCGCCGGCCTCGACCGGCGCGACGAGCTGCTCCAGCCACTGATCATCGAGCGGGATCGCGTCGGCATTGAGGAGGACGATGAGCGGCTCGGAGGTCAGCGCGGCCATGCGGTTGAGAACCGGTCCGGGCTCGTACTCGGACGGCGCGATCTGCACCATCTGCTCCGGAGGAAATGCCTGGATCGCCTCCAGCGTTCCATCGGTCGATCCCGAGTCCACGGCGTAGAGCTTCCAGTCCGTCCGCCGCTGGCCTCGCAGGCGGGACAGGGCATCGCGGGCATACGGCATCTCGTTCTTCGAGCGCATGATGATGGCAATTTCGGTTTTCATAGGCGCGGGGATTTCGGGTAGAGGGAGAGGAGGTTTTTTGCGATGGCCGGCCAATCGTAGCGCTCGGCGGCCAGGCGGGCCCCATTTTCCGCCAGGTGCCGGGCCAGGCCGGGATCCTGCGCCAGACGGAGGAGCGCGGCCGAAAGCGCCTGATCGTCGCCGTCCGCGACGAGGAGAATATTTTTTTCCGGGGTTGTGAACCCGGGGATCCCGCCGACCCGGGTGGCGACGACCGGAAGCGAGGCTGCCCACGCCTCGAGGATCACGATGCCAAAAGGTTCATGGCTGCTGGACAGCGCAAAAATCGCGGCGGCGCGGAAGGCCCCGGGCAGCGCGGGGTCATCCGGCGCGAGGCCGGGAATCCAGGTGATCCGGTCCGGGAGCGCGGCGATTTCTGTGCGCAGCCGCCGGCCGTATTCCTCGTCCACTTCAGCCCCGATCAAGACGAGGTGGTGGTCGGGCAGAGCTGCGGCGATGGCGGCAAATGCGCGAACGAGCAGGATCTGGTTCTTCTGCGGGTCCACCCGCGAGACGCAGAGGATCAGCTTCTTGTCGCTGAGGCGGGGGAATTTGGAAAAAAAGTCTGCGCGGTCGGCATCGCGGAACCGGGGGAGGTCGACGCCATTCGGCTGGTAGTGGACGGCCTGGTTCGGCCGCTCCGCCCGCATGGCTTCATACTCATCCTGCCCGACGCAGAAGATGGCGCCCGCATCATCGAGGGTCCGCCGGGCGCCGAGGGCCATTCCGGCGAGACGGCCCCATTCGAACTTCCCCCGGGTTGGGGCCAGCATGCGGGAGGTCTGTTCGCCGGGCAGCGTGTGGTGTCCGCCATGGATCGAGACGGCATAAGGGATTTTGAGGTGCCGCGACGCAAACCGGGCGGTGCCGCCAAGCCGGTGCTGCACGTGCGCATGAATCAGCGAGGCTTGGCGGTCGCGCATCAGGGCGCCGAGCATCGGCAGCGAAAGCGGGTTGCCGCCCTTGAGCTCGAGGGCCTGGCGGGCGGCGGGAGCCAAACCCCACCACGGAAGAGAATACCGGAAACGATGGATTTCCACCCCGCGGAAGATCTCCTTGCCCGGACGCGAAAACATGGCGGTCGCGTAGATCGGGCTCTCGATTCCCAGGCGCGAAAATTCCCGGGCCAGATGAAAGACGACACTTTCCGTACCGCCCCACTTGGCGGGGACAAACCGCCGCATCACGTGCACGATCCGCCGGAAGGGAGGGTTCATGTCGCTCCCGATTCCAGTTCTGCCGCCAGCAGCTCGCGGGCGCGATCGAGCCGCCCGAGCAAATCCGCCCGCACCGCCCGGCTCGATTCATGAAAGGCTGCCGCCGATTTCAGCAGGCGGTCGGCCTCGCGAACCAGCGCTCCGAAATCGCAGCTCTCGACCGAGCCGACTGCCTTCAGCCCGAAGGGCTCCAGAAAATTGTCGACCTTTGATCCCCTGCTGATCCCGATCAGCGGCACATGGTGGATCGAGCCGAGGATGAGGAGATGGAGGCGGCTGCTGATCAGCACATCCATGCGGGCGGCCAGGGCGGTGATGTCGGCAGGCTCGGTCACGCCCGCAATCACTTGAAAGGCCCCAGGACATTTGACGGAACCTTGGAGGCGTCGCAGGATGTCCAGATCCGTGATCGGGTTCATCGGGAGCCCGACAAGTTCCACATCGGGCAGCTCCAGCAGGCGATCCAAAGCGCCCACGAGCTCCGGCCAGCGGGTGATCTCCCGCTGGGCGCTCACGCAGAGGCCGACGCGCCGGACTCCGGCCCGCTCGAGGCGCTGGAAATTCTCGTGAGATAATGAAGCTGGCGGCCAAGGCGCCGCATCCTGGATAAGCGCGGAATCAGCGCCGACAACCACGCTGCTCGCTGGGAGCCCGCACCGCGCAAGCTCGCGCGCGCTCTCGGGATCTCGGGTCACGACCAGCCGGCAGTCGGTCAGCTCACGCCGCAGGCCTTCCCGCGCGGCCGCCTCCATCCCCGCCTCCAGGCGGGATCGCACGCGGAGCAGGCCGCAGGAAATCCGGTCGGCCAGGCGCGCCAGAGCCAGCCGCTTTCCGCGAAGCTGATACTTTGCGGGGTTGAGCTCGCTGTTCATGCCGACATTCCAGACGATCCTCCGGCAGCCGGCCTCCCGCGCCGCAGCCAGCAGCTCGCAGGCGCGGTCCGGGTAATCGGAAAGCCCGGTGGCGCCGGACCAAATATAGACGTCATGCCGGCCCATTACCGCCCGCATCTCGTCCTCCGAATACGGGATCACATCGAAGCCGAAGAGGGGGCACACCGCAACGCCGAGGCGGGCCGCCGTCGCCGGGTCATCGGTGCTCACGGTGAGCGCGGCTCCGGGCGCCGCCTCGCGCACGATTTTTACGACGCAGGCAAGGATCGCCTCGTCTCCGATATTGTTGCGGCCGAACGGAACTCCTCCCAATAAGATTTTCATGCGGATTTTCCTGTGAGCAGGTCGAGCAGGCGGTTGAGTTTAGGGAAATTCAAGCTGCGAAATTCGCGGACGTCCTCGTGCTGGAGGAGGGGAGCAAAGCGGAGGAGGAGAAAAAACAGAATCGCGTAGGCCCCGGCCGCAAGGAACAGGCTGGGAATCGTGTCGTGAGGGATGAGCCACCAGGCCAACGCTGCCAGCAGCGGGCAGACGACGACGAAACGGAGGAAGAAGGCCGCCGGAAAGTGAAACCCTCCCAGCAGCGAGCGGATCAGCCCGAGGCGGAGCGGAAACGTGAGCACGAACGTGAGCACGACTGCCGCCAGCGCGCCCGGGATCCCAAACCGCGGGATCAGCAGCCAGTCGAGGATCAGGTTCACCGCGACCCGGAAGTAAAGGAGGGGCAAAAACTCTTTGACCTTCTCCATCGCACCGATCGCCATCGACAGCGGAATCGCGATGAGGGGGAGCAGGTGGATCGCACAAAAGCAGGATGCCACCCAGCCCGCCCCCGCCATCTCCTGGCCGTAAAACAGCACGACGGCTGACGGCGAAAAAAAGACCCCGAATGCCGCCACGGGCACCGAGAAGAGGATGAGTACTTTATAGAGCGAGCTGACCAACCTCGGCAGGCAGGCCGGGTCCTTCACAAACGCTTCGGCGAGCCCGCTGGAAAAGATCGTCTGGAGCGCCATCGGGATGAACGTGATCACGAGCATGGTGGACGAAAACCCGAGGTCGTAGATCGCCACCGCCGCCGGACCGAAAGTGAGGCCGAGAAAAAACGTCTCGGTGTACTTCATCGTAAAGAACCCCGGGGCAAGCCCCGAGGCATTTCAGAATTCCAACTTCATCTGCCCTTTGTGTAATTGCTCATATCTCCCCTCTCCTCCTTGCCCTGCAACATACGCTGCTATCACGCTCTCACCCC